>JAEEGJ010005162.1_pt1 | contig 41937 bp, 37 predicted proteins | sample 8958761 | NCBI WGS metagenome assembly JAEEGJ01 (sample SAMN16246546, study PRJNA631951) | gut metagenome | biome: gut microbiome; feature: rumen; material: RS-attached | host: Bos | place: Iran: Karaj | collected 2018-10 | reverse complement strand
AAAGGGGATTTTACAGTTTTACAGCTTGTGAAAGTGCTTGTAAATCAATGAATTACAAGTTTGGCACGGGGGATGATATTGGTTGGGGTGTAAGTGTAAGACTTATTGAGATTAAATAAGATGGGTTTAACTTATTTGCTACGATGTTTGAAAACAAAGTCAACCCGAATTTGAATTGTGAGAAACTTCAAGGCGATGGCGGCCGGGTCGTTTGATAACTACCTGACAGAAACATGAGAAACCTACCTGGGATCCGGCCGCCTCGCTTATTTTAAAAGGAAAAAATAGCGTATTGTAGCGATACGGCCTGGACTTAAACTATGAAACTTTAAAACGAACCTTTACTGAACTAACCGATATAATCAAATCCTTAAACTAACTTAATTATGAAACGTCTTTTTGTTCTTTTGGTGGTTGCTCTGCTGAGCACGGTGGTGATGAGCGCGAAAACGGTTCGCGGTTATGTGTCTGACCAGAATGGTGATCCGGTGGTGGGCGTGCGGATGATTGTGGCGAACCAGGATGCCCCCGAACATGCCCTGGTGGTGGCGGAAACGGATGAGGCGGGCTATTTTGAAATCGGGGTGCCGGATGACCTGGATATCGAGGATCTCCCCAGCGTCTTTGCCAAGCGCGGCGCAAAGGTGATCAAGTACTGGGTGTCCCTGAGCGGAATGATTGAGATCGTGGTCGATCCTGCGACCATGAAGCGATAGAGAGCTTAGGCTATGGAAAGCGGCGGTGATATTTCTTGGATAATCCGGCAGGAATTGCTACTTTTAGGTCGATAAAGATAGACGGATTATGAAAAAATTCCTGCTTTCCGCACTGGCCGTTCTGGCCGTGATTTCCGCCTCCGCCCAGGGGGCCGGGAGAGAATACGAAACGCCGCTGTTCGGCTCCCAGCGGGGCGAAATGTACCCGAAGTGGTCGTGCGCGCCCCTGAGCGGCCTCAGCTTCGGCCACGCGCACCGCTTCGACGCGCCGGCGCGCACGAAGGCTTCCGGCATGTACTACGACGTGTCTTTCTGTGAACTGCGCTTCCGCCCGTGGCAAAACGGCAACTGCTTTTCGCTCGGTCTGGAATATGCCGGCGAGATCTATCGGCTGGACGCCGGCGCCACCTTCAACGAGCGCGGCGAGATCGTGGACCTGCCCGCTTCGCGCGCGAAAGGGAAGTCCACCTTCTGTGAAGGAAACTTCTATGCGGACCTCGGCTATTCCTATGAATGGAACCGGCTGTGCGTGGGCGTCTTCGCTTGCCCCGGCGTCGGCTACGGAAGCGCGCAGAGCCGCTATAGGCCGGCGGGTACGTCCTTGTGGATGCGGCAGGATCTGGAGTCTTCTGCGACCTTCCGCCTGGCGCTGAAGGCCGGCGTCTGGTACAGCAATTTCGGCTTTATCTTCGGTTATTCTTTCGGCAACGTCAGCGCCGCCCGGGAGCTGCCGCATTGCAGCTCCGCCTTCGTCGCGGTGTCGATCCGCTATTGATATGAAACGCATGACGGTCCTCGCGCTGGCGTGCGTGCTGCTCGCCGGCGCAAAGGCGCCTGCGCAGCCGCCCCTGCGCAAAATCCGCGAGACGGTGACGGATGATTTCGCGCCGGACGAACATTCCACGCGCGTGAGCCCGCTCCTGATGGGGAGCAAGCGCATCGGGGTGCAGTCGCTGCACGAAGGCGCGTACCGCGATTCGCTGGCGCGCTGGTTCGACCGGATCGAGGAGTACGTGCCGGAGGAGAAGGATACGGTGGCGAACCGCTATTTCCGCGCCATCTACGGCGCGGACACGCTCTGCTTCCACGAGCGGCGGGCGGAGTTCGTCTGGACCTATGGCGGCCATCCGCAGCTCGAAGTGGAGAGCCGGGTGGCGCCGCACCAGCGCTTCCTGGTGGAGATCGACGGGCTGGGGGAGGCGGAAGTCGCCGCGCTGGCCGATTCGCTCCGGCGGATGCGGACTTCCGAGCGCCTGCTCAACAATTCGCAGACCTGCATCTTCTATGCGCTGAACCTGCTGCTGGACCGCGCGGGCGTCGATCCCGCGCCGGTCATCACGCGCAATACGACCTTCACCGACGGGAAGCAGCTGAACGCGTTCTTCGGCCATTTCCTGCGGCTGCAGGGAAGCTATCCCTGCGAATTCAAGGCGCTGCGCAAGGCGGAGCTGCCGGACGACTGCGTCCTGGTGTTCCGCAACGCGCAGGGGGACTATATCCACGCCGTCTTCTACCGCGCGGACACGGAGGAATTCTATACGAAAAACGGGCTTTTCACGCCCGTCATCGTAAAAGATATCCGCCCGATCTCCGAGCGCTACGGCCGCTACGACGCCAAAGGCATCGACGCGGCCCTGCTGGAGCAACGGGCGGATACGGTGCTGGTCTTTACTCTGTGATCCGGATACTGACCGAGCGGAGTTCCTGCCAGCCGGAGGCGTCCGTGACGCGGATCATGAAATGATACTCTCCGGGGTCGATGTCCGCCGGGATCGGGATATTGATTTCCGCCTCGTAATAGTCCAGGTTGCCGGGAATCGGAAAATCTTGGTTGTAGATCCAGGGGTTGACCGGTTGTTTCACGGGATCCTGCCGGCAATCGCCGGCTTCCGTGCTGTGCGTATGATGGTCGAAGTTGTTATGGATTTCCAGGTTGAAGGAGCCCAGCTCCACATCATCGGTAAAGGCATAGTTGAAGGGAATGACACCTCCGGGGTGGAAGGTGGCGCAGTTGGTAGGGGAGGTGCTTTCCGGGACGGGCAGGATCTCGGGAGGAGTCATGTCCTTGTCCGTAGAAAGGCTGTTGCACGCACCAAGTGCGCACAACAGCATGACAATGGCCGGATAATTACTCTTCTTCATCGTGGTGGTGGTCCTCGTCAAACTCGATGACTTCGATGTGTTCCTCGGCCGTAACGGTCTGTCCGGCCTGGTCGGTCACCGTGAAATGCAGGTGATACTCACCCAGGGGAGCGTCGGCAGGGATGTCGATATGCTCGTGGAATTCGGTGTTCTTGACGCCGATGTACTTGCCCTCGGTAAAGGATTTCTCGATTTCAAAGCCGCCGTTTTCCTTGTGGATTTCCACGTCGATGCGCTTGATCAGGCCCTCGGCCACAATCTCGGCCTCCAGGTGCATGTCGTCTCCGCGCATGGCGTGCTTGCTGTTGTCGTGGCCCACTTCGGTGAAGGAGACGACGGGTTTGGCGGGAGCATTGTCCTTTTTGCAGGAAACGGAGAGGAAAGCGAGGGCTGCAACGGCAGCGATGGTGAGAATGATATTTTTCATGGTATGATTTCTTTTTAAAATTCGAGTCCCAACATGATGGAGGCGTTCAGCCCCGGCTCAGGGACTCCGATGAGCCGATAATAACTTGTATGGTCGTAATAGCGCCGGTTCAGGAGGTTTTCCACCTGTACGCCGGCCTTGAGAAGGGTTTTCCCAAGCGTGAAATCTTTTCCGGCCGCGAGGTTGAGCGTGTACCAGCCGTCCGTCGGTTTTTCCGGAGGGACAATCTCCCGCTGCGCACCCGCCACGCGAACGTCAAAGAGGACGAAACCGTTCTCCAGGAACTTGTAACGGGCACTGAAGGTTGCTCTCCAGGGTGGACAGAAGGGAAGGGTATAGCCTTTCTTGCTGCCGGACATCTGCCGGGCATAAAGGTATTCTCCCTTCGCATCCAGTTCCAGGAAAGAGACCGGAGACCAGCTCACCTGGGCTTCGAATCCGGTCCGGAAGACCTGTGCCTGGGTGTAGGCATACATCTGCAGGCCTTCGTAGTACTGCGAACCCGGATTCAGATAGATGTAATTGGGAAACCAGTTGACATAAGGGTCCAGCCGGAGGGAAAGCTTCTCTCCCAGCCAGTTGATGCCGGCGTCCACCTGATAGGATTCTTCGGGGGACAGGTCCGGCGCCCCTTTCTCGTAACGGAATATATGGTAGTTGACACCGTCGGCCCCCAGTTCTTTGGGAATGGGGACGCGGAAGCTCTTGCCTACGTTGAGTTTGAGCACCCATCGGCCCGGATTCCACGCCATTCCGGCCGACCATGTGAAGCTGTCGAAGCGGCGGAGAAGATCCTCCGAGCGTTGCTTATAGACAGGGTTTCCTTCCTCGTCGGGGGTGGTGAACCAGTCCCGGTAACTGTGGATGGAGGTATTCACGTGGTCGTAGCGGACTCCGGCGTTGAAATTGAGGACATCGGAAACCGTAAAGCGGTCCAGGACGAACACGCCCGTGGAGAAGGTCTCGAAATCCGGGATGATGAAGCCCCAGCCATCCCGCCGGTTATGCTGGAACTCGGCGTCCCATCCGGCCTGAAGCTGGTTGCGCGGGGAGAAGTCCACTTTCCCGCCCAGTTTCCCGCTCAGTGTGTGCTTGCGGAAAACGCGCTCCTTCGAATCCGGAGGGATGGGCATGTAGCCGTGCGAAACCGGCTCGGAGCTTTCCTCGCGATGGTTCAGCTGCCAGGCCACGTCACCGTCCAGGGTAAAGCCGTTGCCATGGTAATGGGAATGGCTCTGCACCGTAAGATGGTTCACGCTCTGGCAGGGGAGATCGATATCCCGGCGGGAAGCGTCGTAGTCGATATCCGAAAGACGTACTTCCAGTCCGTGCGCATTGGCGAAGAAACCGCTTCTGGACCAGGAATCCGACAGCTTGAAATCCGTACGAAAACGCGGGCCCACATAGCCGAAGGTCAGGGAAGCGTCCCTTTCGCGACCGGCGGTGTTGCGCAGCGTTCCGTCCTTGAGCGGAATCCGGTAGGAGTAATACTCGATTTCTTCCGCGGGGACCTTGTAGTCGGAGTAATCGGAGCCGGTCAGGTGCATTTTCCAGTAGAAATGGTTCTGGCGCCCCTGCAGACGGGCGGTAAGCCCGGCAGAGAGGTTGTTGCTGCGGCCGAAGAAACTCACGCGGCCCTCAAGAGGGTCAACGGGGAGATAGTTCGTATAGAGGCTTAGCACTCCGCCGATGGCGTCGGAGCCGAACTGCAGGGCACCGGGGCCCTTTATCACCTCTACACGGTCCACGGAGAATTGATCCACCTCCAGTCCGTGGTCATCTCCCCATTGTTGCCCTTCATGCTTGATACCATCCACCGCAACGGCAATACGGTTGAACCCCAGTCCGCGGATGGCGGGCTTGGACTGACCGGAGCCGATGGCGCGCGCCTGCACGCCGGGGATGGAGCTCAGGCTCTGCGAGAGCGAGGCAGAAAACTGATTTTCTATATAATTGCGGCCGACTTCCACGCTGGAAAGGGACATATGCATGAGTTCCTGCCGTTTGGACTCACCGTAAATGGTGGCCGGGCCGAGGACTTCTGTCGTATCCTGTACCTGACACAGCATGAGAGCAGCCAGAATGGTTGCCAACATATATTCCTGTGTTAAATAATGTATTCGGTCTTAGGCGGAATACAGCACAGGAGGGGCGCGGGGGGAGGATAAGCGCTGAAGGGCCGATATGAACGGCCTGCGCAGGGAAGAATATAAGGTTCTGATGAGGCGGGCCGACGGCAGAATGGCCAGGGCCAGCGAAACGACAAAGGGAAGGCCGATGAAATGGCACAGCACGCAGTCCGAAAGGCTGCCGTCATAGGAGGAAAGGTGACCGTTGTGCGGAAGATGGTGCACGCACTGGGCGCACGCGACCTCCGCCGCGTCGCTGACGGGATGCCTGTGCAGGGAAGACGCCATAAAAGCCGACAGGAAAACTGCCAGCAGCAAAAAAGATATGATACGTCTTGCCTTTTCCATAAAGCGGTGCAAATATACAATTAATTTCCGTTATCTTTGTAAAATGAATCCTGTATTTGCCGCTCTGATGATTCCGTTCCTGGGGACCGCCCTGGGATCGGCTTTCGTCTTCTTCATGAAGAAGGAGATGCCCGCCCTTTTACAGAAAGTCCTGCTGGGCTTCGCGTCCGGCGTTATGGTAGCGGCGTCCGTGTGGTCGCTGATCATCCCCGCCATCGAGATGGGAGAGGGGACCGGCGCCATCGTTCCGCCCACCATCGGCCTGCTGGCAGGTTTCGCCTTCCTGCTGCTGATCGACTACATCACGCCGCATATCCACCCCGTCGGCGGCCCCGAAGGCCCCGAGAGCAAGCTCTCCCGCACGGCCAAGCTGGCCCTCGCCGTCACCATCCACAACTTCCCGGAAGGCATGGCGGTCGGTGTGGCCATCGCAGGTGCCCTGACGGCCGATTTCAACATGGCCAGCGCACTGGCTCTCTCCCTGGGTATCGCCATACAGAATGCACCGGAGGGCGCCATCATTTCCATGCCGCTGAGGGCTGCCGGAAATACCCGGATGAAATCTTTTCTCATCGGCGCGCTGAGCGGCATCGTCGAGCCCATCGGCGGCGCACTGGTCTTGGTGCTCGCTACTTCCATCATCGGCATTATGCCTTATATGCTGGCCTTTGCGGCGGGCGCCATGCTCTATGTCGTCGTCGAGGAACTGGTCCCGGAGTATTCCGAAGGGAAGCACTCCAACGTGGGCACCATCGGCTTTGCGCTGGGATTCGCCCTCATGATGGTGCTGGACGTCGTCCTTGGATAATTTTTTCATAATATCGCTTGCGATATAAAATATAATCCTTATATTTGCATCGTGAACGATATAAATGAATAATTGATATGGAAAAGATTTACGATTTCAAGGCCCTGAACAACAAGGGTGAAGAAGTGGACTTCAAGCAGTTCGAAGGCAAGGTGCTGATGATTGTGAACACGGCGTCCAAATGCGGATTTACCCCTCAGTACGACGGTCTGGAGGAGCTGTACCAGCGCTACAAGGACCTGGGACTGGTCATCATCGGCTTCCCCTGCGACCAATTTGCCCATCAGGAACCCGGTTCCAACGAGGAGATTGCAGAGTTCTGCCGCCTCAATCACGGCGTCACCTTCCCCCTCATGGCCAAGATCGAAGTGAACGGGGACAACGCCCACCCCATCTACAAGTATCTGAAGAAAGCCGCGTCCGGTGTCTTCGGCGGCTTCATCAAATGGAATTTCACCAAGTTTCTCATCAGCAGGGACGGAACCGTCATCAAGCGGTACGCTCCCACCATCGAGCCTAAAAGAATGGAAAAGGACATTCAGGACATGTTGTAATGAAAGAAGAGTTTTTGCTTGACAATCAGCTTTGTTTCCGGCTGTACACGGCATCGCGTCTTCTGACGCAGGCCTACCATCCGCTGCTCTCGCAGCAGGGACTCACGTATCCGCAGTATCTGGTGCTGCTGGTCCTGTGGGAGAAAGACAAGCAGCCGGTGAATGACATCGCCCGGCGGCTGTATCTGGAGACCAACACGGTAACTCCGCTGCTGCAGCGCATGGAAAAAGAAGGCATCCTCCTTCGCACAAAGGGGAAGAAGGATGCCCGGCAAATGATTGTATCCCTGACGGCAAAAGGAAAAATGCTGCAGGAAAAACTCTCCGATGTGCCCATGACCCTGGGGAAGGCTGTCCTCTGCGGCAGCGTCACTCCCGAATCGGCCCCCAGCCTCTTTACGATGCTGGACGACATCATCGGCAAACTCAGCGAGCCTACTCCCGTGAAAAAATGAGTACGCAGCTGATGGCGGCCACGATACCGATGCACTGAGGCACGGTGGGCACCGCTGCGTAGAGAATCAGGGAGATCACGCACATGATGACAGGTGCGCAGGCATCTGCCAGCGGGGCAATCACCATGGCCTTGCCGTAACGGTTGGCATAGACCAGGGTAAAGGCTCCGATAGCGTTGAGAATCTGAACGAAAAACACCTTTGTTAGCTCCGGCCAGGCTTCCGCAGTGATTGCCTCGCCGGAGTTTTTGCCCATTATAAGGGCCACCGGGATGAGCACCACGGCCGAAAGGGCCATGTACACGAAGACGCTCTCTGCATCCGGCGTATTGTTGTTGGCCAGCTTCATGACAAAGGCCTGTACGCCCCAGCAGATAAACACCACGGAAGCATAGACAATCCAGACCCAGCTGCTTACGGCTCCGTCCGTATTGTCCGGAAGGGCGAAGCATACAAGCGCCACAAAGGCGAGCACGATCCCCACGATTCCCAGCCGGGATACCTTTTCCTTCAGGAAGGTGGCCGACAGCAGCACCGTCACGATGGGAGCGACGGAAATCATCGGCATCACCAGGTAGGCGGGCGCGTAGTCCAGGGCCAGGAAGAGCACCAGCTGTCCGCCGGCACCCAGCAGGCCTACACCCATGCTGAGGAGGGCCGCCTTCGGCCGCACGTCCCATTTGAAGCGGATATTCACCAGGGCGACGAGGGCGCAGGGGACCATGCTCAGCGCCCAGACTACATAGACCATGGTCTTGGGCAGGGTGGTCTGGTCGCTGAAGGCGCCCCAGATACCCCAGGTAACCATGGTGATAATGGCATACAGTAGCCAGTTGTGTTTCTTGTTTTCCATTCTATTTCACAAAGGATGCAATGATTCTGCCCCATTCGTCGTTCTCACGGATTCCCGTGAAGGCATCGCTGCCGGGGCCCCAGGCATAGACGGGCACCGCAATGCCGTTGTGGCTCTCGCTGGCGAAGAAAACGCCAATCTCGCCCTTCGCGAGATCACCGTCCTGAAGGGTAAGGCAGCCGGTGGAATGGTCGGCCGTCACAACTACGAGCGTGTTACCGTCGGCCGCAGCCCACTCCAGCACGTCGCCGATGGTACGGTCGAAGTCCAGCATTTCTTCCATGGCCTTGCCGATGTCGTTTCCATGCAGCCAGTCGTCGATGCAGGAGCCTTCCAGCATCATGACAAAACCATTTTCACCGCTCTCCGCGGAGAGGAGGTCCAGGCCGCGGCGTACGGTATTGCGGTAAAGGTCTCCGCGCTCCTCAGCCACGGGAAGGTTGTCGGGGGCCAGGATGCCGATGACGGGAAGTCCGGCATTCATCAGCTGCTCTTCCGTCAAGGCCACGGTATAGCCTTTTTCCGCCATTTCCTTCGAAATGTCACGGCCGTCCTTGCGATTGACGGTGAACCAGTCCAGACCGCCGCCGCAGATATAATCTACGCCGCAGTCCAGATAGTCGGCAATGAGGTCGTCCTGGTTGTAGCGGTATTCATTGTGGCAGCAGAAATCGCAGGGGGTGGCATCGGCCAGATGGCAGGTTACGGCGACGCCGGTCTTTTTGCCCAGCTGCCGCGCTTTCACCAGCACGGACGGCAGATCGGTAGAGTCGGCGGCAGTGCCCACATGACTCTCGGCCGTCTTTACGCCGGCGGCGAGAGCCGTCCCGCCCGCACCGGAATCTGTGATGAGGCGGTCCGTGCAGTAAGTGCGGGACAGGCCGATGTAAGGGAACAGGTCCAGGTTGAGCTTTCCCTTGTTCAAGACCCAGGCGCAGCTCACCTGTTCCAGGCCCATTCCGTCACCAATCATGATGATGACATTCTTCACCGGCGCGGACGCGGCAGGCATCGCTACCTTCGCCGTTTCATAAGTGCGGGGCGTCGAGTAGTACTGCAAACCCTGCCCGGAAGGCTGGCAGGAAAGAGCAACGAGAGCGAAGCCGACTCCAGCGAGCCGGCTTCGTACGGTTGAGAATAAACGCATTACAGCGTGCATGTCAAAGTAACTTTCTGCATATCCTTGTTACCCCAGGACGTAACCTGGATCGGGGCATTCGGAATCGCCGGCAGGTCTGCGCGGGGAATTCTGTATTCAATATGTGCGCCAGACTCGTCCACAACGCCCTTGCACTGGATATTGGCGAGCGTACAGGTTGCAGGCAGGCATTCGGCCCCCTCGGCGGGAGCCTCGATGATGGCATTGTCGCCGTAAGGGAAGAAGAAGCCGATGAAGTCGTAAGGACCGTTGGAGTTCAGGGTGACACCGTTGGTGGGATCACCGTCGATCTCCAGGGCGATATAGAGGTAACCGACACCGTTCCAGATTGCGTCGTAGCGGCCGTCCTTGGTTCTGTACACGTAGAAGTACAGGTAGTTGGCGTCGGAGGCAGCTTTGAAGATGCCGCAGGTTTCTTTGCAAATACCGTCATAGGCCACCCAGTCGGAGAAGTCACCGTCAAGGGTGATGGCTTTGGGTTCGCCCTTGTAGGCCAGGCAGTGATTGCTCTCGGGAGCGCTGCCGGCGTGAACGCCTTCTTCACCGCACGTGGTGCCCGCTTCTACATACAGGGTATTAACATAAGCGCCGTAGAGGTAGGCACCGCCGTTGAAGACGGCCTCGTTGGGCTTGTTGAAACCGAACTCGAACTTCATGAGGTCGCCGTCGGTCTCTGCGTGCTCAAAGCCTTCCAGATTGGAGGCCATATTGGCTACGCCCTTCTGCATGAGCCAGATGCCGTACGTCTTGTCATACTTTGCGCCAGCCCAGTCGGCTCCGCCGAGGCTTCCCTTGTTGTCGCCGTCGTCAAAGCAGAGCATGAGCATGTGGGCATAGTCGAGGGACTCGCTGGTCTTGATGTTTTCGTTGTTCTTGTCAACTTCCACGTAGTAGTAGAGTTTGTCGGCGGTTTCGTACATCTTCATGGCCTTGATGGCGCCGTCGCCGGCGATGGAAGGTACGCTCTTCCATTCGGAATAGTCTCCGTCGATATTGACTTCCACCTCGGAAACGGCAGGGATTTCCTCACCGTTTTTGACTACCTGTGCCAGGGAGCCGCCGTAGGGGAGGTAGCCCAGGATATTGTAGCCGCCGTCCTGGATGTCGAAGCCGATGCCAATCACCGTGCCCAGGCCGCCGGGATAGTTGGAGTAATCCATGGCGCACTCGTAGTAGTTGTCCTTGCCTGCGAAGGTGAAGGTGGGGGACACCTCTGCGGACGTCCAGGAGCCGGACCAGACATTGGGATCGGTACCCGTGTACTTGTAGTAAGACGAGCTGATGGCGCACCACTCACCGCCGTTGGAAATCTTGCCTTCCAGCATGTAGTCGATGGCGGGCTTGCTCCACTTGTGGTAGTAGCCGTCGGCCTTGCTGTTGTCGCCGTCAAAGAAGAAGTGGGCGCGAAGCTTGCCGTCGGCCACGCCCTTGGCGATGGCTTCGTCGGTGAGCTCGAGGAGCACGTAAAGTTTGTCCTCGTAGAAGACCTTGGCGCTCTTGATGCCGGCATATTCGGCACCGTCGGGGCAGGAAATCTCCGTCACGTAATCGCTGGGGAGAGCAGCCCATTCGGCAACCTCACCGTCCACAGTCACGGGAGCCGGTTTGGGAACGGTGATGGTGAAGACCTGTACGTCGGCGAACGTGGTCCCCGCGAGGGAGGCCGCGACGGCGGCGGTGTACTTCACTTCGGGAGTAAGGGCATCCTTATCCACGGTGAGCGTACCGGTAGCCTCTGCGGTTCCTTTGGCGATGACAAGCTCGGAGGGATACGTCACACCGGGCATGTTGTTGCCGGTACCGGCAGAGAGGGCGATCTTCACGTCGGCGGGAACCGGAGTGTCGGCGACAACCTTGAGGGTAGCCGTCGTCTCAGAGGTAGGAGTAGCCGTAAAGGAGAACTGCACCGGCGTTCCGGAGGGATGCAGGATGGGATTCTCCTTCTCTTTCTCGCAAGAGGCGAGCGCAAAGGCCGCCATAGCGACAAGCAGATACTTGATGGTTCTTTTCATGGTGTTATTGGTTAGGATTTGTGTTACTTGATATGTGCTTGATATTCAATCTGCTGGCCAGCCACCAGGTGGTCGCAGGCAATGACGGGTACGGACGAGGCCGATGCCTTGCAGGGGATGGTAACGCACATTTCTTCGCCCGGCATCAGGCTGCGCAGGCTTTCCCGGCTTCTGACGCCCTCCACCTGCAGGTAAGCGTCCCGGTAGATGGGTGCGACGCCCACATTGGCGATGCGTATCCAGGCCGATTCCCCCTCCACGATGCGGTACTCCCGTATCTCGAAGCGATAGCCCATGGACATGGCCGCCTCCTCGATGCGGGCTACAGTCTGTTTGCCGGGCTGGTCGTTGCCGATGATAAAGCTCATGTGGACCTTGGCCACTACATCTTCGAACTTGCGGCCGTACATGCCGCCCTTGTCCAGTACGTGCTTCTGGTCAAAGTCTGAATAGTAGCTGAACTCGCCGCCGGCGGGACCTTTCTTATAGCGGTCCCGGCCGAAGAACGACCAGCTGCTCCAGTTGTATCCGTCCCAGTCCTCGCACATGAAGGAGTCGTCAAAGTTTCCGAAACCCAGTTCCAGCAAACTCTTCTGCTTGTGGAAAGGGGCGTATTTGGAGTCGGCGGCGTCGATGGAGAAGAGCCAGGGCGTATCCTGGAACCATTCGTCCATCTTGGGCAGGAACTGCGCCTGGAAGTCGTGGGAAGGGAAGGTGCGGCCGATGATGCAGGGACCGTCGTAGATATGGTATTCCGCCCACAGGCCGAAACCTATCTCCACAAAGGCAAGGCGGGGATCCTTGTCATAGCGCTCGGCAAAACGGCGGTGAAATTCCATATGAAAGCGCTGCAGCTCGTCGCAGCGCCAGTCCGGGAACTCCGTGTTACGCCCTTCGCTCTTTGCATTGGTGGCTTCGTAGCCCGGCCAGGACTTGATGTAATCCGGTACGGCGCAGGAATAGCCCGGATAGGTGTAGCGGAAACGCAGCACCACCTGGTGACCGCGGCCGGCAGCTTCCTTCAGGATTTTCTCCACGGGAGACCAGTCATACACGTCCTTTTCGCGGCAAACATCGCTATACAGCATGTAGGAATACTCCAGCTGTACATAACGCTGGCGTACGGCACTGCTTGTATTCCACAGCACGATGCCGGTCATGGGCTGTACATGCGTGATGGATGCCTCGAGGGGTACGCTGACGCCACCCTCCTGCACTTCCGGCTCGGAGGAGGCCGGTTTCCCTTCGCAGGAAGCCACGACAAGACAAAGAAGGAGAAGGGCCTTTTTCATTACATCTTGATGATAAAGTCGTCCAAACCAGTGAAATCGAAGCGGTACAGGTAGGAGGTGGAACCGTAGTCGTCGGCCACCCAGATGCAGCTGTGTGCATGGTCCACGCAGATGGATTCAGGGTTGTCGATGCCCTTGACGGAGTAGAAGCCCAGAAGCTGCTCGGCGTCGGCGGTAAGGACAAAGACACGGCGGGATTCGGAGTCGATGACCCAGAGCCAGTCCGTAAGCGGATCGTAGCACAGGCCGGCGATTTCCGTAATCACAGGATGTTTCTCCCGCAGGCCTTTCTTCCAGAGCACTTCTCCGGTTTCCAGCTTGCAGCAGAACAGGTAGGAGCCCGTCTGGGCACCTGCATAGCACAGGCCGTCCTTATAGTAGGTCATGCCTTCCACGCCCGCGTTTCCGAAACTTTTGGCATCGGGGATGGAGAACAGGCTTACGACGCCATTAAAAGTACTTTCAGCAAAGACATTCTTTACATCTTTGGCCGGGATGCAATAGACACTGCCCGGTTCGCCACCGATGAGAAGGTCGCCGTTGCTATAACGGAGAGAAATCCCCTCGGAATCGAGCGTGGAGCCGTTTGTAGTGCGCAGTTTGGCCTTGGCAAGCAGTTCGCCTTCGATGGAAATCTTTCCTATTTCGCTGCCGTCTCCAACGGCCCAGATGAAGTCGTTCCCTTCGCTCAGGCAAAGGCCGGAGACTTCATTGAGCTTGATGGTGTATTTGGTGCGTTTCACCATTTCCGGCATCTTCGGGGCCGGACCCGTATAGGGCGTCAGACCGGAGGTGATGTTTCCCAGATCCAGTGTTTTGCCGGCCTTCAGGATGGCGTCTTCAGAATAGGTGTAGGACATGGGCCAGGAGCCGTCCTTTCCCAAATACAGCGTGAAACCGTCCTCCAGCGAGACGCCGCCGGGGAACCAGATTTCTACTTTTCCGCCGCTGATGGCCATCTCGCGGAAGGGATAACCGTCCGAACCCACCTTGCTGAAGCTGGTCTGGGCTGTGGAATGCTGGTTCGTGTAAACGGTAAAGCGCAGGCCCGGACGACGCGTTCCGGCAATGCTCACGCGGTCGTAGTCCCCGTCAACGGAGAAGGAGATAAGGGCCGATGCATCGTCGAACTGGAAGTTGGTTCCTTCCAGATAAGCCTGGGCAAGAAGGCAGTCGGCCTTTTCGAAGGTGGTATGGGCATCCATGAGTCCGTCCTCGGCCTTCACACAGGAAGCCGGCCAGGCCGCATACAGATAATCCGGGGCCGAGACATAGTCCAGGCCATTCTCCAATTTAAGCGTCGCGGTCTTGCCGTCGGCCGAGATATCGGAGGCCTGCAGGGTAAAGACCTGCGCGGCGGGGCCGTAGGAGCCGTGGACGTAAATCTGGTCGCCCGCTTCCCATCGGCCTTTCAGGGGAGAAGCGACAAAGGTATATTCGCCGGCCTTGGGCTTGCCGTCCTCGACTTCTTTGCCGGTGGTACCGGAATCTTCGGCGTTATCCTTCGGCGTGCAGAACTGGCAGCAGGGAAGGAGCAATACGAAAACAGCAAGGGTAAGGAAGGAAAATAGTTTTTTTCTCATGGAATAATTTAATATCAGGTTAAAGGGCAGATGTGTAACCCTTCTCGACGGTTCCGTCCGGGGCTACGACAAAATATATGGGGGATGTGTGTATGTCAAAACAGGAGGTTCCGTTTTCCGGGAACAGGTATTCCCAGCCGGAAACCGAAGGCTGCGGGCCGTTTCCAAGGCCCACGGCGATTTTTCTGACGCCGTTCCACTCCGGGGCAGAACCCAGTTTTTCGAGAGCTTCGCGGCAGGAGGGGCAACCCAGATCCAGGACCAGGACCAGCGTACGGGCGTCAAAGCGCGAACAGCCGGGGACCATTGCGGGGGACCCTTCCGTATTAAACTGCATCCATTCCAGCCGTTTCTGGAAATGAGCGTATTCGTTATCTGTCAGGATGCCGTCGGAGACCAGCCTTTCCACGGCCTTTCCGTACAGCAAAGCACTGCGGCAGGGGGAAAGGATGTCGTAAAAGGCATCCATCCATTCTGCATAGATAAAGTAGTCCACGGGATCCTCTTTCAGTTTGTCAAAGAGAACGTCCATGGCATGGAGTGCATCCTGAGGCTGGGCCTTCGCAGCAGCTGAAGCAAATTCTGCGAACTGCTCCTCGGAGGCGGCGATATCTTCCACAACCACGCTGCGTCCGTCCCAGAATGAAGCAACATTCCCTGTCTGGCACCCCGAAAGGAGCGCCAGACAAAGAATGTATAAAGAGAGTCTGCGCATCTACTTGATGGTGGTAACCTTCATCAGATGTCCCCATCCGTTGGGGTTTTCATCATCCACGGCGGCGTTGGGGATATTGGCCAGTTCCTCCCAGTCGCCCTGGTAGAAACGCATGCCCGTGTAGAATACGTCGCCCATCTTGTGATCGGCAGGAACGGCGTTGTTGAACAGCTCGCGGGCAAGCAGAATCTCATATTCGTTGCCGGCGCCTTTGCCCATTACAAGACCGGAGGTAGAAGGAAGCAGCGAATCCCAGTCACCCTGGTCGTTTCTTTTGGAGAGTTCGCATGCAAAATCGCCGAAGCCTCCCTTGCCGTCACCGATTGCACCTTCTGCGATGAAGTCATAGCCTTCCAGGGAATAATTCTTATAACCGGAAGTGAATTCGCCGTCGGTGTTCAGGTTCAGGCGGGCGAAGAGTTCGTCGTTTCCGTCCAGCAGGTCTTTGAGCTCAGATTTGTTGTACTTTACATAGTAGTACACGAAGTCTGCGTCGGCGCAGCAGCGGATTTCTGTGACAGCGCTCCAAGGGGAGTTGGGGTCATTCTTGGCGACGCTCACCTTGGTAGGATCCAGGGAAGCCCAGTCGTTGAAGTCACCGTCAATCTTGATGGCGATGCCTTTTCCGTCATCCTTTCCACCATTCTTGCCGCCATTCTTCCCGCCTCCATTTTTCTGGCAGGAAACTGCTACTGCGGCCAGCAGCATGAGCAGGGTAAATACCTTTTTCATCAGTTATAGTTTTAAAGTGTCAGAGTATGCAGTTTATTGTAACCGGTTGCCTCGTCCCAGATGTCCTTGTTGGCAAGGCGGATGGAGTAGAGGGGATTGTCGTGCAGGTTTTCGCACGGATCCGGGAGATTCAGCCACAGCGTCACTTCTCCGGAGATGCCGGAGGGGAGGGTAATGGTCTGGTCAACCGTCACATTCTCACCGGCCATCCAGTAACGGGGATCGGAGTTCAGCTTCCAGGTTCCCAGAACCTTGCCGCCCTTGTCCGTGAGTACGAATTCGGCGTCACGGGGATTCTGGACGGGGGAGAAGCCCTCGTTGTGCAGGTCAAGGACAATGCGGAAGGCCTCTCCGGCCACAGGGGATTCGGTGAACTGTCCCTTGTCCAGGACATAGCGGTATCCGAGACGCTTCTGGATTTCCTCGAAACAGCCTCCGTCTTTCCAGCGTTTCAGGACACCCGGGTGATAACCCTGGTTCATGTAGGTGAAATGATACTGGGCCAGGTCGATAAGGGCGCCATGGGCCGCCTTGGGGGATTCCTTGGGCTGGCAGTCGCAATAGACGGAGGTGGCGCAGGTTTCACCGCCCATGATGGTGTAGGCCGACTCGGCCGCCCAATACTTGCGCTCGTTGCTGTTGTTGAAAGTGCCCTGGTCGTTGGGGCCAGCCAGGTAGCAGTCGTTATGTCCGGCCAGGCGGGCCTTGACGTCTGTTGTATGGGCCGTGGCGCGGGTTAAAGTGTCGGCTACGGAATAGCCGTAAAGATTCATTTTGAAGGCAGGAGTGCGGAGTTCAATCTGACGGGAGTCAGGAACCGCGTCCAGCAGGGCTTCCAGAAGTGCTTTCCGGGAAGCATTGTCGTAGTTTTCTGTGTAATACCATTCTCCCCAGCTGCCGATGAAACCGGCCTGTACGACAAAAATGATGTCGTCGTATTCCTGGAGGATAGGTTTGATCTGGGCGACATGCGTGAGCGTAAGGGCGGGATCGGCGTCCCAGGGCTTGTCGCTTTCATTCATGCCGTTGGAGTAGCAGAAGCGGAGGATGCACTTGGCACCGCCGTCCCGCATGGACTGGAAGTAGGTCCGGATGGTCTGGAGATACTCCTCAGAAATGTTGGTGTTGACAAAATCTGTCAGATGGAATTCCAGCAGGTACAGCGTACGGTAGTTCTTGCGGTTGGCCGCAGCGCCGTCCTTGGAGATACCTTTGTTGGTAGCGTGGAAGATTTCCTGGGCAGTATAGAAGCCGCGCTCGGGGTTGGCGATGATGGCATCGGTGGACTGATAGGAAACGGCCTCCATACCCGGGAGGTTATCCCCGTCATTCTTGCCGCACGCAAGGGCCAACGGGAGAAATAATAAAGAAAGAATGATATTTCGGTTCACGGCTATTAGTTTAAAAACCATGGGCGGGCGAAAACCCGCCCATGGCATATGAAAGACAGAAATTATTTATTGGTAACGACCGTAAGGGAGTTGACAAGTTCGGTGGAGCCTTCAACAGCTTCATCTACATGGCCGTTGGGAAGGATACCAACGGAATCCCATTTCTGCTGGATGTCGAAGCCGATGGAGAAGGTGTCTGCCAGCTTGCCCAGAGGATAGAGCTCACGGACAATGGAGAACTCATACTTGCCTTCGATACCGGCACCGGTGGTAATGCCGTTGATTTCGCCAAGGTCTTCCCAGAGGCCATCCCAGCCGGAACCATTCACTTCGCCTACCCACTTGAAGATGCTGGGTTCATAGGAACCGAGCGTGGCGCCGTCGGGATAGAGGGAACCTTCGAACATCACGTCCGTGCAGGCGTCGGTCCACTGGTTGGCGAAGCCGCCGGTAGCCGTATTGCCGTCACCGTTGATATAAACGTGGAAGGGAACGTGGTCAACATCGGGTTCATAGGAGATCTGCTCCTTGTCCCACTCGAAGTAAACATATACGAACACCTCGTCGGCATATACCTTGACGAGCTTCAGGGCTGTCTTGGAACAGTTGGGGTCGCAAGTGGCAGTAGCAACCTTCGTGGCGTCCAGTTTGGCCCAGTCGCTGAAGTCACCGTCAACCTTGATGGGAGCAACATACTCCTTCTCTTCTTTGTCCTTGGGCTTTTTTCCGCCGGCGTTGTTCTTGTTGCAGGAAACTGCAGACAGGGTGGCCGCAATGGCCAAAAGTACAAAAATCTTTTTCATTTTAGTGTAGCTTTAAATTGGTTATGGGATTTAAGATTATCTCTTGTTCTGAGGGATGCCGCTGGCATTGATCTCATCAAGGGGGAGAAGCAGGGCGATGCGGGGATCGTTGGGCTGGAGAATCTCCCAGTCGTGGCAGCCAACAAAGCGGCGGTCCATGGGCAGGTTGTTGCGGAAGACGTCGAACATACGGTGTCCTTCGTAGCAGAGCTCACGACGGCGCTCGTCCAGGACACACTCCAGGGCGTCGGCATAACCGCGGGCATTGATGTTGTCCACCGTCATGAGGGCGTCTCCGGTAAGTCCGGCGCGCTTGCGGATGGTGTTGACGTCGGCCAGGGCTTCGGCCGGCTTGCCGGTCTTGGCGTAGGCCTCGGCACGGTTCAGCACCACTTCACCCCAGCGCAGGAAGACAGGAGAAGTCATCATGGGAAGACCGTCCTGATAGCTGTACTTGGAGCAGTAGTAGATGGTGTAGTCACCGCCCAGGTTGGTGCGGATGCCGTTCTTGCGGGTGATGTTGGGACGGACGAAAACACGGGCCTTGCCGTCAGTCTTGACACCGGGGAAGGCAGCGTCGTTCACGTAATACTCGGTGTAGGTGTTCACAACGGTAGGAACCGCCGTGTAGTTCTTGCCGGAATACTTGAAGGTAATGCTTCCGTCCGGAGCCTTGGTGCAGTCAAAGGCATAGCCGTTGGAGCAGGACTTGGTCTTGTCGTTCACCTTGATGGGGAATACGACGGTCACTTTGGCGCCTTCCTCGTAGGTCTTGTGCTCCGGCATGGAGAAATAGGCGGCGAAGCGCTGGTCCTCGGGATAGCGGCGGAAGTTGTCGATGAGGTTGTCGTTCCAGTAGTGCTCACCCCAGCCGTTGCCGTCCTTGATGTACATGGAGGCGAGGGAAGCCTCGGCGGAACCGCCGGCCCAGTCGTCGTTGTTGTCCAGGCGGATGCACCAGATGGTTTCCGGATGGTCGTAGGTGTGGGTGGGATAGTCGGCGTAGTCGTAGCCGGTAGTTACGGAAGAGGGAGCGTGGGCAAGCAGCTCGTTGCACTCGGCGATGCACTTCTCGTTCTCTCCCATATAGAGGTATACGCGGGAAAGGAGGGCGGTGGCGGCATCCAGGCCTACATAGACCTTCTCGCCATTTTTGATGCGCTCGCTTTCACCGTTTGCGAGGTACTTCTTGGCCTCGATAAGGTCTTCCACCACGGCGTCGTAAATCTGGCCCACGGTGGCACGCTCGGTAACCTGGGTGTCCAGGCCGCGGCGAAGGACAACGCCGGGATTGTCACGTCCCTGCACATAAGGCATGGAGAACAGCGTCACCAGATGGAAGTGCAGGCAGGCGCGGAAGAAGTAGTTCTCGCCCAGCAGGTGGTCACTGAGGGCCGATGCGCCGGGAACGATGGCCGCAATATTGGAATTGGCGGCGTTGATGATCTTGTAGGCGATCCACCAGGTGTAGTAGATGTTCTTCTCGGTGGGGTTGTCGCTGTACATGTTGGCCAGCGTGAACGGGTCTTCGGATTTACCGGAAACGGTCACGTTGTCTCCGCGGAGCTCTGCGAGCTGGAAGTAGTGGCGGATATAGTAGTTGCCGCTTTCGCCGCTGCTCTGTCCCTTGTAGGCAATCTTATCCTTGAACAGGGTGTAGATACCGTCCGTCGTATAGACGGCGGAGGAAGGGTTGGCTGCCAGCTGGGCCGACGTCATGGAATCGGAGGAATAGAAATCCATTTTGCAGGACGCCAGGGAAAGGGCAGCAAGTACGATAACAAATATCTTTTTCATAATTGCAGTCACTTTTTAGAATTTCAGGTCGATACCGAGCACGACAGACAGCGGAACAGGATAGTTGCTGGCATACAGGCCGGCGTGGTGGTAGGTGTCACCGTCCAGGCGGACTTCCGGATCCATGCCGGAGAAGCGGGAGAGGGTGAGCACATTGTCGGCCGACACATAGATGCGGGCACCGGAAAGATTGATCTTCTGGAGGAAGGTCTGGGGAACGTTGTAGGAGAGCGTAACGTTTCTCAGACGGAAGAAACTGCCGTTTTCAAGATAACGGGAGGAGGTACCGTTGGAACCGTCGGCACGTCCGGCCAGCAGGGCAGGGTGGGTGGCGATGTCGCCTTCCTCTTCCCAGCGTACCCAGCCAAGGCCGTTGTCGATGGACATCTGGTTCAGGCCGGTGTAGGCACCGTCGGAGTCCATCTGCTCACGGTTCTTGTTGTAGATCTTGTTACCCACGACAAAGTTGCCGTTGGCGCTGAGGGTGAAGTTACCGTAGCGCAGGGAGGTGCTGAGACCGCCGCTGAACACAGGGGAGGCCTTGCCCACAATCTGCTGGGGAGCTTCGGTGTACATGTTGGTAACACCGCTCTTCATCTTCACCTGGGAGTTGCCAGCCTCGTCGATGTAGTAGATGGGGTTGCCGGCCTCGTCCAGGTCGGGGACGAAGGTTTCCCACATGGGAAGACCGTTGTCGGGATCCACACCCAGCCACTTGGGCATATACCAGCTGTAGATGTCTTCACCTTCCTTGATGATCTGGTTTACGTCGCCGCGGTTCATCACGATATCGTTGTGGCCGGGAAGTTCCAGCACGCGGTTCTGGTTGAGACCCAGGTTGAAGGCCATATTCCAGCCGAAGTCCTTGTTGTTGATGATGTTGCCATCGACGGCAAACTCAACGCCCATGTTGCGAACCTTGCCCACGTTGTCCATCATGGCGAAGAAGCCGGTGGAAGGGGACTTGGGAGATTCAAGCAGGATTTTGCTGTTGACGGTGTGGTAGAGATCCACGGTCACGTTCCAGTTCTTGCGGAAAGTGGCGTCCACGCCGAAGCTGGTCATGTAAGCCTCTTCCCAACCGAGGTTAGGGTTGGCCATACGCTCCAGGATGGCGGTCTTGACACCGTTGTACTGGCCGCTGAGGGAGAAGGTGTCCTGATACTGGAAAGCGGGGATGTTGTCGTTACCCGTCTTACCGTAACCGGCACGCACTTTCAGGAAGCTGAGAAGGCTGTTGTTCTTCATGAAATCTTCCTTGGAGACAATCCAGGCAGCGGAAGCGCCCGGGAAGTAACCACCGCGGTTCAGGGGACCGAACTTGTAGCTCTCATCGTAACGGATGGAAGCGGTAACGATGTACTTTCCAAGGTAGGAATACTGAGCCTGAGCAAGCCAAGCCCAGGAACGGGACTTGTAGTCGGAGCCGGAAACGCTCTTCATCACCGTGTTGGACAGGGAGCGCTGGCCGATGGGGAAGTGGTCGCCGGAGGCGCCCATGCTGCGGGAATAGCCTTCGCCATATTCCCAGCCGAGCGTGGCGTTCACGTCGTGGTCGCCGAAGGTCTTGTGGAACTTGGCGAGGTTGGTGGTGCCCCAGCCGGAGCCTTCGTAGTCGCTGTTCTCCAGGGAACCGGCGGTGCTGAGGCCGTCGTATGTGCGGGGATCGCAGTAGTACTCGTAGAAGGAGTTGGAGGCGTCGTAGCGGTTCATGGAAGTGAGGGTGAGCCAGTCGGTTACGTTCCAGACCAGCTGGAGGTCTCCGGTGAGGCTGTCGCCATGTCCCTTGGAGTAGTTGTAGGACTCGCTGTGCAGTACGTTGGAGGGGTTCTGGGTCCACCAGGCACCACCGCCGTAGTTGTCGGAACGGACCTTGCCGTCCATGTAAATGTATTCACCGGTGGAATACCAGTTGCCTTCCTCGTCCTGAGCCATCTTGTAGGGGACATCCCAAGGCATGGCATAGTAGGAATATTCGAGGGTGCGCCAGGAAGAAGTACCCTGGTCGTAGGACTTGGCATAATTCAGGCGCAGGGCCATGGAGAGGCGGTCCGTGATGGGAATCGTAAGATTCAAACGGGCCGACGTCTTCTTGAAGTTGGTGTTGATGAGGGTACCCTTCTCATTGTAGTGGTCCGCGCTGACAAAGTAGCTCACCTTGCCGGACTTACCGGATGCGGAAGCGTAGTAATCCTGCACCATGCCCAGCTTGAAGCAGTTGTTCACCCAGTCGAAATCCTGATCCAGCAGGGATTCGGGATAACGCAGGTTGAAAAGGGCTGCGGAATACATGGAACGGGTGTACTCATACAGTTCTTCGGAATTCATGGGACGGAAAGTGCCCATCAGCGCCTTCTTGATACCGGCGCTGGCCTTGAATTCCACATGGGTCTTATCATCGGAACCGCTCTTGGTGGTAACGACGATAACACCGCCGGATGCGGCTGCACCGTAAAGGGCGGTGGCGGAAGCATCCTTGAGGACCGTAATGGTTTCGATATCGTTCGGGTTGAAAGAACCGCCGGCAACGCCGTCCACCACATAGAGGGGACCTGCGCCGGCCGTGATGGAACCGGTACCGCGGACACGGATGTCGGCGTTGTCGCCGGGCTGGCCGGAACCGTTCATAACGACGACGCCGGCAACCTTGCCCTGCAGCATGTTGCCAACGTCGGAGGTGCTCACGTCGCGGAGTTTTTCACCGCTGATGGATACGACAGCGCTGGAAAGCTCGGCTTTCTTCTGCGTGGTGTAACCCAGGACTACCACTTCCTCGAGGGATTCGGTGTCGGGACTCAAAGCTACGTTGATGACGGTGCGGCCGTTAACCGCTTCCGTAACCGTGTTGTAGCCCAGGGAGGAGAATGTGAGGGTGGCGTTCTTGTCCGCCTTGATCACATATTTGCCATCGTAGTCGGTCGTGGTTCCGTTTCCGCCGGAAATCAGGACACCCACGCCCACAAGGGGCTGGCCGTCCGTGGCGTCAGTCACCTGGCCCGATACGGTAATCTGTTGGGCAGAGGCAGGAATAGCAAGCATAAAAGCCGCTATGGCTGCGAGCACGTAGAAAATACTTTTTCTCATGGCTAGTTGATTGGTTATTATTAAAGATTTGTTGATGTTTCTCTTTTAGAGAAGGTCGTTCAGGCCGATGAGGTTGAACGCGCGGAAGTATTTGTCCATATCGCGCTCGATGCGGCTGAGAACGATCTGTTCCGGATCCACACCCAGGCGGGTAAGGTTGGCGTAGAGGAAACCGCGGGCGGCCAGGGGAGCGGGCTGCTGCCAGATGTAACGGCAGCAAGTGGCTACGATCCAGTCCTGACGGGCCTCGGTGAGCTCGCAAAGGTCTTTGCCTTTCTCGTCTTCGTGGAGCCACTTCTCCCAGCGGTGGGATTCGTGGACAGCCTTGAGGAGCACTTCCTTCATATGGGAGAGGACAGCCACGCGGCCTTCCTTCTCGTAGGCGATTTCCATCTCTTCGAGTTCGCACAGGGCGCGATACTCGCTCATGGTAAATTCAGGACCGACGTTGGCGGCACCCATGCCGCACAAAGGATACTCCTCCGGGTTAGCTACATCGTCCGTATAATGGCCTTTGATGTAGCTACCCAGAGGGCGTACCTTTGCAGTGAGCGTTTTGGCGACAACGGGATCGAACACGGTCGTATCCAGGTCGGTGCCCACTTTGCCGACGATGAAGCAGGGCCATACGTCGGGCAATCCAACATTAACCAATCCTTTTTTCAGTTCACTGATGAACGTATCAAAAGTCTTTTCATCCGCGAGGCCGCCATGGACCTCCTCGGTTCCAACTTCGTAAGAGATGGCCGGAAGGCCCTTCTGCTTACGGAATTTCTCCACATGGTCGATCAGTTCCACGGTGCGGGCGGCGACGACATGGATATCGATGATTTCGCCCTTGGGGACATTGATATCCACGGTGGGATCCACATGGATAAGGTCATATCCAGCAAGGACAGCTGCCTCGAAGGACTTCTTTACGCCGTCCATGGCGTCTTTGACAGACCATTTCTCCGTGCGCTGGCGGTCCTTGAGCCAGGGGCCGCCGTGGTCGATGGCAATGATGACGGGACCGGTGAAATGGTTGCGTTCCACCTCGAAACGGATGAGGCGGGTGAATTCGGCCTGCGTCATGCCCGTATAACCTCCGTCGCAGTCAATCTGGTTGAGCGTTGCGGCGAAATAGATGGGAGCGTTATTACGTTTGGCGGCGCGGATGGATGCGCTGATCACAGCAGGGGAGTTGGGGCAGGCCGCGAAGATGGTGCGGCGTACGCCAGTCTCTTTCTCAAGCTGGTCGATCCTGTGAAGCAGGTTTTCTGTTTTAGGCATAGGAAGTATAATTCTTAAGGTTCTATTTCTCAGATGTAGAGTTTGACGCCTTCCACGACGCGGGAAATGTTGCCGGAAACGGAAGGTGAATCGGGGCAGAGGCCCGTCGCAAGGGATTTGTAGTAACCCAGCAGCTGGCCGACGAAGATGTGCGACACGCAGGCGTAGTAGTCCTGCACGCCCTTAAGGCCGATTTCTACGCAAAGGTCGTAGCATTCTTCCTCCAGGGCAGGTTTCTGCTGGCAGATGACGATGCTGGCCTTGACGTTGTTGTTGGATTTGATCTGACGGATGAGGTCCAGTTCGTAGCGCTGCACGTCCGGATTGGAGGAGAGCAGATATACGAGCAGGGATTCCGGGTTCACCAGGGCTTTGGGACCGTGGCGGAAGCCAAGGAACGAATCGAAGGTGCACATGACGGCGCCGTCGGTAAGTTCCTGCAGTTTGAGGCGGGATTCCTCGGCCACGCCTTTCAAGGGGCCGGAGCCAAGGAAAATGGCGCGGGTGAAGTCCCGGCCGGCGATTTCACGGATGGCATCCTCGTACTTGTCCATCGCCGCCTTCACGCAGGAAGAAAGCTGACGGATGCTATCCCCGTCTTCCTCGATATGGTCGATACGGGCAATCATCGAGCAGACCAGGAGCATGGTAGAGTAGCTGCTGGTCATGGCAAGGGAAAGGTCGTTGGTCTCGGGGGGGAGAAGAATGGTGAGGATGTTGTCTCCCTTCATCCGGGCCAGCTCGCCGTTTTCGTTGCAGGTGATGAAGATGTGGACCACCTTGCCGGCAGCTTTCTCCACGGCCTTCACGGTGCCTACGCTCTCCGGACTGTTGCCGGAACGGGCGAAGGACACGAGGAGGACCTTGCTGCTGCTGTCGAAATAAATACCAGGATCCGTGATGATATCCGTGGTAGCGATGGCGCGGACACCCCTGTTGATTTTGGAAAGAGCCAGTTCAAGGGCATCTCCAATGTAAGCCGATGTACCGGCTCCGGTGAGGACGATTGTGTAGTCTTCGTTGAAATTTGCATGCAGGAAAGACTGGATTTCAGCTTTGCGCGCAAGAATGGTGTCGTACGCTTTCACCCAGACCTGGGGTTGCTGCCGAATCTCCCTGTATGTATGTAATTCTTGTGTCATACTTGCAGTGGTTTGGATTTACCGACTGCAAAGATATACGAAAACATTTTAAATATTTCGTTTCGGAGCATCAAATAATTTTCGCCGAATGGCAAAAATCCTCAAAAATCGGCTTAATAGGTTATTAGTCAGTGCGTTAACGCCATGTACGAAAATGCTTCGGGGCGTTTCGTTTCTATTAAATCGTAACGGTTTCGACGTTGATCTTCATCGAACGGAGCGAACTGCGAAAACCGGCCGGAATGTGGAAATCCGTGATGACCGTATTGATTTTGTCCAGGTTGGCGATGAAGGCGAGGGCGCGCTTGTTCACCTTGGAGGAATCGAAGACGGCAATCACTTCCCGGGCACGGGAAATCATGACCTGGTTGGTGCTGGCCTCTTCCATGCTGGGCGTGGAAAGACCGGCCTCCACACTGATGCTGTCAACCCCAAGAAAGAGTTTGTCGCAGTAAAAAAGTTTCAGGTTGGACTCTGCCAGCGGCCCCACGATGGAATTACTGGATTCACGGACGGTTCCGCCCAGGAGAATGACACGGAAACGCTTGTACTTGATGGCCACCAGCATGGCGGGGACAGAGTTGGTGATGATTGTCAAATCGGTGAAATTCTGCAGGTTATGTACAACCTGGAGCGCAGTGGTACCGGAGTCCACCATAATGGTATCCCCATTCTTGATATGGGCGGCGGCAGCACGGCCGATGGCCTCCTTCTCGCGCGCGTTTACCAATTGTTTGAAATGGAAGTTGCGTTCCTCGATTTCATCGGCCGATACGGTAGAGTCCATAATGGCTCCACCATGTACGCGGATCAGCAGACGTCGCTCCTCGAGGAGACGCAGGTCTTTGCGAATCGTTACTTCGGATACCCCGAATTCCTTACTCAACTCTGCAGCGTTGATGGAAGAATCTTCCTTCAGACGCTGAAGGATGGCAGAGCGGCGGCCCTGTGCAGAATCAAAGAATACCATGATAAAATGTGTCTGAGTTTGTAATGCAATCCGCTGCAAAGATACTGAAAATTCCGAAACGAAACCAAACGAAACAAAATTTTATCAAAAAAATCTCCCCAAACCTATGAATATTGATAAGAAATGGTCATATTCGCGGTGCAAAACGAAAACCAAATGAAACAGTACCACATCGCAGCCATCGGAGAACTCAACGTTGACATCATCCTGAACGGAATAGAATCGGAACCGGAAATCGGCAAGGAAAAGTTTGCCCGGGACATGACCGTGACTCTGGGTTCCTCCACGGCTATCTTCGCCGCCAACGCAGCCGCCCTTGGCAGCAAAGTCTGCTTCGTGGGCCTTGTGGGACGGGATTCCTTCGGCGAACTGGTGTGCTCTTCCCTTGAAGCGAAAGGGGTGGACACCCGTTTCATCAAGAAAGGGAACACGCCCACCGGCGCTACCGTATGCATGAACTACGGAGAGGACCGCGCCAATCTTACCTACCAGGGAGCCATGGATGTCATGGATTTTGAAGACATCCACCCCGAGGTATTCGAGCAGTGCAGCCACATCCATCTTTCCTCCCTGTTCATGCAGTCGGGGTTGCTCAAAGACATCCATAAAATCCTGGATATGGCGGCCCTCAAGGGCATTACCGTTTCTCTGGACACCCAGTGGGATCCGCTGGAGAAATGGAACCTGGACTACACCGCCGTCCTTCCCAAGGTCAGCGTTTTCCTTCCCAACGAAAAAGAACTGCAGGCACTCACCGGCACCTCGGACCTGGAGAGCGCCATCGGCAAGGTGCTCCCGTACCTTGGCAACGCCATGGTGGTCAAATGCGGTTCCAAGGGTTCGCTCCTTGTAAAAAAGGACGGTTCCCGTTCCTTCCTGCCCGCTTTCCTGAACAAGAACGTGGTGGATGCCATCGGAGCGGGGGACAGCTTCAATTCCGGCTTTGTCAGCGCCTTCGTCAAGGGGCTCCCGCTGGAGGACTGCCAGAAGACGGGCAACCTTACCGGTGCCGTCAACACCACGGGTGCCGGCGGAACCGGTGCGTTCACCTCGCTGGAGGCCGTACGGCGCATTTGCAAAGAAAAATTTCAAGAAACTATCGCCTTATGAGAAACCTTGCCGCCTTGCTGGGCCTGACGGTTCTCGCGGCCGCCTGCACCACGCAGACAGCCCCGGACTGCGCCTATTTCAACGAAAAGGCCGTAAAAGGCCTTGATATTGTCGTAAACACGGAGACCTCCGGCGGGCTTACGCTCCGCCGCGTAGCCTTCGTCAACAACGGAACCGCCAGCGTGACCGTGGATGCCATCGAGACGTCCGCTTTCGAGGTCCGCGGCGGGGAAGTGTGGTCTTTCCAGCCCTCTTCCACATCGGCCCGCAAAGACTGGGTCCTCCCTGTGGAGAAGGGATTCAGCCAGCGTAATTTCATGGGTATGAACGACCCGGACTATGGCGGCGGTATCCCTATGGTAAGCGTATGGACGCGGGATACGTGCGTGAGCATCGGCCTCGCCGAACCCGTCACCCGGCAGGCGTCCTTCCCCGTTCAGCGGAAAGGGGACTGCACCGGCGCATGCATCCGGGAGGACTTCGGAAATCCCGTGACCATCGCCCCCGGCGACACGCTCCATGCGTTGAAGCAGTTCACCGCCGGCGGGAAGGGTGATTTCTTCCAGCCGCTGCGCAGTTTCGCCTCTTATATGCACGACACATACGGCTGGCAGGCTCCGGTATCCCCGGAAGAAGCCTACGAACCCGTCTGGTGCGCCTGGGGCTATGAACGGACGTTTACGGTGGACGAGGTCATCGGCACGCTGCCCAAGGTGGTCGAACTCGGTTTCCAGTGGGTGGACATCGACGACGGATACCAGATATGCGAGGGCGACTGGGCGGCGAACGACCGCATCGGCCCGGACGGAATGCGCCGCATGACGGACGCCGTGCACGCGGCCGGTCTCAAGGCCAAGCTCTGGTGGGCGCCCATGGCGGCGGACTCCTCCAGCGCGCTGGCATCGGCCCATCCCGAAATGCTTCTGGAGAAGGCCGATGGTTCCCACGAGGATATCTCGTGGTGGGACAGCTGGTACCTCTCGCCCGTGAACCCGCACACGTGGGCCTATACGGCCGCGCTCGTGGACCAGTTCCTCGGGGAATGGGGCTTCGACGGTTTCAAACTGGACGGACAGCACCTGAACCTCTCCGAACCGGACTACAATCCCGCCAGCGGGCTTTCCCGCCCGGAAGAGGCCCAGGAGCGCTTCCCGGCTTTCTTCGAACAGCTTTATAAGCGCGCCCAGGCCCGGAAGCCCGGCTCCGTCGTGCAGATCTGCCCCTGCGGATGCGCCATCAACTTCTTCAACCTGCCGTATATGAACCAGGCAGTGGCGTCGGACCCCACTTCCAGCGCCCAGATCCGCATGAAGCGCATGGCCTACGCTGCGATGTGCCCGGACCTTGCATACTATGCAGACCACGTGGAGCTTTCCGACGGAGGGCTGGACTTCGCCTCGCAGGTGGGTGTGGGCGGCGTGATTGGCACCAAATTCACCTGGCCGAAGGCCAATCCGGACGCGACGGAAAGCGGCGGAAGCCTGCTCACGCCGGAAAAGGAAGCCCTCCTCCGCAAGTGGGTTCCCATCTATAAGGAAAAGATGCTCTCCAAGGGAACGTACCTGAACCTGTACACCTATGGAATAGACAAGCCGGAAGCGCATGTCATAGAAAAAGACGGCGCCATGTATTATGCCTTCTATGCCCCGTCCTGGGAAGGGGAGCCCATCACGCTCCGCGGCCTGGACAGCGCATGCGACTACACTGTGACCGAATACACGGCCGACAATGCGGCCACCTATACCGTCAGCGGCTCCAATCCCGTGATTACGCCCACGTTCAAAGAAAACTATTTAATTGAAGTAAAACTGATAAACAATGAAAACTAGATTCTGGGCAACCCTGCTCTTTATGCCTTTTCTCGCCGTTTGCTGCGGGAACAAGCCCACTCCGGAAGTAGAACCCGCTCCCGTCATCACCATTGACGGAGCCAGCGAATTCAGCTGGGGCTGCGAAGGCGGCAGCGCTACCGTTACTTTCTCCAGCGACCACGACTGGACCGTTTCCATCGATGAAGACTGGATCACCGCAGACCCCGCATCCGGTAAAAGCGGTAATGGCATCAAACTTGGCCTCACCTGCGCCAAGAACCCTAAAAACAGCGTCCGTGACATGTATATTCTCCTTGTTTCCGGAGAAACCCGTGTTCCTGTGAAAGTTGCCCAGAGCGGAGACCCGCTCGCCGGCGCCGCCCCGGAACTCAAGGACGGGGACAAAGTTCTTGCCACCAATCCGCTGGTAGAGAAGTTCCTCACGGAGGTGGAATATCCCGACTGGCCCGATGAAGCCACGCCCAGAAAAACCAAAATCTTCGACTATTACGGCGGTTTCGACGGAAAAACCCTTACCTGGGCCAACTGGGAGACGGAATGGCCCGACGGTGACAAGCCCCAGGCCTACAGCATCCGCTGGAAGGAATCCGACATGGAAGAAGGCAAGAAGATGAACCTTCACCTTTCCGATGCTCTGGGCTGGAGCGGTGATATGGAAATTGCCGCCGGTTCCCGCTTTGTGAACATCACCAACCTGGTCCCGAACGACACCTACAACTATACGGTAACCACCGAGACGGGAAAAATCCTGGCCGATGGTGCTTTCACCACCACCGGAAGCCTGCATCAGGTGTTCTTCACCGGTCCCACCAGCAAGAAGAAAGGCGTGGAGGCCAAGGGAAGCGGTTGCCGCAATGCCCGTGACCTGGGCGGCTGGACCGGCCTGGACGGCAAGAAAGTGAAATATCGCAAAATCTATCGCGGCGGCCGCATGAACGAAAAGTGGACACCGTACCCGCTCAACGCCAAGGGACAGGCCGAAGTTCTGTTCGAAGGAATCGGAGCCGAACTGGACCTGCGCGGTAATTCCGACGTGATCTTCGAGCCGGCCGTTCCGGGTCTCGCCCACTGCGCTCCGGTGATCGAGGAGGGTGGCAAGACCATGCTGGTAAGCGATGCCGCCAAGACCAAGGAATGCTTTGAGTTCGTTCTCAACTGTGTCCGTGAGAACAAGCCCATCTACTTCCACTGCTCCCTGGGCCGCGACCGTACCGGTACCCTTGACATCCTGCTGCTGGGCCTTCTGGGCGTACGAGAAGGCGTGATTGCCAAGGAATACGAAGTGACGTACTTTGCCCCCGTCGGCTACAGCGTATCTTCCTCCGACAAGGCCAGCAACAAGATTCCCACCTTCCGCAACTCGCGCCTTGAGTGGGTTTACAGCGACGTGGTTCCTTATTTCTGGGAACTGGCCGGAGAAGGCACCTTCGCCCAGGGCGTGGAGAAATACCTCCTTGAGGTAGCCGGCGTTTCCCAGCAGGAAATCGACGATTTCCGTTCGCTCATGCTTGAATAATACAAACCAAAAGATATGAAGAAGTTATTGATTCTGGCCGCAATGGCCACCTTAGTCCTTTCTTGCGGGAAAAAGGCCGACGAATACGGCTACACCGTAAAGAACAACCAGATTGTATATAACACCCCGGCCCGTCCGGCCGACCAACAGTCCATGCTGGGCTTTGCGGCGGAACCCATCGAACATGTCCGCATCGGCCTCGTAGGCCTGGGAGACCGCGGCAGCGGCGCCGTGGAGCGTCTGCCTTACGTGGACGACTGCACCATCGTCGCCCTTTGCGACCTCTATCCCGAGCGCGTGGAGAAAGGCCAGCAGATTCTCGAGAAAGTGGGCGCCCCGCGTGCCATTTACGAGTATTCCGGCGAGGAGGGTTACAAGGAGCTGTGCCAGAACGACAGCATCGACCTGGTTTACCTGGCCGTTCCGTGGTACCTGCACACGCCCATCGCAGTATATGCCATGGAGCATGGCAAGCACGTTGCCATCGAAGTGCCCGCCGCCACCAGCATCCAGGAATGCTGGGACCTGGTGAACACTTCCGAGCGCACCCGCAAGCACTGCATGATGCTGGAGAACTGCTGCTACGACTTCTTTGAGATCACCTGCCTGAACATGGCCCAGCAGGGTCTCTTCGGCGAGGTGGTCCATACCGAGGGTTCTTACTGCCACAACCTGGAGCCCTTCTGGGATGTGTACCAGGGAGATTGGAGAATGACCTACAACATGGAGCACCACGGCGACGTTTATCCCACGCACGGAATCGGCCCCATCTGCCAGGTGATGAACATCCACCGCGGCGACAAGATGGACGTGCTGGTTTCCATGGACACGGACGCTTTCTCCGGCATGGAGGCCGCCGAGGCCCGCTACGGCAAGGGCAAGGTGGACCACTACGCCAACGGTGACAACACCATGACCTTCATCCGTACCCATAACGGAAAGACCATCCTGGTAGAGCACAGCGTAGTGACGCCCCGTCCCTACGACCGCATGTTCCAGATTCAGGGCACCAAGGGCTTCGCCAACAAGTATCCGAACGAGGGCCTGGCCCTGGGCGGCAAGGACCTCACCGGAATCGACTCCGAGGACCTGGATGCCGAGGATTACATGAGCGACGCCGAGCGTGACAAGCTGATGGAAGTGTATAAGCACCCCATCCTGAAGCAGTATGAGGCCAAGGCCCGCGAAGTAGGCGGCCACGGCGGCATGGACTTCATCATGGACTCCCGTCTCATTTACTGCCTGCACAACGGACTTCCGCTGGACCAGGACGTCTATGACGCCGCCGAATGGAGCTGCCTCGTGGAACTCACGGAAGTGTCCATCAACCACGGCAACATGCCCGTCGTGATTCCGGACTTCACCCGCGGTGAGTGGAACAAGCAGGATGGACTGAAGCTCTACTACGCCGAATAAGGCCCGAAATATTTACAGTGATAAATGCTCCCGGCAGATGATGGAATCCCATAGCTGCCGGGGGTTTATGCTATTTATGTATTGATAAATGAAAAATCCCGATATATCTTTGTATTGAAAAAACTATTCGGGGCAATGAACTGGAAAGTAATCACGTGGTATATCGGCGTCTCGCTGCTGATGGTGACCGTCCTCATGGCAGTTGCCGCCATCATTGCGTTCGCCACTCCCGGAGATGAAAGCCGGATTCCTCTGCTCTACTCGGTCTTCCTTACGGGGACGGTGGGGGCATTCCCCCTTATCTTCGTCCGGCGAAAGGGGCATCACCTGACCTTCCGCGAGGGGAACAGCATCGTGGTGGGGGCCTGGCTGTTCGGCTGCCTCTTCGGGATGTTCCCTTTCCTCTTTTACGGGAAGGAGTTCACGATCATCAACGCCCTTTTTGAAACCGTCTCCGGTTTTACAACCACGGGGGCGTCCATTCTCAACGACATAGAAACGCTGCCTCGCGGGCTGCAATTCTGGCGCATTGCTACGGCATGGGTGGGCGGTATCGGCATCGTCACCCTCTTCTCCATGCTCATGAGCGGAAGTTCCAACCGCACCACGCTTTCCGAAGCAGAGATATCCAGCGTAGCGAGAGACGCCTTCTCCGGCGTCCGTATGGGCAGTTTCACCACGCGCATGCTGGTTACTTACGTCGCCCTTACGGTGAGTACGTTCGGGGCGCTCAAGCTCACGGGAATGGGGTGGTTCGACTCGGCCACCAATGCCATGTCGGCCTGCAGTACGTGCGGCTTCTGCGTACGCAACGAAAGCATCGCGTTCTACGCCAACCCGGCGGCGGAGGTGGTGCTCACCCTGGCCATGCTGGCCTCCGGCATCAACTTCGGCCTGCTCTTCCTGGCGCTGATCAAGCGCCGGCCGCGCCGCATCATGAAATCGGAGACCGTGCGGGCCTTCCTGGGCGCGGTAGCAGTAGCCATCGCCGTCATCACGGCCGATCTGGCCATCAACGGAAAGTACCCGTCCCTGCCGGCTGCCCTGCGCGACGCCTCCTTCCAGGTGGCTTCCATTGCCACCACAACTGGTTTTGCCACGAAGGATACCAACCTGTGGCCGCCCCTGAGCATGGCAGTCCTCCTCATCTGCTCGCTCATCTGCGGCTGTTCCGGGTCCACGTCGGGCGGTATCAAGATGGACCGCGCACTGCTGGCGTGGAAGGGGATTGCGCGCAAAGTAAGCATGACGGTAACCCCGAACCTGGTGAAGCCCATCCGCGTGGACGGGCACATCCGGCAGGACGACTGCGTAACCGATGCGTTCAGTTACATCTTCTGCTACCTGTTGGTATTGGTGGTTTTCGCGGCGGTAAACATCGCGGGCGGCCAGGACTTCATGACGGGAGTCACGGCTTCCATCGCCTGTATCGGCAATGTGGGACCCGGCTTCGGGGATGTCGGCTCAATGAATAACTACGCGGAATTTTCCGCCTTCCTCAAAGCGACGTCCATGTTGGAGATGATTATTGGCCGTCTGGAGATTTTCCCCATCCTGTACCTGCTGCGCACAATCCGTTAGCGGATTAGAACTTAACGTCCTTCACTTCCACCAGATTGGAAGCCATGGACATGTTCTGGGGGTTGGTTCCCAGCACGTCCTGGGGGACTTCCATTCCCAGCAGACCGAACAGATAGGTCCAGTAGGGAGGCATGGTGCCGTCCGGCGCGAGCCAGTTCATGGGTGCGCTCGGGAATACGGGGAAACCGTCGCGGTCCAGGTAACAGTCCTGCACCAGTTCGGAGCAGTAAAGGTCTTCATTGTCCGGAAGGAAACGGGAATCATACTTGCGGCCGCATAAGGACTTGGCCCTTTCCACCGCAGCGTTTGCGTCCACGCCCTTCACACGTTTTACAAGAAAAGCGGGATATCGGCCGTCTTCCAGCGTGAAATCCCTCAGGAACGTATCCAACGGGTGACGATCCACGCCGCGACGGATGGTGGCATCGATGATCCAGACGCTGTCGGCCTTGACTTCCGCGATGGCGACATGGATGAGGTTCAACGTACCTTCGGCTCCCGTCGCGGCGGAGATGGCGGAATCCATGGAGGTGCTGTCGGCCTTGTAATCCAGGGGCAGACCTACGAAAACAAGGTCTCCGTTGCGAAGGGTGTTCTTCTGGCCACAACCGACGGCCAAAAGCAGCATAGATGCCAGTATAATCACTTTTTTCATGCTGCAAATATCGTAAATTTTTTATATTTGCAGAGAATATTTTTTACGATTTATGTCACGCACCAAACAAATCATCCGCACCAGCGTCATCGGGATCGTCGCAAACGTACTGCTGGCCGGATTCAAAGCCCTGGTGGGCTTGCTGGCGAATTCCGTCGCCATCGTCCTGGATGCCGTCAATAACCTGAGCGATGCGCTGTCCAGCGTCATCACCATCATCGGCACCCGGCTGTCTGTCCGTCCCGCAGACCGCAAGCACCCCTTCGGCTACGGACGCGTGGAGTATTTTACAGCCATCATCATCGCGGTCATCGTACTGGTAACCGGCGTCACCTCGCTGGTGGAGTCCATCGACAAAATCCTGCATCCCGGCGTTCCAGCCTACACGACGGTGACGCTCATCGTGATTGTATCGGCCATCCTGGGGAAACTGGCCCTGGGCCTGTACGTGCGCTCGAAGGGCAGGAAACTGGAGAGCGACGCGCTCATCGCCTCCGGCTCGGACGCCCTGTTCGACGCGGTGATCACCTTTGCGACGCTCCTGTCGGCCGGAATCATGCTGCTGTGGAACGTCTCCCTGGACGGATACCTGGGCGCGCTCATTTCCGCCGTCATCATCAAGGCGGGCCTGGAGATGCTCTCTTCGCCCATCAACCAGCTGCTGGGTGCGCAGGCTTCCCCGAAGCTTATCCATGCCATCAAGACGGAAGTCGGTGCCGTCGAAGGTGTACAGGGGGTTTTCGACATCATTCTGCACGGGTACGGTCCCAACGTCTCCATCGGTTCGCTGCACGTAAGCGTTGCAGACACGATGAACGCCCACCAGATCCACCGCCTTACACGTGAGATTGCTGAACAGATGCTGGACCGGCACGGAATCGTGATGACGGTGGGCATCTACGCCATTGCAACGGGGGATAACGAGCGCGCGCAGCTGCAGAATGAGGTGATGCACACTCTTACCGTACAGCCGCACGTACAGCAGGTTCACGGATTCCTCTACAATGAGGAAACGGGGCAGGTGTCAGTTGATGTGGTTCCGGACATGACCATCCGGAACGAAGAAGCTTTCACGGAAGGGCTCAAGGAAAAACTCAAGGAAAAACTCCCCGGCATCGCGGTGAGCATTGTCCTGGACCATAATTACAGCGAATAGGACGGTTCCGCCTCCACGTCCAGCACATTTTTTGCAGCAAAAATGCGCAGCTTAAACTTAAACACTATGAACTGGACTTTAATTGTCTTGGAGGTAATCCTATGCATTGCCGCCTTTACATCGGTGGTACTGCTTCCTCTGAAGAGGAACCCGACAGGATGGGTTCACGATTATCCAAAGGATATTCAGGACGCGTATTATCGGTCGCACGAGGTGGTGCCCGTAAATACAATGGTGGTTGAACGGTTTATCCAGAAAACGATCGCCATTATCCTCAGCCTCGCTTTCATCATCTGTCTCATCGCCGTATCGGGAGCAAACAGCTTCGTGTCGGCCTTTCTGGTCAGCTATGGTATCTGGATTGTCGTGGATTGGTACGACTGCTTTGTCATGGACTGGGTGATCTTTGCCAACTGGAAAGCAATCCGCCTGCCCGGCACCCGGGACATGGACGAGGCTTATCACCAGAAGAAATGCCACATTTACCGTTCGCTGTGGGGAATGGCCATCGGGATCATCCCCTGCGGGATCGGGGCGGCTATCTATGCCTGGCTCTTTTAGGGGTTCGTGGAATAAGGGACCATTACCTCCTTGTAGGTGCAGGTTTCAAAGTCGAACTCCAAGCGGATAGCCTTCGGAAATGTTTCCTGGGAATAGGGCTGAGGTGCCGGCGCTCCACCGGGCTCAACGCTGAAGATGAATGGATTATTTGCATTCATCACCGGCCGTGTACCCTGTACGAAAGTATAAGGTCCCATGAGAAGGGGCTGCTTGAACCGCACCTGGAAGGAGGGAATCCGGAGGGAGGCCATCACCCGCCGCACCGTCTCCCGGTTGATGCGCTCGGCCCGCTGTTCCTTAGTTTCCAGCGGATCCGGAAGGCCGATGAGGCGAGGCTGCGATACCAGCGGCGCGTCGAAAGGGGAGTGCAGCAGGGAAAGCGGCAATGGATGCAGTAGGGTAGAGTCCCTTCTGCGCTCATCCTGCGCGTGAAGGCTGATGCCGCCTGCGAGCAGACACCCGGTGAGACAAATCAATAGTTTTTTCATACCGGGTTGCCTGAATGTCAAAACGCGTGCCGTATTTTAACGGGGCCTGTCCAGACGCATGATTCTCACGGGCCTGTCGATTCCCTGCGCCACATGGTGCAGCCAGGCCAGTTCTCCGGTATCCCTGAAGCCGCACTTGGCGAGGACGCGCCCGGAAGCAGGGTTGTCTTCAAAATAATCGCCCCAGAGAGTCAGAAATTTCTTTTTCTTGAAACACCAGCGGGAAATAGTCTGGAGCGCTTCGGTGCATAATCCCCGGTTCCAGTAGGGCTTCCCTAACCAGTAACCTACCTCTGCGTCATCTTTTCCGATGATGATATTGCTTTGTCCATAAGGATAATAGCCGATGCAGCCGATGACTTCTCCGGTCTCCCGGAGTTCCATGGCCCAGCTGTGGGTACAAAGGAAAATCTCCCGTATTACGCGGAGACTGTCTTCCTGTGTCTTGTGCACGGGCCACCCCGCGCGGGGGCCGACATCCGGATCGGAGGCGTACTTGAAGAGGGACGCCGCGTCGGACTCCCTCCAGGGGCGGAGCACCAGACGCGGGGTCTTAATCACATTGTCGTTTTTCAAAAATAAACCTAACATCCCGGGCAAATATACAAAAAATAACAATTTATTAGGATTGATTGATTGCCGTCAGACCGCGAAATTTGCACCCGAAAACTATTCAAATATGATTTTAAAGAAGAAGGTCGTTGCTCTCGGAGCAACTATTCTTGGCATCTGCGCCTTCTCCATGAACGGGGCAGCACAAATCACCGGACTTGTCCGGGATGGCGTCGAAGGAAGTTCCCTGCCGGGCGCCATGGTCATGATTGAAGAACTAAAAAAGGGAGAAACTGCAGACGCCAATGGCGTTTTTTCTTTTGCCCAAATCAGCTCCGGAACCTATACCGTAACGGCAGACTATATGGGTTATATCACTCAATCAAAGAAAGTTACGTTAAAGAAGGGCGAAGCGGCGAAACTGACCTTTGACATGGTTGCATCTCCGCTCACGCTGGAACAGGCCACTGTCCTTGGCAAAAGCGAAGCCCGCCAGCTCCGTGAGCAGGCCATGCCGGTTTCCGTCATCAGCATGAAGCAGTTGCAGGGCACAGTAAGCGACGTGCAGGGCATCCTGGCAAAGACCGTCGGCATCACGGTCCGTTCCTCCGGCGGCGTGGGCAGCGCATCCCGCCTGAGCGTCCGCGGCCTCGAGGGCAAGCGTATCGGCTTTTTCATTGACGAGACGCCGCTCAATGACCAGTCGGATTTCCTGGACCTCAATGACATTCCCGTGGATATGATCGACCGCATTGAAATCTATAAAGGTGTCGTGCCTTCCAAATTCGGCGGCTCATCCATGGGCGGCGCCGTGAATATCGTCCTCAAGGAATATCCCAGCCATTATGCAGACCTGAGCTACTCCCTCGAATCCTTCAATACGAACAAGGCCCAGACGGTATTCAAACGCAATCTCAAGGATGCCGGCATTGTCCTGGGAGCCGGCGGCGGATATACCTACTCCGACAACAACTACACGATGGAATCCCCGTACCAGAAAGGTCTGATGATCCGAAGGGACCACGACACCTTCCGGAAAGTACTCCTGGGAGCCAGCCTGAAGGCAAGGAAGTGGTGGTTTGACGAGGTGGAATTCGAACCGGCCTACGTCCGTACCTATAAGAATGTCCAGGGAATCGAGACCGACATCCGGCAGGCGCACACCACGTCGCAGATGTTCTTGATTTCCAACAAACTGGAAAAGGACGACTTCTTCCTTCCCGGTCTGGACCTGGACATGACCAGCGCCGTGGCCTACTCGGAAGCCTGCGTAGTGGATACGGCCAAACTCTGGTACGACTGGAACGGGAATGCCTACCCGACCCCTTCGCCCATGGGAGGTGAACTGGGGAACCGTTTCCCGTCGAATTCCCTTAACAAGAAGGTCACGTTCGTCAACAAGCTCAATCTGGAGTACATTATCGATGTACACAACTCCGTGAGCATCAATTCTCTGTTCACCCTGGCCGACGGCCACCCCTCAGACCCCGCCAAGGAACAGGCGATTGGAAAGAAAACGGAATTCGACTCCCGGATGCGAAGCTGGGTGGGGGGACTCACCTATGACCTGAGATCGGCCGACGACCGCGTCCTGAACTCTCTGACTACCCGTTTCTACTGGTACACTACACATACGGCCTACCAAAATATCTACGTCAATACGCCGCCGGAAAACATTACCATCAACAAAACGAGCGTCGGCTTCAGCGACGCCTTCCGTTACCGCTTCACACCCGTATTCATGGGCAAACTCTCCGGCGGCTATGACGTACGAATTCCTTCCGAAGATGAACTTCTGGGAGACGGCTATACCATCATTCCGTCCGAAAGACTGCTGCCGGAGCGCAATCTGAGCCTGAACGCCAGCCTCCTGTACGACGTAGCCGGGACCAAACCCAGCAATCTGCAGGTGGAACTGAGCGGCTACTACATGTACCTGAAGGACATGATCCGCTATGCGAAGGGCATCCTGGGCGCCCAGTATCAGAATTTCGGCGAAATGCGTACCCTGGGAGCCGAGCTGGAAGTGAAGGCCGATGTCTTTCCTTTCCTCTATGCCTACGGGAACATCACCTACCAGGACCTTCGCGACGTGCGTGAAAGGGAAGAGGGGAGCAACCTGCCCAACCAGACCAAGGGCAAGCGCATGCCCAACATCCCGTACTTCATGGCCAATGCCGGACTGGAATTCCATCGCGAAAACCTCTTCGGCGGGAAGGGACAGAACACACGCCTGTTCGCAGACCTGGCCTTTGTCGAGGAATACCTCTATGACTTCGAAGTTACGGAGTATGCCAAGCGCCGCATTCCGCGCTGCACCACGCTGGATCTGGGTTTTGAGCACAGTTTCCTGGACCAGCGCCTCTTCATCTCCGGCAAGATGAAAAACGTCACCGACGCCAAAGTGCTGTCGGAATTCAACCAGCCGCTGCCGGGCCGCAGCTTCGCCATTAAACTACGTTATATTTTCAGATAAAATCCTAAAAACATGAGAAAATTACTTATCACCTGCGCTGCGGTGCTTGCCGTGGCAGCATCCTGCGAGAAAAACAACAGTGTTGACGCCACCCTGATGGGCGGAGAAGGAAACATCCTGCTGGAGACGACCGTCAAAAACGCCGACGGTGTCAGCGGCCAGTCCTATCTGCTTCAGATGGGTGAAATAGACGGCACCGTGGACCTTTCAAAAGGCATTCAGATTGGCTTCTCCGCCACCATTTCCGTCGAGGGCAACGACATCTTCGTCTTCCCCGAGTTCGGAAATACGGGCAAACAGTGCTTCTCCAAGTACACGCACACGGAGAAAGGACTGATGCTGGCAGGGGAGATGCCCATTATTCCCAATTCCTATCCGGTGAACCTTACGGCCATTTCCGCCACAAAGGCATACGTACCCATGTATAACCTGGGCAAGGTGCTTGTCATCAACCCGGCGACCATGGAAGAGACCGGAATTATCGACCTTACCTCCTATGCTCATGGAGACAGCAGCGCCGACCCCGCATCGGCCATCCTCATGGACGGGTACTACTATCTGACCCTGAACCAGATCGGGTCCAACTGGATGCCCTACGACGACTATCGCCAGGTGGACGTCGTGGTAATCGACACGGCGACGGACAAGGTGGCAAAGGTCCTTCATGAGACCAAGAGCGGCCTCTGCTTCCCCACGCGTCCCTTCCTGAAAGACATGATCTTCGCTACCGAGGAAAAGGATATTTACATGGCCTGCACGGGATATTTCGGCTACAATCCCTCGTACCTGAAGAACGGCTTCGCCTGCATCGACGCTGCCACGAAGGATTTTGACGAGAGCAAGACCTGGGAAATCAGCGGTACACCCATCAAGGGGAGCGACTACAAGGCATCGGCCATCTACAATTGCAAATACATCGGCGGCGGCAAGGTGGCGGCCTTCGTAGGCGTACTCGAACTGATGAGCGACAACCCCTACACCGCGCGTAATTCCATGGCCGTCGAGATTGACCTCAAGGCCCACACCATCAAGAAGATTGAAGGCGTTCCCTACACGGACGGCCACAGCGTGGCCATCGAGATGCACAACGGGGAAGTGTACTTCTCTGCCTACGGCGAGGACAAGTCCGGTCTCTTTGCCTACAACCCGGCAACGGGTGCCGTCAGACATGCGCTGAACTTCAACAGCAACATTGTCAGCATCCATTTCTTCGAATAAAACCTTTCAAAATGTTGCAAAATATGCAGGTTTAAGATATTTTTGTGGAATAAACTTAAACCTGCATATGAAAGGAATAACCAAGAAACAGTTCTATATCCAAATCATAACTGTCCTGGTTCAGCTGGTTATCGGTGTTTTCTGGATAGTTAACGGAATCATCGTGGAAAAGGCTGTGTCTTGGATTCTGGGAACCATCATACTGGTCTCGGCCATCATCATGATCCTGGCCATTGTGTTCCAATACAGGAAGAACCCGATGGACGACGCCGTCCTTTCAAAACAGAGCCAGCTGGCGATCAACGGGATGGCCATGCTCAGCGGCCTGATCGGCCTGGGTTGCCTGCTGGCCTTCCTCTTCGCTTCGCTGCTGTCCTGACGCGAAGACGCAAAACGAGAGGAAAAAGTTTATTCTGCAGCGTGGAGTTAGCGGAAATTTTTCGTATTTTTGTCTTCCATGGAACCACCTGTTAAGAAAATACGCTATTCGCTGCTTCTCGCGCTCGCAAATGTTTTAATCTGGACCATTCCTTCCGCCGCCTCTTCCGGCCTTGACGAAGAGTACGTATTCAAAAGGGTGGGATATGCCGACGGTCTGTCCCACAGCGCCGTCATGTCCCTTTTCCAGGACAACACGGACCTGGTGTGGATGGGAACGTATGACGGCCTGGACTGTTACGACGGCGCTTCCATGCAAATCTACAGGTCGGATTTCCAGGCAGACGGCGCGCTCACCAACAACATTATCAGCTCCATCTGCCAGGCAGACGGAGACAACCTCTGGGTCAATACCTTCCAGTCTCTCAACCGGCTGTCGAAGGCTTCCGGGGAAATCACCCGGACATTTTCCTTCCCGGACAATGTCTTCCTTTCCTCCAACTCCAAGGGAAACACCTGGCTCATGAGCGGGAACACGCTGTATTACTACAATACCGTCGAGGAAAAGTTCGTGACCGCCCCGGTCACGTTCAGGCTCGATATCGAACCGGAAC
>JAEEGJ010005161.1_pt1 | contig 41945 bp, 44 predicted proteins | sample 8958761 | NCBI WGS metagenome assembly JAEEGJ01 (sample SAMN16246546, study PRJNA631951) | gut metagenome | biome: gut microbiome; feature: rumen; material: RS-attached | host: Bos | place: Iran: Karaj | collected 2018-10 | reverse complement strand
TCTGCAGTTCGTGTACAGCCTCGATGGCTCCCTCTATGGGTTTCATCTTGGCGAACAAGCCAGGAATCTCATCCAGCCTTCCTGCGTACTCAGCCTTTACCTCCTCGCTCACCTGGTCGAGTCCCGAACGGAAATCCACCAGCACATTGTCCATGTCAATAAATACTCTTTTCATTTCTAACGTTTTATTTGGTTTGCGAAGATAATATAGTAACTTCTGGAGAAAAATTCAATAATCACAGAATCTTTTTTTCATTGAGCACTTCTGGCACTGATTTTCTTTCCCTCCTTGCTCCATGTGAATATCCAACTGCCTTTGCGGCTTGTGATGGTACTATTGGAGACACCAACGATCTCACCAACATCTGAAACATTCATCGTTTTCAGCGTCTTGCCTTTGGCATCACAGATATAATAATAGGAATAACGCTTCGACACAAAGAAGTCACGGCCCCACCCTTTCAACTCTCCTACGCTGCTGCGCGACAGCCCGCCGATACGCTTGCCCTCCTCATCATAGACGTAGTACCAGTTCTTCGTCTCCTCGATATACGATATCTGCTGCCGCTGCGCCTGAGCAGCCAGCGCAACCATTAATAATAGGATGGTTAATAGCTTTTTACTCCAGTCTAGAACCCTACGGATTACCATTGTCCAAAGACTTGATATCAACAAAAGAACCAATTAATTTGTTTTCATTCAATTCTACCATAGTTTTCCTACGATTCCCTATACATCGCTAGGTGTTATTAATTATCTAAGTCTTAGAATATAGAAAATAAGCTGTAACTCCTTATTCGTTTTTAATCCCAATGATCACCCCTGTATTCGCCTTTGTAGTGAAAGTCAATTGCATATCCCTCTTTTAGATTTTTAATGAGTTCATCAGAAGAAGGGTTGGATGTTGTCATTTTAGCCACACCTTGTCCATCAAACCAACAATCAATTTCATTCAAAGATGATGGGAGAACTATCTTCTGCAATGCTGTACAGCCTATAAAAGCATTGAATTCTATACGATGCAAAGAGTCAGGAATGGTGACTGTGGTCAAGGATGAGCAATCAAGAAATGCTTCGGATTCAATAGACGTGATTCCTTCTGGGACAATTATCTCTTTGAGATCCTCACGTTTATTAAAGTATCCGTATGGAATCACATCTTTATTTATTAAAGATCCATACTCTTCTCCGTTGGTGAGTGTACCTTTAATGAACTTGCTGTCGTTTGTAATTTCAAGTGCCATAATATGATGTCGATTCACCTATACATCGCGAGGTTTATATAGTTATTTTTCTGATTCTTGATACGACTCGCCATTCTCGAATACATCATCCACCCACCACTCTTCATCTACCAGAACGCAGACGATTTCGGCAGATACATCACCTTTTTCTATATTAATATTACGAAATCCAGCGATTGCACATTCATCACTCGTCACACGAAAGTCTTCTGCTGCCAATTCAGGCAACACATCCGCAATCGGTCTTTCTATGTATTTACTCCAATCTTGCATAAGACGGTTTTTAGTCCATTTCGACTACAAAGATAAGTAATTCTTTTGTTATCATTGTCCCGTTTTGCCGTTTTAACAACAATTAAGGGAAATGCGATTCCTTTTCAAGGTAGTTGAAGATACCGATCATGGTACTCCAACCCACAATGTAAATAACAGTTTCAATAATGCTCATAATTCTTATTTTTTATGTTCAATGTGCATAATATAGACACATCCACAAAAAAAATTCAAAGAACATGGCGACTTTTAACAAATATTATATTTGGATAATAGTTTCTGTCTCTTCGTTTAACTGGCTTTTGTCAACCATCTGCCAATACAGATTCGAATCATCATGTTCACTTTTGGCCATTAGATAGCATACGATGTAACGCTCCACCTCTTCTATGGAATAAATGCCATCGCAGAACAATTCCCCCACAGTATAACGCATTCCTTCGTAGTCAACAACAAATGAGAATGCGGTGTTATATTCGTCGATTTCCTCGTCATAATACTCTCTCATGTGGAGCTCCCTGACACGCATCGCCTCCTTGATGCTCCTTCTAGTTCTTTTTGTCATATCTTTGATATATTAAATGTCCGATGTGCATAATATAGACACATTCGCCAAAAAATTCAAAAAACATGGCAACTTTTTTTATTTTACCTCCACATTCAGGTTCTAGAAATTCATTTGCTTCTTTTTCATGTTACCTTTCTCGTCAAATTTGATATAGGCAAATTCCATACCGTCATTAAGCAACACGAAATCAGACTCACAACAGATGTGGTCACAATATCTTTTAATCTCATACTGTTTTTCTTTTCCATCAATAGAATCCCTCAAGATTCTTTCTACTTCGTTGATATGCATAGCTGTACTTGAATTATAATGTGATGATAAGATTGAAAACATTTAACCCATTCAAATTTAATATTTCACTCATTACACATTATGTGTTTCACATTTTGTGTAATCTTCTGCGAGAAGGGCCTTTTCTTTCCAATAGTCGAGCTCATCATTCACGGTCTTTCTTTAAGTGCCAGTTAATTATTTCGAAAATAAATCATCGCATGTAATCACTTTCTGAACTTTACCGCTATGCTTTCCATATGTAAGTCCGAATGTGGAAATCAAAGTGAGATGTACTTTTTGCTTAGCCTTTAGTGACCCCTTGAGCATATCTACTCGATGAAGCATTTTTGACTCTTCTTCTTTGTCAATGGAATAAGAAGAACCACAGAATTTCATCTCACAAAGATTAACAATATTGTCATCCCTGATAATAAGCATATCAACTTGAGTCCCTGTCTTCGTGTCATCTCCTCTGACAATCCATGCAGAGATAGATGACTTCACGCCGCCAATTTCCAACGCATGCTTGATTTGTGATATATGCTGCCAGCACACCTGCTCGAAAGCAACGCCTCGCCATCCTTTCATGATATCAGAAGTAAGATTGTCATTAATGAATGTGGCTTCATCTTGGTGGGGTTCAACGTATTTCAGCCAAAATAGACAGAAGTTGTCTATAAGTTTGTAATACTCTCCTGTTCCCTTACCATATGGGCTGTAACGCATTATAAAGTCGCTTTCCGTCAATCCCGTAAGTGTGTCGCTGAGGCCTCCACCAAGAGGAATTCCTGTGGCATTTGCAATTTCTTCCCTAGTGAAACCATAATTACGTGTGGCTAGATGACGGATGATTTTCTTGCAATCCTCAGCGTTGGTAAAGATCGCTCTGAATAGGCGGTTAAATTCGTCTTTCAAACGTGGTTTGTTACCAAAGAGAATCATATCCGTATTCTTCTCAAAGCTATAGCCTTTACGGAAATAACTCAGGTAATAGGGGATGCCTCCAAAAACCATGTGTGACTGTACGATATCATAACGGGATAATTCAATATCTTCGTGTTCAAAGTATTCCTCACACTCCTTTAATGTGAAAGGAGATACTTTGATTTCATCCGTCACCCGCCCATACAAACCTCCTTTGTTACGTGATAAGTTGCTGAGCATCCAGGATGTCGCACTACCACAAACAATCAGCATCACATTGTCATGCATATTACACCACCCATTCCAGAAGTTCTCGAAAGCAGAAAGGAAACGACTGCGCGGCGTGTCCATCCACGGAAGTTCATCAATGAAGATGACCATGCGCTGACCATTATCAAGTTTCTGCAGTAATTGTGTGAGTTGAAAGAATGCTTCCATCCATGTCTTTGGCTGTTTGAAGCCTTCAAGTCCATGATTTAGCATTGAGTAGTAAAAACTTTCCAATTGGGTCTTCAGTCGATTCTTCTCATCCTCTTGATCAACGGGTGACACACCTGTATGCTGAAAGGTGAACTTATCTTTCATTGCCTGTTTGATGAGAAATGTCTTACCGACACGTCGCCTGCCATATACAGCAACGAACTCAGGACGGTCACTATGGTAGAGCCGTTCCAACTCTTCTATCTCTTGTTTTCTTCCTATAACAGCACTCATAATCGTCATATTTTGCCGCAAAGATAGTAAAAATAACCGAAACGGCAAAATAAAATATGTTATAATCTGCCGTTTTATAGCCATTTTTAACAAATACGGCAGTTTTTATCTACTATCAGTTCGCCGTGCGAGTGGAGATGAGATACCACCTGCCATCATTATCGATGTAGGATTTGCAGATTCTCTGGCGGGTCAAAGCATCGTCGCTCTACTGAAATCTTAAAAACTAATGACATATGACATAAATGCTGTTGTATTAGGCTTGTTATCAGATGTTTGTGAAATTTTGAAATGACATAGAAACGACATAAAAACGACATATTAATGACATACTAATGACATAAAGAGGGGCAATAAGGGGGCCTTATGCTGCAATAAGGGTCCCTTATTGCAGCATAAGTGCCGCTTATTCGCAATCCTTAGGCTCGTTATTGATTCCCAACGTGGGAATATTTCATTCCCAACGTGGGAATATTATGTTCCCAACGTGGGAATCCTCCGTCAGATTCCTCCCTGATGGGCACTTTATATGGCCCATCGTTAGCTAAGAAACAGACCATTTATGTCATTAGTATGTCGTTTCTATGTCATTAGTATGTCACTAATATGTCATTTGTCAGACTTATAATTTGCAGCTAACTAGATGATAATCAAGCAATTCGGACAAGTATTATGTCGTATGTCATTAGTTTTTGATTTTTTCGGCAAATTATTTATAAAAGCACCGAAAAATTGCTCTCACGTATGGGACTATTTACAGGTCTTCATTAATCCGCCGGGCGGGTGGCGAGTTTCTTGCCTGTCTTGTCCCAGACATGAATCCAACTGCCTGAGTGGCTGGTGAACGTGCTGCCAGAAACGGCCTAGTGCTAATAGAAATAAAATAATGAAGAATATCAAATAGCGAATATGGCGTAGATAGCAGATACTTACTGCTTAGATTGAAGTTCAAGCAGTAGTTCGTCCACTAGATATGCATCGCTCATATTGTGAAGATGATACATCTTGCGGCTAAGATAAGTATATGTATCAGAAGTGTAGAACAACTCAAGTGCCCTATCATCGCTGATACCAAGTGTCTCGGCCAATAACGAAACAACTCTGGCATACTTCATCTGCAACAACGTTTCATTGATTAATGGCTGCTCATTCATTCCTTTTCTCCTTAATCATTAATGATGCTCGATTCTATGAAGTGCAGATAATTGTCCGCTACCGTCTGATTGAGAATGCAAATTTGGTTATTTGGCTGCTCGTATTGAAGCCTCTGCAATGCAATATCCTGCGTAATTAGTCCCTGACCATACAACTCGATGGTATTGAATACTCGATCGTTGGCAATACCACCTTCTATCACATCAAAGCCTTGCCAAACTGCCTGACCTTTTCGACTGGCAATGACAAACTCAAGCCATTCGACATCGTAAGCCATAAATTGCTTATATCGGTAGTTGCCCTTTTGCACACCGTCTTTATCAAACTCATATACATTCAGTATTTGTGACTTATTTACATTCAGAGGACGGCTTGCCCATGATATAGCCTGCTCTTTCAAGTCTGTGATATAAAAGCCCTTGCCAAAGTCAAGGTTTCTTCTACCGACTCCTACTAATGGGGCATTTACTATAACTGTAGAACCGTGGTATACCTTCATCACTTATGTTTTATTTGATAAAGTCGGGATTATGCTGACGAATGTATTCAATTGTCTCATCAACAATATATTCTTTACTCTGAGTATGGAGAGTAGGATAGCTGGGATAGAGAAAAGATTTGATCCCATCAGTCCGTTTCAGTTCGAGAAATAACTGCTGAGCAGAAATGCCCAACTTAGCGGCTGTATTCTCTATGCAGAAAATAACAAATTCTGTTGCTTTACTTGTCGTTTTCAACATATTCAGTATCTTAATTTTGCAAAGATACGGATTATTTCCGAATAAACAAGCAAAATGAAGAAAAAAGTTACAAAAAGGTTCCTCTAACCTGTTTCAAGGATTAATGAATCTTATCTAATCCGCCGGGCGAGTGGCGAGCTTCCCTTTTTTACATATCTTTCTTACTGAGTGAGCCTGTCTATTTCACGTAAGTCTCATCAAGCCATAATTGGAAGAAGCGGTCATAAATGCTGTAAACATTATCGTTTTGAGTAATGAAATCCTTCTCCAACAGCCCTTTTACCGCTGAAACCACCGAACTGGTTGAAGGAAGATGGTATTTGTGGACGAACTTACCTCCAGAGATATATTTCACCTGGCCTTCAGCAGCAATGGCCAAAAAAACATTGCGCTGCTTCTCTGGCATCTGGCGTAGCAGTTCACCGTAATATGCGGAAGACAATTGCAGATAGGTGTCAATGGCTCTGTCAATCATATCCAGCGTACAAGTCTCGCCCTTCGGCGTCAGCATATAGAGCATGTTCATGATGCGCTGCACATTGGCTGTAATCCCTTCAAAACGCTGATATACTGATGCGACCACTTCGTAGGATATCCGTCTGTCACCATTCTTGGCAAACTGTGGTTCTGCAAAAGCCCAATAGCGATCTAACGGTATTGAGCCAAGACTCATGGGAACCACCGACTGGTAGAAAGGACGTGAAGGAGAGAGGAACATTTCGCTCATCAGATGACGCTGAGAACCGGCAAAAACAAAGTTTGCATTCGAGCATTGCTGAATCTGAGTACGCAGGGATGCCTCAACGTTTTGGTTATCATTATAATATAGAATCTGTTGAAACTCGTCTATCGCAACGAAGCAATGTCTGTCTGCTGAGCGCAGATAGGCGAATATCTCATCAAGCGTCGTTTGCGGGGGAGTCATCGCACCTACACCCAAGCCCCATTGAGGATTACCGTTGATATCGAAAGAAATCTCCGACCGGATTGACAACAATGTATTCAAAAAAGCTTCCCAAGCCTTCCTGCCTTTGGTTTTCAAGGTTTCAAGGATGGATTTCCCAAATATGCTCACGAAATCCCGAAATGAGTTTGTGGCATAGATGTCGATGAGGAAACAATAGTAGTCCTCTTTCATCTCTTCTTGTTGGAAACAGTGTTTGATCAAGTCGGTTTTACCCACACGGCGGGGTGACATCAGGGCAATATTATTACCGTTTACCAGAAGGTTGGTAAGCATAGCCGTCTCGTCCACCCGGTCGCAGAAGTACTCAGGTCCGACATAGCCATTTGTCACAAAAGGATTGTCAATCATATCTTGCTATTTGCCCGCAAAGATAGCATTTTTATTGTAATTATCAAAAAATAATTATCAAAAAATAACAATATTCGGCATTTTAGTCTAAAGCAACGCAATTATACAAAAAAGATTCCCCTTTATTTAAAGGCTTTACAAATGCCATCCCCGTGATCTGCTTGTTGCCTTCGCGGCATAGCGCAGAACTCACAACGTATCTGGCACCATTGCCCAGGTGTCGAGCTTCGTTAAAAGAACAAATAACGCCAAAATATGTTTTACGCGCACAACACACGGTAAAGTCATAACTATGATTCGAATTTCTTGCCTGTCTTGTCCCAGACATGATACCAACTGCCAGCATTATCGACATAAGATATCTGCCGCTGCTGGGCATTGGCAGACGAACCCATCAAGAGTGCGATTAATAGAACTATCTTTATCATCATATTCTTTTATCAGGTATCCCCTTTTTACATATCTTTCTTACTGAATGAACCAATGTGAATGGTCATCTTGCGTAGTTCGTTCTTTATACAAAAAGGCATCCCAGAAACTAAATTCAGGATCCACCCGGCTTTCTGCCAGATACAGGATGACCGTTAGTACTCACGTTATTGCAACCAGAAAAATGCCAGACACGAAAATCTGACGTCACGTGTTCTTAAACGCTGTCATGAAAAGACGTATTCCACTGTACATATTTGTTATTTTTGTCATTTCGTTATTAATTATTATAGTGCTGCAACGACATTAGGAAACTGTAAGATTCTCTCTGCGTTCTGTTCATTGAATACCAGATGGGAGAAGTCACGCTTCTTGTGGTTCAGATCAATGTCCTTCAGCCGTTCAGCAATGGCTGTTTTTAGTTCGTCAATGGTAGATATGCCCACTTTGGCAGACAAGAAATCCAAATTCGGTTTGGTCTTCGAAAGCAGGAAGATGGCATCATAGAAGTCACGCCCTTTCTGACGAGCCAAGATGGCGGCGAACTTCATCGCACAAAGCACATCTATCGGCGGCACTTGAACCCCAAAGAAGAATCCCATTCTGTTGATGTTTGCAACAACGGGTTGGTATGCAACGCCCTGATCCTGCGTCTCAATCTTCAGCAGAAGCCTTTCTTCGCGATGTCCCGTCAGCCCAAGGTTAAACAGCATCTCTGGAAAATAAAGGTTACGCCTAAAGGCTGTCAGTTTCGGATTGGGCTTGTCGCGAGTCTCCACATCGATATTATTCTGGCGCAAGTAGGTTACAACGCTATCCGTCATCGCCATAAACTCATCTTCGCTCAGTTCCTTGCAGTCAAAGTCCAGATCCTCAGAGAATCGGTCTATTCCCTGAATAAGGCGAAGGTTCGTACCACCAATGAATGACACCTTATTAATATATGGTGTCATAGCCAGATGGTCGAGTATCAGCAGTTGCAGATACTCCTTCAGCATATAGCGGTCGAAACGGCTTTCGCGGGCTATCGTAGGAGGAAAGAAACTACGTATGTATTCAATATCTATCATAGTTCATAAACCTTCATTAAGCGTTTCACTTTCTGTTCCATTGTCTTGCTCTCTATCTTCGAGAGGTAGCCGTTCAAACGTTCTAAATTCAGTTCATTCTGCATATAATCCTCATCCAGACGTAGTTCCTCCATGTCCTGCTCCGTCTTATAATAGGGATTGAGGTATAGCAAATCTAGCAAAGCCTTTTCTGGTGTGGCAAATAGCAGGCCGCGACCGTTCTGCATCGTCTTCATCTCGTAACCGAAAAAAAACGGAGTCTTTACGTTCTGATAATGAAAAGTTCCAAAGTCATTCTCAAAACGGGCGGTCTTCAGCGTTGTCACACTCGTCAGTTGTACCACCTCTTCTGGTATCATGCCGTAGAACGACAAGGCACTATGTAGGCTGATATACGAAGGCGCATAGATACGATTGGCTACGTAACGGGAGAAGTCTGGTACTTGCCGATACTCTGGAAAGGCATAATACTGATTTCTCAACTTCACCAGCAGTCCTCTTCGGCACCATCGCGTCAGGTTGTTACGGTCGAAATCCTTCTCCCATAACAGCACCTGATTGATGTTGAAACACCCCATCGGGTACATCCGTTCCTTGAATGTCAGAAAGTCCATTCTTGCACGTTTCGTTTCTAAAACTCTGCAAATATAGTGATTTTTGGAAACAAAACAAAGTTTGTCGCCAATTATTTTTCAATCTCGCAATCGTTTAACATCATTTAAGCCATCAACATTGATGTTTTGCTTTTATATCATACTCTGCCCACTGCTGGGTTTAGCAGCGCGATATAGATGCCGTTCTTATCATCAGCCCACAAGCTTTTTCCCTAAATCACCAAACCATTTTGGTTTTTTGTGGCATTTTGTTTTTTGTGGTATTTTACTTTAGATTTTTGTGATAATTCACTTGGCAACTTTGTGGTAAGATGTTGTTATTCCCAAAAGCGTGAAGAAGATTGGCGATATGGTTTTTGTTGATTGCCATGATCTGAAATCCATTTCAATTATGGGTTCTCTCGAGAGTAAGAAGGATGTTTTCAAGACTCAGTTCTTGTGGAAGGTGAACAGGATCAAGGCCGAATTACTGCGCAGGGCGGGTGGCGAGTTTCTTGCCTGTCTTGTCCCAGACGTAAATCCAACTGCCGGAGCGGCTGGTGAACGTGCTGCCTGAGACGGAGATGACAGTCCCGACGGTCATATCACTCATCGTCTTCAAGGTCTTACCCTGCGGATCGAGAATCTTATACCATCCACCCGACTTCGTGACGATAATCTCCGAACTCCACCCTATCAGCTCGCCTGCGGCACTGCTAGAAAGCGTCGTAATCTTCTTCCCGTTCGTATCATAGACATGATACCAACTGCCAGCATTATCAATATAGGATATCTGCCGCTGCTGGGCATTGGCGAAGATGCAGCTCATAAGGAGTAGAAAAATCAAAACGCTCTTTTTCATTATTTAAGATATATACAAGTATTATTCTATATCATCTATGGTGATATTGCCATTGGCTCGTAATAACAGTTTGATTCGGCGTGAGCCCTTTGTTCCCATATCATAAAACTCATACTTATACCAATTGTTTCCTTCTGGTTCTATCTGGATGATTTCATGCTTATCATTTGGCCCATCTTGATTATCACTCCTAAAAAGCCACGAAGCATATCCTTCTTCACCGTCATAATCATAAGCTTCACTAAGTTTCTGTAACAATTTTGGAGAACAATGAGTTTTAAGAAAGCTAACATCCTCAAACTGACTTTTATTATACATTTTGGTGATAAAGTCTTTTGCAATGTCTTCCTTTACACTCTTTTCTTCTATTTTTGCTATTTTGATCAATTCCAACTCAAATAATTTGTATCCTTCTTCTTCCCCTTCTATTTCTGCTTTATCCAAAGATTGAGGGATTATTATGTTTATTGAATCTTCTTCAGAAACGTAAGCAATCAGGTTGTATTGATCATCTGCTATTTTCCATTTTCCTTCGAATTCCACCTCACTTAAACTTCCTGTTGGTTTTACAGGAGATACAATCACATCATTTCCTGGTCTAATTTTGACATAATATTCAGGGATGTTACCATCTTTTTTTAAATAAAATTGCGCGGCATTTGCCTCTCCTACAGAATCCACAAAAATTTCTTCTATATCACCTTCTATTTTAGGTTGCTCTAGTAAGAACGCACTTTTTTGTTCAGGTGAATCTACCTGTGTTGAGTTTTTGTTTCCGCAGGATACAACCATTGTAACTATTGCGAATAATGCGACAAACTTTTTCATAATCTATTTGTTTTCGTTGGAGTATATATTCAATTCGCTGGACGGATGCTAAGTTTATTGCCAGCATGTCTCATATTGTTTATTAATAATTTCCTTTATGTCAGTTTTATAAAGAATCAAATATCACCACGACGTTTAGCTTCGTTCAATCGTTCTTGGGCTCTTTTTTTATCATCATTACTGTAAGTACAAGTTTTTGCAAATTGCCACCAATGCTCATTAACAACATAATCAATGGGCACCTCCTTATACAATGTTATTACCTTTTTAGCAAGCATTCCTTTATGTTGAGCAATTGCAGAACTTAGCACATGATCGCATTTCAGATTAAAGGCTTTTACACTTTGTACATAGTCGTTATGGTCATCAACTACGCTCTGTGGGCGATCATCTGTCATACGCTGACCTGCAGGTAAAGGATGTCCTTTTATTGGAGTACTATTAAGAATTGAAATGACTAGGTTTGTAAACTCGTTCCCATTTTTTGAGACTGCATAATCCATAATTTGGTTTAGAAAGGCTCCACTATACATAGCTCCATATTTCTTAGTAAGCGAAGGTACTGCATCTGGAATATCAGCTTCTATACTCTTCTCTATCAAAACTCGTGCAGTTATAGAGTTCGTGACCAATGGTATTAGATTTCGCATCTCTTTTGATGATTTGTTGTCCGCTGCATGTTGAGCCATTTTTTCAAAGATGACAGTTTTGTCATCAACCTTCTGATAAACTTCCTTCATCAATGCCACATCGTTTGTTGTGATTGCTACTTCCATTAAGGATGACCATTGCTGCTTTGCTCGGAGATACTTTATAAAACTCAATAGCTGCTTTTTATCTTTCTTCTCGGTATAATAATAAGCAATATTCTTTAACAAATCTTCTTTCAAATTACTACACCTTTCAAGAATCTTCATTATAATTGCATCATCTTGCCGATTTATTGCATCTTCCACCATAATGCCTATTCCATCATTTTTCGACAACAGATCTATGATATAATCTGTATTGGTTATACGACCACTAGAGTATAAATAATCATAAATCTTTCGCATCATAAACAATCCTATTTGTGCATGATATTGTCCAATCGTTTGTTCAACTAATACTTGGTTGTTTTGTTTGATGGCAAGTTCTATTATTTGATTGCATCTAGAATCATGTGTACTTTGATCTACTTCATTCGCATCTTCTTCTAAAAGGAAGAAAAGACGTTTTGTGCTTACTTCATCATTCTGAGAAATAAGATATAACGCCTCTTGACTAAAAACATACTCACGTGCTTCCTTATATTTAGATGACCCTGTTTTTTTCATCGCCACAAGATATTTATGAGCCGCCTCATAATCTTGAGCATGGCAAGCATCTTCATAACTCTCAAATACTGTACTATCCGAGCCTACAACTGTAATACCAGAGGAATGAACAGAATTACCACAAGAAGCTATTATGCATGACATAAAAGCAATAAGGCCAAACATAGCCAAAGTAGATTTCGTGATTGTTTTCATTTCTTCAGTAATAAATTAAAACCTCAATTCATTTTCAGCCCATTGCTGGGTTTCCGATTTGTAGATGTGAGGGAATCGCTCTTGGAGACGGGCAATCGTCTGCTGAATGTAAGCAAGCGTATGCTCCAGTTCTGAGAGCAATGTATATTCATCATCCTTATGTGGATTGTGATATCCTGCAGGGATGTTGGCACAACTGACACCGATGCTGTTCAGTGTCAGAGCCAGGATGTCGCTGGTTTTGCCATCTGTAATCTCATAGCCATTAGCCTCAACTTGTAAGGCTTCCTCAAAGTCTTTGCTGGCACAGGGGATTCCTCGAAGATTTGTATGTATCTCTCTCCCACCCTTGCAATCGGGCTCCAACACATAGAGACTATCTGCAAAGAACGTCATATCAGCTCGATTGCTACCAATACAACATTTTTCCTCACCTACTGCCATAAAGACCTTCAATCGAGGACATTCTTCTAAACAACGCAGAACGATATAGATGCCGTTCTTATCATCAGCCCCTAAACCCTCACGCTGTTGATTCTGTTCGCTCCATCCATAAAGCATATCGCCCTCCTGGCGTATTTCAAAGTCCTCGCTATGAACCGTCTGCACCTGATCCATATGGCAAGTAAGCGTGGGATAGCCCACACCTGCCTCACCTTTTGTGATATAGAGATTGCCAAGTCTATCCATCCTGACTTTGGCCTCAGGAATATGCTTCGAAACATACTTCCGAATAAAAGCTATCATTGGCCATTCATAGCCTGTCATCGCATGAATGCCATAGAACTGACTTAACAATCTGTCATGTATCATATCACCTCAGATAAGCATGTTTGAACTAAACGGTCTTTTCCATGATAGTTTCATATATGCAGTTTTCCTATTCAATATATTCTTTTTCCTCTTTACTTAATTCCAAAACCTTCATTGCTTCTTCGTTTTTTAAACGTTCTGCAATTTCAAACAATTCTTCCTTTAATCTAAGTCTATTATATTTTTCGTCAGAATCAAAATATTGTGTTAAGAGATACAAAATCCTCTTTGCACTTTGCTCATCTTCCTGACTCAGCAAAAAAGTTGCCTCTTTTCGTACAACTTCATTACGACATTCTTGATAAGTTATTATGCCACAATAGGTTCTAACCTCACCTAATTTTATATATGCTGTCTCATAATCGTTATTATTCATGGCCTCATGAAACTCCCTTTCTGCTTTTTGCCTTTTTTCCTCACCACACGATGTTACTGCAAGCGCTGCAATGCAGAAAACAACAAAACAAATTACTTTTTTCATATTCTATTTTACTGATTTAATATATAAACTTGATAATTATTCTATTGATACTGAGATTCTTTTACCATATCATTGTCTTATGTATTTTGACACAATTCCTTCCTCTTCTTTCTCAAACATGTCACTGGGATATGTGTTTCCTCCCTGTGCCCATGTATTAATAATATAACATCCATTCCCATCATGGTATACATCATAAGAACGTTTTCCATTTTTTATGGATGGTGTTATAGGATTCGAATTGATTTTTGTGAATGTAGAGAAACTGCTAATTATTGTTCCGATTGGTCTTCCGACACAAAAGGCGACATGAAATCTTGACTTTTTAATGGCTTCATGTAATGGTTCAATTACATTATCGCTGATAATCTGTCCGTAACCTCCTTTCTTCTCCAACTTTTTATTCAAAAAAACAGGCCATCTCACAGTATGCCAAGCAAATAATTCCATAGCAAAAGGGTAATAACCATCAGGAATAGAATTTTTAGAATCATAAGAAGGACAAAACACGTTTAACATGTGCTTAATCCACCTTTCTTTGCTTTTCCACCATTTTCTCCCAAGGCTATTATCCCAATCGATTAACCCTACGGCTTTACCTTCCTTTAAATATGGAAAATCTCTAATTGCAGTGCTATAACCCTCTATTTTCACTTTATTAATCAACATTCCAGGAACATCTTTCTGTTTAATACAGCTATGACATTGTCCTGATCCCGGATTTAGATTAACTATCACAAACGAACAATTATTTGGATCTCCCATATACGGCTCAGGAATATAATCTGTTTGGATATTAACTCCAAAGCTTAATGGTATACTGTTTGCAGCTGGATTAGAGAGAAAACCAGCAATTGTTTGATCCCAATAATCAATATATCTTGAAAGTTCCATAATAATTCTATTGTTATAAAACGACTATTTCACTATATATCAAGGCTCATCTAATCTGAAATTAGGGAGTTTGACCAGTATCATCTGCACTTTCATTCTTTGAGAGACCTTCTTTCTGAGCTAATTTTTCATATACTTCTTGGGCCTCTTCCTCCATATCTAATGATTTGAATATAAGAAGTTTGCTCCTCAATTCAGAAAGCAAATGTTTCACTTTTTCAGAACTATCATCTTCATTAGCCTCTTTTACATAAGCAATTTCAGCATTATATACATAATCCAGACCTGCTAGATAAATTCTTCCTTTATCTTGCAAACCTTGAATATACTGTTCATGATCAAGTAAACTAACAGAGTCAACAACTATTTCATCATCCTTAAACCAATGGGATCTTTTCTCTTTCTTAACTTGATGATTGCTTTCGTCTCTTTTTTCCCTCAAAACATCATCTTGGAGTCTTGTTAAGATATTATGAGCAACTGCAAAATCTCCATTTTCACATGCTTTCTCATAAGACCAGTTATAATTTGCTTTCTTCTCTTTTTCCCAATCAGTTTCATGGAAGACAAGAAAACACCAAAATAGCACAAGGAATGTTAAACTTCCATAAACCATTAATCGATTTTTAATCATAATACAATTATTTAAATAGTTTGGATTATTATTTTGCTCTGATGATATTACTAAAATTCCGATTCTTCGTTATGCTGTTGAAGGCCCATCTTATCAGTAATCAAAGCCCCTGCTACATCAGCAACTTTGAATACACGATCGAAAGTTCCAGAGATTGCGTCACCAATAGCGCCAAATATACCATGCCCTTTGGCTTTGGCTGCGGCAGCTTTGGCTGCGGCCATAGAAGAGTATTTTGATTTTATCTTATCTGCCTCGATTTCTGCCAGCTCAGTCTCATGCTCCTGCATCATCTTGAACTTCTCGAAATCTTGGGCTGCCCGTTCGTCGCGTTCTGCCTTTGCCTCCAGAGCGTCACGACGCTCCTTGCACTTCTGGGTATAGGTCTTATAGAGTTCCTGAGCCTTGGCATGTTCTGGAGCATCTGTAGGAATCAACTTGAAATAGGCACTAATCTCTGGATTAAACTCCTCCCCGCTGGCTGCCACTGCTGATTCCATCTCGCCAAGCATGTCGGCAGCCTGTTTGTGCAACAAGCCCTTCGTCAGTTCGTCAATCTTGCCCGAAGCATATTTGAAAGCTTCGCCAGCCTGCTCTGGCACCGATGATGCAATAGCCAAAGCCAGCGCATAGTCACCCTTGCCTGCTACTTCGTTGATTTGGTTCTTAACAGTCTGGGCGTTCTTGCTATACCATTCAATGATACGATTGCTGGCTGTCTGGAGCATCTTCTGAATCTCGGGCGTATTCTGAATCTCCTGCACAAAGTTCTGGTTGGCCTCCACAAACGAGTTACCCACACCCATTACATCCTGAGTAGCAGTGGCATAGACATCGCCAGTAGCTGTATTCATCACCTTATAGGTAAGTTGATACTGAACAGTCATTTTCTGTGGAGCTATACCAGTGGCAGCGCGTCCAGTTTGGGCGATCTCGGTTCCAAATACGAAACTTGGGTTCTCGCCCAGGCCGCTAATGCCATTCTGACAAGCCATCTGCAATAGCTTCATCGAGATGCGATTGGCGATATCCTCTGTGATATCTTCTCCCTGAATCTTGGGTTGAACAATGCTGAATTTCACGCCATGACTATAGAGCAGTGTATCAAGATTCAATCCTCCCAACAATTCTGCCCGCTTCTGGGCAATGGCAGCCTGGCGCTCAGAGTCGGTTAATGACGATGTACGCTCCTTGGGAGCAAACTTGGTGCCCTGCTTTTTCTGTTGACCTCCACAAGAGGTGATGACTATTGCCATCAGCACTACACCTATTATAATAATTATACGTTTCATTGTTCCTTATTTTCTTTAGTTAATACCCTGAATACTTATTAAGACTTCTCCGAGGCCCTGTGCCTTATTGGTACACTTCAGGCCAAGGTTCTTACGCAGATTCTTCTGCAAGTCGCGGGTCCAGTCGTAAACGCCATACTGGGTACCATCCTCATTCAGGAGTTTGATACGGCAGTTAACGAAATAAAGTTCTTTGGCTGTGTTACGCTGCATCTTATAGGCACCCTTGACTGTATGGGTCTTGATGTAGTCCATGATCCAGTCGGCATAGGTATCACCCTCGATACTCTCGGCTGAGAGATTCACTTTGCAGCCTTTTTCTACGGCTATGCGCACGGTGATGTCACGACCACGAGTCAAGATATCACTGAAATACTTAGTGATGTCTTGCTGGAATTTGGGCATGTTCTTCTTTAAATCTTCCTGAATGGTCTGAGTGGTTGATGTCCCCTTGATATTACTGGATGTCATAGTGGCAATAACCTTATTCGTATAGGCATCAAGCGCATTCAATGTGTAGCTGACATTCTTTTCTCCCCTCCCTGTATAATTATGACTAGTCATTGACATTCTATCACGACTGGTATCATAGGTCAACTCCAGGATGATGTCGGGCTGAGTCACAGTGAGCAACATAGTCTTGGCATCTTTTTCGAAGCCGTCAGCCATGTCGAGTGCCTCTTGGGTATCCAGTTGCTTCAGAGCCTGTTCGAAGTCAGTAAGCGGATAGTTCTGCGCATTGAATTCATTCTGAATGGCAGAAATAATTCGCTCAGCACGATCATCCTTCAAGAGATATTTTTTGTAGTCTCGAAGGATATACTCGCGACCATTGGCCTGCTGGGTTTTCAGACACTTGAAATTCTGCAAAGTCTGGTCTCCAGGAATCACCATGATAGTAGGCCGTGCCTGCTCAATGGCATTTACGTCACTCTGTTCGTAGGCCTCCATATCGCCAGAGGCGCCCTCAGTCAGCCCATTGCCTTGTTGTTGATTGTTTCCGCCGCAACTTACTAAAGCCACTACCAAAAACAACGTACATAAGAACTTTAATGCTTTCATTTCTTATCGTTTTATTTGTTATTAATTGATATCACTGTTGTTACCATATCCCCAACCTTTATCTTTCCAACCAGGATGCTCTGCAAACTCTCTCCTGCCTTCTGCTTCAAGATGCTGTTTGATGGTCTTGGCTATATCGAGAGCAACAGGGGAATAGGTATCTATCCATGTTGTGACACTATAAGATACACGCAGGGTGAAACAGTTATTTTCCTTTCCACCACCCCCTAGCACACCTATATTCTTCTGTCCTACAGGTTTGTATTTCTCATCAAGATCACACAGTAATTGATGATTCTCATGTAACAAATCAGACATACTGGAATAGAACTGCAGGAACTGCTCTTCATTGAGAGTTGTCGTAGCAACCTCGCTACCCTTTTTTGTCTTGTGAATCAAATGAATTTGGGTATCGTGTACATTGTCTGAAGATATGAGGATAATATTCCAATGATCCTTTCCTTTGGAAAGCGATTTGATATCCTTGATGAAATCAGAAATGTTTTCCTTCTTCTCATCGTTAATGGTGAAATAACTTACAGGGTCGTCAACATCTTGAACAAACTCACGACTTACGAAATTAAAGCAACCGAACTGAGCTACATAGAAAGCAAATGAGCCAATCGAACACTCTGTGCCACTAGTTGGGGCCACAATAGTAACATTCGACTTGCGGTTAATTTTAATCCCATAGTCTGTTTTCTCAATCTCAAAACCATCGACAGTACGTTCAGAAAGAGGGAGCATTTCTATGACAAGTCTGTCTTGAGGATGTTCACTGTGAGTTTGGGAGGTAGCCAAGTTCCTCAAGCGGAATTCCGGGAACTTAGTCACTGTGTCTATGATGTCGTTTTCGGTCATACCTTTCTTGGCTTGTAAAGTAACAACAGAAACATTTCGAGGTGGTACTCGATAGTGAGTGGATTTATTGAGAACACGACGGAATGACTTTTGAATTCGTTCACGGCATTCTTCCAGATGACGCGAACGCTTGTCATCTTCCATAGCCTTTCTGAATCCATTAGCTACAAGTCCGGCAGGGACTGCAAAGATGAGAATTTTCAAGATGCCAATAGCCGTATCAATCCAACGGCCAACAAGCGTAACAGGGCCACTGCCTGCAAAATGGCCAGGATCACCGATATAACGCGTAAACGCCCAGACAAAAGATTGGAAAAGGCCGCCTATTCCTCCATAAACATCTGGTTGAACGATTCCTTCAACCCACCAAAAGAGGAATGCCAATCCTATAGAAACAAAGAATAACACTTGAATGGATACCCAAAAGTCATTCTTCGCATTCTTGAATGCGCGACCAAACAACACAAATGAATTTGTTCTTTTCATTTTTTCACTTTAGTTATTGATATTTCATTTATACAAAGAGTGTGAGCCTTCTCGCATTCTTAGCCAGAAGGTTCTGCAATACCCGTATAAGTAAGAATGAAATCAGCTCACACCTGTGATTATATACAAAGACTCACTCCATGGCGAAGAGAGTGGTATATATGCTACCACAGGAGAAGCAGCTATCAGACTTTTCACCCTTATACTTCGAATTTGCAGATTCTCTGGCGGGTCAAAGCTTCATCGCTCTCCTCAATGCTCGTCACCCATTATAGGATGACGTTGCAAAGATAAGACTTTTTTCTGAAAGTTGCAACATTGTGAGCTGAATTTTTTATTTTACCTTTATTTATTTCTTTAAGTGGTACAAAGGTAAAAAAAAGAAACGAACTAACGTTAGTCCGTTTCAGTCCAAATTTAGTCCTTTTTAGTCCAAATACATCTTTTGTCGATGAAATGGGGGATTTTCACAAGTACATTTCCGAAGAAGATGTTAGGGGGGATGCGCCAAAGGTAAATAAAAAAAGAAACGTTTGCATCACCAACAACCACATCCACCTCCTTTTTGTCGTAAGTATGCCAATAGGATATAACGTCAGGAAGTACGACTTAACCGTTTGTACATAAAACCTTTAAAATTAATAATCGTACTCCTGATTTTTACAAGAAATTCGGGAGTATGGTCACGAATTTGACAACTATTCTGGGCACAAATATACAACTATTACTTGAGAAAAACAAAGTGATTGCTCTTCCGAAACCGCATATTTAAGGATATTTAAGGATAATCCGGGAATCAATTGCGGTATTTATAGAGCTGGTTCAGGTCGTGGAGGTAGAGATCGTCTTGTACGCGTTCCCAGACGTTGTGGGTGGAGTCGGATTCTTCCTTCGAGAGACGGTAGGCACCAAGGAATACATAGCCTGGATAGACCAGATCTTTCATGAACGTGAGACGGATTTCATTGCGATGCAATGCCTGATAATAGAAATCGCTGTTACGCTGGGCTATCTGTTCCTGAGACACATTCTCTAGCGACCAGTGAACCGAGATGGTTGGCATCATGGCGGCTGAGTCGCCCTTGTTGCCCCAAGTCGGATTGCCATACTCCGGCCCCCAGATATAGAGGCCCGGATAGTTGGGGATTTCCCTGCCCCAGAAGAAATCGAGGTCGTGGATGCCAAAAAGTTCGAGATAGTCCTGAGGCTTGTCAAAGTGGGCGCCTCGTTTCAGAAAATAGTCAGACACCAACTGGTCTGAACCTTTCTTGGCTTCAGGAGATTTGAGAGAGGACCTCATTATGATTGCCCCGAGCAGAAAAATAACGATGGTGACAGCTATTGACGAAATGGTGCTCCAATTCAAGGAGCTATGCTTATGGGGAGTTGAGGCAGGTATTACAGGAGATGAATCCTGATGGCAGAAAGCATCCCAATCCTTATAACCCACAAACTGCGCCAACAGGTCGAGTGTGAACAATCGAGGTGTAGACGGTTCTGAGAGGTAGCCCCAGATGCGCTTGAGGGTTGTTGGGCTGACGGTCTCGTGGATCTTCTCGAAGATCTGCTCGGCCAGGAAATCGAAGTCCTTTGGGGTCTTCATCTTCCTGCCTACAAGAGATTCGATCTCTTCACGAAGCCTTTCTAAAGCTTGTTCTTGCTGAGTTTGCATTTTAGCTCGTATATAATTTGCCTGCAAAAATAGACAAAAATCCCGAGACTGCCAAATGTTTCGGGATTTTTTAGTCGGCTTAGCCGATGGAACAAAAATGTGATTCAGACTTTCCCCAGAATCTGCTCGGCGTGCTCTTTGGTTTTGACTTGTTTGCCAGCGAAGATCTGTTCGATGATGCCTGACTCGTTGATGATGAAGGTGGTGCGAATGGTGCCCATGGTCTTCTTGCCGTACATAGACTTCTCGCCCCAGGCGCCCATGGCTTCGAGCAGCGTGTGATCGATATCGGCGATCAAGGGGAAGGGCAGTTCGTACTTCTCCTTGAACTTAACATGCGAGGCGGCTGAGTCTTTGCTAACTCCAACGATTTCATAACCAGCCTGTTGCAGCTCCTGATGATGATCGCGCAGGCTACAGGCCTCAGCAGTACAACCGCTGGTATTGTCCTTCGGATAGAAGTAAAGGATCAACTTCCTACCCTGGAAATCGCTCAGTCGGATTTCCTTTCCATTCTCGTCCTTACCCAGAATCTCGGGTGCTTTGTCTCCAATGTTCATAAGCAAAAGTGTATTTATTGATTTGATGTAATTGTTGCGACGACATATTCGCTCTGGGTGCCGATACGGAACTTGCCTCCCCAGATGCCAAGACCTGAGGACACGTAATACTGCGTATTCCCACGCTGATGGCTGCCCCACGAGCATTCATAGATATGATCGGTAATCCAGGAGATGGGCCATACTTGTCCGCGATGGGTATGTCCGCTAAGCTGGAAATCGACTCCTGCGGCCTCACTTCGATCCAAGTTATATGGCTGATGGTCCATTATGATGGTGAATGGTGAAGAGTGAAGAGCGAAAAGTGAAGAGGCATCAGCCACTAAGTCTTTGACGGGCTTGCGGCGCATGTTGGTGCGATCGTCGCGACCTATAATAACGATGGCGCTGTCAATAACTTCAGCCTCATCAATAAGCAGATGAATGCCAGCATCCTTATAGAACTGCTGAGCCTCAGGATGACCCGTATAATACTCATGATTGCCCAAGCAGGCATAGACTGGGGCTGCGAGCCGATGAAACTCCTCAGCCATCTGTTCCTCAATCAGCGGGCGCATACTGCCATCGATGATATCGCCTGCAATCAGGATGAAGTCAGGATGTTCGGCATTGATCATATCCACCCAGCGAGCGAGTTCCTTACGGGGATTGTGATAGCCCAGATGGAGGTCGGAGGCCATCACCACCTTGTATTCTTTTGGCAGCGGCTTCGCAGATTTCAGTTCTAAAGGCACGCGTACCTTATTATAATAATGGAGGTTGCCATAAAGGAAGATGCCAAAGACGAACAAGAAGATGCCCAAAGCGGTATAGCCGTTATGATAAAGAAATGCCTTCGGCACAAGGTGAATGAGTCGCCCCAAATCGAGCACCAGGAAAATCATCACCAGATAGAGCATCACCATGATTGACGAGGTGCCAATCTCGTAAGCCGTCTGCGCCAAAGGCAGAGGCAGCGCATCATACTTCCTGGCTACCGAAGCGAACAGCAACAGGAAACAACATACGCCAAGCGCAATCAGCACAAACTTCCACACGGCTGAAAAGGGGAGCATCACCCATACATGCCACCCTATGTAAACGACTGCCAACAAGGGCAGAATCATAAAGATTATCATCCACATATATTTCATATTCAGTATAATGAGTGCAAAAATAATAAGAAAATTATGATTTTTCATCGCTAATTCACAATTATTTTGTATCTTTGCATTCGTATTATTAACTTTTAGCATAATAAATATCTGAGATAAAGCACCAAAGGGAATAGGAAAATGAGACAAAGATTACTTATTTTAGAATTGATTTTTTTGCTAGCCCATCTCAGTTATGGACAAACCCGTGAAGTTCATATCCTTGCAGCCAATGACATGCATGCAGCCATTGATGCATTCCCCCAATTTGCAGCCATCGCAGACAGCTTGAGAACACTTTACCCCTCATTGCTCGTCTTTTCGGCAGGTGACAACCGTACAGGAAATGCCTTCAGCGACATGTACGAAATATCATCCTACCCGATTGTGGCGCTTATGAATCAGGTGGGATTCAACGCCAGCGCGTTAGGCAATCATGAATTCGACGTGAAGTCACTTCCACCTCTGATGGGACTGTCAAACTTCAGTTATATCTGCGCCAATGCATCGCCATCAGAGAAATCTGGCTTGCACATCGTTCCCACCCAGGTTTTCGATGTAGACGGTTTGAAGATCGGCGTCATCGGTGTGATACAGATTAACACTTTGGGGCGACCTGACACTCATCCGGATAACGTGGAAGACATTAAGTTCTCGCTCCCCATGAATGCTGTCGCCAAGTACGAGTCGTTCAGCCACCAGTGTGATGCCACTATCCTCTTATCTCACGTCGGCTATGAAGGAGACATCAAGATGGCCCGGGCTTTCCCCTGGTTAGACCTGATTATTGGAGGGCACACCCACCATCAGCTCACTGCAGACGAGCCACTTTATAATGGAGTGCTCATAACCCAGAACAAGAATGCCCTGCAGACAGTTGCCCATATCACCCTAACCATCAGGAAAGGTAGGGGGGTAACGGGGAAGAAGGTAGAGTATATCAAGGTCAAGAGCTTCTCCAACAAGAACCGTCTGGTGGAAGCCATGGTGCAGTACTTTAACAAGAATCCTTATTTCGAGCGCATCATAGCTGAGGCTGCCGAGCCTTTCACTGAGAAAGACGAACTGAATTTCCTGATGTGCGACGCCTTCTTAGAGGACGGGGTTGGCAGTATCAGTATCGTCAATAACGGTGCCGTGCGCTTAGACTCTATAGCGGCTGGTACCATCACCATGGGTGAAATATTATCTATGGACCCCTTTAATAACCTTGCCGTAAAGATGCGCCTGACAGGTGAGGAAATCCTAAAGCTTCTGACCACTTATAGCCGAGGCTCACTCTATCACTTGCCTCGTGTGGGCGGTATCATCTGTGAAGCCACCGTAGATAAAGACGACCAGTACAAAGATCGCCTGAAGCGCATCAAACTGACGACACTTGACGGAAAAGAGTTTGAACTGGAAAAGACTTATGAAGTGGTGACGAACAGCTATCTGGCCAGTGTATGCAAGCCATTCCTCAACAAGGACTACGAATCACTGCACATACACACAGCAGATATGCTGATAAACTATCTGAAGAAGCTGAAAGTTGTAAGTCCTACGAAAAACGACAGGCTGAGAGTCAAGGAAGAGTAACACTGCCAAGCACCTTGGCAGTTGCTCCTGCCTGACCTTTCACGAACTGCCCTGCCAGCTGTCCCTGCTCTTTCAGATACTGGGCATCAGAAGCGAAACGATTCATCTGGCGTTCAAACTCTTCGTAGTCGTGAATCTCGAAACCACCATTCTGCTTGAGTGCCTGAGCCTCCTGGAACTTATGGTTGTTGGGACCGAAGAAGACGGGAACATCCCATACGGCAGCCTCCAGCAGATTGTGGATGCCCACGCCAAAACCGCCTCCGACATAAGCCACATCGCCATAATGATAGATGCTCGAAAGCAGACCGTAGCAGTTGATAAGCAAGACATCAGCATCTTTGACATCTGCCTCAGTAGCATCTTTATATCGCACTATCTTGCGACCTGCCAACAGCTTCTCAATCTGTTCAAGATGATCTTCGCCAATGACATGGGGCGCAATAATCAGCTTCCAGTCTTTGTGATCATTAAAGTAACGGATAAAGATTTCTTCATCAGGAGGCCAGCTACTGCCTGCCACGAAGCACTTCACCCCAGTCTTCTCCAAAGAAGAGGGAGCCAAGAAAGCCTCAACCACAGGGAGTTGCTTGGCAGCTTCCTTGATTTGGAGCACACGGTCAAAGCGGGTATCGCCAACGATTGTAACATTGGTAATACCAATCTTAGCCAATAATTCCTTGCTGATCGCGTTCTGCACAAAGAAATGAGTGAAGCAGTTGAGCACACGCCCATACTGGCGACCATACCACTTAAAGAACAGCTGGTCAGGGCGGAAAATACTCGATACGCTATAAACCGGAATATGACGATGCTTCAGGATATGCAGATAGTTGTACCAAAACTCGTACTTGATGAAGAAAGCCATCACAGGGTGGACGGTACGCAGGAAACGGCGAGCGTTAGTGATGGTGTCGAGCGGCAGATAAGTGATGATATCAGCACCTTCGTAGTTCTTGCGCACCTCATAGCCAGAAGGAGAGAAGAATGTGAGCAGGATCTTATACTCAGGATGATCCTTGCGCAACTGTTCCATGAGCGGGCGGCCCTGTTCGAACTCTCCCAATGAAGCAGCATGGAACCATACGTACTTGGCATTAGGATCCACCTTCTCACGCAGAATCTTAAATGCCTCGCGCTCACCTTGCCACATTTTTCGCACCTTCTCGTTGAAGCGACTATAAATAGCTACTCCAAGAAGATACAGATATATAATCAGGTTGTATATCATCAGCCCAATACTTCAATCGCACGTTTCATTCTGGCAATCGTTTCCTCTTTACCCAAGAAGGCAGAGATATCGAACATACCTGGACCCTTGCCTTCGCCAACAAGTGTCAGTCGCCAAGCATTCATCACGTTACCAAGCTTATACTCCTTCTGCTCAACCCAATCATGGACAATCTGCTCCTGATTCTCGAGCGAGAAATCATCAATGCCCTCGAGCACACCTATGAGTTCTGTCATGACCTGAGCCGAATCTTCCTTCCAGCGCTTCTTGACAGTCTTCTCATCGTAAGTTGTTGGAGCCTCAAAGAAGAATGAGCAAAGTGGCCACAGCTCGTGAACGAATGAAACACGATCTTTCATCATTGCGGTTACCTGAAGAATGCGCTCTGAGGTCTCATGAGGACAATGCGCTTTGACAATTGGTTCGAAGAGTGCAGAAATCTCTTCATTCGATTTCTTAAGAATATATTCGTGATTGAACCAAATGGCTTTCTCAAAAGCAAACTTGGCACCAGCCTTTGAACATTTCGAAATATCGAAGAGAGGCACCAGCTCGTCGAGGGAGAAAATTTCCTGTTCTGTGCCAGGATTCCAGCCCAGCAGAGCCAGGAAATTGATGACAGCCTCAGGGAAGTAGCCATCCTCGCGATAACCACGGGAAGTCTCGCCACTCTTCGGATCCTTCCAAAGCAAGGGGAATACAGGGAATCCCAGACGATCGCCATCGCGCTTGGAGAGCTTACCCTTGCCATCAGGCTTCAGCAACAACGGCAGATGGGCAAACTGCGGCATCGTATCCTCCCAGCCAAATGCCTGATAAAGCAGTACATGCAACGGAGCCGAAGGCAGCCACTCCTCACCACGAATCACATGTGAGATTTCCATCAAATGATCATCAACAATGTTTGCCAAATGATAAGTAGGCAACTGATCAGCACTCTTATAGAGCACCTTATCGTCGAGGATATCGCTCTTCACACGCACCTCACCACGAATCAGGTCGTTAACCAGCACCTCCTGCCCTGCCTCAATCTTGAAGCGAACCACATACTGCTTGCCTTCAGCTATTAACCCATCCACCTCTTCCTTCGGCAGCGTCAATGAGTTACGCATCTGACCACGGGTATGGCAATCATATTGGAAATTCTGGATCTCCGCACGCTTAGCCTCCAACTCCTCTGGGGTGTCAAAAGCAATATACGCCTTATCGGCATCAAGCAACTGCTGCACATATTTCTTATAAATATCTCGACGCTCGCTCTGACGATACGGGCCTTTGTCACCACCAAAGCTTACACCCTCGTCGAACTTAATGCCAAGCCACTTGAACGACTCAATGATATACTCCTCGGCACCTGGCACGAAACGATTAGAATCGGTATCCTCGATACGGAAAACCAAGTCACCGCCATGCTGCTTGGCAAACAGGTAATTATACAAGGCTGTGCGTACACCGCCGATATGTAAAGCACCAGTAGGACTGGGTGCGAAACGAACTCTAACTCTTCTTTCTGACATCATAAAAATAGTAATTTGCCTGCAAAGGTACAAAATATTTCTTAATTCTTGATTCTTCATTCGAATTTTATTCGCTTTGTAAGCAAAGAATTCTCATTTTCTTTGTATCTTTGCATCGAGAAAAGTATAAAACAGGTATAAATGAGCAGTTTCAACATCAAAAACGACGTTACGTGGCGCGATTTCCTCATTCGTTCCGCTTTCATCATTGGCACCGTTGCCATCATCGTCTGGATGATGCCAAGAACCAGTAACAGTAATTTCAAGATAGAAAGAGGAAAGCCATGGGCCTATTCAGATATTAAGGCACCCTTTGATTTCCCTATCTACAAAAGCGACGAGGTCGTAAAGGCTGAGCGCGACAGTCTGATGAAGCAATACGAACCTTATTATATATTTAATGAGGATGTCGTGAACAAACAAATCCGTCAGTTTGCCAAGGATTACAACAACGGAATTCCCGGACTGCCCAAAGATTATATCAGTATCGTAGCCAATCGTCTTCGCAGCCTGTATGCCCAGGGCATCATGAACAGTTCTGAATATGCCAGACTGAATAAGGATACGTCACGGAATATCCGCATCATCAATGGCAAAGATGCCATCAGCATGAAGATTGTCAAAGTTCATTCTGTCGTTTCGGCTTATGAGCAGATCTTCCTTGATGAGTCTCTGGCTGCCCATCGAGAGATTCTTCAGAAATGCAATCTGAATGACTACATCACACCTAACCTCATGTATGACAAGGAAAGGAGTGAGGCTGCCCTCAACGATCTGCGCAACAGCATTCCTCTGGCCAGTGGGCTTGTACAGCGCGGTCAGAAAATCATTGACCGCGGTGACATCGTCGACGCTAAGACTTACGAGATTCTGAGATCATTCGAGAAGGAAACCGAGCGGCGCGATACGGACAATCAGCAACTTAGTCTGACCATCATGGGGCAGATCCTGTATGTAGCTATACTTATCGTCTGCTTCACCATATTCTTGACTCTGTTCCGTAAGGACTATTTTGACAAGATGCGCTCCACGACCATGCTTTATGCGCTTATTATCATCTTTGTTGTCTTTGCATCTCTGATGGTAAAGCACAGCATCCTGCATGTCTATATCATACCGTTTGCCATGGTGCCAATCTTCATCAGAGTGTTCATGGATTCACGCACAGCTTTCATGGCTCATGTAACGATGATCCTCATCTGCGCCAGCTTCCTACAATATCCATTGGAATTCATCACTGTTGAACTGGTGGCAGGACTGGTGGCTATTTTCTCGCTGCGTGAACTTTCCAGCCGTTCCCAGTTGTTCTGGACCGCCGTGTTTGTCACTATGGCAGCTGCATTCACCAACTTGTCAATGGACTGGATCAGAAACGACGACCTCATGAAGATCAGTTATAGTGAATATAATTATCTGGCCATCAACGGTCTTTTACTGTTCTGCTCATACCCCTTGCTCTATCTGATAGAGAAAGCATTTGGCTTTACATCCAATATCACACTCATCGAACTGTCGGATATGAACAAGTCACTCCTCAGGAAGATGAGTGAGGTGGCTCCTGGTACATTCCAGCACTCTATCCAAGTAGGGAATCTGGCGGCAGAGATTGCTAATAAGATCGGAGGAAAGAGTCAATTGGTACGCACAGGCGCCATGTACCATGATATTGGAAAGATTATCAATCCTATTTATTTTACAGAAAACCAATCCGGCGTTAATCCTCATGAGAAAATGGGGGCTATTGACAGTGCTCAGATGATTATCAGCCATGTTACTGAGGGTGTCAAACTAGCAGACAAGTATAATCTGCCCAACGTTATCAAGGAATTCATCTCCACTCATCACGGACAAGGCAAAGCCAAGTATTTCTATGTGAAGTATAAGACAGAGCACCCCAATGATACAGTAGACGATCTGCTCTTTACCTACCCTGGACCTAATCCATTTACTAAAGAGCAGGCTATACTGATGATGGCTGACACCGTTGAGGCAGCATCGCGCTCACTGCCAGATTATACAGAGAAGACCATCCGGGAACTAGTCAACAAACTTATCGACACTCAGGTGGCTGAGGGTTATTTCAAGGAGTGCCCTATCACATTCCGTGACATAGCTTATGCTAAAACCGTATTGATCGAGAAACTGAAAACTATTTATCATACCCGCATCAGTTATCCTGAGATGAAAAAGTAAGGCGGGATTGCACACTTCAGGCTTCATTTGTGCAAGAAAAAGTTGCACAAATAAGGAATTTTGTGCAAGAACTTCCTCTCTTTTAGTTAATGGTTGTTAATAATGTGTGCGCAAACGGAGATAATTTGTGCAATAGATATACCTTTGCACCCGATTTTAGTAAAAAGATGTTTAAGGATATGAAAAAAATCTATGCAGTGTTCACCAGCGTGATGCTGGCAGCAACAACCACAGCTATGGCTGGCGGAATCTTAACCAACACGAATCAAAGTGTAGACTTCTTAAGGAACCCCGCACGCGATGCAGCCATCGGACTCGACGGTGTCTATAGCAACCCCGCAGGTGTAGCTTTCCTTCCTGAAGGTTTCCATCTTGGTATCAATTGGCAATATGCACACCAAACGCGTACAATTACGAGCAACAATCCAGTATTTGCTTTAGGTCGTAAGAACAACGGACAAACCCAGAAGATTTTCGAGGGTGTGGCCGATGCGCCCGTGATTCCTTCCATCCAGGCCGCCTATAACAAAAGAAACTGGAGCATACAGTTCAACTTCTCGGTGCCTGGTGGTGGCGGAAAATGTGAATTCGCTGACGGTCTCGGTTCTTTTGAGAGTGTTGTAGGTGGCATTGCGCATCAGCTATCCGGCTTGGATCAGCTGGCAACAGCACTTGGGCAACCCGCCCCTGGCGTTAGCGGATATGATATGGACGGTTATATGCAAGGACGCCAATACTACTTCGGTTTCCAGTTAGGTGCAGCCTATAAAATCACACCAGACTTCGCTGTATATGGAGGTTTGAGAGTCCTGTACGGTACCGCTACATACAAGGCAAAAATCAGCAACATCCAAGTAAAGACGGCTGGTGGCTATGTTGACTTTGGTAGTTTCCTGCAATCTGCAACAGCCATGGTAGACGGCGGCATCAGCTATGTCAACACGACTTTAGAACAGGTCAATGCCGGCATGGCTCAGATGGAGGCTGCAGGTGCTACTGCCTTACCAAAATATGCAGAATTGGTAGCCACCAAGGCACAGCTTGAAGGCTCAGGTGCTCAGTTGGCTGCTACTAGTACCAACCTTAATGCTTTGCAGAAGTATTCACAAGGGGTAAATCTACTTTGCAACCAATCGAGTGTGGGTATTGCTCCTGTTATCGGTGTAGACTACCGCGTAGGTCGATTCAATTTTGCAGCAAAATATGAGTTCAAGACTCAGATTCACATGAAGAATGAGTCAACTGTCAATGAGGCCAGTGAGATTCCTGCCGTCAACAAATTCCGTGATGGTGAGAAAATCGATGAGGATTCGCCTGCACAGCTTGCAGTTGGAGCCATGTGGAATGTTAGCGATGCTGTACGTCTGAACCTTGGTTATCACCACTTCTTTGACAAGAACGTCACCTGGTACAACAACTCTCAAGAGCTACTTGATGGAGGTACTAATGAATACCTCGCAGGTGTAGAGTGGGACATCACAGACAAGTTCACCATTTCTACTGGAGGGCAGTTGACTCGCTATCAACTGACAGATGAATACATGAACGACATGTCGTTTGTAGTTAACAGCTACAGTTTCGGTTTCGGCTTCAACTACAAGATTTCCCATGTCGCTACCCTCAAGGCCGCCTATTTCCAGACGAACTATGAGAACTACAAGCGCGTGACCTCCAAAGAGCCTCTCATCAGTGACACGTTTACACGTACCAACCGTGTACTGGGTCTCGGATGTGAGCTGAACTTTTAAGGAAAAACTATAAAGGATCTACATCGAAATAGATCTGAAGAGAGCTATAGCGCTTGTCTTGCAACATCTGTTGTTGGGCAAGCGCTAAATATTTTCGGACTTCAGACATATTGATACCTGGTTCGAATTTCAAAACAAGTTTTCGAATAGAGAGTGATTTCACCTTCGAAACTGAAGGTTTATCTGGCCCAAGGGCGCGAGCTCCAAACCACTGGCGCAAACGACTGACCATCTCGATACTCGCTGTCTCAACAGTTCTATCATCCCGATGCTTCAGAAAAACATAAATCAATCGGTAAAAAGGAGGATACTTGAATTGCTGGCGCTCAGCTATCAGCAAACGATAGAAAGCAGCATAGTCATTATGAACGACTTGCTGTATTAAAGGTAGCTCCGGGCTCTTGGTCTGGAGGATCACAAGTCCACGCTTCCCCCTACGCCCTGCTCGCCCACCGACCTGAGACATCATCATAAATGCATGTTCGTAAGCACGGAAATCTGGATAGTTAAGCATCGAATCAGCATTAAGAATCCCGACCACACTGACCTTATCGAAATCAAGCCCTTTCGATATCATCTGAGTACCGATCAACAGGTTTGTCCGTCCTGAAGAGAAATCGCCGATGATTCTTTCATAGGCCTGACGACTGCGAGTAGTATCAAGATCCATACGGGCAATACGAGCTTCAGGGAAGATATCATGTACTTCAGCCTCGATCTTCTCTGTACCATAGCCCCTCGTCTGCAAATGTATACATCCACAATTTGGACATTCAGTTGGGACCTGATAAGTATAACCACAATAATGGCAAGAAAGTTGATTCAGATGACGGTGGAACGTCAGTGACACATCGCAATGCTGACAATGAGGTACCCAGCCACATTGTTTACATTCAACCACAGGTGCGTAGCCACGACGGTTTTGGAATAGGATGACCTGCTCCCCTCGCTCCAATGCCTCGCGTACCTTACTTAATAATATAGGAGAGAATGGACCGTTCATCATCTTACGATGTTGTAAGTCCTTAATATCTACAATCCGGATCTCAGGCAGTTCGATACCTTGATAGCGTTGGAAGAGTTCCACGATCCCGAACTTTCCCGTCTTGGCATTATGATAAGTTTCCAAGGATGGCGTAGCAGTGCCTAAAAGCGTCTTTGCTCCAAACATCTGTGCCAGCATGATGGCAGCTGAACGAGCATGATAACGAGGCATCGGGTCTTGTTGTTTATACGAAGTCTCATGCTCTTCATCAACAATAACCAGCCCAAGATCCTGAAATGGAAGAAACACAGCACTGCGTGCTCCAAGAATCACATCATAAGGATGCGTTGAAAGTTGCTTTTGCCAGATCTCAACACGCTCTGCATCACTATATTTGGAATGATAGATTCCCAAACGATTACCGAACACCCGTTGCAGACGTTCCATCATTTGAACAGTCAGCGCAATTTCCGGCAACAGATAAAGCACCTGCTTCTTCTGTTCCAGAGTCTGTCTAATCAGATGGATATAGATCTCAGTCTTTCCGCTCGAAGTCACACCATGAAGTAGTGTAACATTCTTCTTCAGAAATGAGAATTGTATTTTATTGAAAGCATCCTGCTGGACCTGACTGAGCGGTTTGATCTTCTCGAAACAAGGTTCCCCACCAAGATTCAGCCTCCCCACCTCGCGTTCATAAGTCTGTAACAAGCCACGCTTGACAAGGGCTGCCAGCGTAGGAAGAGAGTGGCCTTGGTTTAGCAATTCATCACGCGTTATCTCCTGTGGCTCATTCTTATCCCATCCAGAGAGAGCAAGATAATCAATGAAAGCTGTCAGCTGTTTCGATGCCCGCTGCAACATATTCAGTGCGACATGAATAGCTGCCTCGTTCTTAAACTTCTGCGAAAGTTCAATATATGTCTCTGTTCTTGGCCGATAGCCATCCTCGGCCTTCAGTCCTGCAGGAAAAGCCGCTTTAAAGACCTCTCCGATTGGTGCCATGTAATAGTCTGCAATCCACTGCCAAAGATGCAACTGTGCATCAAGCAGTATGGGACAAGAATCCAGAACCTGAAGAATATCTTTCGTCTGATATCCTTCAGGTTTCTTATCATGTACTTCAGAGATGATGCCTACGTAAGTTTTGTTCCTGCCCAAAGGGACAAGTACACGCACCCCTCTTATTACCTGTCCCTCCAACGACTGTGGAACAGAATAGGTAAACACCCCGTCGAGCGGCAGAGGGAGTATAATGTCTGCGAACAAGGCTTAGAAGTAATAGGCGAGAGCTATCTGCCAAGAGTTCATCTTTGCATCAACCTTATCGCCATTGTACCCAATCCGCTCACCATTCTCATTCATCACAACCAAATTACCCGACTTATTGAATGACATGTTGTAGTTGACGGAAACCTGAAGATGGTTCAGCAGCGTAACGCCAAGTCCTGCATTTCCGGAAACACTGTTCTTCTCATACTGCCACTCGGCACCATTGTTTAGCAAACTCGTAACCTTATCACCAAGATTAAATCCAAACTGAGGGCCTGCAAAGATGTACAAATTTACCACATCGCCAATACCGAAGCCCCAACGTACATTAATAGGAATCTGGAAACTCTGCAGCTTCAGCTTGGTACTCGTATTATCATACTCGAACTCACCTGAACGTTGATCAAAGAGAGCTGCAGCATCAAAGCCTAGATTGATGACTGGAATCGTGAACTTCACGGTAGGACCGATGAAGAACCCCATCTGATTGTCAGAGGTTAGAACCTTCCTGTCAAGGCTCAGTTTTGATACGTTTAAACCACCCTTAACGCCGAAGTTAAACTGTGCCTGAGCGGGAAGCGCTATGGCGGCGATAAAGGCTACCAGGGTCAAAATCTTTTTCATAAAAGAATCATTAAAATAGTTACAACGCTGCAAAGATACGAAAAAAGTCTGGTTTTACATTGAATTCAAACACATTTAACATATCAGTGCCTCTGTCTGCGCACGGTGACACGTGCCGAACTGTTGCTACTTGAAGTACTGGAAGAACTCTTTGGCTTGGATGCTTTCGACTTTTTGCTACGCGAAGAAGAAGACTTACTCTTCACTTTCTTGGTATTCTTGACGTCTAAGGCTGCTATGCTGTCAAGTGAGTCCTTTTTCGCTTGATCACCAAAAATGGTCTTATGGAATGCAGCCAGCTCCGCCTCAATACGTTTCTGCTCAGCCGTCATCTTATCAACATCGCCATCACAAAGCTGAAGCAACGTCTTGCCTTGAGCATTATTCGTCTTATAAATCTTACCACGATAAGAGTTGAGCGTAAAGAAATCGTCCATCGACATCGTAGCTGCGTTATTCAGGCTGCTCGCCATGATGGTCTGGCGGTTCAAGAACGGTTCCAGATCGCTGTACTTAACCCAGAAGAGCGGGTACTGAGTAGCCTCCCCGCCAAAGTCGTCATCGCGCAACATTACAGGACAAAGCGCCAACACTTTGATATGGAATGAAGAGTTGGCCTGATCATAATAGGCACTTTCTTTCAAATAGAATTTCTTAACTTCTGCAGATGGTATATCACTATTGTCAACTTTCAGTTTCCCATCCTGATCCTCATAATAGATATGGTAATTATCAAGGATCGTCTGCATCTGAACGCGAGCCTCGTTTGAGAAATTATCGCTGCCATCAGTAGGATATTCATAGACAGGGATATAACCATTCTGGGCCAATTTGAAGATATAAGTGAAAAGGTTCAATTGTTTACCTTGGGGTTCTACAGGGAAATACAAACCCGCATTGGCATCATCCGTCAAATCCAATTCGCGATAAATATCACGACGCCAGACCACTTCTTCAGGAATGTCCAATGCTGTAGGGAATGATATCTGGGCACGCATCGACATCGCAGAGGAAGGACTTTTCCTTTGCTGTTGCTCCGTCTGCTGCTGATTGCGTCGTTTCTTGGGCTGTGCCACCGCTGCATCAGCCATCAGCAATATCATCATGATGAATACTAATCTCTTCATATCTTATCTTTTTTATTTTACAATGATTTCCATCGGGTTCTGGAGTGTTCGCGTCAGGCCATCCGGACCTACCACAACTACACGAGAGATATAGAAACGGCGATTCCGTGAGAGTTTACGGAACGTGTCTCTCTGGCGAGAGGAAAAGGCTGCTCCTTCAGAGGCCATCGGCACGGCATTACCCATATTATCGAAAAATACCGTTTCGAAACTTTGTACACGGAAAGCGATGTCGAGAATGCCGTCATCGATAGCGGCTCCAAGCTTATCCATAACTACCAACTGACCCTTTGGCAGTCCACCACCTTTGAATCGGGTAGGATTACCATGTTCATCTTTCATCGAGATGTAGGGTGTAGGATCTGGCAACTTACGCACACGGAATGTGTATTTGCCCATCTGCTGGGCATGCCCTGTATTCGTAGAGGTAACAGTAATCGTCGCATCCTGCCCGATCTTTGCAGGACGCGCAATATATTTTCCTGGACCTACTGCCTGCAGTGTTCCATTTGTCATCGAAGCCTGAACCTTCGACAATGGTACACCAGGAACACTGATACTGATGGGGTTGCTATAACCTGCATAGAGCATATTCATCAAGTCTGCAGAAACAGTTGCACTTGGATCCACCACAGAATACTCCTGAGAGAAGTCGCGTCGGATTTTATCACCGTTGCCATTAACAGTTTCCATATAACCTTTGAGGGTAAAGTCACCTGTACGTCCACAGACTGTCTCATAGAGCCCGTCCTTCAGGTCCACCTTCTGACCTCCGATATAGATATCTGGCACCTGAGTAGTATCAACGGCAGCCATTACGATTCGGGCTGAGAAGCGATCCCCCCGTACAATCGTTCTCGAATTTGGAATCACGAAAGCGTCCAATAGGTTCACACGAATGTCCTTCACATCAATGTTTGACACAAGTGTATGCAAGACCTCTCTCTCGGCATAGCGAACGTCACTCTGGAGCTTAGAGAGCAGAGTGATGGCCGCAGCTGCAGGCATATCTTCAAACATATACTCCTGCCAATTCTTCCCCATCGCCTTAGCCTTGGCTGGTATCACAGTCGAAAGATTGCCGTTAATAATCTGCTTCTTACTCATATCTGAAGTCATTCCGATGATACGTCTACGGAACGACTGGATAGCATCGAATAATTCACGCCCCTTGCCCTTTCCTGGAGCCAGCATGACCTGGTTCGCAGCCTCAAGATCCTCCCTGTTCTTAATATCCTCTATCCGTCCATCCTTTCCATCAGCCTCTTGGACAATAGCCAGCTTCAACTCCTCTGCGAAATTATAAAGCGAATCGCTCATGCACTTCACTTCTTGGGCCTTTTTATACCACTCGCCCACCTTTGCTGGATTGAGACGCATCTGCATATCAAGATTATCATAGACAAGCTGGTTCTCCTTAATAGAGCCCTTTGTGGTACGGGTCAGACTTTCTTCCACAACAGAAAAGCCATTGAGCACTTCCGTCGAGACATTCAGTGCGAGCATAGCCATCAAGACGACATACATCAGATTGATCATCTTCTGGCGGGGGGATACTGGTCTTTTTCTGATTGCCATTTGTCTATACGTTCATCTTTGCTGTCATTGCCTCTATCATTCGGGCATAAATCTTATTGAGATCGGCAATTTGCGCTGCCATTTTACGAGTCTGTTCGTTAATCTCATCGATGGTTCCAATTTGCGAACTGGCACTCTTCAGTTGCAACTCATAAACCTTACAGATACCTGTCAGCGTACGATTCAGGTTCTCCATCTCCTCTGAGTCGTGTGACAAACGTTCACTCTGCTCTGAAACACGCGAGAGCATCTCGGTCAGTCGCTTCAGTTCATCAATATAATGCGTAGTAGCTTCTTCGAGTTCTGGCGTCATCTGAGGTAGGCTCGTAACACTACTTCCTGATATTCCACCACCAGAGACCGTCGCCACAGATGATGAAACTGCAGCAATAGCCTCAGTATCTACATGAGTCTGACTTCCAGAATGCTTCATCGGGTTATTTCCACCAGCAATTCCCCCTGTACCATTAATAATGACAGTTCCTCCATTACCACCAATAACAGCAGCTGAAGGTTTCTCCTCTCCAGGATGTACATCTAGTTCCATACCTTCTGTCGTTTTGTCAAACGGACGATCGAAAGCCGAGATAAAGAACACGAAGACCTCTGTTCCCATACCCAGAAAAAGGAAGAAGTTCGCTCCTGGAAGGTGGGTTAGTTTGAAGAGAGTACCTAAAATCACAATTGATGCGCCCCAACTATAGGCATAGTTCAGAAAAGTCTGTCCAGGAACACTGTCCATCCATTTCTGCATGCGATATACGATATTATACTTGCTGTATCTTGTCATAATTTCTTGGTTTAATCATTATTTCTTTCCTTTTGTCTTGACTTTCTCACTGGTTGTATTCGCCAGACTGCGCACACAACGGAAACCGATATAACTGCGAGGCTGGTTCTGATATTCGGAAGAACGCCAAGCAGAACGGATGTATGACTCTGGATCCTTCCATGAACCTCCCCTTACGCTCTTCTTCTTTAGACGGTAGGGATCCTCTGGGGCAGCATTGTATTTCAACTGTGGGTTGATATCATTCATAGCCTCCACTCCGGCCTCCGTATAGATGGTTGAAGTCCATTCTGCCACATTGCCTGCCATATCATACAAGCCGTTGGAATTAGAAGCATAGATGCCGACCTTGCTCGTTATCAAGTTCCCGTCCTTCGTATAATTACCATCATCAGGTTTGAAATTGGCAAAGAAGCACCCCTTGCCACTGGCTACATCTTCATTATCCCAAGGGAACTCATTCTGATCTTTTCCTCGAGCAGCGAATTCCCACTCTGCCTCCGTCGGCAGACGGTAACGTTGCACATAACGGGCTGCAGGCCCCAATCCTTTTAAAAGATACTCTGTACGCCAGGCGCAAAAAGCATTGGCCTGTTCCCATGTGACTCCAACGACAGGATAGTCATTATAAGCCGGATTCGAGAAATAATAGCGCAGATACATCTCATTATCTGCATTGGGAAAATCATTCACCCAACAGGTTGTATCAGGGAAAACATTGACGATATAGGTATTCAAGAAATCCCAGGGGCCTGTCAACTGACGATTGATTGTTTCACGCACAATCCTGCCCTCATCATCGATGTAAGCAGTATCTTTAGAGATCCATACTTGTTCATTCGGATCCACAGTAATATCAGTATTCAGATTACGTTCCTGTGGGTTCAGACGATTCCGTCGCAGGGCAGCCGAAGTGTAATCATAAACCTCATACCGATAATTCAGCTGGCGATAATCCAGCATCTTATCGCCTGTCACAGGATTCGTCACATACATGGCATCAATAATTTCCTGCTCATCTTCGTTGGGACGACGCGGCAAGGCTTTCTTCCAGTTCAACTGGGTTCCTATTTCTTCACCATCCTTGTCTGTTATCACCTTCTTATAGGTTTCGTCTAATTCTGAAAACCGTTCACGCAGAATGGAATCACGGACATAGTATACGAACTGACGATACTTCGAGTTTGTCACCTCAGTTTCATCCATCCAGAAACCATCTACAGAGATATCCCGCAGAGGGGTCTTCTTCCCCCACAGGCTGTCTTGCTGTTCAATACCCATCTTCAAGTGACCACGTTTTACAAGTACCATGCCATAAGGTGACGGCTCTGTGAAAGCCTTACCTCCTGTTCCTGTCACTTCTCCGCCTCCTGCCGATGTCATCTTGCTGCCAAAGCAACTTGACAACAACAATGCTCCAACTGCAAAGAGTCCTATCGTCAATTTTTTCATATCACTAAAGTATTCTTACACTTTTATGCAGATTCTTTTCTTTCTTATACAGATTCAGGTCTGTCTGGTAGCCAACAAAAATCTCATGACTGCCGTTGCCAATACTGATGGCAGATGAGTACATTTCGTAACTATAGCCAATATGGATTCCATGAAAATTTCCTCCAAGCATGACCGTCACAGAATTTGTTGGGCTATATGACACCCCCACATACATAACTCTTTTCTCATGTTCGTACTTTAACCTCGCAGTCACATCTCCACGAAAGGCTACTCCGTCAGTACGTCCCAAGACAGAGGTCTGTATAGTTAAAAACGGATTAGTCAGTCGAATATTGTATCCACCCGTAAAATAATATGTTGGCGAGATGTTTAATTCGTTGGTCTCACCTAATTCCACTTTAGGAGAATTCAAGTGTAATGCAGATAATCCAACGTACCAATTGCGATGCTGATAATAAAGGCCAAGACTCAGGTCAAACCCTGATCCATTAACAGACGATGTAGTAAAAGCCGGATCAGTTGGATCTGCCAGATCCAACTTGCTACCATCCAAATTCTCGCTGATCATCGTTGCCTGAGCACCTATGCTGATCTTTCCACCTAACAAATGGCGCATGAAAGCATACTGCAAACCAAAGCGCTTATGTGTAAAAGCACCGATAGCATCATTCATGAACTGAAGGCCAACTCCATGATAAGCCCCTAATACATAGAAAGGCATATCCGCACCTGCATACATAGTATTCGGGTTGTGTTCAAAACCTGCCATCTGGAGAGCATAAGCCACAGCGACATTTAGCTTGGCATCTTTTCCTGCTGTAGCAGGATTAAAAGAGGGTTCCATCGCCCAATAATGACCGAAGGAAACATCATACTGTGCACTCGTTTCCGAAATGGACAATATGATAAACAATATAAGCAGAAGATGCCTTCTCACATGATTATAACGCAAGAACAGGCATATTTATTGTGTCTTCTTGTTTTTGGCGCCTACTTATCCTTTGATACAGGCATATTCTCCTTGGTCCAAGCAATAATGCCACCTGCTAAATTTACGGGATGGAAACCTTCTTTTGCCAACAAGCCTGCAGCATGAGCAGAACGCCTACCACTTCTGCAATAGACAGCAATGGTCTTGTCTTTTGGAAGCTGTTGCTTTGCGAGTTCTATAAAGTCTGATTTAAATTGGTCTATGTTTATGGCACCTTTGATATGTGCTTCATTAAACTCGTCAGCAGTCCTGACATCAAGAACCACCACATTAGAATCATTCATCAACTCTGCGAACTCCTTCACATCGGCATTCTCAAAGTTCTGCCCACAGGCATTAAGCCCCAGCAAAGCCAAAATACATGTCAAAAAATGCTTCATCTTTCTGATTTTTATCTTCTTAAACAACAAAGTGTGAAAATAATTCATATCTTCACACTTTGTTGATTTTCAATTTGTTACAATGAGAGGATTTAATACTCATCCTCGTTGAAGAGGAAATCCTCTTTTGAAGGATAATCTGGCCAGATATCTTCTATACTCTCATAGACATCGCCCTCATCCTCAATCTCCTGAAGGTTCTCAAGAACCTCCAATGGAGCGCCTGAGCGCGTTGCATAGTCTATCAACTCGTCCTTGGTTGCGGGCCAGGGAGCATCCTCTAATTTTGAAGCCAATTCAAGTGTCCAATACATATTCTTAGTCTTTGTTTTTACAATGTTTCAAATTCGCCCGCAAAAGTAACAATTTTATTCCTATTTGCAAACTTTTTGCCAAATTATTTCACTCACACCTGTGTTAAAATTTATTTTTTTTGCTAAAACAAATAAGTAATCACTCAATCTGTTTACATATTGCAGGGTTTCGGGGCTTATTTGCGCAACCTCTGACAATGCTACAATTCGGCGTTCAGCACGTCGGCAAACCGTTCGGCAGACATGAGCCTGGGCTGCTGCCTGTGTCCCACCCGGCAAGATAAAGCCCTGACGCTCGGGCAGAAGGTTCATAATCTCGTCCACTTTATGCTCCAAGACCTGTATTTCACCATCTGGAAGCCGGGCAGAATCATAAAGCAGTGTCTGACTCTGATCTGTTGCCAAGTTCGAACATACGCTGAATAAGTTATTCTGTATACGGATAATCAGATCTTTATCCTCACCATCAGGAAGCATCGAAGCCAGAAGACCAAGATGAGAGCTCAACTCATCAACCGTGCCATAGGCCTCAAGCCGTTCACAAGATTTCTTAACCCTGATTCCACCAATAATACTAGTTTCGCCTTGATCACCTGTCTTTGTATAAACCTTCGTAATCTTCATATCGCCACAATTAGTTAGAAGTTAATAATATAGTTCATCTTATGTCTGTTCTTATCAAACATAACGATTCCGCAATAATAGAGATCGTAAGTGATACCTGTCCTTTCATCACAAGCCACTTCCTGCCAGAATGCCACATCATTCCTGATATTTTCAATAATCAAGACAGACTGAGCGTTCATCTTATTTAATATATTTGTTACTCTACTGCGATAGTCACCCTCAAGCTTCAGATGTACCAAGTCTATCATGCTTGAATTCTCGTTAATGACGGCACTTTGACAGCCAAGTCGCAGATAGTCCATATAGTCATCACACTGAATCACGCTTGGCTGCAACCAGTTGGCTATTCTAAAATAAAGACGCCCAAGCTTTCTGGTAAGCCAATCATCGTCCTTCCCCAATTCGCCATATTGATAATACGGCCAGGGCTCATTGATGACATACCGCACAAACCAATAGTCTGTCGGCGATTGTATGCCAAAGCCTTTACTATGATTAATACGGCTCAACCATACAAGTATATGCTTTAATCTCTGCATTCCAAGTGCAAAGATAAACAATTTAAGGCATAGTAGAAACAGATTAACAGAGATTAATACCAAAAAAATAGGAGCCACAATGTGACTCCTATTTCAAAAAAAGATGGCGGCTTCCTACTCTCCCGCATTGCATTGCAGTACCATCGGCGCAGGCGGGCTTAACTTCTCTGTTCGGAATGGGAAGAGGTGGGACCCCGCTGCAATAACCACCTGAATATCGTTGCAAGGTGAGAGCAATGACAAGCTCGCTTGAGCATTGCCGAGCCGAAGCTCGATTTCGACACCTTGTCAAATGGGGTTGACTATTTGCACACAAGAACTGAAGGGAAGAACCCTGTCTTCTCAACCTTATTACATCTGATAATACTCGCATGAGATGCGAAAGATATCGGGCAATTAGTAGTGCTCGGCTTTGACGTCACCGTCTTTACACCTGCACCCTATCAACGTCATCGTCTATGACGACCCTCAATGGAGTCCTAATCTTGCGGCTGGCTTCGCACTTAGATGCTTTCAGCGCTTATCCAATCCAGACGCGGATACCCGGCGGTGCACCTGGCGGTACAACCGGTAAACCGGAGGTCTGTCCAACACGGTCCTCTCGTACTA
>JAEEGJ010005160.1_pt1 | contig 41955 bp, 38 predicted proteins | sample 8958761 | NCBI WGS metagenome assembly JAEEGJ01 (sample SAMN16246546, study PRJNA631951) | gut metagenome | biome: gut microbiome; feature: rumen; material: RS-attached | host: Bos | place: Iran: Karaj | collected 2018-10 | reverse complement strand
TGTAATCACCTGTGCGGACATATCTTCTGCAGTCCTCCTCATAGAGACCAAAGGCCTCTGCAGGCAGGACGATCTCCACATCCTTGCTCTCTCCCGGCTGAAGGAATACTTTCTTCAGGCCCTTCAGCTGAGGATTCGGAGTACCCTCTCTCTCAGCCTTCACGTATACCTGAACAGCCTCGCGTCCTGCCACTCTGCCGGTGTTTGTTAGCTTTGCCTTCACGGTGAGGCCCTCATCGGTCACGGCATCCTTGCTGAGGCTCACATCGGACAGCGTGAACTTCGTGTAGGACAGGCCGTACCCGAAGGGATAGAGGGGCTTGGTGGTCATGTAGCGATAGGTTCTTCCCTTCATGCTGTAATCGGTGAATGCGGGAAGATCCTCGGTATTCTGATAGAAGGTCACGGGCAGCTTACCCTCGGGGCTGACATCGCCGAAGAGGATCCTGGCCACCGCTTTGCCGCCCTGTGCACCGGGATAGCCTGCGTAGAGGATACCGTTCAGGTGCTCCTGGGACCAGCTGATGTCCAGAGCGCTGCCACCCATCAGTACCATGATCACGGGTTTGCCGCATGCTGCCGCAGTCTCCAGCACATGCTGCTGCAGGCCGGGAAGCTTCAGATCCGGCTTATCGCCGCTGGCGTACTGGTTACCCTGGTCGCCTTCCTCGCCCTCGAGGCCGGAGTCCAGACCCATGACGCAGATCACCACATCGCTGTTCTCGCAGACGCCGCGGATCTCGGAGTTACGGTCGTCCACGATGCCCAGATTTTCCACTTTGTCCTTGCAAAGATGGCAACCTTCCGAGTAATATACTCTCACATCCTCGCCCACATAATCCTGGATACCTTCCAGAACGGTGACATAGCGGGATGCGGTGCCTTCGTAGTTACCCACCAGAGCGCGGCGGTTGTTTGCATTGGGTCCGATGACACCGATGGACTTGATGGCGCCCTTCTTCAGAGGCAGGATACCGTCATTCTTCAGGAGCACTGCGCACTTTTCGGAGACGGCGCAGTTGAATTTTTCAGATTCGGGTGTATTATTCTTGGAGTAGTCGATGACATTGTAAGGATTGTCATGCGCATCGCCTACGGTGCCCAGCTTCAGTCTGGCCATCATCAGGACGGTGACCATCTCGTCCAGACGCTCCTCGCTGACCATGCCCTGCTTTACGCAGTCCGTCAGCAGCGGGAACAGGTCGCCGCAGTTGACATCGCAGCCGGAATTGGCAGCCAGGGCAACGCTCTCCATGGGAGTATTGGTTACATGATGTCCCTCGTGGAAGTCCTTGATGGCCCAGCAGTCACTGGTAACGTGACCCTTGAATCCCCAGGTGTCGCGTAAGATATCCTTAAGCAGAGTCTTGGAACCGCAGCAGGGCTCTCCGTTGGTACGGTTGTAAGCACCCATAACCGCCTCAACCTTGGACTCGGTTACCAGAGCCTTAAAGGCGGGAAGGTAGGTCTCGTACATATCCTGTTTGGATACTACTGCGTTAAATTCATGACGAATATCTTCGGGGCCTGAATGTACTGCGAAATGTTTGGCACATGCGGCTGCCTTTAAGTGGCTCTCGTCATGACCCTGAATACCTTCTACGAAGCGAACTCCGAGTCTGGAAGTAAGGTAAGGATCTTCGCCGTAGGTCTCATGACCTCTGCCCCATCTGGGGTCTCTGAATATATTTACGTTGGGAGCCCAGAAAGTAAGGCCCTTGTATATGTCTCTGTCGTCGCGGCGGGCCTGCATGTTGTATTTGGCACGTCCTTCGGTGGATACCGCATCACCGATTTCTTCCAAAAAGTCCTCATCGAAAGTAGCGGCAAGACCGATAGCCTGAGGGAATATTGTAGCAATACCCGCTCTCGCAACTCCGTGAAGGGCTTCATTCCACCAGTTGTAGGCATTTACGTTAAGCCTGTCGATGGCTGCCGCGGGATGAAGAGTCTGGGAAACCTTCTCCTCAAGGGTCATTTGGCTTACAAGCGCCATGGCCTTTGCTCTGTACTGTGCAACTTTTGTGTCGTTCTTTGTAATTTCCATTTCTTTTTCCTTCCTGAATGAAAAAAACTATTTTCTAACGCTTTCAGGCATTCCGAAGTATGCTGTCGGCGGAGTTTCTTTGTATAAATAAAGCTTTAAGGGCACAAGTCCGGGGTCCTTGATAAGGAGGGTAACCTCGTTGACGCCCTTCTTGAGTTTAACCTGTGAAGTGCAGGTTCTTCTGTGGGAAAGAACGCCCTCGGCCCAAACCTTATCAGCAGCCACGCCGGCTCTGTAGCCGTCCGGAACCGTATTAAACTCGCCTGCAGACTTGCCGTTAACCTTTACGCCGTAACGCAACTTGCCTTCTCTTGACAGGGGGTTGGTAGGTGTGAAGTCGGTCTGAAGAGTGTATTCGCCGTCTTCGGTTGCATAAATCTTATAGGTCAAAGAAGGTTCCTCGCCCTTTTTGTATTTGGTCAGAACAGGGAAGCACTTCATACCGCTGTCGTATACGCCGTAGTCCTTGAGTTCAATCCACTTGCTGCCTGCGGGAGCGGATTTTTCGGAATAGTCACGGGCCAGAATCGAGTAGCCGAATCTGCCGGGCAGGAATGCTCCCTTAGGTGCTTCTTTGGTGCTGTTGCAGGCTGTAAATTCAACCTCGACCTTAGTGTCGCCGTCAAAGAAAGTCACCAGAGCAGTTTCCCGGTCCGCTTTAAGCTTGCTGCGGTCGCAGGTGAAATTAACCACTTCATCGTACTCAACCTTGATGTCGGGTGTTTCCGCATCGCAGGTAAGCCACTTGCACTTGGGCATGTCCATGTGAACGTTTAACTCGCCCACACCGTTATTGGAAAGACGGACAGATACGGTATTGCTTCCGTCGAATTCAAAGTCATTGGCTTTAATGCGCATGCAAGGTCCGTAAACCTTGTCGTAAATCTTCTCGTCGTCGGTTCTTGAAACAAAGAGTCTGGGTCTGTCGAAGGGCTCCACCTGAATCATGAGAGGATATCTCGAACCGTCTTCGTTCCACTTGGTAAAGCCTACATGGCTGGCAAGTTCCATGCCTCGCCACTTGTGATTTTCAAAGTCGGCCCATTCCTTCTTGAGTTCTTTGTCCCTTGCTATCTGGAACTTAATGATGTCTGCGGTTTCATTGGCAATCTTTAAGTTCTGATGAGCCTGAAGAAGATTGAGTCCGCCGAATAAATGCATGCGGATAAGTGCGATGGTGGCTCTGGTCTGGAAGCCCGTAAGTGAGTACCATGCACGTTTTGCATCACCCTTGAGACCCTTTTCGAAGGCCTTAAGTCTTTCCTCAAGTTCGCTCAGTCTCAAAAGAAGATTCTGCGCTTCATGGAAATGACAGGAATCGTAGATAAGAGGATTCAGTGCCTCGGGTCTTCTGTAGCCGTTGATTCTTACGGTTTCGGTCAGAATCTCTGCCGCCTCGGTAACCTTGGCCTCTGTAAGGGTGTTGCCAAAGTGAGTGGCAAGAGCCTTCCTGGTATAGTCAAAGCAGGTATTGGGCGCCTTGGTGCCGTACTTGTCAAAATCATATGCCAGGTTCAAAAAATATGAAAGAGGGAATTCGTTGTGCTTCAAATCACCCACATTCAGAATCCATACACTTCTTACGCCGTACTCGTACGCCTGGGTCATCTGCTCCCACATAAGGGCGAGGGGCGATGAGTTTATCCACTCATAAGAGATGGGGTCGCCGTGGTAATCCACATGATAGTACATACCGAAGCCTGCGGGATGCTTGCGCATCTTGTCGTCAGGAATGGTTCTTAAGTAGCCGTGATTGTCCTCGCAGAGCATAAGAATTACGTCATCGAGAACATCCCAGTCGCAGAGTCCCTCCGTATCCTTGTCGCCGTAGTAGAAAGGCTCAACTTCTTTGTACAAAGCAAGAACCTGGGGGAAGGTTTTTTTGTATTTTTTCTCGGTTTCTTTAATCAGTTTCTTCTGGCAGACGATAACGTCCTTCAAAAGGTCGATATTGTCCTTAAGGGTGGCATTGGCGCCGAGGATGGTGGAGTCTGCCTCACCGCGCATACCTACGGTTACCATGGAGGTAAACATTCCGCGCTCGTCCAAAGAATCCTTCCAGAAGCGGGTAATTCCCTTGGTGTTGGCGTGATAGTTCCATGCGTCGCCGTAAATGCTCTTGGGGCCGCGAACCTGTCTGTATTCTTCACCGGCACGAAGGCAGGGCTCGTGATGTGAGTTGCCTATATAGATGCCGTACTCATCAGCCAGTTCGTAGGACTTAAGGCCGGGACCGTCCCATGCAAAGCTTGAGGACCACATTGCAGGCCAGAGATAATTGCCCTTAAGTCTTAAAAGAAGCTCAAAGACATGGTCGTACATTTCTGCGGTAAAGCCCTTGAAATGTTCCATGGTCCAGTTGCCGTAGCAGGGCCATTCGTCGTTGATAAAGAAGCCTCTGAACTTAACGCTGGGCTCTTTGGTAGGCTTTGAATCTATTTCGATTTTAAGTGTGTTCTTGTGAGGGATAACGGAGTCAGCCCAGTATACAAGGGGTGAAACACCGCAGAGCTCAGAAATGTTGAATAAGCCGTAGATGGTCGCGAGCTTGTCGCTTCCGACTACCAGCAAAAGATTTTTAATGTTGTCGGTATGGAGAATAACGTATTTGTACACCTCCCACTTACCGTTTATGTCAGAAATCTTAACCTTGCCGTCCTCAACCAGTTTGTCAAGAAGGGGGCTTGAACCTATAGTACAGGGAATAACGGCCACATCGGCCTTCGGGAGATTGCCCGAGAATTCTTTGACTTTTACGGATTCACCCGTGATGGCGCAAAGATCCGCCATGACCTTGCCGGCAACGCGCTTAACGCCTTTCTCTGCTTCTTTTTCCACAAAGATTTTTGCCGATACTTTACTGTCGTGTAATGTTATTTTGTCCATGAGATTTGTCCTTTTTAAGAAATAATCAGACTACATAATAGTGCAATTTTCATTATACAGAAAAATATTAAAAAACACTTATCAAGAAGTGCCGAAAAAGTAGTAAATCTTGCGATTATAATTGAGTTTTAAAAGAAAATTGCTTATCATATAGCCATGGAAAATATAAGAAACAATCTTCCCGAATCTTTCAAAGAAAGCATGCGGGAAATTTTAAAAGATGAATACGATGCCTTTGAGGCTTCCTACGACGGTCCCAGGTATGTGGGGCTTCGTTACAATCCCCTGAAGGCTTCCCGCGAAGAATTTCTCTCCGCCGTGCCCTTTAAGCTTGAGCCTGTTGACTGGGCCACCGAAGGATTTTATTACGACCCCGAGGAGCGTCCCGGCAAGTCTGCACTTCACGAGGCAGGTGCTTTTTACATTCAGGAGCCCAGCGCCATGTCTGCAGTGGCCGCTTTGGACCCCGAGCCCGGCGACAGAGTCCTTGATATGTGTGCCGCTCCCGGAGGCAAGTCCACCCAGATAGCCGGCCGTCTCATGGGACAGGGACTTTTGGTTTCCAACGAATACGTTCGCGACCGTGCCCGTATTCTTTCCTCCAATATCGAAAGAATGGGGGGCACAAACGCCTGCGTAATAAACGAATCACCCGACGATGTATCTGCCCGTTTTCCCGCCTTTTTTGACAAAATTCTTGTGGATGCCCCCTGCTCCGGCGAGGGTATGTTCAAAAAAGAAGAAAACGCCCTCGGCGAATGGAGTCCCGAGAACGTTAAAATGTGTCACGAAAGGCAGCTTATGATACTGGACGAAGCCGCCAAATGTCTTAAAGCCGGCGGTGTTTTGGTATATTCTACCTGTACTTTTAACAAGATTGAAAACGAAGGTACTGTTGAGGCTTTTTTAAGCTCCCACCCCGAATTCACCCTTGAAAAAACCGAGCGTTTCTGGCCTCACAAGATTAAGGGTGAAGGACACTTCGTAGCCCGTTTTAAAATGGCGGGCGAGCCTGTCGCCAAAGAAGAAAAGCCTCTTTTCCTCACAGGCAGCGCTGCAAAACAGCTAAAGGAGCTTAAGGACTTTCTGGCAGCCGAACTCCGGCTCACAGATGAATGCATAGACCGCCTGACTTCAGATCGCCGTCTTGAGGCCTTCGGAGACAATCTCTACCTGCTTCCCGCAGGCATAACGACCCTGAAAGGTCTTAAAGTCGAACGTCCCGGACTCTGGGTAGCAACAGTCAAAAAAAATCGTCTGGAGCCCTCGCACTCGCTTGCTTTGGCCTTGAAGCCTTCGGATGTTATCAATCACGTTGAGATATCCGACACCGATGCCGACCGCTACATCGAGGGCAATACCCTCACCTGCGACCCTTCCGTTAAAGGTTGGGTACTCTTAACCGTCCGCGGCTTCTCCCTTTCTTTCGGCAAAGCTTCCGGCGGAGTTATAAAGAACCACTATCCCAAGGGATTACGAAGAATGCAATAATATATCGCTATATCAAAAAAGCGGAGGCCGCAAAGGCTTCCGCTTTTTAAAGTCCGAACATTACTTTTTCTTCAATGCATCATTCATCCTGTTTGCAAGGTTCTTATTGTACCTGTAGAAGCAATACCAGATTATCAAAACAATCACGAGAGCACCTGCCAGTGTAAGCAAGCTTGCCGCAAGTCCGGCCTTAATCGGTATCCAGCCCACATAGGAGCCAACTACAGCGTATACGGCAAATCCTATAGTTAACTGCACTACCGTTGCAACGCCCTTTGAAACAGATTCTTTGGAATAGAGTACCGATGGTGCGCCGAAAGCTATGCCCGTAGCAAGGCACGCAAGCACCATTTTCGTAAATCCGTAATCTGCGAGTGTAAAGGTTCCTCCTCCCACAATGTCAAATATCACCCCTGCAATCACAAATATCAAAACACTTATTAAAATACCTGCCAATGAACTTTTTGCCACTTCTTTAAAAGTCTTCATATTCTTTCTCCTTTCTATAGCCCCAGATATTCTTTGAGTTTAGGGACGAACTTCCTTGAGATGTATTCTTTTTCCCCGTCTTTAAGATAAAGAAGCATCACTCCGTTAAAAGAAGGCTCCACGCTCTCCAGAAACTTTAAGTTGATGCAGGCGGATTTGGACACCTGCATAAAGTCGGGTCCGAGGATTTCAAGAAGCTCATACATTCTTTTGTTAACCGAGTAAACTTCTTTTTTGCAGGATGCATAGACTTTCTCGTTCTCTACGCGTATGAGGGAAATTTCTTTTGCATCCAGTATCACCATGCGGTCTTTTATGTAGCCGATTATCGGTGCGGAGTTTCCTACCTTGCCGAGAGCCTCGGCTATACCCGATATCTCCGCTGTTACGCAGTTGGTATTTATTACCGCATAGGGTTCTTTAATGTCGGGGGATACATTTATTTCTATTCTCATGGTTTCCTCCAGATTTCACATTATTTTCCGGAAAAAGAATGTGTTTTTTCTTTGTGATTGTATCTTAACATCGCAGCACGTTCTTGTCATGGATATCACGGTAAGTGGTTGAAATACGAGGTTAAGTTGCAAAGCCGGTATAAAAATAGGGCCCCGGAAAAATCCGGAGCCCTGATTTAATACTTATTAATCCTTAAAGAATTAAGGAAGCATGGTTTCGCTACCGTATGTAGCTTCCCAAGCGCTAAGTCTTTCGTCAGCGATTGCCTTACCGCCTGCTGCCATGTATTCGGTCATACCTGCATCCCATACAGAGTCGAAATCAGCAACAGATGCTGTTACGGACTTATCAAAGGTCTGATCTCTCTTACCCTTAAGGTCGGTAGCTTCTGTTTCAGCTGCGATGTCGCCTACTGAAGGTGTCTTGGGTACTACAGAGTCAAGGCTTGCTGCCTCGATAGCTGCCTGAACGTCAGCGGGATCTACATCTGAATAAGTGTAAGCAAGTGAAAGGGTGGTAAGTTCAGGTGTAGAAAGTCTTAAACCGTTACAGTTAATGGTCATATCGATGTTCTTACCGGAGTTCTGATACCAGTCGTGATGAGCATCATCGGGAGCGATAATCTTGATTGCGCCTGTAGCTGCATCAACTTCATGGATAACGCCTTCTTCACCTGTCTGTAAGAATTCAACTACAGCGGGATCGGACATGAACTCAAGGTAGCAAAGAGATGCGATGGGTTCATCGTTGGTAGCGGGGAAGAATACCTTACGGTCTCCGCTCTCAGAGTAACGATACTTGGTGTACTTACCGTTCTTGTCTTCGAAGCAGTTAACTGCTACGAATTTAGCTTCGGGGCCATAGATACCTGCAAGAGTAGCGTTGATGGAATCCTTGCCGCCTCTGAAAGGATAGTCGTAGTTGTGCATGAATGCGCCTACGAAACCTGCTTTAATCATATCGTCTTCTGTGGTGTCGCCTTCGCCGTAAACTGCGAAATCGTGCCATACAAGACCGTCATTGTACCACTTGTTAAGAACGCGAACCGCTTCCTTGGTGCCTGCTTCGGTGAACTTTCTGTCATCGTAACCGTTAACATAGAGTTCCTTGTCGGTGATAGCGGGATCCATGAAGGATTCGATAAGGTTAGCTGCTCTCCAGCCGATATCGTAAGAGGTTGAGAAAGGAACCATCTTAGCTGCGTCTGCGCCAAGAAGAGTTTCAGCGTTGTCCTTGAAAGCAACAAGCATAGCTTCGAATTCAGCTCTGTTTGTGGGCTCTTTAAGACCAAGCTTGTCTAACCAGTCTTTACGAACGAATGTGTTGATACGGCAAGTTTCATTTCTCTTACCTTCGATAGCCCAAAGGGTACCTGCGTTGGGATCAAGATCCTGGTAGATAAGAGAATCGCCAAGCCATGCAAACATGTTGGGAACAAGGTCCTTGTTCTCCTCAAGGATGGGAGCAAGGTCAAGAACACCGCCCATGTTAGCGTATGTCTGAATGGTAGGATAGCTGTAGGTGTAGCAGATGTCAGGTGCGGTACCTGCAGCAAGTAAGTTGTTGATGTCATCGCCTTCGGTCCAACGTGCTACGGTTACGAAGCTAACCTTTACGTTGTAACGCTCAAGCATCTGTTCCTGGATCCACTTGGTCCAAGCGTTGTCGCCGGCTTCTGTACCGCCGTCAACGTTACGGTCGTATAATTCAACCGAAATTTCTCTGGTGTCTACGAACTTGCCGTTAAGAAGTCCGCGAGCATCAGGCTCATCTGACTTAACTTCTTCAGATACGCTGGTCTCGGTATTGGAAACGCTTGTCTCTGTAGAAGAAGTAGATGTTGTCTTGTCTCCGCACGCTGCCAAAGAAAGAATCATAGCAGATGCAAGAAGAACTGATAAAAGCTTCTTTTTCATATTAAACCTCCCTGGTTTTATCTATGAATGAACGTCTCACTTATGATCGACGTTTATTCCTTAACTGCGCCCATGGTAACACCGGCAATGAAGTACCTCTGTAACCAAGGGTAAATAAGAAGAATCGGCACGGTCGAGAACATAACAATCGCGGATTTAAGCGATTCTTTAAGTCCCGGCATCATGAAACCTTCCTGAGCCGCAACTTCAACAGAGTTAACATTGTTAAGAATGTTGTAAAGAAGAAGCTGCAAAGGATACCACTGCTTGGCGGTCTTAATGTACATAAGAGCATCGCCGTAACCGTTCCAACGTCCTACCGCATAGAAAAGTGCGAGTGAAGCAAATACGGGCTTCGAAAGCGGTAAGTAAATCTTTAAGAAAATCTTGAAGAAGCTTGCTCCGTCAATCTCTGCGGACTCGCGAAGAGAATCGGGAATTCCGTAAAAGAAGCTCCTCATGATAATCATGTTGTAAACGCTTAAGCAGGCGGGAACGATAAGTACCAACGGATTCTCAAGAAGATTTAAATCCTTCATGAGCAAGTAGTTGGGAATCGTACCTGCGTTAAAGAACATGGTAATTGTAATAAAAATATTGATAAATCCCTTACCTTTAAGTCCCGGCATAATGAGGGGATATGCGCAAAGTGCAGTCATGGTAAGTGAAAGCACGGTGCAGATAAGAGTAAGAATTGTGGTCCAGATAAATGCTCTCTGGTACTTAATATCGCTGAGTACTGTCCTGTATGCTTCGAAGTCCCAGCCCTTGGGCCACAAATAAACTTCGTGTCTGATAAGGTATTCGGTGCTTGATAATGACTTAGCCGCAAGGTTAAGCATAGGAATAATGCAAATTGCGCTGATTAATATGCAAAGGATTACGAACACCCAGTCGCCGAAAACGGCTTTTCTTGATTTAACTTTCATGTGTCTTCCTCCTTCCTACCAAATACCGCGCTCGCCGAGCCTGCGGGATATCCAGTTGGCAGTAAGTAAGAAGAACAGACCGACAACAGACTGGAACAAACCAACCGCTGTGGTAAGTGAAATCTTTAACTGCTGAATACCGACTTTGTATGTGAATGTTGCAATGACTTCAGCCGCTTCCATTACGAGGTTGTTCTTCATGGCGTAAGGTCTTTCGAATCCGCCGCCCATGATGTGACCTAAGTTCATAATAAGAAGTACGACAATCGTAGGTCTGATACCGGGAAGAGTGATGTGCCACATCTTCTTGAATCTGCCTGCGCCGTCAACCGAAGCCGCTTCGTAAAGTTCTGTGTTGATACTTGCAATCGAAGCAAGGTAGATGATGGAGCCCCAACCGAAGTTCTGCCATACACCGGTTCCTACGTAAGTAGCTACCCAGTTTCTCGGAACATCGAGGAACGGAATAGGTGTTCCGCCGAGCTTGGCAATGAACATATTGATAAGTCCCTCTGTGGGAGCAAAAAGCTGTGTAACGAGGCTCGCGATAATAACCCAAGAAAGGAAGTGAGGCATGTAAGCGATAGTCTGCACAACCTTTTTAAATCTCTTAAAGCAAAGTTCGTTAAGAATAAGTGCGAAAATAATAGGTGCAGGGAAACCTGCGATTAAATCAAGTAAGTTAAGCTTTAATGTATTCCACAATGCACGTCTGAAGTCTACATTGCCGAAAGCTGTCTTAAAATACTTGAAGTAGTCTGTCTGACCCTTAACATTGGCCCAGGGCATATCCCAGAGCTTGGTGTTAAGCTTGTATTCCTTGAATGCAAGGATGATGTATCTCATGGGGAGATACTTAAAGACCAGGAGATAAATAAGCGGCAACGCAAGCATTACGTACAGCTGCCAGTACCTCTTAAAGTACACATTCCATCTGGTCTTTTGCTTAGGAATGGCTATTTTGTCTTTCTTTCCCATACGTTTTCCTTTCCTGTACCTGCCCCCGTGGTATAGTTGTCGCAATTGTGTGCGATTCTGCTCGAATTTTGCTCATTATCGCAAAATTCCAATGGCACAATTCGCAAAATCTGTCACCCCATGCAGTAACACTTTTGTCATATCGTATTTTTTTTGATAAAAAAATGCACAAAAAGTGTCCTACTTGCACAATTGATTTTACACACTAGATTTTGCGACTTCAACAGTTTAGGCAATGTGTGCATCTTTCGCAAAGTCTGCCGCAACTTTTGCAATCAGTGCAACATTTTGCGAAATTTTTTCGACAATTTATGCAATAAAAAAAGACCCAACGCAATGTGCGCCGGGCCGAAGAAATGGAAACTATGTAATTTAGACCTCGCAAGTAATTACGATTCCGCCACGTTCGGCGTAGAAACTGCAAAGACCTGTGGTCTCACCGATTCTGATATCGGCGTTCTTAAAGAAGGTCTGTATCTTTTCTTTAACCGCAAGTGCCATGGCAAGACCGTCGCAGTGATCGATAATAACCTTGCCTCCTTTGTAACCTGCTTCCTTCATATTGTTGATGATGGCGTCGATGGAGTTACGGTCGCCGCGCGCCTTATTGGTAGGCTGGAGCTCGCCCCACTCGGAGAAGATTCCCACGATTCTGATGCCTACAACATTGGCAAACTTGGCAATTACGGGAGAAATTCTTCCGTTATTGGCAAGATTCTTAAGGGACTTAAGGCAGAAGCCGATTTTAAGCTTCTTGCTGTATTCCTTAATGGTATCGTATGTAGCGTCGATATCCATGCCCTTGTCCTTACATTCAAAGAACTTCTCGGCTATAAGCTTCTCGGAAGGTCCGATAGCATTGGAATCAAGTACATATACGGTTGAGCCTTCGTGCTCCTCCATATACATCTCTGCTGCCGCAACCGCCGCATTATAGCAACCGGAAAGCTTGGAAGCAAGCGTTACGATGATTGCATCCTTACATCCGTCAAGTGCCTTTTCAAACTCTGCAATGCCGGGGCATGCGGAACCGGAACGGCTCTTGGTCTTCTCAAGTTCCTCAACCATTCCCATAATATTGAGCTTTTCATCATCCACAAACTCTTTATCTTCAGTGCGAATGGAAAGCGGAACTACAGCATAATCTTCAACTCCGTTAAGCTTTCTGATGTTAGATCCCGAATCAAGTATAAGTCTCATAATTAGTTCTCCATTCTCAGTCTGGTAATTTAAATCGTTGCCTCATGTAGTTTTGATAACTACTTGATATATTTATAATAACATCATTCCGTTTCTTGTCAATAAAAAATCGATAAATTTCTTACCAATCATCACCTTTTTTTACCGAATTGCACATCTGTATTGTGTTTCTGAAAGCGAACTGCTATCTTCAGCTAAAGCAGCGTATAAAAAGAAAGGCCGATGCAGGCAGACCATCTTGCCCTCATCGGCTTTATTGCGAGGAAAATACTATGCATAATAACGAATCTTCAACTCACATTTCAAGCTTTAGCGTTGGTAAAATGCTAATAGCTGTTCTTTTCTTCCTAACCAAAATAGCTATTGAATTCAAGGTAATATCTGCTTTATGGATACCCAAACTTCCTGCAGCGATATTGCATAACATAGATTTAATATATTATTCTTTTTTCTTTACACTATTTATATTCGTATATCGCAAGAAGCTAATACTATGGTGCCAAGACTTAAAATCCAACTTCAATCGGCACAAAAAAATAATCATCTACGGCCTAATTATCACAGTGGCTTGTGTTGTAATCGTTTCTATCGTTCTAAGTAAATGTTGCGGAATCAACAACAGTGCCAACGAAGAATGGCTTACAAAGACGGCTCTCGAACGGCCAATCTATATTTTTATAACTACAGTTTTGATTGGTCCCGCTGTCGAAGAATGTATCTTCAGGGATATACTTATAACTGCCATAAAAAGAAAAAGCACATTTTTCTATACCTCTCTGGCTGTAATATGCACATCTTTGATTTTCGCTTTCAGCCACTTGTCTTATAACTCAATTTCCGTAAAAGAGCTGTTAGCCCTTATTCCCTATTTCATTTTGGGCTTTGGACTGGCCATATCTTACGTAAGAAGCGACAATCTCCTATGCCCAATAATAATTCATATGCTTATAAATCTAATCGCAAGACACTAATAATTAATGAATAAAGGAGCGGTGTGCCGTATAGCACACCGCTTTCTGTCTCTACTTACGTCCGTAGTCTTCACGCTATAATCCAGGTAATAATCATTAACCCTATGCTTAATATCACATTCAAAATAACAAATATACTTGTATATTTTTTCTGATATTCAGCCTCATCTTTTATTTTTCTTTTGCTTTTTTCCGTCATGCGCCATGTAGCCGGGAAAAGGGCACATACACACAAAATTCCGAAAAACAACAATGTTACAAAAGAAAGAATGATAACTATACCTATTTCCTCTTTATGAAACATGCCCTTCATGACCGAAGAAATCAGAATAAAGAAAAATACAGCAGTAAGTATTCGTTTTTGCCAAACAGTAAATTTGCCTTCCATTTGTAATCACCATCCCATTCAATAGTATCATTCGTCATAGCGGCAGTCACTATTTATTTCTATTATAAAGCCAGGCTATACAAAAACATGCTTTTATTCCCGAATTCTTTTTTTAACTCTGCTTCCTTTGTAAATCCCAAAGCACGAAACTCACTCAAAAAGGGAACATTTTCATTTATGGCGAAATAAGAAATTCTAAACTTATTTACGGTATTTATCATACTCGCATAAACGTAATCGAGTAATTCCCTTTCTATCTCAGCAGCACGCGATTTGCTAACTAGCCTCGATACAACAAGTGCCGTAATATTTACAACCGAACTACTGCTGACATTAGGTACAACTACAATTGCGCCTTCGATATTTCCATCACTATCAACTTTTGTATAGTAATACTCTTGACTATTCATTACGTGCGCACGGATATTTACGGCCGTGTAGTATCCTTTTCCTCCGGCCACAAGATGCTTTTCAGATCGATTGTCTTCTATAAATCTTCCCACCTTATCATAATCATTTTCATCAACAGCCTTAATATCTGTGGAATTCAACTTCTCCGTTTTTTCCTCGTCTAGCTTCAGTATCCCATACATTTTTAACATTCTTATGATATCCTGCATATCATTTTCAAGTACGGATTTGTCTACGGTTTTATATCGTTTTTGCAATTCACTTATAACATCTTCAGTTTTTTCGTTATCCAACAAAAGATTAAACATGACCACGCCAGTATTATTCAACATAAATTGATCGTGTTTCTCCTTAAATAGCACCATAGAAGCATTTCCGCTATCTCTGATAAAAAATTTACTTCTGTCCTCAATTTCATAATTCATAATTATTCCTCCTTATAATGCATCAATCAAATCGTATACTACATCTTTTCCCGTATATGGTTCTGGATCAAATGAGCAAAATTGCTCTGTGCTATAATAATTTTCTATGTAGGGCTTTAATGACTCATTCCCCCATATATTATTGTATCCAGCGTACCAATACTCCTTCAGCGAATGCTTCTTTAAATCTCCAACCACAACCGGCAGGTAATTGCAAAGCAACAGTTTACCATCTGAACGAATTTCAACTGAGTAGGTATTCATGCTGTTCTTGCTATTTTCTGGCATCCTTGTAAGATGGTCTAGCGGATCGCCCCACGAAACAGTAAAATTAGCATCCTGATATTTGGGGCCTAATTCTTTCATTTTCTGTTCTAACCAAAGATACTCATCTGCAGATGGCTTCAAATTAGCCATTTGTTTTCCCCTTCCCATAAGTATAAGTGGCATAACCCTAAAATCATTTGCGCCTAATTCCTTAGCCAATTTACAAGTATCCTCTATCTTGTATAAGCTCAATTTGTTTGGGCAAAACGAAACAGCTACTTTGAATCCGTATTTCGCCGAAAGGCGTATTGCATTAACTGCCTTATCGAAGGCGCCCGGGATCAAACGCATATTTTCATGCAAAAATGCGCTATTTCCATCTAAACTCACCTGAATAGTATTTATTCCCGCCTCTTTAAGCCTTTCCAAAACATTTTCTGTTATTAAGTACCCATTGGAAACAAGATTTACTATTCCGCACTTGGCTGATAATTTTCTTATAACCTCATAGATAACCTCACCCCGCACCAAAGGTTCTCCTCCGCAAAGGCATACATTTAATGGGTGTAATTCACCAATCTGTTCTGCGATATTTAACAATTCTATATCGCTGAGTTCCTCATATATACCGTCTCCACTATTATTGTAACAATGCCTGCATCTATAGTTACATTTACTTGTAACTGTAAATGCCACAGAAAATGGCCCCGACAGTTTATTCAGATTTGCTTTCTCTATTCTTTCTTTTAAAATATCATGACGACGATTATTCATTTTTCTATTTCTCCTTCCTTTGTTTCATGCGGGAAAGGCTAACGTCTTTCCCGCACAAATACCTAGCTTTGTGTCACTTCACTTGTCGATACTGCAACAACTGTTCCAACTACTACATCCCACGCAACAGCAGCGCCAACAATGAATGCTGCCTCAACAACCGTTACCGCAGCAACAAGTATGAACACTACAACAGGTATTCCACCACCGTTAACTGACTGCATTTCAAAGTCAGACATCGGCACAAACTGTGGTTTGTTATACTCCATTCCCGCTCTCCTTTCTTTAGTTTTTATAGATATTACGCATTGCGTATACCTGCTAGGTGCCACACTTCTCATACTCCAAATATCAAGTGAGTATCAACAATATCATTTTCTTCTTTCACTAGAATCGAATACGTTGCCGTCTTAGGTAAAATATTTTTCTCAGCAATATATTGTCTTACTTCTTCCAGTTCTCGTTGAAATTGGAGTGAATCGGCAACTATGTGAATATCCATAGCATTTTCGACTCTAAAGCAACTACAATAATTAAATCCAATCGGTAACGGAACCCTTTTATCAACTGGAACCATAATTTCAAAGTCAATCTCTACTGCTTCACCATTTTTCTTTACATAGTGTGTACACGAAATCAATGGTCCACTTTTCTTAGCATCTTGCCCCAAAATCACTCTGTTGAGATCCTCATAGAGTTTTTTTAGATTCTCTTCTTTTATCCAGTTTCTGTATCTGACCAAATTCGTATATTCGATTAAATTTCCAGTATTATAAGTAACCACATCGTCTCCCCTTGCAAACTACTTACGAATGCCTTCCTTATCAAAATTGTCTTTTAGTGCTTTTTCCACCAAATAAATCGTAAAGAAAATAGCAACACTTTGAATACATATAGCAACAATAGAGACCAACTCTACCTTCGTCTTATTGATAAAGAAAAAGCTTCCCACAAGTGCAAGTGTTATTACAAACATTACCATTCCCCATGTGTACCATATCTTTCCTAATGTCAAGTGAGCAAATTTCCACGTTTCTTCATTCTTCATTGATCGCGAGGTCCTATATCCAAAATAGCTGTTGATTTTATGTGGTGCTCTTTTTTCGAACAGAAGTCCAAAAAGCACCATTATAAATGGTATTAAAAAGCTTAAACAGATGATTATATACATAATTGTTTCCTCCTATTTATTCTGTAAACATATACATTTTTCTTTGCAAATGGGTGTTCTGGATGCGGTCAAGTTTCATTACATTTTTCTTGTATTAGTTCGTTTCATTGTGTATATTCTGCCCAATTTTGTCGATTATCCCAAACAGTGGATTGCACAATACATTTTTGCTATAATTCCTCCCTTCATTTTTTGTCAGGCTTTCACATATTGCATATTGTTTACTTACATGGCACGCTTTACTATGTTCAAGGTCACACAACTGGCTGCATCGTCAATCTCATCTGCGCACAATTAGCGTACATCCACTGAAGAACATCTACAATGCAGATGTGCAAATCGGTAAAAATCGGGGATAATCGGTAATCTTAAAGTTGCCATTTGATATTTCGTTTATGTATTAAATCATCGGTATATTTTTACAAATAACCTCATAGTTTGATTTAAATAAATGAAGTCGTATTTTTACTATTCTATAAACAAAACCCATCCGCCTGAAGCCAGTCAGTCAGATGGGTTCGTTGAAATATAAAAAGCGGTGTGCCACAAAGCACACCGCCAAATATTTTATATATTACTAAGGCCTTCTTTCAACCGTTTCAAGCCTTCCTCCACCGTCACGCGGGGACATGCCAGATTCATACGCAAGAACGACTTCCCGGTCGAACCGTATGCGGTACCGGCCGAGATATAAAGCCCGGTCTTCTCACGAATCAAAGCAGCCACCTCATCACTTCGACGGCCATACGCACTCACATCAATCCACAAAAGATATGTTGCATCGCTCTTAACCGCCCGCGCGCGAGGAATCTCACGCTCAATATACTCACGCGCGTAATCCACGTTACCAAACAGATACCCGCGCAGTTCCTTAAGCCACTCGCCGCCCTCGTTAAAGGCCGTCACAGCCGCCAGGCAGGCAAGAGAATTCGGCTCGGCCACCTCATCGGTATTCAAGCCCCTCCACACCTTGTGATGCAAGAGTTCATCGGGCACGTAAACCGCCGCACTTTGCATACCCGCAAGGTTAAAGGTCTTCGTAGGCGCAATACAAGTGATTCCCACCGCTCTGCAATCATCCGACACCGACGCGAAAGGAACATACTCGCATCCGGGCCTTGTAATATCGCAATGAATCTCGTCAGAGATTACGGTCACATGGTACTTGCGGGCCAAAGCACCCACGCGCGCCAGCTCCTCACGGCTCCAAATCTTGCCAACAGGATTGTGAGGGTTACACAGAATCATAAGCATGCACTGCGGATCCGCCATCTTGCGCTCTAAGTCCTCAAAGTCCATAGAGTACTCGCCGCCTTCATACTTAAGAGGGCTCTCAAGCGGCCTGCAGCCGTTATTGACAATACTGTTAAAGAAAATATTATATACGGGAGTCTGCACCAGCACCTTTTCATTGGGTGTGGTAAGCTTCCTTACAATAGACGAAATCGCAGGCACCACGCCTGTACAGAATATAAGCTTGTCGCGCTCCATAGTAAGCCCATGCAAGCGCTTCCACCAGCCGATATACGCCTCATACCACGCATCCGTCACATCCGAGTAACCGAACACTCCGTGCGCAATCCTCTTTTCAAACGCCGCAATAATCTCCGGGGCCGTCTTAAAGTCCATATCCGCCACCCACATAGGTAACTCCGACTCCTTAACGTCCCACTTCATGGAATCCGTGCCGCGCCTTACAACAACTTCGTCAAAATTGTATCGTCCCACTTATCTTCTCCACTCTACGACATCCTCGGTCTTGCCGATAGCGTCGCACACAAGCTTGGTCTTGGAAGGATCTATCATATCCTTCTCGATAATCAATGTATCAATTTTCTCAGCCTTAATCACACCGCTTCCGGGATTGAAAACGCTGTCGATTTCGGAATTAATCTCAGCATCGATATTCTCTGAGAATTCAAAAGAAAGCGTCGTATTGATAAGCTTGCAGTTCTTCATCACAAGATTATCCACATAACACATTCCCTGAAGGCTCTCGATGGTACAGTTAACAAGCGTTAAGTTCTTGGCATTCCATCCAAGATACTCACCGCAGATATAGGAATCATAAACGGTTACGTTCTCGCTGTTCCAGAAAGCATCCTTGGTAAGAAGCGTCGAATTGCGAACAGTCACGTTCCTTGCTCCGTCAAAAGAATAATTGCCGTCAAGCTTAAGCGCATCAATCTCCATGTTTTCGCAGTTCATGGCAAAATAATGTCCCTTAGCGGTAACATCCTTAAGCTTCACATTCTTACATGTCCAAAGAGTCTCCTCCGCATGCGTAAAGTCCACATTCTCAAGAGTCACTCCGTCACAGCGTCTGAAGTTCTTGGGCGCCTGGAAAAGCGCATTCTTAACGGAAATATTGTCCGTATACCACACGCCGGCTCTTGCCATCTCAAACCAGTTGGAATTCTCAACCTTAACGTTCTTACAGTACCAAAGCGGATACTTCCACTTAAACTGAGAACCGTATACTTCAATGTTCTTGCTTTCCTTAAGAGGCGATTCACCGTCGTCGAAGTTCGAATCGTAGATTACCGCTCCGTCGGTCTTAAAAAGTGCTCGCTCTCCCTTAAAATACTGATGTCTGTATTCTTTCATTTCTTCCTCCGTATGCGCCCGCCGCACTAGGCAACAACTGCGCACTCATAAATCAGCCCCGACCACCCTCGTACTGCAATCTGTACAATTCATGGTAAGCGCCACGTTTCTCAAGCAGTTCTTCGTGGCTTCCCTGCTCGATTATTTCACCTTTTGAGATTACAATTATCCTGTCCGCATTTTTAATTGTGCTCAATCGATGTGCTACAATTAGCATTGTACCAATATTCATCATTTTTTCCAATGAAATTTGTATTAAATTTTCAGTTTCGGTATCAATGTTGGCCGTAGCCTCATCGAGAATCATTACATCAGGCTTGTGAATAACGGTTCTTGCAAAAGAAAGAAGCTGTCTCTGTCCCTGGGAGAAATTGTTGCCGCGCTCTCTTACTTCCTCATTAATTCCGTTAGGAAGCTTATCGATAAACTTGTCCGCATTGACATACTTGCAAGCCTCGATAACATCCTCGTCCGTAAAGTCCTCGCGCCTTAACACAATGTTCGAACGGATAGTGCCGGAGAAAATAAACACATCCTGAAGCATCTGCCCGAAGTGACTGCGAAGCGAAGAAAGCTTGTATTCCTTAATATCTCTGCCGTCAATTAAAATCTGACCCTTATTTATATCGTAGTTACGGCACACAAGTCCGAGAATCGTCGTCTTACCCGAACCCGTAGCACCCACAAAAGCAATCGTCTCACCGGGCTCAACCTTGAAGGACACATCCTTAAGTACCCAGTCCTCGCCCTCGTAAGCAAACCACACATTCTTAAACTCAATCTCGCCGCGAATGTGCTCTACCTCTATAGCATCGGGGCTGTCCTCAATCTCAGGCTTCATATCCATGATGGAGAAAATTTTCTCAGCCGAAGCAAACGCCGACTGCAGCCAGTTAAACATCTCCGCAAGGTTCTGAATAGGATTGTAGAACTTGTTCACATACATATAGAAACTTACGAGCACACCACTCGTGATAGTCTGGCCAAAGAAAGCTGTATTCTTAATATACCCCTTGCCGCTTAAATATAAGAGGCAAAGAATCGAAGCCATGTACAGCATATACATGGAAGGTCTGAATACGGAGAACACAAGAATCTCGCTGTGTCTCGAATTCTCCAGTTCCTTGTTCTTTCGCTGAAACTCCGAAAACTTCTTGTCTTCGCAGTTAAAAATCTGTGTAATCTTCATGCCCGAAAGATTCTCGGATAAGAAGGTATTGATGTCGGTGTTGGCATCCTTGGTACGTCTGTAGGCTCTTCTTGAGAACTTTCTGAATATCATCGTGAAGAGCACGATAAAGGGCGCAAAAGCAAGCACCATGAGCGTAAGCTCAATATTAAGCGTGAACATTGCAACGAGCACGCTTATGATTACGAAAGCATTCTTGATAAGGTTAACAAGAATGTGTGTAAAAAGCATTGAAATAGCGTTGGTGTCGTTAGTAACACGGGTAACGAGCTTACCTACGGGAATATGATTGAGCTGGTCGTGCGACAGACTTTCGATGTGCACGAAAGCATCCTGTCTGATAGCCGATAAAATCTTCTGACCCGTAACCTGCAGAATCATAGCCTGCGAGTAGGTACATATAATAGTAATCACCAGCACTCCGCCGTAAAGCATCACTTGGTGATACAGTTCACTTAATTCAAATTGATTCTTAATTATCTCCTCAACGTGGCCGAGAATACGAGGCGATACTACGTCGTATGTAACGGACACCGCTAAGATTAAAAGCACAAGCAGGAAGCTCTTCCAGTGAGGCTTCGCGTACTTTAACAGTCTCTTGATTATCTCGCCGTCTTCCATGTTACGTTCGAAGCCGATGGCTTTCTTTTTATCCTTCATGAAAGCAAAAGCAAGGGAGAATATTATGGTGAACATGCCCACAATGGCCGCCACCACCAAAAGAGGATAATACTCACGCATTCTTCTCATCCTCCTTTTCTTTGTCCTCAAGTTCCTGCAGTTTAACCATTTTCTGATATGCAGGATTACGAAGCAGGAGCTCTGCGTGGGTACCCACGTCGCTTACCTTTCCTTCGTCTATGAAGATAATCTTGTCCATTCCTTCGATGGTGGATATTCTGTGGGCAATAAGGATTGTAGTCTTGCCCTTTCTGGTGTTTCTAAGGTTCTGAAGTATAACCTTCTCGGTCTTCGTATCAACCGCAGATACGGAGTCGTCAAGGATTAAAATCTCCGCATCCTTCATAAGCGCTCTCGCGATGGAGATACGCTGCTTCTGTCCGCCCGAAACCGTAACGCCGCGCTCGCCTAAGATCGTGTCGTACTTGTCGGTTAACTCATATATGTTGTCGTGCACATCGGACATGCGTGCCGCTGTCTCAACAGCTTCCCTGTCCGAATCGTCTTCTTTCGAGAAAGCAATGTTCGCCGCAATCGTGTCGCTGAAGAGGAAATTGTCCTGAGGCACGTAAGCAATGTGGCGTCTCAATTCCTTAATCGGTATGTCGTTAACGTCGCGCCCGTCCACAAAGAGCATTCCGTCGTCTACATTATACGTCCTGGCAATTAAATCAACGATAGTGGTCTTACCCGCGCCGGTACGACCGATAAGTCCCACGTTCTCACCCGCATTGATGGTAAAAGAAATGTCCTCGAGAGCTTTTCTTTCGGTGAGAGGGTAGTTGAATGTGAGGTGTTTAAACTCAATGGTACCCTTAACGTCAACAGGCTCCTGCGAGAGGCCTTCGCGGTCGCATACATCGATGGGCGCGCTTAAGAACTTGTCGATACGCTTGGTGGAAGCCGAAGCTCGCGCAGACATATCGATAAGAATCGCTATCGCCTCGATAGGCCAGATGATGGTGGTAAAGTAACTGATAAACTCCATAAGCTCGCCGGCGTTCATGGTTCCGCTATGCACGAGAAATCCGCCGTAGCCTACGATAACGCAGATAACGGTTTCCACAAAGAATATGAACAAAATGTTCATAAGCGTGGAAATCTTTGTAAATTTTACGTTTGCTTTTTCATTGTCCTTATTAAGCTTCTTAAAAGCCATAAGTTCAAAGAGTTCCTTGGTGAAAGCCTTAATTACCGCTATACCCGAGAAAGACTCCTGCGCAAAGTCAGAAAGTGATGAAAACGCCTCCTGACGCTTGTCCCAGGCTTTGGACTCTTGCTTGCCGAGGATAAGTGCCATCGTAAAAAGAAGCAGCATCGGAATCATGGCAAGTGCGGTAAGCGTTGTGTTCATCCTAAGCATCTTAACCAGTGCCATGCTTCCAAGCACCGCAGCATCAAAGAAAGTCAAAACACCGTTACCGAAGCAGTCCTGAACCGACTCTACGTCATTGGTAAAAAGACTCATTAAATCGCCGACTTTATTGACGTGATAATACTGCTGGGACAAATCCTTGGCTCTGTCAAACATTCTGCGGCGAACATCCGCCTCAACCCTTACGGCTGCGCCGAAGAAACATATTCTCCATGCGAATCTTCCTATGCAGATAAAAAGAACCACTATAAGAAGCGGCCTGCAGATATTATCAAGCAGGAAGTTCATGTCAAAAGGAACCGTGGCGCCTTTAAAGTCCACGACTCCCGTATTCATGCCGTTAATTACCATACGGTAAAGTTCCGGCACCTTAAGCTGACCGAAGTCTACCACTACAAGCGCGAGGATTCCAAGCAAAAGAAGCCAGCCGTACTTGATGTAGTAAAAGTTAAACCGTTTGTGTAGTACCATAATTTTCCTCTTAACCCATTCTCTCTCTTTAATCTTTAAGCATAAATGCTGTTGATGATACTCTTAAGTTCCTCGAAAGTCTCCATCTCGTTGATGTGCTTTCTGAGCGCGGAGGCTCCTTCAAAGCCCTTTAAGTACCAGGAGAGGTGCTTGCGCATCTCCCTTATTCCTATAAATTCACCTTTATGTTCAAGCTGCATGTCGGCGTGCTCTAAGATAGTTTCTCTTAGCTCCTCCACCGTAGGCGGAATGTAGGGCTTGCCTTCCATGTAGCTTGTTATCTCTCTGAATACGAAGGGGTTACCTTCGGCGGCGCGGCCTACCATAACACCGTCGCACCCGGTCTCCCGTAACATACGCTCGGCGTCGGCACCGCATTTCACGTCGCCGTTACCGATTACGGGAATCGTAACGGCTTCTTTGACCGCTTTGATGATGCTCCAGTCCGCCTCGCCGGAGTAGTACTGCTCCCTCGTGCGACCGTGCACGGCTACCGCCTTCGCTCCGCCGGCTTCCGCCGCCCGGGCCACCTCCACAGCATTCACGTGGGCTTCGTCGAAGCCCTTGCGAATCTTAACGGTGACCGGCTTGCTGATTGCCTCAGAAATCGCGCGCACTATCTCGAAGACCAGCTCCGGATTCTTCATAAGTGCCGAGCCCTCGTGGTTGTTGACAATCTTGGGAACCGGGCACCCCATATTGATATCAAGGATTGAAAAAGGACGCTCCTCAATGCGCTTTGCTATCTCTGCCATAATCTTCGGCTCACTTCCGAAAAGCTGGAGCGATACGCACTCTTCCGCGGGGTCGATTTCAAGCAGGCTCTCGGTATTCTTGTTGTTGTAAAGAATAGCCTTGGCGCTTATCATCTCCATGCAGGTCATGCCCGCACCTTCACGCTCGCAAAGCACGCGAAATGGCAGGTCTGAAACGCCTGCCATCGGAGCAAGAATAATATTGTTTTTTAGTTTAGTATTGCCTATAATCATAACTTCTTGGAATTCTTGGAATAAATAATCCTTAAGCCGTCCAAAGTAAGCGCGGGATCGTATACGTCAATCATCTCCGTCTCTTCGGATATAAGTCTTCCGAGTCCGCCGGTGGATACCACCTTGCAGTTGGGAAGGCCGGCCTGTTTCTTAACTTCTCTTATAATATATTCGGTAGCACCGATCTGGCCATATACAAGGCCTGCCTGCATGGAGGAAATTGTCTCGCTTGCAAGAATCGATGCGGGTTTCTTAATCTCTATTTCCGGAAGCTTCGCCGTATCGGTCCAGAGAGCCTTCGCGGAAATCTTGATGCCGGGCGCCGTAATACCCACGCCAAAGCATCCGTCTGCAGTCACTAAGTCATAAGTGGTAGCGGTACCAAAGTCAATTACCAGTACAGGTCCGCCGTACTTTTCAAATGCAGCCACAACGTCCACGATTCTGTCCGCGCCGATTTCGCGGGGATTCTCGGTGGTAATCTTAATACCGGTCTTGGTGCCGGGGCCCACGATAATAGGCTTAATGTTAAGGTACTTCGTAATCGCACCCGTCAGCGCATGCATTACCTTGGGCACTACGCTTGCGATAATCGCGCCGTGAATGTTCTCAAGCTCGATACCGTTGGTCCTGATAAGGTCCTTAATCATAATTCCGTACTCATCGGAAGTACGCTCAAACTTGGACATCATGCGGAAGGAGGCCACAAGCTCCTCACCGTCATACACACCGTAGGTAATATTGGTATTACCCACATCAATTACTAAAATCATTTAATCCTCCTCCACAGATGCAATGTCCTCACCGAGAACTATCACTCTGTAAAATAAATTCAAGGATTCAAACAAATCCTGCCTGGTGGCGCGAATCTTGCTGACTAACAAGCCGCTTGCGATTTCATCATACATATAGTCATCGTCGGAAGCCTGCGTGGTAATCTCAAGCTCGCCTTCCTCATCGAATCCTATCGTAATGATTCCGCCCACTTCTTCCGTAAAAAGAACGCAGATAATATTAAGTTCTTTCTTAATCGACTCGGGTATCTTGTTAAAAGCAGGATTCAGATAATACTTGCCTTCGTACCCGTTAGCGCCGCATAATACAACTTTTTCCATTAATCTAAATATCCCTTAATTCTCTTTCTTTGGCTCCCGGTGCCGTATTACTGGCCTTCGTAGCCGAGTGTTGCAGCCATGATGGCCTTAATCGAGTGCATACGGTTCTCTGCCTCGTCAAATACCTTGGAGCGTTCGGACTCGAATACTTCGTCGGTAACTTCCATGTCGGCGCGGCCGAAGCGCTCGCCCATTTCCTTGCCGATTTCGGTCTTGTGGTCGTGGAATGCGGGCAGGCAGTGTAAGAAGATTACATTGTCCGCAGCGTTGTCCATGGCAGCCTTATTAACCTGGTAAGGTGAAAGCTCACGAATACGCTCTTCCCATACTTCCACAGGCTCGCCCATGGATACCCACACATCGGTGTAGATGATGTTCGCATCCTTGGTACCTGCTTTAACGTCCTCGGTAAGTGTGATGCTGCCGCCGGTAGCAGCCGCAATCTCCTCACAAGTCTTAACGAGTGCAGGGTCCGGGAAGTAGTTCTTGGATGAGCAAGCGGTAAAGTGCATACCCATCTTCGCACATGTTACCATGAGGGAATTAGCCATATTGTATCGGGCATCACCCATGTATGTAAGCTTAAGGCCCTTAAACGCGCCAAAGTTTTCTTTAATCGTAATAAGGTCGGCAATCATCTGTGTGGGATGGAACTCATTGGTAAGACCGTTCCATACGGGCACATCAGCCTCGCGAGCAAGCTCCTCCACGATTTCCTGACCGAAGCCTCTGTACTCGATACCGTCAAACATACGGCTTAACACGCGCGCGGTATCGGCAATGCTCTCCTTCTTACCAATCTGAGAGCTCTTAGGATCAAGATATGTGGTACCCATTCCAAGGTCATGAGCCGCAACTTCAAAAGAACATCTCGTGCGGGTACTGGTCTTTTCAAAAATCAGCGCCACGTTCTTGCCTCTGAAGACATCATGAAGAATACCTTTCTTTTTCATATCCTTAAACTTTAGGGATAAATCCACAAGGTATTCAATCTCTTCGGGTGTGTAATCAAGCAGTTTCAAAAAATCACGGTTCTTTAAGTTCATAGCCTCACCTTCCTTGTACTCATTCCATCACTTTAATCAAATAAAGTGATACAAGGTTGATTATATACCCACAAAATACGAATTGTAAAGAAAGATAACCCGCGTTTGTGCTTATTTTTCCAAAGGATTTACATACTCCGATGCTGCCATCTCAGCCATCTTTTCTTCAGATATACCCTTTATAACCACATGGTTCTTATCAAATGTTTGGCAATTTCCCACTCCGGCCAGTCTGCAAAAATCTTCAAAACTCATAATAGCCAGGGTTTTCTTTTGTGCCAAAGAATACAGCGATACAACAAAGAAATCGCACTTAAGGTCCTCGTTGGTATCGGGATTCTTAAAAAACAGGGGAGCACGGGGTTTAAGAGGGAATACCGTATCTACGGTTGCGGTTACGGAATAAGCGCCCCAGAAGGCACTTTCTTTGTCCTTCCTTCTGTAAACGGCGGGAACCGCATAATATACGTCCATGCTCTGCAGTCCGTGAAGGTAGTCTGCGTAACCCTCTTCGTCCTTTTTGAATCCAAAATTAATAAGCAAATCAGTATCCAAATCAAGAGGAAACATTGCCCCGAATATCGTAAAAGCGCTGTCGTCCGTCTTTTTGTCTTTACACATATCGACCATATATCTTAGAGACAGTTCTTTGTTGTCTTTACACAGAGCATCAATATCGTCTTCGGTATATATGCCGCCATCCTGTTCGAAGTTCTTTGCCTTCCACACGTGCATCACATTCCTGATAATCTCGTAAAACATCTCCATATCGTAACGTGTGGAAAGAAAATTAACCCGTAAGCTGATTTCATCTTTAATATTCGAGTTCCAGTTCGAAACAATGACTCCTCTGCCGATTTTTTCAGGATTATAAACGATAAGGTCTCCGTCACCCGGTTCGCACGTGTTACGCGCATACTCATCCGAAGTGCCGCATGTATATTTGCCAAGGGTAATATCCCCTAGTTTTAAAGCCTTTTTAAATAACTGTCTGTTTTTAACGGTAACATCTATACCCATAGACCAGCCTCCTTTTTACTGCATGGCAATTCTTCTTTATACAAAGAAAGGGGCCGCCCATACGGGCGACCCCAACAGTGCATTTTTATTATAAAACTTCCTTAACGGACTTTGCAAGACCTGCAATTCCCTGGATCTCCGAAGGAATGATAATCTTGGTAGCCTGTCCGTCAGCAGCCTTGGCAAATGCTTCAAGGCTTCTTAACTTAATAACGGATTCGTCTGCGCCTGCATCCTTAATCATCTTGATACCGTCTGCGGTAGCCTGCTGAACTCGTAAGATAGCCTCAGCTTCACCCTCTGCTTCACGAATCATCTTTTCCTTCTGAGCTTCTGCTCTTAAGATTGCTGCTGCCTTCTCAGCTTCTGCTTCGAGGATAGCGGATTCTTTCTTACCTTCTGCAACAAGGACTGTGGACTTCTTTTCACCTTCAGCCTTAAGGATAGCTTCACGTCTTTCACGTTCTGCCTTCATCTGCTTCTCCATGGCGTCACGGATAGCTGCGGGAGGCATAATGTTCTTAACTTCCACACGGTTAACCTTAATTCCCCAAGGGTCGGTAGCTTCATCAAGTGTAGCACGCATCTTGGTGTTGATGGTCTCACGAGAGGTAAGTGTCTGGTCAAGTTCAAGATCACCGATAATGTTACGAAGAGTTGTAGCTGTAAGGTTCTCGATAGCGATCATGGGAGCTTCAACACCGTAGGTGAAGAGCTTAGGGTCTGTAATCTGGAAGAATACAACGGTATCAATCTGCATTGTAACGTTATCCTTGGTGATAACGGGCTGCGGAGGGAAGTCCACAACCTGCTCTTTTAAAAGAACTCTCTTGGCAACTCTGTCAAGGAAAGGAACCTTGAAGTGAAGACCTACGGACCATGTTCCCTGGTAAGCGCCGAGTCTTTCAATTACGAAAGCCTGTGCCTGAGGCACGATTTTAATACAAGAAATAATAATTAATACTAAGATTACTGCTAATGCACCTATTACGTAAGGCATACTTTTCTCCTTTGCTTTTTAAATATTTAATTGTTATTGGGATCGAGCGATACGATAAGCTTAACGCCGTCGACTGCTCTTACTACAACCACTTTGCCGGCTTCGATGGGTGTTCCGTCAAAAGAACGCGCACTCCAGTCCATGCCGTTAACTTTTACCTGGCCGATTCCCTGAATGTTGTCGATTTCACTCATTACCACAGCTTGTTTGCCAATCATACTCTCGATGTTGGTGCGGACACGACTCTTGTTAAAGTACTTAACCGCGATGGGTCGAGTGAAATACAAAAGTGCGACGGACACCAAAAGAAAGAATACAATCTGAAGCCAAATAGGAAGACTGAACGCCGCAATCACGCACGCTACAATTGCTCCCCCGGCAAACCAGATGGTGGTAAGCCCCATTGTGACAAGCTCAATGATAATCAATACCGCAAAGATAATCAGCCAAAGCAATGTCATTGAAATTGTACCTATCATTTTTGCCCCTCCTTTTCTGATAATCCAATAGTACACTATTTTTCGCAATAAAAAAAGAGTCGTAACCGATAAGTTAGACCCTTTTAATATGCTTTTTTAATAAATTATCCACGCCTATAGGCATCCTACGCGTTCTTATCCACATTCATCCCCGCATACTTGGTGGAATCCTGAAGTTTAAGATCCTTCTGATAAGGATTCTCTTCATTATAATATGCTATACGGGTCGTTGTGGTACCGCCCGATACGTAGGTTCTTCCGCACTCGGGGCAGATAGCGGTGTGAATGGCCACACTTGCCTGAAGCACCTTTCCGTTGTCCTGAGCCGCTTTCTTGTAAGCGTTGGAAACGTGCTCCTGTTCATGAGCTCTTACTCTCGTGGCAACCGCCGCCTGAGGAATATGCTGGGCGCTCTTAAAAGAAACCATCTCATCCGAGCCGTCCACATACTTACGTCTCTTACATGTCTCGCACTCGCAGGTAGGGTCGCAGCGTTTCTTAATCTTCTCCTGAACCTCATCAGCCGGTGATTTAATGCCCATAGCTTCCCGCTGCTTTTTCTCGAGGTCCTTTTGGTAAGGCGTCTTATTTAATTCACTTAAGTAATCGGATGCTCCCGCCAAGGGATTAAAGCCGATGTTCATGCCCATAAGCGCCTCCTTCCCCACATTATAGGGTTGTAAGGTAAGAGTATTGTACAACAAAATGATTATACAATAATTAGGGAAGGGGCGTTACGGTTATTTAGGATAATATGATATGGAAGTTTATTGCAATCTTAACATCACAACGCTGTGTGCGGGCATGGCGAGAGAAAGCTTGCCGTCGTCAAATCTGTAACCCGCATATTCTTTTTCCGTGATTGCCTCATCATGACCGAAATCATTGAAGGCTCTTACGTCGTCAGCCGTTACAATCTTGGCTTCGAGAATCTTCTGAACGGTGTCCCCGCATAAATCAACGGATACGTCTGTTGCATCTGTAAGGCTTAAGTTGCTGACAGTAAGCGTGGTCACGCCGTCTTTAACCGAAGCGGAAGTTGAAACTTTGGGAATCTTCCACTCATCGGGTCCTTCGAATTCATTATCGGTGATGTAGGAATCCACAGCGGTTGCGCCCTGGTGGTGCTTGTACATCTTAAAGATATAGAAGGTGGGCGTCTTAACCATTTCCGGCCCCTGAGTCAAAAGAACGGACTGCAAAACATTTACCATCTGAGCGATACAAGCCATCTTTACGCGCTTACAGTGGCGATTGAAGATGTCCATGGTAGCGCTTGCGATAAGAGCGTCACGCATTGTTGCCTGCTGATATAAGAATCCGGGATTGGTGCCTTCTTCAACTTCGTACCAGCCGCCCCACTCGTCTACGCAAAGAGCAATCTTCTCTTCGGGATCGTAGTCGTCGAGAACAGCCTCGTTCTTTTTAATGAGGGTGTCCATGAATACTGCTTTGTTAAGGCTCTTGTACCAGAGTTCGTCGCTGTATTTGGTAGCGCTTCCCTTGTTGCTCCAGCCGTCGGGGAACACATAGTGGTGAAGCGTAATGTAATCCATAAATCCGTGGAAGGCGCGCTGAGCATCCTCGTAACAGGTCTCAAGAACGGTCTTGGTCCACTTGGTATCAGCGGTTCCGGGGCCCACGCAAATCTTCTTGATAGGATTCTCGGGGTCGTAAGTACGTAAGAATGTCTGGTAATGTCTGTAGAGGTCTGCATAGTATGACGCGCGCATGTTGCCGCCGCAGCCCCAGGACTCGTTACCTACTGCAAAGTAATCTACCTTCCAAGGCTCCTGTCTTCCGTTCTTTTTACGAAGTTCGGTCATGGGAGAGCTGCCTGTTCCGGTCATGTACTCTACCCACTCGGACATTTCGCGGGGAGTGCCCGTACCGAGGTTGCCGTTGATGTATGCCTTACAGCCGAGGAGCTCGCAGAGTCTCATGAACTCGTGAGTACCGAAACTGTTGTCTTCGGTGACGCCGCCCCAGTTGGTGTTGACCATTTTCTTTCGCTGAGATTTGGGACCGATGCCGTCCATCCAATGGTACTCGTCGGCAAAGCATCCGCCCGGCCAGCGAAGCACCGGCACTTCAATTTCCTTAAGTGCTTCGATTACATCGTTTCTGATACCGTCGGTATTCGGAATCTCAGAATCCTCGCTGACAAATATTCCCTCGTAAATACCGCGGCCCAGATGCTCGCTGAAATGACCGTAGATATCGGGGTTGATGTAACCTAACTGTTTGTTTCTGTCTATCGTAATTTTCATGTAGTTGTTATCCCTTCACACCACCGAGAGTGATTCCCTTTACAAAGTATTTCTGAACGAACGGGTAAATTATGATAATCGGCAGGATACCCACAACTGCCATAGCCATACGCACGGAAGCCATGGGAATGGCGCTTAAGCCGACATTGGCATTCTGCACGTTGGAGCTTGACTGCGAAAGAAACTGTATATTCTGCATCATTCGGTTTAACAGGTTTTGCACCGAATAAAGATCCGTTCTCTTGGTAAGGTAGATATAACCGTTCATCCAGTCGTTCCAGTAAGCGATGCCCGCAAAAAGCGCTATCGTTGCAAGGATAGGCTTGGAAAGCGGAATTACAACGCTTAAGAAGGTTCTGGTCTCGCTTGCGCCGTCGATGTAAGCCGCATCGAGAATCTCTTCGGGAATGCTGGATACAAAGTAAGACTTCATAAGCATTACGTTAAATCCGTTCATCAAAAGTCCCGGAATGAGCAGTGCCCAGAAGGAGTTCTTAATGCCAAACAGGTTCGTGTAAATAATGTATGTCGGCACCAATCCTCCGTTAAAGAGCATCGAGAACACAATCAGGAAGGTAATTACCTTGCGCCCGGGCATGTCCTTCTTGGAAATTGCGTAGGCAAGAAGCGTTGTGATGGTAAGCGCAAGTGCCGTTCCCGCAAAAGTAAGCAGCACGGATATTCCGTAAGCATGTACCACAGAGTTACCGGTACTGAAGATGTATTCGTAGGCGTACAGTGACCACTTCTTGGGGAAGTAGGTGTATCCTGTCGCAATAAGTTCGTTATTGTCCGTGAGTGACGATGTAAACATCAGTATCATCGGAAGAAGTGCAAGCAGTGAAAAAAGAATGAGCACCGCATGCGAAAATATCTGGAATTTTTTGTCGCTTCGCATTCTTTTTCCTCCTGTTAAAATAAAGCGCTCTCGGGCTCAATCTTCTTAACCGAAAGGTTGGCCGCAAGTATCAGTATGAAGCCCACGAGTGACTGATATAAACCTGCTGCGGATGAGATACCGTAGTTACCGTCCTGCACAAGTCCCCTGTAGACGTATGTATCGATTGTGTTGGTGACTTTGAACAATGCGCCCTGGTTCATGGGAACCTGATAGAAAAGTCCGAAGTCCGAGTAGAAGATTCGACCGATTGCAAGAAGCGTCATCATGATGATGGTGGGCTTAAGAAGCGGAATCGTAATCTTCGTAATCTGTCTCCACTTGCTGCAGCCGTCGATCGCCGCAGATTCGTAGATTCCTCTGTCGATGCCGAGGATGGCCGAAAGGTAGATGATACAGTTGTAACCCGTAACCTTCCAAGCGTTAACAAACACGATGATGTACGGCCAGTATTTTTTCTCCATGTACCACTGAACGGGGTCCTTGCCGAGCCACTTTAAAATCGTGTTGTTGACGAAACCGTTGTCGTTAGAGAAGAATCCAAATACCAGGTAGCTTACGATTACCATGGAAATCATAAACGGCAAAAGAATGAGGCACTGATAAGTTTTCTTAAGCTTCGAAGTCATCTCCGCAAGCATTATTGCAACAAACACAGCCAGTATTGTGTTGATAACTATAAATGCCAGATTATAAAGGATTGTGTTTCTTGTAATAACGAAGGCATCTTTGGTCTTAAATAAGGGCTCAAAGTTCTTAAGGCCGATAAAGTCCGAACCGAAAATACCTTTCTTGGCATTGAATTTCTTAAAAGCAAGCACAAGGCCGGGAAGCGGCATGTAGTTATTGACGAATAAATAAATCAGTCCCGGAAGTGCCATAATGTACATCGGAAGAAAGCGTCTTAAACGCTTTTTCAATGTTTTCTTACCTGCAACCTTTGTATCGTTCTTCATTGTGAATTCCTTCTTTAAATCGGAGCCGGCCCATAAGACCGGCTCCGTGAATCAATTGCCTTAATCTAACCGAGTGCTAAACGCGAGCTTTATTTAGCCCATTCGTCAAGAGCTTTCTGCTTAGCAGCCATATACTCGTCAAGACCTGCTGCCTTAAGAGCATCGTTAAGCTCCTTAAGACCTGCTTCGGGCTCTACGAAACCGTAGATAACCTTGCCTGCGTACTCTTCGTATGCGTTCTGAAGAGAGGTGTAAGTTGAAGCGTATTCACTGTTGTCCCAGGTGAATCCGAGAGCCTTGGACTTAACGGGGCAGTTGTCGTTAAATGCTGCTGTCTGCTCGCCTACGTCAACGGGATCTCCTTCCCAAACGTGTGCTGCGTACTGGTTGGGCATAAGCCAGAGTACGTTAGGATAGTACTCGGAGTTGGTGGAATCAACGCCGGGTCCCCAGTTAATGGTGGTGTCTGCGTTAACTACATATTCAACACCTTCTTCACCCCAGCAAGCTAAGTTAGCCACTACGGGATCGGTGTAAAGTGCTTCAAGTACCTGCATTGCTGCGATGGGATCTTCTGTGTTCTGGTTCATGCACCAAGGGAAAGAAGATACTGCGGAAGAGCTCATGAAAGGCTCACCTACATCAAATACCGTCATGGGACGTCCGCACTCACCGGAAATCTGGTTCTCGTATGCGGGCTTACCGCAAGCCATCATTGCCATATAAGCGCCTGACTTAATTCTTGCAGATGCACCGTTCTTGTCGGTAAGAGCATCGCCTGAAATGTAACCTGCCTGATTCCATCTGTAGAATCTGTCGCACCAGGTCTTGAAGATTTCTGATTCGTAAACGTTTTCAACCTTTAAGCTGTTGGCGGGATCAAGAAGCGATCCGTAATAGTCGCCGCCTACAGGGTCAACACAGCTACCCTGTGAAAGCATGTTGTCCTGAGTTGAGTAAACGATCTTGTCGGGGAATGCTTCGTGCATCTTGGCAAACATTTCATCGATGTCATCCCATGTGCACTTGTAATAACCAAGGCTGTCCTTGGAGAACTTAGAAAGGTCAACGCCTGCGCCGTCAAGGTACTCGGTACCGATACAAACAGCTGCGGTCTGGATAGCGTAGTCCTTAATCGGAGGAACACCGTAAAGGGTGCCGCCTACGCGACATGCATCGAAGTAGTCGCTTCTTACAACGTCCTTAAGGCCTGCGCCGTAGTTGTCAAGAAGACCGTTCTCTTCAAGGTCTGCAGTGTAACCGTTGTTAACACAAGTCATGTAACCGGGTCCGCATGTGGAGAAGAGGTCAACCTGCTCGCCTGAAGAAAGCATAAGCTTGATATCATCGCTGTATGCTGCGGAGTCGATGATGAGAAGTTCAACATCAACGCCGAGGGTTTCTTCGGTATAAGCGCTTAATTTCTGGTTGATTCTGTCGATACCTGCAGGTGCGCCTGTCCAGTCAAAGAAAGAAACAACAACCTTTGTGTATTTACCTGTCTTTTCAGCTTCTGCCTTTCTGTCGGCAATAGCCTGCTGTGCGAGAGTTAACTCGCCTTCCGCGGTAGATGTTACTGCGGAGCTTTCTGTAGAGCTCTTAGTCTCGGGTGTTGTCTTCTCTTCAGACTTACCGCAGCCTGCAAGACATGCAACAACCATTGTCATAGCTAAGAGCATTGCCAATAACTTTTTCATAGATACCTCCTGTTAGTGATGTACTGTTAACCCGAACTTCGGAATTACGACTTACTCAAGCGATTCGGGATAAGACCGTTTGAGGTAAAACGTTTTTCTTTGTTCGAATTTCATTATATTTTCACAGTTATAATTCGTCAATATGGCAATATTATACAATTCTCCGTCAAATGTTTGTGATTTATTCACAGATATCGTTTTCGTTACTAGTTCAAATAGTGTAACGTTTTTCTTTGTCTGCAAAAGAAAAAGCCCGCCGAATTATCGACAGGCTCGTAAATCTTTATATCGTCTTCACAGACTTTCTCTCAATGATGCTACCCTTAATACGGATGTCCGTAATATGCTTACCGGCGGAAAGAGGTGTCTCAATCATCTCAATAATCTTATCGGCAGCCTTGTAGCCAATCTCCGGAAGAGGAAGTGCCACAGTGGTAACCTCTGGCGTGAGGAAGGACGCAATATCCTGGTTATCGTAACCCATGATGGAAATGTCCTCACCGGGCTTCATACCCTTCTCCTTAAGGAACGCATACGCGCCGGCAGCAATTGCATCGGACATACAGAATACTGCAGTAATGTCCTTGTCAATCAATGCCTTCATGCCGTTGTAACCGCCCGCCTTGTTCCAGGTGGAATACTCAATAAGGCTCGGGTCGAAAAGAATGCCCTCTTCGAACATAGCTTTCTGAATACCGATGATACGGTTAACCGTATGGGTGTTGTCGTACTCACCGGCGATTACGCCTATGTGCTTGTGGCCCTTGGATACAAGATACTTGGTAACATCGTATCCGCCGGATACGTCATCCAAGCGGAAGGTAGGAATTTCCTTGTCCGCGGCGATTGCGTAAGACATAACGATAGGCAGATTGTTAGCACTGATAAGCTTATTAACTGTATGCTCGTGACCGCCCACATAAAGGATTCCGTCCACGTTCATGGCATCCATCTTGGCAAGTACGGGCTGAAGTGCGGACTGGAATAATGCCTCATCGTGCATCCACCTGCCGCTCCAGCGACCGAACAGTCTCATGTTCTCTATGACAACATTGTAGCCGTGCTCCTCACAGCAGTTCATAACACCTTCGATAATGGAGGGCGAACTGAACACGATAAGGTCCTCGGCTATAATTCCTATAGTCTTGGTCGAAATAGATCTTAAACTCTTGGCGAGATAATTGGGGCGATAGCCGGTTCGCTCCACTTCGGCACGAATCTTGGCCGACATTTCTTCGCTGACCTTATTCTTCTTGCCGTTTAAAACGTTTGATACCGTTGAGATGGACACACCGCAGGATGCCGCAATATCCTTGATGGTCACAACGGACTCCATATTTCTTTTAGCCATACAAATCCCTCTAAGTAAAACTTTTACCAAGATTGTACCATAATTTTATCGTTTGTAAATAAAGATTATGGGTTAAACGTTTCACTTCTTTTCGAGGTAACAAAAAGCACCGCAGCCTCAATATCTCAGGCTTTCGGTGCTTTAACGCGTTTCTCTTCGGGGATATACTTATTCAGTATATCGTGGAGCTTCTGCTCATCGATCGGCTTTCCGAGGTAATCGGTAAATCCATGCCCCTTGTACTCTTCTTCGGAGTTCTGATTTTCATTGGCGGTAAGCGCCACAATCGGCGTCTTCTCATACACCCCGGGATAATCTTCCTTAATGTGATTAAGTACATCAAGTCCGCTCATTTCCGGCATCAGATGGTCGATAAAGATTAAATCATAGTCCCCCGCCTTTATCATCTTAAGCGCCTTTTCTCCGCTCTCCGCGTAGTCCGGCACGAATCCGTAATATTTCATAAGGCCTTTGCAGACCGAGAAGTTAACCTTATTGTCGTCCACTACCAGGACACTTGCGGCAGGGGCCTCAAAGTATTTCACCGAAGGATCGGTCTTTTTCTTGATTGTCTGTCTTAACGACCGTTCGTCGGTAACTCTTTGTTCAACGGTAAAATGAAAATTTGAGCCGATTTCATAAGTACTTTCAACTTTAAGCTCACTTCCCATGAGTTTCAAAAGCGAGGAGCTGATTGCCAGTCCGAGTCCCGTTCCCTGAACGTTTCTGTTATTCTCTTCATCAACTCTCGAGAAAGCTTTGCTAAGCTTCGGAAGGTCTTCTTCTTTGATACCGATACCCGTATCGATTACAGATACATTCAACTGCCCGACCTTCTCCTGCGGCTTTAAATAATCGAACCACATCCTTAAGGTTACAGAGCCTTCCTTGGTGTACTTTATGGCATTGGACAAAAGATTCATGATGACCTGTCTGATACGCACATCGTCACCGTAAAGTCCCGCAGGCATATTGGGGCTTACTTCAAGCTTGAACCCAAGTCCCTTGGCCACCGCATCAGAGCGCATGATATCGGCCACCTCATAACTTATAGTCTTTGTCGAATAATCCACAGGCGATATGCTCATCTTACCGGCTTCCATCTTGGACAAATCCAAAATGTCGTTAATCATCGTAAGAAGGACTTTGCCGCTTGCGCTGATTTCTTTGGCCAGTTTGAGGGTTTCTTTTTCCGCGGTGTCGTTAAGAATAATATTGTTCTTACCAAGTACCGCATTAAGAGGCGTGCGCATTTCATGAGTCATACTAACCACGAAGCGCTCGCGGTCGGCCTGCTCTTCTTTAAGACTTTTGGCCTTTTTATAGTTCTCGAGAGCATACTTGTACTTCTCTATCATGATAAACGATATGAAGATAGTGAACATGGTGACATGATAGATAATCTTAGCTTCGGCCCAGGAACCCGAAAGGCGATAAATCTGGAGAACCGTGGCAACCTGCGCCAACACATTAATGATGAGTACCTCAAAAGGCATCAATGTAGTCATGGCCGCTACCACAAGGTAGATTACAATCCATACGACAATATCAAACTTGCCTGTGTCTCTGTAAGTGATACCGAGGGCGAGATTGCCCCACGCAATAAGAAAGCTTACACTCAGAAAGCAGATGCATTCGCCAAAATTGGTCCGGCGACGTCTGTTCTCGTCGCCCAGAAACATCGGCATATGATCTAACAGAAAAATAAGTAAGAGACAGATTGCAGCCACAATAACAAGCGCCACGTACTGTGTTACGACATACTTGACGCTGTCGGATACAAATCCGATCAAAACTAACGGTGCTACAAGAGAAAAGAGCATCGCAAAAATACATATTCTTTTGACGGTGTTAATCTGCACCTCCACGCACTCATTCCTAAACTCGGTATAATCGGCGCGGATTTGGCTCAATCTGTCTAAAAGCTTCATTAATCCTTCTTAATACGGCCAAAGAACTCCTCGTGAGCCGCCTCATACTCGCGGTTGTATCCCGCATCGCGACCCTGATGAAGGGAAGAAATGTAGGAGTGCGCAAGATTGGCAACTTCGGGATTGGCACGCGCTATAACCGCGATACCGATGTTACTGCATACGTCGGAAATTCTCTCGATATTGGAAAGAATATCAAGGAATACCGTGCCCGCATGAATATTACAGGTGCCTGCTCTTAAACGTGCAAGATGGTTGTCATTAAGAGCATTGACCATGTCATCCATAACCTCCTCAAGAGGCTCGATATGACGGGCTGCCGCAACATCTCTTTTTTCAAAAGCCGATGTAGTATTATTGAAAATTCTGTTAAGAAGATCTCTTACTACAGCAAGTTCCTGAAGACCGGGATCGGAGAAAGAAATATGGTCTTCCTCGAGGTTTCTCGCGCACATCGCAAGGTTAAGCGCGTGGTCGCTGAGTCTCTCAAATTCGGTCACAACCTTATAGTATTCATCGAGAATCTTAACGTGATAGTCTTCTTTGATATGCGGAGAAAGCTGTACCATGTAGTCGCTGAGTCTGTCTGTCAGTTCGTCTACGGTATCCTCTTCCTCGTCGATTTCCTTGTACACCTCGGGGTCGTATTTCTCAATCATGCCAAGGGCTTTGTTGATGCTGTGTAAGGAGATGGAAAGGCTTTCTTTGAGAATGTCGTAGCAACTGCGAAGCGCAAGTGCGGGTGTGGCAAAGAAAGTGGGGCTCAAAGCGTTAACCTTCTCTGCATACTTATCAACCGCAACAGGGTCGTCCTTAACAATCTTCTTACTGAGTTTCTCGTACACACCTACCATGGGAAGGAGCAAAATCGCACATGTCAAATTAAATACAGTATTAGTGTTGGCGATTACACCTGAGTTAACGGGCATCTCCCAAATCTTATCAAGGAGTCCGAAAGCATGGAAAATATTAACTCCGATAAGCACAAGAACCGTTTCGCTTAAGTTAAAAAGAATATTTACGACACCGACACGTTTCTGATCGGCCTTGGCGCCAATGGAGCACACGATGGCGGTGGTAACGCAGTCACCGAGATAAATACCGGTGATAACCGCATAGATTGCTTTGAAAGTAAGGTCACCGGACACTGAGAACGCCTGCAGGATACCGACTGTGGCACTGGAGCTCTGAAGCACGAATGCAACGCCGGCACCGGTCAAATAACCGATAACGTGATTGTTGCCAAGACCCGTAAAGAGGCTCTGCATCAAAGGCGTATCTGTAAGGGAACTGACCGCTCCCGTCATGTTCATAAGTCCGGAAAATAAAATACCGAAGCCCATAGCGATTGTACCGATTGTGTCGGAACGCTTGAACTTACAGAACATTATAAGAACAATACCGATAATAAGAGCTATCGGTGCAAGAGTCGAAGGTTTGAAGAACTGAAGCACTGAGCCTGCGCTTCCGTCAATATCAAGAAGTCTGATAATCTGACCGGTAACTGTGGTACCTACATTGGCACCGATAATGATACCGAGCGACTGTCTTAAAGAAATAATACCCGCAGCCACAAGACCTGAAGTAATAACGATTGTGGCCGTCGAAGATTGAATAATAGCGGTTACCGCAACACCGAGTAAGAAAGCATTAATCGGGCTGTTCGTAACCTTCTCCATTATAGTCTTAAGTGTACCTGAAGCACCGGACTTAAGGCCTCCGCTCATCATACGCATTCCGTAAAGGAACATGGCAAGGCCGCCCAGTAATGTTATTGCATTAAAAAACATCGCGCTGTCTCCGTTCTCAACGAGTTTCCCCGTATACAATATAGCACAAATTTGTCAAATGTTGAATTATTTATTTTTGTTGAGAATAAATCCAAAGAAAGCGCCCACAAGCCCGCCGATTATGTGCATGAGATTGGCAACATTATCCTTAACGAAAAGTCCCTGATATACTTCATTGCCGATGTAAAGCACAGCTACCACGATAAAAGTAAGCGGAATATTTCCGCCCTTGTATCCGGTAAAAGAAGCCAGAAGGATAAACGTGAACACGATGCCGCTGGCCCCGAGAAGCTGAATTCCGGGGAAGAAGATAAAGTGAATAAGCCCTGTGGCAAAGGCTGAAATGAGCATTATTGTAAGCAGGTCCTTGGCACCGTACTTTTCTTCCAGCATGGGACCTACCACCACAATAAGCATAATGTTACCGATAAAATGCTCAAAATTCGCATGGCCGAGCACATGGCCGAAAAATCTGATGTAAGTAAGAGGATTGGTAAGCGGTGCCCTGTAAACGCTGAACAAAAGCCTGTTGCTTACTCCTCCCGTAGCGTAATTGATTATAAGAGTAATGGCGCATAAAAGCGTGAAGCCTAACACCAGTTTGGAATTGTTCGTAACTTTAATCTTACTCATAGTACCCTCCCCTTAAGATACGTATCCCTACAGCCTCGCCATCAGCAAGTCGCCGTTTCTCTTAAGATACAGTTTCTGTTCTTTGTAATCGGGCATGTATTCTTCCACCATGCTCCAGAATGCTTTCGAGTGGTTCATATGACGCCTGTGGCTTAACTCATGCACCACCACATAACGCATTACGCCTTCGGGGCAGAGTGCCAGAAGGCAGTTAAAATTCAAATTCCCCTTGCTCGAGCAACTGCCCCAGCGGGTCTTCTGAGCGCGAATGCTTACTGTGCCGTAAGTCACTCCCATGAGGTCCGCATACTCTTCAACGAGGGGCATAATCATGGCACGTGCTTTCTTTTTCAAAGCTCTGAGCTCCGTATCCGTCATGCGCTCGACCTCGGAAAGTCCCGCATTCTTTACAAGCACCTTCTTAACGGTCTTCTCTATCCAACCGGAGCGTGACCTTACAAATCGCCCTATCTCTGCATCCGACACAAACTTCGGCGCCTTTATCATAACAGTGCCGTCAGGCTTGACTTCCATTGAGAGCGTACGCCTGCGGCTCTTTTCTATCGTATACTCAATTTCCATTAACCTTAGGTACAACTCCCATAAAATAAAGTGGCTCATCGCCTGTATTCACAAGGCTGTGAGTGTGTCCCTCGGGGCAGTAGCTTACAGAACCCGCAGTCATAGGCTCTTCCGCGCCGTCGCAAATCATCTTGCCCACACCCTTAAACACGTAAACCGTCTCGGTAGAACCGATGTGTCCGTGCATTCCGATGGAGGAACCTTTCTCAAGACATCCGTTAAGAATCGTTACGGAATCATCAATATATCTCTTGGCCACAAGACAGCCCTCGCCGCCTTTGAAGTGTTCAAGTCTTTCTTCGGAAATAGCATCAAAATCTATTTTCATGATTGTCTCCTTTAGCAAAAGAAATCTTTTCGTGTCACCCACGTGAGACTTATTGTATCACGAATCGTTTTCTTTTTAAACATAACAAAAGGGCCATGTCTGTACCGACCCCCAAAAGCTAGACCAAAATCTAACTTTTGGGAGGTCGGTATTTTTATGGCAAAATATGATTTTGAATTTAAGAAAAAGGTAGTCCTAGCATACCTCAAAGGTGAAGGCGGAAGGAACTTTTTGGCAGAAAAGTATGGTATCGCAAGTTCACAGCATATCATCGAATGGGTTAATAATTACAATAAGTTTGGTGATGATGGTCTGAAACGATTTCGAAAAAAAGAAAGTTATTCTTTCGAGAAGAAGCTTTCTGTTGTAGAGTTATATTTATCAAGTGAAATCTCATATCAGGATTTAGCTCTACAAGAAGGAATCACTAATCCAAGCATGATTGTTAACTGGGTAAAACGCTTTCGTGTAGCAGGTCCTGATGCATTGAGACCTCACAAGAAAGGTCGAAGGAAAACTTTGGAAAAGCCAGAAAAGAAATCTTCTACTCTGCCCATTGAGAGTCCAGTTGATACAAGTGCAGAGCATGTTAAAGAGTTAGAGGATGAGCTGCTGAAGCTAAGAATAGAGAATGCATTTTTAAAAGAACTGAGGAGGCTGCGTTTAGAGGACGAAGCAAAAATGAGAGAACGGCGCGAATCATCAACAGCCTCCGAAGACAGTTCAAACTAAAAGACCTTCTCTCATA
>JAEEGJ010005157.1_pt1 | contig 41967 bp, 25 predicted proteins | sample 8958761 | NCBI WGS metagenome assembly JAEEGJ01 (sample SAMN16246546, study PRJNA631951) | gut metagenome | biome: gut microbiome; feature: rumen; material: RS-attached | host: Bos | place: Iran: Karaj | collected 2018-10 | reverse complement strand
TTTGAAACTGTTCACCACCGAGGCGGTCTGCTCGTCGGCGATGCCGAAGCAATGGGCTGTGAGGAAGGCCGCCATTATGTTGAGCAGGTTGTGCGCCCCTTGCAGGTGTCGTTCCGATGCGGTGTTGTAAATTCTTGTGCCCGAGGGCTGTAACGTAAGCCATCCGTCGTGGGGACAGCAGCCGTTTTGCAGCTTGCCTGCTGAGTATGGCAGGAGTATGCCTTTTGGCGAAACTATTTCTATGTTGCGGAGTATCAGTTTGTTGTCGTGGCAGTAGATAAAAACGTCGTTTTCGGTCTGGAACTTGGCTATGTTCATCTTGGCCAGCTGGTAGTCCTCGAAAGAGTGGTAGTGGTCAAGGTGCTCCTGAAACAGGTTGAGCAGTATGGCGATATGCGGCGAGGTGTGGGCGTTCTCCAACTGGTGCGACGAGAGTTCTATCACTACGGTGGTGCTGTCGCCGATTTGGTCAAGGATGTCGAACAGCGGTATGCCCATGTTGCCGGCCATCAGCACGTTGTCGGAGGCGCTTTTCAAGATGCTGTAAATCAGGTTGGTAGTGGTACTTTTGCCTTTGGTGCCGGTAATGCCGACGGTTTGTTTGCCGAACAGCTGCAAAAAAATGTCGGTCTGCGACGAGATGGCTCCGAGGTCGTCAACGATGCCTTCGAAATCGAAAGTGGGTATGCCCGGCGATTTCAGGATTAGGTCGTACTGTGCTGCGTTTTGCAGGTAGTCGTTGCTGAGATGTAGGGTGATGTTGCTGTCGTTTTTCAGGGTGTCGTCGTCGGCGAGGGCGCTGTTTTTGTCGGCGATGCCGAGGTGCTGCGTGGGCAGCAGACGACGTATGATGCGGTACGACGAGCGGCCTTCGCGACCGAAACCGGCTATGAGAATGCGGCGGTTTTCAAAGATTTCCTTCAGTTTCTGCATTGGATTTTTTGTGTTGAAACAATTTGCAAAATTACGAATTTTTAGTGATTAGTGAATGGTGATTAGTGATTAGTTTTTGAACTGTGAATTGTGAAGACTTTCTGAATGTCTGAACATCCGAACATCTGAACATCTTTTTTTTCATTGAAAAAAGGTGAAAATTTGTGTTTTCGGAGGGTTGGTTTTGGTGGTTGGGAGCGGGGGAGGGGTTGGGATGTGTGTTGTTATTTGTGTGGAAATCAGGGTGTTGTTAAAAATAATTATTTTTTTTCGGAAAAGTCGTAAAAAAGTCGTATTTTTGCAGTCGCTTTTTCGGAGCAAAACCGAGGGAGATGGAGAGATGCCGGAGTGGTCGATCGGGGCGGTCTCGAAAACCGTTGACCCTCTTTGGGGGTCCCAGGGTTCGAATCCCTGTCTCTCCGCCAAATGCAACTGAATCAATCGGTTGCGTTTTTTGTAGAAATACTTGCCATCAAGGAGACTAAATTTTGTGTGGAGAAATATTTAAACAATAAAAATGAACGATAGAACAAAAATATGAAATATGTATTAATGGTGGTTTTTGGGATGTTTTGGCTGTGGGTTCCTCTGCTTTATTGGTTGTGGACATTATTCGTTCGTGTGATTAATTCTTTCGAAGATAGTAAGATAAGAAAATTTAATGTGGAAAATGATTTTAAAAATGAAACTAGCATAATTATAGCAAAAATCAATCTCGATGTCTCTAAAAAACGGTCGGAAATAGTCAATATGCAAGAAAAGATATTTCAAAAACTACCAGATTGGGAAAAGAAAATATCACAACGTAGGGATTACTATAAGCACATATATCCTTATAAAAAAACAAATAAGTAAATATGTCTATTAAAACTAAGATAGAGTCTTATAAAAAAGCAGGGCTTAAAGAACTTGAAAAAAAAGAGCGAGAACTTTATCGTCTAAAAGATGATATTGAATACTTGATAAAGCAGATGAATGAAGGATTTGCTTTTGAATCAGAACGTATTGATAAAGCTTTTCAAGCACTTGAACAAGAACGAATAAGGTTTGATAGGTATAAAAGGATTATGGAACAGGACTTGGAGTCTAAAAGAGAACAGACAGAAGAACGTATAGATAGGCATGTGGATGATGTTATAGAACTATTTGAAGGACTTGAGGCATATGGCAAAGATCCAAAGATTGTTGATGCATATATAAATGCTTGTTATAATCTTGATGGGAAACTTGCAAAGTATTTGGAAAATAAACCAAGACCAAATAAAACTGTTGCAAGGGAAATATTAAATAAGTATAGGAAAGAAAACAAAGTGTATCTTCAAAGAATTAAAGACCTAGAATATCAATTGTCAGAACTTTGGGCAAAAGATGTTGACACATCGGAAAAAGAAAAATTTGAATGTTTTGATGATGACGATGAACGAGTGAGGCAATTTCTAACTGTTTCTGAATATCAAAATTTAGGCGAGGACGAAAGAAATCAATGTGCCTTGGATAAATACCTGCATAAAAATCATTCTAAGTCTCACGTTGGTAAGATGTATGAACGTTACATTGGTTACTTATACGAGAGTGATGGGTATGAAGTTGAGTATAGGGGAATTGAAATGGGACTTAAGGACGGAGGGATAGATTTAGTATGTAGAAAAGGTGGAGATATACTACTTGTACAATGTAAATGTTGGAATCAAGAATCAACTATTTATGAAAAATATATTTGTCAATTATTTGGGGCTTCTATTTATTATGGAGAAAGAAAAGAAGAATATTGTCGTGATGGCTTAAACGTGAATTTGGATTTTAATAGACTTATTCCAGTGTTTGTTTACACCAATCAACTTGATGAACATGCAATTTCTGTTGCAAAAGCATTGGGCGTTATTACAAAAAAAATAATATTTGATAAAACTTATCCGATTATTAAATGTAATATAAATAATAATGGAGAAAAAATATATCATTTGCCAATAGACCAGATGTATGATAAAACGAAAATTTGTAAAACAGGAGAAACGTGGGTTAAAACAGTTGCTGAAGCCAAGCGAAAAGGTTTTAGACGAGCAAAGAGACATTTTGTTAATCAATAATATATGAGAAAAGCAATAATAATTACAACGACCTTGTTATTCGCTCAGGTGTTTTTCGCACAACCGGTGCAGGAACGCACCGAGCAGGACGCTACCGTTTATATATGTACAGGCCCCAGCAGCAAGTGTTACCACAAGACGGACAAGTGTAAAGGCATATCAAGGTGTAGCAAGGAAATTATCGAAGTGAAACAATCCTACGCCGAAAGCAAAGGCAGGACACCCTGCAAGATGTGTTATAAGAAATAGTGTCACCAAATTGATTTTGCAGAAAAAAATAAAGACGCTGGCACATAAGTGTCAGCGTCTTTTGTCTAAAAAATAGGAGGCTACGGCGGGGTCGAACCGCTCCTTGTCGCACGGACCCGAATTGTTCCACAAATATATCGGTGTCTGTAGCCTCACCAGAACTTTCGGACTGAAACCGCAATACAGTTCGGTGGAAATATATTTCCAAATTATAAAAACAGAAATTGAGCTACCAATAAGTGGCTCTTCGACGAGCGATGCACTTGGAAACTCAATTATCTGCTTCTAAGTGAAAGAAGTTGAACTGTTTGAAGCGCCTTCAACTAATGATGTGAACATCACGAGTTGACCTTTGGCAATGACCTTGAACAGTCCAATATCATTTTGCAAAATTACAACTTTTTTCCAAGATGGCAAAATTTTTTTTCTGCAAAAGAAAAACGGAGAGCTCTGTATAATCGATTTTTTTTACGTTTTAAATAAAGGTCTCGGTTTACGATAGTGATTCCCCTTTGTATTTCTTTTTTCTCTTGAAAGAAAAAAGAAAGAAAAAAGTTCAAGAACAGTTAATCCCTATCCAGCGCGCATTTGCTCACGCTTCCCGGGTAACTGTTCGGCCCGACGCGCACCCGATTTTCTGCGAAAATCGTTAGGTTTAGAAAAGTCGCATCTAATCCCAAGTGCGGCAGCCTGAAGGCATTGAGAAAAAAACGTTAAGAAAAACGCCGGAGAGTAGCGTTAAGAAGGCGTCAGTGTTTGAGCATAGAAACGGAAAACATTTGAAAAACAAAATCAGTTGTGAGATTTGGTTTCTGCAGTGAACTATGACTGAAATGCGAGTTTGACGACTTTAGCGAAACGCAGGCGTTTTTTAGTTTTTTTGTCACAGCCTTGAATTTTTCTTTTGCTTCTTTTCTTTTGTTTCAAGACAAAAGAAAACGAAGAATAACCAAGCCCCTTTCTATGCAAGGTGGATTAATATGCTGTTTTGCAACAATTTGCAAGAATATTGCGCGTTTTTAGGATACCACTAATATTATATAACAAAAGAGGATGGCAAAAGCCATCCTCTTTTTATCTAAGAAGAAGTGCTGCAGTTATTTGGCATGTGTAACCACCACTTTTTGTGCTTTGCGGTTGCCGATCTGCACCATATACACACCTGCTGTGGGCATCTGATAGGTGCCGTTGTCGCAGTTGCCGTTCACTACGATGCGTCCCCAAGTGTCGATAATGCGCACATTCTCGTTCTCCACGCCCGAAACGGTTATCGCAAGCCCGTTGGTGGCGATGGTAGGTTCTGCTGCCGTGGCCTCGTCGATGCCCTGGGGCGGCTGCTGCTGTTGCGTTATTGAAATGTCGAACAGTATCAGTGCCACAACATCGGGACAGTTGTGATGGCGGAAAGCTATGCGCACCGTTTGTCCGGCGTATTGGCTCAGGTCCTTGCTCCTTGTTGTAGGATTGGAATTGGCGAGGGTCTCGCTGTGAAGCACGGTGCTGAAATTCCGTGGCTCGTTGCCCGTTGTGGAGATATAAACGGAGTAGTGCTCGTTGTAATAACGTGTGCTGTAGGAGATTGCGCCCCACGACAGCTGTGCGTTCGCCGGAAGCACAAGGGGACGGCTTATCAGCCAGTTGTCGGGGTCGAGGGTGACGTATGTGCTGTCGAAAATCGAGTAGGATTCCGACACTGCGAATTTCATAGTGTCATGCTGCATGAAAGTCCATTTGTAGCCGTCGCCGTCGGCATCCACGTTGCGCCAGCAGCTGAGGTCGCTGTCGAATCGGTTGTACCACGGGAACTGTGTGATGGCGGAGCATTCCACGTAAGGAAGCTCGTCGAAGGTGGCCACGAACTGCATGTTGCTGTTCACGGTTATCTGTCGTACGGCGTGGGTGTCGTTGTCGCTCCAGCGCACAAGACGGTAGCCGTTGCGTGGTATGGCGGTAATGGTTATTGTGGAACCGGCAGTGTAGGTGCCGCCTCCGCGCACGGTGCCTTTGGCGGTGTCGTTGGAAGTAACTGTTACTGTGAAAGTTGTGGGAGCGGTATAAGGCAGTCCGCCCATGGGATTGATCTTGCCTTTGCCCCAAATGTTGCTACCTGCGGCGGGGATGGTGCCCGTGTACCTGTCGGTGATGGCCGAGCGACGGAGTTTCACCATTGCCGAGTCGAACGAAAGGGCGGTGTCCTGTTGCATCCACAGTGCCATAATGCCTGTAACCATCGGCGTTGCCATCGAGGTGCCCTGCATTGCGGCGTAGTATTCGGTGTTGCTCCTGAAAGAGGCTGATGCCACGACGTAGTTGGAACGTATGTAGCTGCTGTAGAAACGGTTTACCGGAGCAATTATCCATTCTCCCGGAGCGGTGATGTCGGGTTTGGCGCGGTTGTCGGCGGTGGGACCGTGCGACGAGAAATAGGAGATGTCGCCTTTGGTGATGTAGGTCCAATTGGCCTGACGTCCGCTGGTCGAGGTCCACGTCTTGCGGGTGGAGTAGGAGCCCACGCTTATGATGCTGTGTCCGGTGCCGCCAATCTCGCCCACGGTACTGTTTGTGTTGCCTTCGGTTACCTGATTGTAGTTGCAGTCGATAAAGGTGCCGTCGCTGGTCCATGCGTTGATTTTGTTGCCGGCGGTGGCTTTTACGACAAGCATTACTTTCTGGCGGTTGTGGCTCTGGTTGTTGGCGTTTACAATAAATGCGATGTTGTTTTTGCCGTTGTTGGTGTTGGTTCCGTCTTGGTAAACGCGGCAGTAAATGGTTTCGTTGTCGCTGTCGGTAAGGTTGAAATTGGCATAGCTGTTCACCCACGAGTAATAATAGTTGCTTCTGTCGTTGAACCTGCCTGTGGTGGTGTCAACAATGACTAATCCTGCCATAAAGCGTGTGCTGGTGTCGTCGCCCCAGATGTCGACGATGGTGTATCCTGCTGAACTTCCGTTGAAATCCAATATGGAATAAAGCAGTGTGTCGGAGGCTGTGAAGGTCTTGTCGAGATGCAGCTTGTCCTCACCCTCGTTGCCGGCGGCGCCCACAAGTATCAGTTTGTTGGGGTAATCCGACAACAGGGAGTCGCAGGCGATGTCGAAATTGGAAGTGCCGTCGTGCGGACCGGAATGGTTGCCGATGCTCATGTTTATCACGCAGGGTTTGCCCACCGAAAGGGCGTATTCCTGAATGTATTCGATGGCATCGTAAATGGCGGCGGTGGTCAAGGTCGACGATACCAGAACTATGTCGGCGTTGGGGGCCATACCACGGTATTTGCGCATGGCGGCTGTGTTGCCACCGCATCCTGCCGCTATGCCTGCCACGTGGGTTCCGTGTGTCTCGCTGGCGGTGCTGCGGGCCACGTTAAGGATGGCTGATTGCGAGGTGTATTCGCTGCCGTAGCCGAAGGTGGTGGGAGCAGTGCCATTGCTGTCGCCCTGCTGCCATACTCTCTTGATTCTCAGCGTGGTGCCTGTGGAGTCGAAGAAGGCGGGATGTCCGTATTCGAAGCCCATGTCGATAACGCCGACAATCACTCCAGTGCCGTCGTAGCCGTGGGGCAGGTTTACACCGTTGTAAACGTTGTCAACGCCCATTACGATACGTGCGCTGTCGAGCGTGGGACGGCCTTTGGTACCTACGTCAATCAACAAGCATCTGCCCGATTCGGACAGGGCAATGAATTGACTTACAGGTATCTGCACGTGCAAGGTGTTGCCTCTCCCGTATTTGGTTTTCACGCCGTAGGCGGCAAGGTCGTTGGCGCTGTAGCCAGGTGCCATCCTTACAAAGGCCTGCACATAGTCGATGCCGTTTTTGGTGAAGATGCCGTATTGTTCGGCGAACTCCTTGCTATTGGCTTTTCCGCTTATTATGTCCAAAGCCATGAAAGCGCTGGCGCAGGACAGACTTTTTGCACTTGCAACTGATTGGTTTGGGGCGGGTTGCATGTTTGGCAACGAGCCGAGCTCATGTTTTTGAGCATTAACAGAAAAAAGGCAACATATTAATAATGTTGCCCAAACAAAATGTTTCATTGTTTTATTTTTTTTATTTCTCGATTCTGATACGAGCGTCAACGGCGGTTACGTAGCGCGGGTTGCCGAGCAGCGGGTTGAGGTCCATCTCCACAATCTCGGGAGCGGCCTGTACCAGTGCGCTCACACGTGCTATCTGGTCGGCGTAGAGGTCGATGTTCACAGCCTCTTGTCCGCGCACGCCTTGCAGTATCTTGTATCCGCGCAGCTTGGTGAGCATCACCTTGGCCTCGTCGGCGGTGATGGGTGCCAGAGCCGACTGCACGTCTTTCAGCACTTCGATGAAGATACCGCCAAGACCGAAGAAAATCTGGTGTCCGAATTTCTCGTCCTTGATGGCTCCGATATAAACGTCGGTGCCGTCGAGCATGGGGTACATCTCCACAGCGTAGGTGTCCTTGATGGCCATCAGGCGGTCGAACTCGCGGCTTACGGTGTCGAGGTCTTTCACGCCGAGGGTTACGCCGCCCACGTCGCTCTTGTGCAGAGGTCCTACCACTTTCATCACCAGCGGGGTGTCGTTGCCGCAGCCCACCTCTTTGGCGAAAGCCAGTGCGTCGTCCTTTTTGTCCACCTCAACGGATTTCTTGCGCGAGATACCTGCGGCGTCCAAAAGCTCGTTGTAGTCGGCAATTTCGAGGTATCCGCTCTGGCAGCGGTCGATGGTCTTGCGGATGCGAGCCACGTCGACGGCGGGCTGTTCCACGTTCTCGGGCTGGGGCTTGGGGGTGTTGTACACCTTGCAGAGGGCGTTGCCGAAAACGCACTCTTCGGGGAAATTGATGCGGTTTTTGTTTTTGATGAAATCGTCAAGTTCCTCACGTACGTTGATGATGGAAGGTATGATGGGGAAGATGGGTTTCTTGCAGGTTTTCATCTTTTCGTCGAGGAGTTTGTACACCTCCCAGTTGGAGAACAGTCCGGGGCTGCCGAAGATAACGCACATGCAGTCGATGTTGTCGAAATCGTTCTCGCAGGCGTCGATGATGTAGCCGAGCTGTTCGGCGGTGCCTGTGGCGAGGAAATCGATGGGGTTGCCTACCGATGAGCCTCCGAAGAGTTTGCTGAGCAGTTCGTCGGCTTTGGGACCTTCGATGTGAGGCACGTCCATGCCGTTGTTCGACAGCACGTCGGTGAGCATCACGGCGGGACCGCCGGCGTGGGTGATTACGGCCATGTTCTTGCCTTTCACCTCGGGGTGCATAAATATGGCGCAAACTGTGGTCAACTCCTCACGGTTCTGGCAACGCACGATGCCTGCTTTCTGGAAGAGGGCGTCGACGGCGGCGTCGTTGGTGGCAAGGGCTCCTGTGTGCGAGCTGGCGGCACGGCTGCCTGCTGCGCTACCGCCCGATTTGATGGCGGCAATGCGGCATCCCTTGTTGATAAGGGAACGCGAGTGTTTGAGGAGTTTCTGCGGGTTGGAGATTTTCTCCATGTAAAGCATTATCACGCGGGAGCTCTTTTCGGGGTCGAAGGTGGTGTCGAGGTGCTCGAGCACGTCCTCGATGCCTGTCTGGGCGCAGTTGCCCACTGCCCATACGCTGTTGAATTTCAGGCCGTTGGTGATACCGTATTCTTTGATGAACACTGCTGTGGCACCGGATCCGGTGACGAAATCCACGCCATGGGGGTCGAGTGGGGGTATGGGGGCGTCGAAAGCGCCGCAGTAGTTGGTGTTGAGGAATCCCGTGCAGTTGGGACCTATCAGGCTGCCGCCCACGCTGTTGATGGTGTCGGCGATATGGCGTTCGAAGGCTGCACCTTCGGAGTTCTCTTCGGCAAAACCGGCCGAGAGGATGATGAAACCTTTGGTGCCTTTCTCTTTGGCAAGCACGTCGACGGTGTGGGGACAGTACTTGGCGGCGATGGCCAGTATTGCGCAGTCCACCTGCGGAAGGTCTTCTACTTTGTGGATGCATTTAATGCCCTGTACTTCCTCTTCTTTGGGGTTCACTGCATATATCGTGCCTTTGAAATTGCTGTTTTTCAGGTTCAAAAGCACGTGACCGCCGGGTTTGTGGATATCGGCGGAAGCTCCGACAACAACGATGCTGCGCGGATCGAGTAATTCTTTGGCTATCATATCTATATGTTTTGTTTATTTACTTATTGTTTTTGCAAAATTACGAAAAATAATTGGTATTTCCAAATGTTTTTTTGTTTGGATGTGTTCGTATGTACGGGGGGCGTAATAATTCTCCGCTCCCGTTGGTCGCTATCGAAATGTCCACTGGACATTTCTTCACCCCCGCCTGTGTTCTGTCGCCCCTACGGGGCTTTATTGTTTTTTTTTTATTTTTTCAGATTACGAGGACGTTGCCCACGTCTGTATGATGTCGCCCCTACGGGGCTAATTACTAATTACTAACTACTAATTATTTATTGTTCGCTTTCGGGTAGGGACTTGAAGCCGAAGCCCATAATCTCGCTGCTTTCGATGATGTTGACAAAGGCGTCGGGGTCGAGGCGGCGGATGTTGGACTTGAGGCGCACGAGGTCGCGGCGGTCGAGGGTGACGTAGATCATCTTTCGCTCAGCGCCTTGGTAGAGGCCCGTTCCGGCAAAGCAGGTGCCGCCGCGTTCCATGTCGTTGATGATGAAATCGCGCACTTCGTCAATCTTGTCGGTAACGATGAACACTGTTTTGTAGGTCTTGAGGCCGTCCACCACAAGGTCTATTATCTTGCTTTCGATAAAGATAAGGATGATGGAATAGATTGGCAGACGGATGTCCTCGAAGGCGATGAGTGTGGTGAGGGAGATAAGGCTGTCCACTATCAGCACCAGCGTGCCGAGCGAAATATGGGTGTATTTGTGCAGTATCATGGAGATGATGTCGCTGCCGCCCGAGGTGGCACCGGCTCGGAAAATGACGCCAATTGCCACGCCGTAGATAAGTCCCGCCACAACGGTGTTGAGGAAGAAATCGGGCATGAACCATACGTGGGAGCCGTCCTTTGCCACATAATAGAGGGCCGATTGCGTGTCGGCCAACACATTGCCGCCGTGGATAAGCGGCGCATAGCCCCACAAAGTTTCCATCACGAAAGTGAACACGGGTATCAGTATCACCGAAATAACGGTCTTTACACCGAATTTCGGCCCCAGAACGATGGTGCCGATGATAAGTAGCGGTATGTCCATGCACACGCCGGCTATGGATATTTTCCATCCCCACAGCGCGTTGAACACGTTGGCCAAGCCGTACACGCCTCCGGGCGCAAGGTGGTAGGGGTTTACAAACATCACGTCGCCCACGGCGAACAATGCGCTGCCCAAAATAAGGAGCAGATACGAAAAAACTTCGGTCTTCAGTTTGTTGTTGTCCATGTTATGTGTTGTTTTTATGTGTGTTGAACAAAATCGGCCACCGCCGTTTCGGTTTGCAAAGATACGAAATTTTAGTGAACTGTGATCAGTGAACTGTGATGATAAAAAATAAAAGACGCCACAAAATGGCGTCTTTTATTTCAATATTGTATAACGGAAAAATCCGAACTCCGAATTATCAGTCGCCCAAAGTGGCCACCATAACGGCCTTGATGGTGTGCATGCGGTTTTCGGCTTCGTCGAACACGATGGAGGCTTCGCTTTCGAACACTTCCTCGGTAACTTCGATGCCGTCGAGTCCGAATTTTTCGTGCACGTCACGTCCCACCTGTGTTTCGAGGTTGTGGTAAGCTGGCAGGCAGTGCATGAATTTGCATTTGGGGTTGCCTGTGTTTTTCATCATCTTAGCGTTCACCTGATAGGGTTTCAGCATTTTTATGCGTTCTGCCCATACTTTTTCGGGTTCGCCCATGCTTACCCAAACGTCGGTGTAGATGAAGTCGCAGCCCTTGACGCCCTTAACGGGGTCGTCGGTAACGGTAACCTTGGCACCGGTTTCCTTGGCTATCTCCTTGCACTGTTTCACCAGTTTGGCGTCCGGCTGGAGTTTCTTGGGAGCTATGATACGCACGTCCATGCCCATCTTGGCACCGCCAACCATCAGGCTGTTGCCCATGTTGAAGCGGGCGTCGCCTACGTAAGCGAAAGTTACTTGGTTGAGGGGTTTGTCCACATGTTCCTGCATGGTGAGGAAATCGGCAAGGATTTGGGTGGGGTGAGCCTCGTTGGTAAGACCGTTCCAGACGGGAACGCCGGCGTAGGCTGCCAGTTCCTCGACGGTGGCCTGAGCAAAGCCGCGGTATTCGATGCCGTCGTACATGCGTCCGAGCACGCGGGCGGTGTCTTTCATGCTTTCTTTAACGCCGATCTGCGAGCCTGTGGGGCCGAGGTAGGTTACGTGTGCGCCTTGGTCCTTGGCGGCAACCTCGAAAGCGCAGCGTGTGCGGGTGGAGGTCTTCTCGAATATCAGGGCGATGTTTTTGCCTGTCATTGTGGGCTGTTCGCAACCGGCATATTTAGCGCGTTTCAGGTCGCGTGCCAGGTCGAGCAGATAATTAAGTTCCTTCGGACTGAAGTCCAGAATCTTCAGGAAATTCCTGTTTCTTAAATTGTAAGCCATGTTGTTTATTGTTTAATTGTTTATTGTTTATTCGTTTAATTGTCTGAGGTCAAAGGTCTGAGGTCGGTAGTTAGGGGTCTGATTGTGTATTGTTGTTTTTTTCTTCTCGTATTCGAAGAATAATACAAATGATTGCGGCGATGATGGTTCCGACAAGGCCAACAATCAGATTAAGTCTTCCTCCCGGCCAATGCATTACAAGAAAAAGTATGCCGACAATCAGAAATGCCCCAAAAATGAAGAACAAGCCGTAAGAGATGTTCATGAAAACTCTGTCTGCGGTGGGCATTGGTTTCTTGTTATCCACAATAAACCGATAAATCATAAATCCCCACAATAAATAGCAAACGAAAGACAATCCTAGAACCAACATCAGGTTGCTACCTTGCCAGTGCATGATGCGGAACAAAAATCCACAAAGAATGACAACAATATCGACAATCGAAAGGATTGCCAACACCTTGCTTATCTTATTTCTTTTTTTTGTGCCTGACATGTTTTTATGTTTATTGGTCTGAGGTCTGAAGTCTAAGGTCAAAGGTCAAAGGTCTGAGGTCGGTTGGTTATTTAATATTAAAACTTTCAACTCCTAATTCCTAATTCCTAATTCCTAATTCTCCTAACTCCTAACTATTCTCGTTCCGCAGTAGGGGTTTTCCAGCTGTCCGGCTTCGGTGATGACGCACTCTTTGCCGCCGTTTTCGAGGAACATGATGCCTGCACGTATTTTCGGTGCCATGGAGCCTTCGGCGAACTGACCTTCTTCGAGGTATTTCTTGGCCTCGTCGATGGTGATGGTGTCGAGGGCTTGCTCGTTCTCCTTGCGGAAATTGATGTAAACCTTGGGCACGTCGGTGAGGATGTACAGCTCGTCGGCCTCTATCTGTATGGCGCAGAGAGCCGAAGCAAGGTCCTTGTCGATAACTGCTTCAACGCCACGTACATAGTCGTTTTCCTCCACCACGGGGATTCCGCCGCCGCCGACGGTGACAACTACGTTGCCGGCACGTACCAACTGCTTGATAATCTTGATGTTGTTGATACGTTTGGGCTTGGGCGATGCCACCACTTTACGCCAGCCGTTGCCTTTGGGGTCTTCGCGGTAGATGGCGCCAGTGGCCTCGTGCAGACGTTCGGCCTCCTCTTTGGTGTAGTAGGGACCCACGGGTTTGGTGGGGTTCTGGAATTTGGGGTCGAGTTTGTTCACGGCCACCTGAGTGACGATGGTTACCACGTCCTTGTAGATGTCGTTTTTGGCAAACATATTGCGCAGTGCTATCTCAATCATGTAGGCGATGGAGCCTTGTGTTTCGGCCACACAGTAGTCCATAGGCATGGCGGGGATGTTGAACTCTTTCTTTCCTGCTTCGTGCTGAAGCATCACGTTGCCCACCTGCGGACCGTTGCCGTGTCCGATAACGATGTTGTAACCGCGTTTGATGAGGTTGCAGAGACATTCGCAGGTCTGTTCCACGTTGGCAATCTGCTCCTCAAAAGTGCCTTTCTGTCCGCTTCGCAGCAGGGCGTTGCCGCCGAATGCCACTACAGCAAGTTTTCTCATATTGTCGTTTGTGTTTAATTGTCAATTAGTTATACTTTCGACCTATTGTCGGATGAAACTGCAAATATAGCAAAAAAAAAGGAGTTAGGCAAAAAAAGAGAAAAAGAGTTTTTTTTATCGTGTATCAAAATGATTTTTTGTTATCAATCCACTTCCAGCTCCTCGATTAGATTCCCATCTTTGTTGTAGTATTTCCAACTGCCTACTTCGCGTGTGTCGAAATTGTCGTTGCAATAAACTTTTCCATAGCTTATGCGTTTGGTATGGGTGTCGTATTCGATGGCTTTGGCTTCGTATTTGTAGCCCGCAAAAATTTCATCGGAAAGAAGGCGGAAGTCGCTCAATTCCTTTGTCAGTTCACCGTTTGGGGCAAAGAAATACCAATTGCCTGAAGGCATGCCGTCGGTATAGGAGCCGAAAACACTTATATTATTGTTTATGTATTTCTTGAAAATGCCGTTGCGTTTGGCGTTTTTGAAAGTGGTTTCGGTGCGCCAGTTGAAACGTTTCACCACGCACAGGGCGTCCACGGTGGTGTCGTAGGTGTCGCGGTAGAATCCGGCATTGTATTTTTCGTTGCGGTATTGTCCTGCGTTGGAGTAATAAAGTTCACGGTTTTCGGGCGACATCTCCACCTTCGACTTCCACTGGTTGTCCTTCTTGTATCGGTAAAGATAGTCGTGCATGTACAGACGGTTGTCTTTGTATTTCAGCATTATTTGTTCGTTGTAGTCGCCGTCGTGGGCAATTTCCGACAGCTGATTATCCAAAAATAGACATGTAACCAAATCTTCGTCGATGCTGAAGATGCCTGTCATGTAATTTCCGTAGTCAAAACAGTCCACAGTGCTGTCGTCGTTGAAAGCAAGGTAGAGTTTTTTGTCCACATACGGGCTAATCTCTATGTCAAGATGTGTGCCGTCAGAACATTTGTAAGGGTCTATCGACCATTTGTAGCCGGTTATCTCGTTGAAAACATCATCGTTTGAATTGTTGCCACCGCACGAAGAAAATGCTCCCAACACGCAAATTGCGATTAGCCAAAGTGCGGATTGTTTTATTTTTGTAACAGCGGTCATGTTTTTAAAATTAATTACTACTCTTTAGAAAATAAATGGATATAAATCAGTGTCTTACAACAAACCTCTTTGTGATGATGCCGCCATCGGTCTTTATTTTTATGGTGTAAACGCCGTTTGGCAGTTCCCTGACGTTGACGATGGCCTGTTTTGTAGTGGGGGAGAGGGTTTTGAGCAGTCGGCCGTAGGTGTCGAAAACCTGCAGCTGGTCAATAACGCTTTCGGAAACCACATAAAGATTTGTCGATACTGGGTTGGGCATAAGCTCCGTTTTCTCTTTTCCTGCCGAAAGTATTCCCACAGGCGACTTTTCGATGACGAGTGTGTCCATATATCTTATCAGGTTTCCTGTCGAATCTTCGATGCGTCGGTTTGCGGTGGAATAGCTGTGCCCAACGGGTCTTACAATGCGGCAACCATTTAAATACAGGTTGGAGAAATTGGCAATAGGGCCATTATTCATTTCACCAATTATTTTTGCATCACAGTTGTTCAGTGTGAATCCGGCACCCGTAACGTTGTAAATGCCGTTGCCGACAAGAGATATTAAAGTCATGTCGCTCATTTCGAGGCGGTACATCGACATTATTTCGTGATTGCGGTACGTCAGTAGTTCTAGCGTGTCGTTTGTTCCATTGCCGTAGATAATTGTGTTGGCACCATTTAAAACCATCGGTTTTTGGCTGTTGGCTACAGCATTGTTATTGCGTCCGTCCACAATGTTTTTGCCTATGCACTTTATGGTGACACTGCTGTCGCATTGTATTCCTATGTAATTCATGCGCGATATGGTGGCGTTGTTGAGGATTAGGGTGTTGGAAAGACTGTCGTAGCTCACGTGGCCCGAAATTCCTTCGCCCACAATGCTGTCGGCATTAAGCACGGTTACCTGCGTGCCTGCAATTGTTATAGGGTATATGGGACGGAGATAGGGCTGGGTGTATTCGCTGCTTATCACCATGCTGTCCAAAGAGCAGATGGGATTTCCAAACGTGTGGGTTGTCGAGTCGTAATATGTGTTTGGCGGATATGTGATATATTTGTTTTCGAAAATCACACGGTCGTAATTGGCTATGGGACTGCTGCTTCCTATCAGATTGACAATGCCGTTGCTAAACCTGATTTCTCTATTCGTTACGCGTGCTTTTATAAGAGGAAGATTATATACATAATACGAGTTGCGATGATCGCGGCTGATGGTTATTTTGCCATCTGCATTGAAAAAGATGTCTTTGGCTCGGATGCTTGTTTCCATTGAAGTGGTGTTGCACCGGCAATGTCTGATGTTAAGGACGGCGTTTGACGGTGATATAAAATGAGTCGTGTCGAATAATTCAATTATTGGAGTGCAGCGATAGCCCAATATAGTATTGGTGTCCTCAAACCGTATTGTTATCGATGAGTCGGCTCGTAAAAGTGGTGCCTGGAAATGTTGGTTGCTGTCTCCGATAATGGCTCCCCTTAATATAAGAGTCTTGATGGAATCCACGTATTTCACAGTGCCAGAAATGTATGGGCCTGTTATGTTCGATGCGTTTGAGTCTGTAACTTGTACGCCTACTATCGAAATAGGGTAGGTGCGTTGTGCCGGAACTGTCACCGCTGCAATAAGCAGTGTTATAACAATATAAGTTGCTTTTTTCATAAGTTTATAATTTGATTTATCGTTTTATTTTCGTTTCCGCGATTCGGCAAAAAAACAAAATTTGTCGAAAGCCGAACAATATCAAACTACAAAGTTACTATTTTTTTCCTGTTTTTGCAACAATATTTTAAATGTGTGCCGTAATTTGTTGCGAATAAATTGTTTGCAAAGATATTGGTTTTTATTGACAGCAGTTTGTAGATAAATAAAAGTAGTGCGAAATGCAAAATGTTGTATATTTGCAAACGATGAAAGACGAAACAAAACGTATTATTTACTTGAAAATAAAATAAATATGAATTGGTTGGATTTGATTTTGGTCGTGCCGCTGGCGTGGTTCACCTACAAGGGATTCAAAAAGGGTCTGGTTTTCGAGCTTTTCGCCTTGGCGGGATTGCTGCTCGGCACCTGGGCTGCGGTGCATTTCTCGTCGTTTGTGGCCGAGCTGATAGGCATCGAGGGGAGCAGCGCCATCTTGGTGGCCTTTTTCGTTACTTTCGTCGGAGTGGTGGTGCTGTCGTATTTCGCCGGCAAGCTGGGCAACGGCATTCTTAAGGTGATGAAACTCGACATGCTCAACAAACTCCTCGGCGCCCTTTTCGGGATGCTCAAATGTGTGTGCATCCTCAGCGTGCTGCTGTACTACGTCACCGTGATTGACTACAAGGACAAGCTCATCACCCCGCAGGTGAAACAGCACTCGCTGCTCTACCATCCTGTGGAGAGCACGGGGAACCTCATTATCGGCGGCGTGAAATCGTACGTAAATACGCATAGCAAAGACTAATTGCCACGGCTTTAGCTTATTAACAAATTGTTGATAAAAAAGGAAAACTATTTTTTAAACATCACCGAAAAAGCACTAATTTTGCAACGTGTTTAAAACGGAAAAAAACGTCATACAATGAAATTTATAATTAACAGTCAGTTATTTGCAAAAAATTTGCAAGCGTTAAGCGGAGTGCTTACCACCAACAACAACGTGCCAATCATCAGCTGCTTCCATTTCAACTTGGAGGACAAGCTTCTCACTGTCAAGGCTACCGATTTGGAGACAACCGTTACTACCACCATCGAGCTTGAGGAGGCCGAGACCGACGGCCTGAGCCAGATTGCCGTCCCCGCCAAGAAACTCATCGACATAATGAAAAGCGTGAGCGACGAACCCATCACCTTCACCGTCGACGAATCCACTTTCAGCGTGGAGCTTAAGTCGCGCGAAGGCAAATACCGTCTGGCCGGCCAGAATCCCGAATCGTTCCCCGCCATGCAGCCCAAGGGCGAGACCAACAGCGTAACCATCAGCGCCTCGGCACTGGTCAACGCCATCACCAAGACATCCTTCGCCGCAAGCACCGACGACATGCATCAGCAGATGTCGGGCATTTTCTGCGAGCTCTCCCCCGAATACACCACCTTCGTGGCCACCGACGCCCACAAACTGGTGCGCTACCGCCGTCTCGACGTGGTTAACGACGAAGTTAAGAGCTTCATTTTCTCCAAAAAACCCATCAATCTGGTTAAGAACATACTCTCGGCCAACAAGGAGGAATGCGACGTTACCATCGAATACAACAACACCAACGTCTTTTTCTCGTTCGGCAATATGTTTGTGGCCTGCCGCCTGGTCGACGGCAAATATCCCGACTACGAACGCGCCATCCCCAAGGAGAACCCCTACCGTCTGACTTTGGACAGGGCTTCGTTCCTCAACTCGCTGCGCCGCGTTTCCATCTTCGCCAACGAAACCACCCATCAGGTGCGTATCAAAACCGGCGGAAACGAGGTGATAATCACCGCCGAAGATGTCGATTACAGCAACGACGCTCGCGAACGCCTTGCCTGCGAATACGAAGGCGAGCCGATGGAGATTGGCTTCAACGCACGTTTCCTGCTGGAGATGATTTCCAACCTCGACAGCGAGAACATAGTGATGCAGCTGTCGCACCCCAGCCGCGCAGGTATCATCACTCCGGTTGTCGACGACGAGAACAACAAAGAGGACATCCTTATGCTCGTTATGCCTGTTATGCTGGCCAACAGCTGATGAGGCAACATTTATAGAACACATCTTTTTGAAAAGACGCCCTGCGGCGTCTTTTCTTTTGTGCGTTGAAACCCTCTGGCCCACTAAAAGGGAAATTGTACAGACGCTCGCGCACCGTCTGTGAAAAAACATTAACTATTTTTTTTATTTTTTACAAAATAAAACGTATATTTGCAGTTTGATACAAATATAAAAATACCATTATCATGAATAAAACGACATCCTTCCTGTTTGCCGTGGCAATGGCGTTTTCGGCCATGTCGCAGACTGTAGATTTGCGTTTCACGGGCCAGCTTTCGGGCGGCAGTTTTGTCTGTTTGGACAGCGTGAAAGTGGAAAATATAACCCGCGCTTGGAGCGAGACCCTTGTCTATCCCGACACCGTGCTTTCGTTCACCAACGTTGGCATCAACGACGTTCAGGGTGGCGTGTCGTCGCTTAGCGCATACCCCAACCCCATGGGCGGAAGCACCACCGTAAGCATGTCGTTGGCACAGAGCGGCACGGTAACCATATCCGTTTACGACCTTTCGGGGCGCTCCGTGGCATGGCACTCCGCCTTTTTGGAGGCCGGTGCCTATGCCTTCAACGTGAGCCTCGAGGCGCAGCAGGTGTATCTGCTTGCGGTGGCCACGCCCACAGGCCGGCAGACACTGAAACTCGTCAATACCCACGGCGGCTCCTCCAACGCCGTGTCCAACCTCATATTCACCGGCGTGGCGGTGGCGAAAGGCGTAACCACAAGACCTTTCGGCATGGGCGACGCCATGAAATACACGGGTTACGCCACCTTTGACCGCCGCAAGTTGAAAAGTGCCGCGAAACACCAGCGTCAGGATGGGAGCGAGGACATCACCCTCGTCTTCGACGAAGCCAGCGTGATGCCACAGGGCGCTCTTACGGGCGTTTTCTCCGTATCGCAGAACGGCAGGGTGCATTTTTCGTCGGGCAACCTGCAGTGGTCGGCCACTGGCGGCATGATGAGTACCACCACACATACCGTGGCCGGAGCGGGCACCGCCGACGGCACTTGGCGTTTCGCCCCAAACCAATGGGATGTGATAGGCGAGTCCAACGCCAACATATCATCGTCGTACAACGGCTGGATAGACCTCTTTGGCTGGGGCACCAGCGGCTACGGCAACAAGCACCCCTACCTCATCGAGCAGCGCCCGGCGTTTTACGTGAACGGAGTCAACAGCATCAGCGGCACCAACTACGACTGGGGAGTGTTCAACGCCATCTCCAACGGCGGCGACGCCCCTGACCTATGGCGCACTCTCACCTTCGACGAGATGCAGTACTTGCTATTCTACCGGCATACCCTTTCAGGGATTATCTTTGCCAAAGCAACCTTGGAGAACACGGCGGGCTTGGTTCTGTTCCCCGACAACTGGGATTCCACGGCTTTCGCCATAAACAACGCCAACGACGGCGGCGCCGATTTCTCGGTGAACAACATAGTGCAGTCTGACTGGATCTCCATTCTGGAGCCCGCGGGATGCGTGTTCCTGCCTGCGGCGGGTTACCGCTACGGCACCCAGATTAACGACGTTGGCGTGAGCGGCAATGTGTGGTTATCCACATACTACGACGAGAGGGACGCGCACTCGCTGCGTTTCACCGGCACCGGTATGCGTTCGTTCGGCAATTTCCGCTATTGCGGAGGGTCGGTGCGTCTTGTGTGCGACGAAACGGCCATCCTACCCATCGTTACCACCGACTCCATAAGCAACCTCGACGACCATAGCGCTCGTACCGGCGGCAACGTAGTTTCCGACGGCGGCACCCCCGTAACAGAGCGCGGTGTGTGCTGGAGCACCTCACCCAACCCCACCATCATTGGCAACCACACCACCAACGGCACAGGCACAGGAGCCTTCACTATCAGTCTCTCCGGCCTCAGCGCCAACACCGTTTATTACTTGCGCGCCTACGCCACCAATAGGGTGGGCACGTCATACGGCCAGCAAATGGTGTTCACCACCCTCGACATACCCACAGTAACCACAGCGGCCATGAGTACCATTATCGATACCACGGCCACCGGCGGAGGCAGGGTTACCTTCGACGGCAACACCACCGTTACGGCCCGCGGCGTGTGCTGGGACACCACGCACAACCCCACCATTTCAGGCAACCACACCACCAACGGCGGCGGCACAGGATCGTTCACCAGCATACTCACACAGCTTATCCCCAGCACCACGTACTACGTGCGCGCCTACGCCACCAACATCATCGGCACGGCCTACGGAGCCGAACTCAGTTTCACCACATTGGCACTGCCATCGGTATCCACCACCATGGCAAGCAACGTAAGCGACAGCGGAGCCACCAGCGGCGGCAGGGTTACCAACGACGGTGGCACTCCCGTAACAGCCCGAGGCGTGTGCTGGAGCACCTCGCAATATCCCACCGTGGCCGACAGCCACACCATCGACGGTAGCGGCACCGGTATTTTTACCAGCCTACTGCCGCGACTTATACCCGGCACCACGTACTACGTGCGCGCCTATGCCACCAACGCCATCGGCACAAGCTACGGCGCTCAGGTGAATTTCACCACACTCTCGATGCCCATAGTGGTTACCGTGGATACAAGCGATATCACCGACACAAGCCTTACCGTCAGCGGAAGGGTGAACTCCGAGGGAGGACTCTCGGTAACTGCACGAGGTTTTTGCTGGGACACCCTGCCCAACCCCACTATTGCCGGCAGCCACTCCACCAACGGCACCGGCTTGGGCAACTACTCCACACATATCGGCGGCCTGAGCATGAGCACCGTTTACTATGTGCGCGCCTACGCCACCAACGCCTTAGGCACGTCCTACGGCACTCAGATAATGTTCAAGACCGACACACTGCCCATGGTACGTATCGACAGCGTAACGCATATCGCCGACACCTCGATAAATACCAGTGGCGCCGTTTACAGCGCCGGCGGAGCAGCCGTTTCGGTGCGTGGCGTGTGCTGGAGCACCTCGCCCAACCCCACCATAGCCGACAACCGCACCGTTGACGGCAACGGCACAGGCAGGTTTAATAGCGTCATCACCGGCCTTGCGCCCAGAACCACTTATTACCTGAGGCCTTATTGCTCCAACGCAGTGGGAGTGTCGTACGGCAACCAAATGGTGGTTACCACTTACGACTTGCCCACTGTGATTACCACAACAGTGCACACCATCATCAACATATCGGCCACAGCTGTTGGCAATGTAACCGCCGACGGAGGCACCCCTGTTACGGTCCGCGGTATCTGTTGGGACACCTTGCAAAATCCCACCATAGGTGGCAGCCACACCACCAACGGCAGCGGCTTGGGAACTTTCAGCGCCAGCATGACAGTCCTGATACCCGGCACCACCTACTATGTGCGCGCCTACGCCACCAACACCATAGGCACCGCCTACGGCCAGCAGATAGCCTTTATGGCGCACACCACACCCACAGTGGTTACCGACGCCATAAGTAATATCACCGGCACTACGGCCTTGTGCGGAGGAACTGTTGTCCTCGACGGCGACACCACCGTTACCACCCGTGGTATCTGCTGGGACACCTTACCCAATCCCGTGATCAACGGCCGACGCACTGCCGATGGTAGCGGCTTGGGGCATTATAGTAGCAACATGATAGGCCTTGCGCCCAACACCACCTACTACGTGCGCGCCTACGCCACCAACGCCCATGGCACGGTTTACGGAGCGCAGGTGAGTTTCACCACTCCTTCCGTAGTTCCAACAGTAACCACCACCGCCGCAAGCAACATAACATCCACCTCCGCCACCACTGGGGGCAATGTTACCGCCGACGGCGGCTCTGCCATTACCGCCCGCGGCGTGTGCTGGAGCACCTCGCAAAACCCCACCATCAGTGGCAACCACACTACCGACGGCACAGGTATGGGCAGTTTTACCAGCAGCCTTACGGGACTGACCGCCGGCACCACCTACTATGTACGTGCCTACGCCACCAACGCCGCAGGCACAGCCTACGGCAGCCAGATTACATTTACCACCACGGCAGGTTCTTATACTTTTTCGGTAAGTGCCAACACTAGTGTGATATTCTCTCCCGGCAACCTGCAGTGGAGTGCCACGGGTGGCGGCAGCACCGCCACAACCCACACCGTGGCCGGCGGCGGAACAGCGGCCGGCACATGGCGTTTTGCTCCCAACCAGTGGGATACCATTGGAGCCAACAACAGCAACATCTCATCTTCCTACTCCGGTTGGATAGACTTCTTCGGCTGGGGAACAAGCGGATACAACAGCAAATATCCGTATATGACAAGCACTACGGATAGTGATTACGGCAACGGTAACACAGATATTTCCGGTACCAACTACGACTGGGGTGTATATAACGCCATATACAACCCCAAGTCGCAGACCACCGACGCCCCCGGCACTTGGCGCACGCTTACAAATGCCGAGTGGGTATACCTGCTAAGCACACGTAGCACCACATCGGGCATACGCTATGCCAAGGCACTGGTCAATGGCATCATCGGTCTCATCCTTGTCCCCGACAACTGGAACACTTCCACCTACTCGCTACATTCCACCAACAGAACAAGTGCCCCTTTTACCGACAACGTGATTTCCTATTCGCAGTGGTCCACGTTGGAGAATGCGGGCTGCGCCTTCCTGCCCGCTACGGGCTCCCGCCATGGGACTTTTGCCGGCAACGCTGGTTCCGGCTACTACTGGTCGGCCACGTACGTCAATAGCAACGACGCGTACCGCTTGTACTTCACCATCGGCACTGTCAATCCCAGCCAAAGCAGCGGCCGCTGCTGGGGTCGGTCTGTCCGCCTTGTGAAGAATGCTAATAGCGGGCAGAGTGCCCAATTGCCTACTGTTACCACCACCGCCGCAAGCAACATAACATCCACCTCCGCCACCACAGGCGGCAATGTTACCGCCGACGGCGGCTCTGCCGTTACCGCCCGCGGCGTATGTTGGAGTACCTCGCAGAACCCCACCGTTAGTGGCAGCCACACCACCGACGGCTCTGGCACGGGCAGCTTTACAAGCAGCCTGATTGGATTGACAGCTGGAACTACCTACTATGTACGTGCCTACGCCACCAATGCGGCAGGCACGGCCTACGGCAGTCAGATAACCTTCACCACCACGTCAGCTCCAGTTTCCTTTGCATTCTCCGTTTCGGCAAACGACAGTGTGTTGTTTTCGCCTGGCAACCTGCAGTGGAGTGCCACGGGTGGCGGCAGCACCGCCACAACCCACACCGTAGCAGGTGGTGGCACTGCCGCAGGCACTTGGCGTTTCGCACCCAACCAGTGGGATACCATAGGACGTGCCAATAGGAATGTCTCATCTTCCTATTCCGGTTGGATAGACTTCTTCGGCTGGGGCACAAGCGGATACAACAACAAATATCCATATATGACCAGCACTACGTATAGTGATTACGGCAACGGCATCAACAACCTTTCTGGTACCAACTACGACTGGGGTGTGTATAATGCCATCTACAACCCCCGTACACAGACCACTGACGCCCCCGGCACGTGGCGCACCCTTACAAAAGATGAATGGGAATATCTGATAGATGACCGCAGCACCCCCTCAGGCATACGCTATGCCAAGGCCACGGTGAATGGTGTGCCGGGTCTTATCATTGTCCCCGACAACTGGAACACTTCCACCTACTCGCTATCTTCCACCAACAACACAAGAGTCGCTTTTACCGTCAACGTGATTTCCTCTTCGCAGTGGTCCACGTTGGAGAATGCGGGCTGCGCCTTCCTGCCTGCTGCGGGTTTCCGCAGTGGGACTTTGGACAACAACGTTGGTTCCGGCGGCTACTACTGGTCGGCGTCGTACAGCGGTAGCAGCGGCGCGTACTTCTTGGTCTTCTACAGCGGCAATGTCAATCCCAGCCAAAGCTACTACCGCTACTTCGGTCGGTCTGTCCGCCTTGTCCGCACCGCCCAGTAATTCTCCCTTGGGCAAGGCAAACCAACAAAGCCAACTCCAATTAAACACACAATCCTATGAAAACCAAATATATAAACCTGAGGATCTGCTTTGCACAGGATAGGTTGCGATGTCGTTTCTCGTGCTTCCGCACCACGACTCCAACCGCCCCGCCGATGAAACCATAGTGGCCTGCAACTACCTGAACTTGATGCGCCAACCCCCCACCGCCTACTCCGAAGAAATAGGTGTGGACCTCGGCTCCGTAAAAGCGCAGCCGTAGCTCCGCTGGAACGACACTCTCGCCACCAGCAAAGCCCTCGACATGGCCTGCCGCGTCTGTAGTGAATGGTGAATGTCGAATTGTCGAAATGCGATTTCACATTCATCATTCACTTTGATTTTCGAAAAAAATCTCTTTTTTTTGTTGCAACACAAAATATTATCACCTCAATGTCGTTATTACAAAGTTGTCCGCCACAAGGACGACCATCATAAAAAATAACGATATTGAAATTAAAGGCAATTAAATATATAACAGGCTTATTCTTAGCCGTTTGCGTTTTGGAATTTCTGACACCCTCCTGCATCAAGGAGGATGACTACCTTACAGATATCTCCGTGCTGGAGTTTTCCGCCGACACCCTCAAGTTCGATACCGTATTCACCACCATCGGCTCCACGGTGCGCAGCGTAAAGGTGTACAACAACGGCAATCAGCCTGTTAAGATTGACCGCATCACCCTCGCACATGGCTCCGCCTCGCGTTTCCGCCTCAACGTTGATGGCGACACCTCGCTCGTGGCGCGCGACATCGAAATCCTTGCCCACGACAGCATCTTTATCTTCGCCCGCGTCAATGTCAACCCCAACTCGGCTTCGTCGCCGTTCCTGATAGAGGACAGCATCGTGTTCACCATGGGCAGCGCAAGTCAGCACCTGCCGCTTACGGCCTACGGGCGCAACGCCGTCTACCACTATCCCGACCACGTTATCCACGACGCTGCGGGCAACAGCTATCCCTATTCCGTCATCGACTGCTCCGAGCCATGGACCGATGCCATACCGCATGTTATTTTTGGCTATGCCGTTGTGGATGAGAGTTTTACTCTGAACGTGGAACACGGCACCGAGGTCTATTTCGGCAAGGACGCCGTGCTTTGGGTGTACGACGGCGGCACACTGCGTGTGAACGGCACTGCCGACGCACCGGTGCTTTTCACCTCCATCCGCCACGACGGCCATTACGCCGACCTGCCCGGACAGTGGGGTTATATCTGGCTATCGTCGGGAAGCCGCGACAACACAGTGAACCACGCCATAGTGCGTAACGGATACATCGGTTTTCTGGCCGACACCGTGGTGAATTCCAACCCCACGCTCGACATCCGCAACACGGTGATAGAGAACATGTCGTTGGCGGGAATCTATGGACAAGGGGCACGGATAGAAGGCGACAATCTGCTTGTAACCAACTGTCAGACTGCTACTTTGGCGCTGACGCTCGGTGGCAGGTATGTCTTTAGCAATTCCACCTTTGCCAACTACTGGAGTTACAATATGCGTCGTTCGCCACAGCTGATACTCAACAACTGGTACGAGAGTGCCGACGGTGCCATACAGCTGCGTCCGCTGCAGCAGGCCGATTTCTACAACTGCATCGTGTACGGCTCGGCCAACGAGGAGCTGGCTTTGGATTTCGCCGAAAGCGGCACGGCGTCGTTCTCCTTCACCAACTGTCTTTTGAAAACGCAACTGTCTATACCACAATCGCTAATGACCAACTGTCTGATAAACCAAGACCCTCTTTTTGTGGACCACTCCGCCGCCGACTACCATCTGAAAGCCGAATCGCCGGCCCGCGGCAGAGGCAACACCGCCTATCTGAAACAACAGACCGACCTCGACAACCGAGTCCGTTCCAATCCCCCGTCGATAGGAGCGTTTGAATTCTTTGAAGAATAATTAATAGTTTATAATTTATAGTTTATAGTTAATAGATAATTTGATGATTGTTAAATAGTTAATGAGATAATTGATGATAATGGTTGCTGTTTTTTTTACCCGAAATGTGTCGGAGACACATGATCTCAATAACCCCACACAAGGAAAGCAGTGTGGGGGTAAAAACACGCACCCTGAAAATCAGCGTCTCGGAGAGACGCGACCTTTACTTAAGCAATTGGATTAATAATTGATAGAAAAATAATATGAAAGAAAGTGTTATTCGAAGAAAATCTAAAGATATGGCATTGAAAATAATATCCCAATATAAATATTTGGTTGAAGATAAGAAAGAATATGTTCTTTCCAAACAGTTGTTGCGTTCCGGGACTAGTATTGGAGCAAATGTTGTGGAGGCGTCTAACGCTCAGTCGGATAATGATTTTATTGCAAAATTGTATATCGCACTAAAAGAAGCAGGTGAAACACAATATTGGCTTGAATTGCTTTATGAGTCGGAATATTTGGATATAGATAAGTTTAATAGTGTTTATGAGGATTGTACAGAGGTGATAAAAATATTGACAGCGATTATAGTCTCAAAGAAAAGTAATATGATCAATTCTGTAAAGAATTGAATAATTGTAAACTATAAATTATAAACTATAAACTAATCACAATCACTAATCACAAATCACGATGTTTAATTACATATCCGGAAAATTGGTAGAAGTGTCGCCGGCTTTCGCCGTAATCGACTGTGGGGGAGTGGGTTATCTGCTCGAAATCTCCCTCAATACCTACACACAGATAAAAGACAAGAACGAGGTGAAACTCCTTACTCATTTCGTGGTGCGCGAGGATGCACAGATGCTGTTCGGCTTTTACGAGGAGAAAGAACGCGCCCTGTTCCGTCAGCTGATAGAGGTGAACGGGGTAGGGGTGGCCACCGCACGTGTGATGCTTTCGTCGTACTCCACCGACGAGCTGGCACAGGCCATTGTTTCGCAGGATGTTAAGCTGGTGCAGAGCATCAAAGGCATCGGTCCCAAGACGGCCCAACGCATCGTTCTGGAGCTCCACGACAAGCTCGGCAAGCTCGACGACATCGCTGTGGTGCCGACAAAAGGCTTGCAGAACAATAAAAACCAAGAAGAAGCGTTATCTGCTTTGGTGGCCTTGGGATTTCCCAAATCGGCGGCCGAGAAAGCCCTTCGCAAAATTGCCGAGAGCAACCCCGACGCCACTGTGGAAGAATTTATAAAAATGGCACTTAAACTGCTGTAAAACAACGAATAAACGCTGATGTTCCTGTCGGATAACAAGATATTACGGGCTACGCTGCTCCTGCTTGGCACAACGCTTATGGGTGTTGCTATGGGCGACACCTTTGGCGTTACCGAAAGGCGTAACGCTCCCCTCGACATATCTTCGACAGAGCCTCTTGCCGAAACATCAGCGACAGCTTCTGTCTATAAATCGTCGGCTTCTGTAGTTGCGCCCTTCGAAAGTGTTGCCGCTCAAGGCGATACGGTGCCCAAAGGTTCCGGTGCAAGGAAAATGGGCTCCAAAGACCCCAAAAATTTCACCACCGAGGTCCAATACAATCCTCAAACCAACGACTATCTGATAATCAAAAAGATAGGCGACTTGGTCGTTGACCGCCAGTATATGACTTTCGAGGAGTACCAGAACTACCAGATGGAGCAGCTGATGCAGAACTACTGGAGCAACAAGACGAAAACCGCAGCTTTGGACAAAAATGCCGGCAACTCCAACAATCTGCTCGACAATATCCCCGGAGTGAACAAACTGGCTGGACTTGCCGAAAACCTGCTGGGTCCCAACGCTATACAGATAAATCCCAGCGGCTCGGCCGAACTTACCTTCGCCATTGTGAACAACAAACGCGAGGACCCCGCAATCGACGTGAACAAACGCAGCGTCACCAACTTCGATTTCGACGAGAACATACAGATTAACCTCAACGCAAAAATCGGCGACCTTATCGATTTCGACATCAACCAGAACACCCAGGCCGTTTTCGATTTCGAGAATACCCTGAAACTCAAGCACGAAGGCAAGGAAGACGATATCTTGCAACTTATCGAGGCTGGTAACATCGCCATGCCCCTCAACACCAAGCTGATACAGGGCAGCCAGAGCCTGTTCGGTTTCCACACCAAGCTGAAATTCGGCAAACTCACCATAGACGGAGTTTTCTCCGAACAGAAGACCGAATCGCAGAACCTGCAGGTGCAGGGCGGGGCACAGACCGAGGAGTTCCAGATAAAAGCCGATGAATACGAGGAAAACCGCCACTTCTTCCTCGCACAGTATTTCTACGACAACTACAACAAAGCCATGTCCACCCTTCCGGTGCTCAACTCCAACATCAAAATCATCCGACTGGAGGTGTGGCGCACCAACGTGGGAGCCGCCGTTACCGAAAACCGTAACATTGTGGCCCTTACCGACTTGGGTGAGAAAAATCCGTACATGAGCAGCCTCTACAATCCTTCGGGACGCACGTTGCCCAGCGAGAACTCCAACAACCTTTTCAATGTTATAAACCGTTCGGCGATACGCAGTGTGAACCAGATTACGCCCTATATGCAGAGCAAAGGCTTTGTGTCGGGACGCGACTACGAAAAGGTGGAGAGTGCCCGAAAGCTCAACCCCAGCGAATATACCTTCAACCCGCAGTTGGGCTTCATCTCTCTTAACCAAGCACTTAGCGCCGACCAGATTCTGGCCGTGGCTTTCCAATATCAAGTTGTGGGCGACACCACAGTATATCAGGTTGGTGAACTTACAACAGACGGTATCGTTGACCCCAACACTTTGGTTGTCAAACTTTTGAAAAGTACCACCATCAACACCAAGAGTCCGCTTTGGAAACTGATGATGAAAAACGTCTATTTCCTGAAAAGCACGCAGATCAGTCCCGACAAATTCCGTCTCAACGTGCTGTACGAAGGCGATGACGGCGGTGTGATGACGGGCTATTTCGCCGACGGTCCCAAGAAAGGCATCCCGCTGATTGAGGTGTTCGGTCTCGACCGCATGGACGCCATGCAGTACCCCTACGCCGACGGTGTGTTCGACTGGCTCGACAACGCCACCACCGGCGCAGGTATCATACAATCCTCCACAGGACGTGTCTTCTTCCCATACGTGGAGCCTTTCGGCAAGGACTTGCGTGAAATCCTCGGCGACGACGTGGCCGCCAACAAATACTGTTTCGACTCGCTGTATACCCTCACCAAAACCCTTGCACAGCAGTATCCCGACAAGGACAAATATTACCTCGAAGGCAGCTACTCCACCGCCATGAGCGGCGAAATCTCGCTCGGGTTCAACATTCCCGAAGGCTCGGTGAAAGTTACAGCAGGTGGCATACCGCTTGTCGAAGGGGTGGACTACACCGTGGATTATATGATGGGTAAGGTGCGTATCATCAACGAAAGTGTGCTCAGTTCGGGCACTCCCATCAGCATCTCGAGCGAGAGCAACTCGTTCAGTATGATGACGAAACGTATGATGGGAATGCACCTTAACTACGAAATCAACCCCAAGTTCAACATCGGAGCAACGATTTTGAACCTGCACCAGAGGCCGCTTACGCAGAAAAACAACTTCGGCGACGAGCCGCTCAACAACACCATCTGGGGACTCGACCTCTCGTTCCAGCACGATATGCCGTGGCTCACCAAAGCCATCGACTGGCTGCCCGGCATTAGCACCAAAACACCCTCGGAGCTTACGCTGAATGCGGAATTTGCACATTTTATACCCGGTATGTCGAAAACCAGCGAGAGCGGTACCTCGTATATCGACGATTTCGAAGGTGCCAAGTCGGGCATCGACCTGAAAAACGTGGCAAGCTGGCATCTGGCAAGCACCCCGCAGGACTGGTCCACACCCAACCCAATGTTCCCCGAAACCCGTATCGGCTCCGACTTGGAGTACGGCTATAACCGCGCACGCTTGGCGTGGTACCGCATCGACGACATTTTCTACAGCAGCAACTCGCCTTCAAATATCGGCGACGCCGACCGATCCCGTCCCTACGCCCGCCGCATCTCTGAGCAGGAGGTGTTCCCCAACAAAGAGCTGGCCGCCGGCGAAACCACCAATATCTATGAACTTAACTTGGCTTTCTATCCTTCGGAACGCGGTCCTTACAACTACGACGTGAACGGCCTCAATTCCGACGGCACTTTGACCAATCCCACATCCCGCTGGGGCGGCATAATGCGTAAGCTCGACTACACCGATTTCGAGACTCAGAACATCGAGACCATTGAGTTCTGGCTGATGGACCCCTTTATCGAAAATCCCGACCACACGGGCGGTAAGCTCTATTTCAACCTCGGCGATGTGTCGGAGGATATATTGCGCGACGGACGTAAGTTCTTCGAGAACGGCCTGCCCACGGGCAACGACATTATCAACGTAGATACCACTATCTGGGGCCGAGTGCCTACCATTCAGTCGGTGGTGAACGCTTTCGACAACGACGAGGATGCACGTGTGCGTCAGGATATCGGCTACGACGGTCTTAGCAGCAGCGACGAGCGTTCTTTCTTCGACTCCTACATACAGGCTTTGGCACAGCGTTTCGGAACCACGTCGGCAGCCTACCTCAACGCCTACAACGACCCCTCCGCAGATGACTTCACCTATTTCCGCAGCACGCGTTACGACAACGCCAACGTGAAAATCAACGACCGTTACAAATACTACAACAACGCCGAAGGCAACTCGGCACCGTCGGGCAGCAGCGGCGAGGACTATCCCACAGCCGCAACCTCGTATCCCAACGGCGAGGATATCAACAACGACAACACCCTCAGCGAAAGCGAGAACTACTACCAGTACAGCATCGACCTGCGGCCGGAGAATATGGTCATAGGCCAGAACTATATCACTGATATTCAGGAAGCTCAGAATATCAAACTCCCCGACGGAAGCACCACAACCTGCAAATGGTACCAGTTCAGGATTCCTGTGCGTAATCCCGAAAAGAAAGTGGGAAGCATACAAGGCTATCAGTCGATACGTTTCATGCGTATGTTCATGCGCGAGTTCGACCAGCCCATAATACTGCGTTTCGCCACTCTGGAGCTTGTTTACGGCACTTGGCGCAAATACGACCAGGACCTCTACGAGCCGGGCGACATACCCACCGGCGGCGACGCCAATACCAAATTCACCACCTCCACGGTGAACATCGAAGAAAACGGCTACCGCTCGCCCGTGCCTTACGTGCTGCCTCCGGGAATCGACCGCGAGGAGTGGTACAGCAACTCGTCGTACTATCAGATGAACGAGCAGTCGCTACAGCTCGAAATCGAGGAACTTGCCTCCGGCGACGCCCGAGCCATTTACAAAAACGCCGCCTACGACCTGCGTTATTTCGGTTCGCTAAAGATGTTCGCCCACGCCGAGAAACTCAACGAGACCGACAACCTCAAGGACGGCGACCTGACGCTGTTTGTCCGTTTGGGTAACGACTTTACCAAAAACTACTACGAGTACGAGCTTCCGCTGAAACTCACACCTTGGGGCACCGGCATGAGCGAGGACGATGTAATATGGCCCGAAGAAAACAACGTGGAGATAGACCTCGAAAAACTGGTGGGAGTGAAGGAAAACCGCAACAAGCAGATACGTTCGGGCAACACCGAATATTCGCAAAACGACATCTATTTCGAATACGACGGAAGCAAGAAATATTCCGTGCTCGGCACTCCCAACATCGGTGCGGTGAAGGTTATAATGATAGGCGTGCGCAATCCGCGCAAACAGAGTATCAGCGACGGCAACGACATGCTTCCGAAGTCGGCAATAGTGTGGATTAACGAGCTGCGCTTGGGCGATTTCAGCCGCAAGAGCGGTGTCGCCGCAATGGCGTTGGCACGCACCAATCTCGCCGACATTGGTGACCTCTCGCTCTACGGCGCCTACACCTCGTCGCGTTTCGGCTCGTTGGAACAGAATGTCAGCGACTTGGACGGACTTAACGATGTCAATGTCGAAGTGGCTCTGAACGTCGACCTCGACAAATTCCTGCCCGAAGACTGGGGCTTGAAGATTCCTTTCCATTTCGACCACTCCACCAAGATAGGCACCCCCGAATACAACCCCCTCGACCCCGACGTGAACCTGCGTCGCGACATACGCTCGTACCTTACCCGCGAGGAACGCGACTCCATTCGCAACATGACACGCGAGCACCTCTCGCGCACCAACATCAACCTTGTCAATCTGCACAAGGAACGCACCGGCAAGGCCGCCACCAAGACACCTCATTTCTACGAGATAGAGAACTTCAACTTCTCCTACGCCTTCTCAGGCGAAAACCAGTCGGACGTGGATGTGGAATACTACGACAAAAAACAGCACAGAGGCGGCTTTACCTACAATTTCAGCGTTACACCGAAACAGTTCAAGCCTTTCGACAAGATAGACTTCTTCAAGAGCAAGTACCTGAAATTCATACGCGAGCTCAATTTCTATTACCAGCCCAAGAGCATGTCGTTCCGCACCGAGGTGTTCCGCGATTTCCAGGAAACCAAGCTCCGCAACAAGAGCGCCGGCGACATCATCATCAAACCCACTTACTACAAGCAGTTTACGTGGGAACGTGTGTACAACCTGCAATACGATTTCTCCAAAACCCTGCGTTTGCAGTACGACGCCAACGCCAACGCCGATGTGGAGGAGCCTATGGGCAAAATCGACACCAAAACCAAAAACGACTCCGTATGGCAGAGCGTTCTGGAGTTCGGACGGATGCGCAACTTCTCGCAAAACCTCTCGGTAACGTGGGATTTCCCCATCGAGCGTTTTCCGTACCTCGACTTCCTGCGCACGCCGCTGACGTACAAATCCACATACGTGTTCACCGGCAGCACGCCATCGACGGAGAGTCTGGGCAACACTATCGAGAACACCCGCATAGTTACGGCTACCGTTAACGGAACGATGAAAACCCTTTACGACAAGTTCAAATTCATAAAGAAAGCCTACCAGCCCAAGAATGCCAACGAAAAAGGAAAAGGCAACGACCGTTTCGGCAGGGGTAACGGCCCCAACGCCAAGGATAAGGACAAGGGTAAAGACAAAGGAAAAGATAAGGGGAACCCCAAGGACAAAGGCAAAGATAAAAAAGATAAGGACGGTGGCAAGGATAAAGACAAAAAAGAACTCGAGACCAAGAACGACACCGTGGCCGATTCGCTGAAAGAGAACAAATTCCTTGAGATAATGCGCGAAGTGGGCTATTTCTCAATCCGTGCGGTAACGGGACTTAAAAACTTCTCGTTTAAATACACCCTCTCTGAAGGCACTCTGATACCCGGCTTTATGCCGCAAGCCACACTTCTGGGTATGGACAACTCCAACCTGTGGTCGCCGGGACTTGCCTTTGTGTTCGGTGGACAGAGCGACATAGTGGCTGGACTGCTCGAAAACGACTATCTGTCGAAGGACACACTGCTTAACACCCCGCATCTGCTGAAAACCAACGATGTACTTGCAATAACGGCCGTTGTAGAGCCTATCAGGGATTTGAAGATCGACATCAACTTCACCCGCAACTACACTTCGCAGGAGTCCTATTATTATAAGTACAACAACAACCTCGGCTATATCGACGGACCGCTGTCGCCCACGCGTTTCGGCTCCTATTCCACAACTATCTGCATGATAGGTACCTCTTTCAACGATGCCGACGAGCTCTTCGCCCAATTCCTTGAGAATAGGGCAGTGGTGGCCAACCGTCTGGCGGGCATCAACCCCGACCCATATACCGACGAGTATATCCTCGACACCCTCAGCGGACTTATATTCCCCGGCGGCTACAGCCCCAACTCGCAGCAGGTGCTTATGACATCGTTCCTCGCCACCTATCTCGGCCGCGACGTGCACAGCATGGGATTCTCGCCCTTCCTCGGTTTCCCGCTGCCCAACTGGAGCGTTACATACAACGGATTGAACAAGGTGGAATTCCTGAAAAAGTGGTTTACCAACATTTCCCTCTCGCACCGCTACAACTCCACCTACACCGTAAGCAACTACACCACCGACATGGCCATAGCCAACATCGACGGTTACGACTACGGTTTCGAAAGCGTGCTCAACGCCTCCAACGACTTCATCCCCAAGGAGAGCATCGACCAGATACAGCTCACCGAGCAGTTCAACCCCTTCCTGAAAGTGGATGTGGTGATGGTGAACAGCTTCCAGTTCAATATCGCCTACCAGCGCGCCCGCACGCTCTCGCTCAGCTTCTCCAACAACCAGCTTACCGAGATGAGCCGCGACGGATTCACAATCGGAGCGGGCTACCGCATCAAGGACGTGGCTTTCACCATCACCACCGGACAGAAAACCCACAACCTCAAGAGCGACATCGTGATACAGGCCAACCTGTCGTACAACCAGAACAAGAGCCAGATACGCAAGATAGCACAGAACACCTCGCAAATCTCCTCGGGTTCCGAAGTGTGGACGGGAGGACTCTCGGCCGAATACGCCCTCACACAGTCGCTTACCGTGCGTGCCTTCTTCGAAACCACCATCAACCGTCCGTTCATCTCCAACTCGTACCCCAACTCCACCACCAAGGGCGGTATTACGGTTAGATTCTCGTTCTAATGCAATAAATTGAAATATAATAAATTATGGAAGAAGAAACAAATTATGAGGTTACTACGATAACCGAAATGCCGCCGCAACAGCCGAGTGAGCAGTTCTATCAACCGCTTCAGCCACAGAAATTTACCATTGGACAGGCTTTTGTGAATAACTATGCCAAAGCGGGCAAGGCGATGCTCCGTGCGGCCATAGCGCAGTGCGTACTTATTGTGCTGATGTATTCAATCGGTTATGTGTTCGGTGGCTTTTCAGAACAACTGTCCGGTTTGTTGGACAATGAGCTGGACATCGAGATGGAGCCATTGACTTTGGCAATGACAGGCATTATAATTCTTTGGACATCGATTCTGCTTGTTCCTTCGGCGGCATTTATGTTCTGCTTTGCTGTTGCAGCGAAAAAAACGTCCAAAGGCAATTCCAAAGCGTTGCTGCGCTCGGCAAGACACATCAAAACATTTTTTCTTGTCTCCGGCATCGTGATTATGGTTGCGGTTTTCTTGGCAATGATATTGGTGGTGACGGGCATAAATTCCGCCGACACAACCATAGTGTTTAACTATTAAATCTTATGACTTATGGAAGAAATTACTAATCAGAAATATACGATAGAATTGGACGACAAGGCTACAAACAATCTGAAAAAAGCAGGGCGTTGGGCACTGATTTTCAGCGTGATGATGTGTGTGCTTTCGGTATTTGCCATTGTCATAAGCTTGTTCACCATCCCTCACACCGTCGGTTTCCGTACCAGCCTATTTGTGGCCGCTCTGTTGATGTGCGCTTTCTCGATAGCCGCTTTGATGCTGTCGGTACGCTTCAAACGTTTGGTTAACAATGCAATAAGCAACAGCGACGGCGAGGCTCTGACTAACGCCATCGACAAACTGCAACGCTTCATCGTGTTTTATTTCGTTTACACCCTGTGCAATATCATCTGCCTTGCGTGGTACATGGGAAGTCTCTTCACAATGGAATTCTATGTTGAATAGTTCGGAATAATTTACAATTAACAATTGACAATTAATAATTTTTGTGCAAACCGAACACAGCAGCCAAATATATTTGGATGATGTTGAGGTGCAGCCAAAAATCACGCATAAGCGAAGCGGTCGCGTAATTGATAAAAATAGTTGCTGAAAGCTTTCGCCGTAGGCGAAAACAAATTTTCAAGATTTCCATAATTTCGCGAGTGAAACGAGCAGGAAAATAAAAAAAAGATATACCGAGATCTCGCGAAGCGAAGCTGAGCAGGAGAATAATAGTATTCGATTTGCACCAATTAAAGAAAAACATTATGCAAAAATCTGATATGGAATTACCAAACACGCCCGAAAATCCCGTGCCGCTTGTGCTGCGCGAGGCGGGAGTGGAGAGCTTGGCCGGAGCGGCTAAATGGTCTCGCATCTTTGCCATAATAGGCATAGTGTTTCTGTGCCTCTATGTCCCTTTGATGTTCTGTCTCTCCCTGATAATGGTAGTAATGATTATCCCGCCAGTCGTCATTTTGGGATTTTATCTGTTGCCTATCTTCATAGTGCTGTTGCCGCTAGCCATAGCCCCGGCGATTTTCCTTTTCCGCCATTCGAAAAACGCGCGTCTTGCGGCCGAAAACTGCGACGGCGAACGTTTCGAGCACGCCTCACGGAATATGAAAAGCTTGTCGAAATATGCAGGTATCTTGCTGATAATCTATATCTTGTACACAGTAGCTTATTGGGGGATTCTTATTGGGTTGATTCTTTCTAACAGCTAATTAATTTTGAAACACCATGGAACAACAGTTTGAAACACAGGAAAGAAACATAGTGGTAACACCTCAAGCCGAGCGGCATCTGTCGAAAACTGCGGGTTGGGTGCTTTTTATGGCCGTCGTCAGTGCGCTGTTATTGTTTGCCAATGTCGTAGTTTTGGTGTTGTTGTATTTCGGCCTCGAACCAAAGTTCAATTATATCGAACTGACAGCCTTGCTCTTGCTTTTGGTGCCCTTTCTGCTGATGGTGGCGGTAACCTATAACATGTTCTCCTACAGCATTTTGGTCAAAAAAGCCATAAACAACCGCGACAGCGACGCTCTGGACGATGCAATGGCCAACAAAAGGCTCTTCTGGAAACATTCAACATTGTATCTGATACTTTCGTTTGTAATTGCTATTGCCGTTTGCCTTTTGTTTTATTTTTATCACGAATCGCTCGATATTTTTTGATTACTCCGATGCAGGATTAGTCCGCATCTCATACTAAAAAAGGCAGACCGTAATGGCCTGCCTTTTGTGTTATATACCTGTTAGGTGTTACTGGGTAACTCTTTCGAGCCATTTCACCATGCCGAACATCACGCACATCGACACAAGGCAAACTGCGAGGAACACTCCCCAGCACTGCCAGATGGGCCAAGCGTTGAGCATGATGGGACCTACAAAGATGAACAGGTTTCCGATGGCGGTGGCGCCCAGCCACAGGCCTTGGCACAAGCCAACCATGTGGCGCGGAGCTACTTTCGACACAAACGAAAGTCCCAGCGGAGAGATGAACAGCTCAGCCACGGTGAGGAAGAAGTAGGTAACAATCATCACCCATGGAGCAGCTTTGGCTAATCCCAATTGCATCATCTGTCCGGCATTCAAGGCTCTGAATTCGTCGCCCGAAGGATAGTTGCATACAATAGAGAAGACCATTAGGAACAAGTATGCACAGCCTGCTATACCCATACCCAAAGCAATTTTGCGAGGTGTGGAAACAGGTTTGCCTCTGCGTGCCAAGGATGCAAACAGAATCATTATTATAGGTGTGAGAATTATTACAAACATCGGGTTGAGTGCCTGCCATATTTCAGGTGCTATTTGTTCGGAATCTACGAAATCGCGCGCAAATACCGACAACGACTGTCCGTTTTGGTGGAACGACAACCAGAAGAACACTGCTATACCCAGAACGGCGAACAGAGCGTACATGCGCTGTTTGATTTCCTTGGCCATCGATGCTTTTTCCTCGGCAGTGTATTCAATTACCTGAGCGGCTTCTTTCTTAGCTGGTTGCGGGAAGCCTTTTTTATTAACAATGAATATTATCAACGAGAGGAACATAGCAGCCACAGAAGCGATGAAGGAAAAATGTATACCTTGGTTGAAAACCTCAATGTAATCTGAGCAGAATTGGGTTTGGTCTGTCAATTGGGAAGGATCCATTACAACATTTTGAGAGGTTTCAGTGAATTTTTCTGTCAGATCTATCAGTTTTCCATCTTTGTCTGTATATTCCAAACTTTTATTTAAAAAGCGGTGTCCAAGAGCAGACATGTCGGAATTGTAGATGAAATCGTGTGCTTTAAGCCACCATTCTCTCAAGAGAGGAGCTATAAACGGAGCTATTACACCGCCGATATTGATAAATACGTAGAAAATCTGGAAACCGCTGTCGCGTTTGTCTTTGGCTTCGGCCAAGGCTTCGGGACCTTTCTTTGCGGCTTCGGCTTCGAAGTTGTCGTACATCTGGCCAACCAAAGCCTGCAGGTTGCCTTTGAACAGACCGTTACCGAAGGCGATAAACAGCAGAGCCAAGCATGTGAATATCAAGTATGCCCACCATTTGCCGTCGTTATCAACAATGATTCCTGTGTTTGGGTCATGGCTAAATAAAGGAATAGACAGGGCGACATAACCAATTGCCATTATTATCAGACCCCATTGGATTGTGCGGTTGTAGTTCTGCGTACGGTCGGCGATGATGCCACCCACCAAACTTAACACATAAATACCAAAATAGAAAACAGAATATATAACACCTGCTGTTTCGTCGGGAATACCAAATTTTGAAACAATGAAAAGCAAAAGTACGGCATTCATGATATAATAGCCGAAACGTTCGCCCATGTTACTGAGAGCGGCGGCCACAAGACCCTTGGGGTGCTCTTTGGCTTTTTTTAGATAATATATAAGGAATACTAATACAACAAGAATTACGATACCAAAAATAATCCATACAAAGTGGGCTTGGAACCATGTCTGATATGCAGATACAGCGTGTATGGGAGTCTGCCAAACATAGTTGGATGTTTGTGCAACAATGTTGTTTGTGTCTACAGTTATGGAGTCAGCATCATCAGCTTCTATTGGTTGTCCTACGGCGGCGGCAATATCACCAATTTTGATGAAATCACCATGCTTTAAATATACGTTTTCCAATTTTTCGGAAACGGTAATGCCATTCACATTGAATGCCCAACCCTTGTTGCTACTGATTAGTTTTGTAACTTCAGGTTCTTCGAAAAGCACATCTTTTACAATGCCGTTTTCTGTTGTAATGGTTAGGCGGTTGTCTTTGTTAGAAATACCTGTAATGATTTCGGACAACGAAACACTGTCGGTGGAGAAAGCATAACCCCATGCAAGAGCAGTGTCAGGATTTGCCCAGTTGATTGCCAAAACTACTTTATTGGTGTCTAACTTGGATAGGTTTTTGGTTGTGGTATCCATACCAACCCAGTACCTCACAAAGCCTTTGGCCAATGTGGTGTCTTTCTGTGCAAAAACACTTAAGCACAGCGACAACAATAGAAAGATACTTAAAATTTTTTTCTTCATTGTTTATTAAAATTTGTTGATTATTAATAAGTTGTTTATTGTTTGCATGTCTATTTGTCTGAAAAATGGACTAAATATCATACTGCAAATTTACGCTTTTTTTTCGAGAAAAAACAGATTTTGTTTCATAAAGCCATTGCGGAAACGATATTTTTTTTTGTAAAACTTGGATTTCAAACTCTTATAAAAACGAGTTATCAACATTTTTTTCCTTCGGCTGTGGATAAAGTGTTGTAAAAAAGCACCAAAAGACGGAAAAAAAAGTGTACTTTTGCCGATATGTGTCTAATCACACAATTTTTGTAAGTATTTGATATATGGAACTTAAAGAAATATACGAAATATTCAGGCAATGCGGCTCCATAACCACGGACACGCGCAAAATCAGCCGTGGCACTATGTTCTTTGCCCTCAAAGGCGATTCCTTCGACGGCAACGCCTTTGCTGCCGACGCCTTGGAAAAAGGCGCATCCTATTGCGTAATCGACAATCCGCAGTACCGCACCGACGACCGCTGCATTCTCGTGGATAACGTCCTTGCTACCATGCAGCAGCTTGCCACCTACCACCGCCGCCAATTCAATATCCCCGTGCTCGCCATCACAGGCACCAACGGCAAAACCACCACAAAGGAGCTTGTTACCGCCGTACTCTCGAAACGCTACCGCACACACTCCACCCAAGGCAATTTCAACAACCACATCGGCGTGCCTATCACCTTGCTAACCACGCCGTTAGACACTCAGATTGCCGTCGTGGAGACCGGTGCCAACCACCCGGGCGAGATAGATTTCCTCTGCCGTATTGCCGAACCCGACTTCGGACTTATCACCAACGTCGGCAAGGCGCATCTGGAGGGCTTCGGCTCGTTCGAAGGGGTGATAAACACCAAGACGGAGATGTATCGCTACCTTGCCGGGAAAAACGGACGTGTTTTTGTCAATGCCGACGACGACATCCTTATGGAACGCAGCTCAGCAATGCCACGCACCACCTACGGACAGTCGGCCGCTGCCGACGTCAAAGGCGCTTTTGTCGGGGCCAACCCATATATGAAATTCTATTTCGAAAACGGCGACAATGTTTACTCCGTGCAGACCAACCTTTTGGGCGACTACAACTTGCCAAACGCCATGGCCGCCGTGTGCGTGGGACAGTATTTCGGCGTGGAACTGTTCGACATCAAACGCGCTTTGGAGGAATATATGCCCACCAACAGCCGCTCGCAGTTCAAACAAACCGCCAACAACAAGCTTTTCCTCGACTGCTACAACGCCAACCCGTCGAGCATGAAAGCTGCCGTGGAAAATTTCGGCAAGATGCAGTGTGCTAATGCCGTGGTGATGCTCGGCGGAATGAAAGAGCTGGGACCCACTTCGGAGCAGGAACACCGCAATGTGGTTGCAATGGCGCAGAGTTTCGGCTTCAGCAAGATGGTGTTTGTCGGCGAAGAATTTGCTTTTGTCAAAGGTCTGGCCGACAACGTGTTGTGGTTCGCCACCTCGCAGGACGCAAAACAATATTTTATTGATAACCCGCTGGACAACTGCACGATACTGATAAAAGGCTCCAACAGTACGAAAATGGGAGAGCTAGTTGATAGTTTATAGTTGAGAATTGAAAATTGATAATTGAGAGTTGAAAGTTGAAATGACAACGGTGTGTGTTACAAAAAATGTGTCGGAGACACATGACCTTAATAACACCATACAAGAAAATCGCAGATTTTCGCAGTGTGGTGCCAAAACAACATAATGAATCATGCGTCTCGGAGAGACGCGACATAGCTGTAAAAAACGAACGCAAAAAACATCGCCAATGAATAATTCCGAACTCCGAGTTCCGAACTCCGAATTAAAAGGATATTACTTCCCCGCCGAATGGGAGCATCACGAGGCCACATGGCTCAGCTACCCCCACAACGAAAACTCGTGGCCGGGCAAGATAGAGACGATTTTCCCGTCTTATCATCTTTTTATCAAAACTCTGGCCGACAATGAGTTGGTGCATATCAACGTGCTTGACAAGGCTATGGCCGACAGAGTGGATTCCGCTCTCCGTGCCATTGGTACTAACATGCAAAACGTTGTATTTCATCAGTTTCCGACCAACGACGCATGGTGTCGCGACCACGGTCCGGCCTTTCTGCTCAACCGCGACAATCCCGACCTCAAAGCCGTCGTGGACTGGAACTACAACGCTTGGGGCGGAAAATACCCCTGCGATTTGGACAACCTCATCCCCGCACAGATTGCCGACTACCTCGGACTGCCCGTTTTCAAGCCGGGAATAGTGATGGAGGGCGGCTCGGTGGATTTCAACGGCTGCGGCGATGTGCTTACAACTACCTCGTGTCTGCTCAACGAGAACCGCAATCCCCATCTCAGTCAGCAACAGATTGAGGAATACCTGTGCAACTACTACGGTGTTGACAACGTGATATGGCTTGGCGACGGCATCGACGGCGACGACACCGACGGACACGTGGACGACCTGTCGCGTTTCTGCAACGCCGACACCATTGTCACCGCCGTGGAGGCCGACCGCAACGACGAGAACTACGCACCGTTGCAGGAGAACCTCAAAACCCTGAACAAGATACGTCTGGCCAGCGGCAAACAGCCCACGGTGGTGGAACTGCCTATGCCCGAGCGTGTTGTGTGGGACGACC
>JAEEGJ010005156.1_pt1 | contig 41970 bp, 34 predicted proteins | sample 8958761 | NCBI WGS metagenome assembly JAEEGJ01 (sample SAMN16246546, study PRJNA631951) | gut metagenome | biome: gut microbiome; feature: rumen; material: RS-attached | host: Bos | place: Iran: Karaj | collected 2018-10 | reverse complement strand
AAGGTCGAATATTTCGCCAACCTTGCTGATAGAAGCTACCAGTGAAAGGGGAACATTTAGCTTGAATGTCTCGGTTATCTCTGATCCGAGTCCGAAAAGTCCAAGTGAGTCTAGGAAGAGATCATCATAAACGTCAGTTTCTCTTGTTATTTCCGAAGGATCAACTCCAACATAATCAGAGATTGCCTGCTTGAATTCATCAAAATTAAGGTTATTCATTATTTGTACTCCTTCTTTCTAAGGTATTTGAACTGTATCTTGCCGATATCCTTTGGTATCTCCTCGACGAGGACTACCTTGTCGGGTACCTTGTATGCTGAGAGTTTGCCGTCAAAGTAACGTGCTAACTCGCCGCGTGTTACCTTTTCGTCGCCTTTTGGCTGTATGTAAGCAACTATCTGCTGACCTATAACGGGGTGCGGCTCGTCTGTAACTGCCGCAGCAGCGATTTTCGGATGAGTGAGGAGGCAAGCCTCAACCTCTTCAGCGTGAACGAGGTTTCCACCGCGTTTAATGATACGCTTGCTTCTGCCTGCGAAACGAACTATACCGCCAGGGAGTTTGTTTACGAGGTCGCCTGTGCAGAACCAGCGGCGTCCCTGCTCGTCTGTGAGGATCTTCTCTGCGGAGAGTTCGGGATTGCCAAAATATTCTGTGATAACACCGTCTGTATATACGCAGAGTTCGCCTGTTTCGCCTTCGGGAACGTCGTTGTGGTTCTCGTCGATAACGCGGACGTCTGTGAAGCTAAGCTTCTTGAAGTCACTTGGGTCAGTGCCGTTATCGATGGCGGAGTCCCATACCACCATGGTACAGGTCTCGGAAGAACCTATAACATTTACTACACGGATACCCAGTTTTTCAACGAAGATATCGGCGATCTCCTTGGGGAGAACTTCTCCTGCCCAGTAGCTTATACGGACGCTAGAAAGGTCGTACTTGTCAAAGTCGGGAGTTGAGAGAAGTACTTTTGCCAGTGTAGATGTGAGCTGAATGATACTAACCTTATACTTCTGTATTGTTTCAAGGAAGTTAACAGGGTTGAACTGAGGCTGATACATAACGGTACCGCCCTTTAGCACCATTTGCTGTCCCATGCCGAAGCCCCCCTGATGATAGAGAGTCATGCCAAGCATCATTACGTCGTCAGCCTTGAATTCAAGGTAATCGCCCATGTCCTTTTGTGTGGAAAGGAATCCACCCGAAGGTACAGAGAGAAGCTTGGGGATACCTGTGCTGCCTGATGTGCAGGCAAGTGACAGGGTGTGGAGATAATCGGGTTCGTAGATATCACATTCGCTGCTGCCGTACTCAGCCATGAACTTATCGGCAGAAGTGTAGCAGCTGTCCTGTGGGATAACGCTGTCGTCAGCAAAGCATATTACCTTGTCAAGTGTGAGCTTTGAAGGAACAAGGTCACTTACAGCTGCGATGATGTTGTTATTTCTGTACTTCTCTGTTACGAACATGATCTTAGATGTTGTAGCAGGGATAAGCTTTGAGAGCTCCAGTGATCCGCTCTGAGGATCCATAGGAACAGGCTGGGCGCCTATTCTTACTGCTGACCAGTAAACGATGAACCACTCGATGCTGTTTGGCATACAAATTCCGACTTTGTCGTCCTCGCCGATACCGATTTTCTTCATTGCTGAGCCCAGTACAGCTGTTTTTTCCATGAACTGTGCGTATGTGAGCTCGTTTTCGTCTATCCTAAGAAGCACCTTATCAGGTGTTTCCTGAGCATATTTGCAGTAATAATCAAAAAATTTCTCTGACATTTTATTTTCCCCCATTAAGTCTTGCAGCTATGAAGTCTGCTGCAATGTGCTGTACCCAGTGGTACTGCTCGCCAACTGGCATAGCATGCATTATTGTCTCCTCTGATACGTAAGCGGGCTTGTCCTCAATGTGTATGCACTCCTTGTAGCCCTTGGCCTTGTCCAGAAGCTTTTGTGAAGCTTCTGGAGTCATCCAGTTGTCGTCGCTGCTGTATACCATAAGGAAGTCTGCCTTGTGTGTGCCCTCCTCAAGAGTTCTCATTCCCTCAAGGTAATCGTCGCTGTACTGGTATGAGCTCCATTTGCCGCGCTTCATCCATACAGGTATGCTGTTCTGGTCTGCGAAGTTCATGAGTAGCGGGAAGAGGCTTACGCAAGCCTTTGCCTTCGGATTCTTTACTGTAGCACGGAATGCATATCCGCCGCCCATACAGAGACCAAAGTTTGCCATATTCTTCTCGTTGAGCTTCTTGTGGTTCTTTATGAACTTTGTTATGCCGTCGAATGCAGCCTCTATTTGCTTTCCTCCGCACTTGATATTGTTGTGGATTATCGCAGCGCCTGCACCGGGCATATCTGGAGTGATAACTGCGATGCCTCTCTCATTAAGTGGAGCAGCAAGCATTTCAAGCTCCTCTTTGCAGCTTCCGATACCCGAGTAAGTAACTACTACGGGGTAGTCTGTCTTTCTTCCCGAATCTGGGTAGTGTATATAAGCAGGTATCTTTCCTGCCTTAGTATCTATCTCAATGTATTCTATTTTGTTCTTGCAGAGCTTTATGTAGCGCCTGTAGCTGTCCTCAAGTCCCTTGTATATCTCTGTCTTGTGCTCAACATCCTCAATATTTACCATAAAGCAGGCATAATGGCATTGTGCTATCATTTTTGCGTATGCCTTTGCGGATATCTTGTTGCCAGTCTGTTCAGCTTTATCGCAGAGTTCGGTATAGCGGTCAATCTTTGAATGCCATTCTTCTAGCCATACGTTCTGTATCTGCTTGCCGCTCTTGACTTTTATATTGTCGATCTTTTTGAGTATAGCCTCGAGATCGAAAGGATCTGCTCCGTAGAGCAGTGAACGTGTTGCTACAGGATTAAGCAGGTCTCTTATTGCCCATTTCATATTTATCTTTTCCTTTCTTTGTCAGCCTGTGTATTTCCATGCGCCCTCGCGGGTCATCTCCGTGAACTGCATATAAATACGATATGGATTAACTTGTGTATGCTTCTGTATCAGACTGAGCATTCTGTCGGCCAGTTCCTTAAGGAAGACTGCCTTGTCGTCTGCATACTCCTGCGGGAGTATGTATCTGAACTCTGCAAAGAACACTGTGTCCTCGGAGGAGTTCATATACATGGGGCACTCGTCAAGCATTACCATTATTGCAGGCAGCGGCTTTCTGAGTATCTCTGAGAGCTCGCTTGCCGCTTCATCGAGGAAGTTCTTGTAAGCGGCAGGGGAACTGAATTTGTAATTGGTTTTCATCTGTGCAATTGGCATATCATTTATCCTTTCTGTCTTGCTTTTATGTCTTAGTCCTCGTATCTCTTGAGTACAAGAGTTGCATTGTGTCCACCGAAGCCAAATGAGTTTGAGATAGCAACGTCTACTTTGTGCTCTTGAGGCTTGTTTGGAACGTAGTTGAGGTCAAGCTCTGGGTCGGCTTCGTCATAGTGTATAGTAGGAGGTACTATTCCTGTTTCGATAGCCTTGATGCAAGCTATAGCCTCGAGAGCTCCGCCTGCACCTAGAGTATGACCTATGGAAGCCTTTACAGACGATACTGGTATGTCGTATGCTCTTGCACCGAATACGTCCTTGATAGCTTTTGTCTCATAGAGGTCGTTAAGACCTGTCGATGTGCCGTGTGCGTTTATGTAGTCAACAGAATCAGGTGAAAGGCCAGCGTTGTCGAGAGCAAGTCGCATAGACTCTGCCATGCCTACGCCGTCTGTTTTGGGAGCTGTGAGATTGAATGCCTCGCCGCACATTGCAGCACCTGCAAGCTCGCAGTATATCTTCGCTCCTCTGGCTTTTGCTGACTCCTCTGATTCGAGAACGACAGTACCGCCACCCTCTCCCATGATGAAGCCATCACGGTTCTTTGTGAAAGGGCGTGCAGCAGTATTAGGGTCTGGGTTTACAGACATTGCTAGAAGCTGATTGAAACCGCTTATAACAAGATGAGTAACCGTATTGGAGATACCTCCTGCAACTACCATATCACATAGACCAGACTCGATGAACTGCTTGCCGAGTGTGATTGCGTAAGCAGATGAAGCGCAGGCCGTGCTGACATTGAAAGCAGGACCTGTGAAGCCGTACTTTATAGAAACGAGCGCAGGGAGCTCGTTAGGCATTTTCTTGAGTGTTATGTTAAGGGGCTTTTCGAGTTCGTAGTCCTCGTAGGAATTGTCGATTACGCCGTAAATGACGCCGACTTTTTTTCCGTTATAGGTTTCAATGTCGACTCCACAGTCTGCAATAGCCTCACCTGCGGAAGCAAGTCCCATTCTTGTTGTTGTGGTGGTAGCGTTCAGCTGACGCTTTTTCCAGTATTTACCTGCCTCTGCCTCAAAGCCGTCGTCAACTTCAGCAGCAACAGTTGTGTCGTGTCCGTCAAGTGGAATACGAGTGATGGTTCTCATTCCGCATTTGCCTGCGATGAGACCCTCCCAGTAATCGTGAGCGTTGAATCCAACAGATGTAACGGCTCCGATACCTGTGATAACTACTTTTTTCATACTAATAACCTCATATCTCTCAAAAATTCATTTGGGAATCAACCTAAAATATATTCCCATTCTGATTCGTCCTTATGGACGTACGAGCCGAAGCCCGTATTGTTATGCAGCTCGTCAAGTGCTGCAAAAATATCCTTTGTGTCATATTTCTCAAGGCATGCTGAAAGTGGCTCGGCAAGTCCGAGGGTGTCTTGTACAGCTTCAAGAAAAACGGTCTTGTCGCCATTGTATTCGAATGCAGCATTAACAGTTTCATTGAGTATCAGCGCTGCCATATAAAGAGCGGCTTTAGTGCAGTCAGAACCTGTATCGCTCTCATGCTCAGCCATAAAGTCAAGGAAACTGAGAGTATCCTTGGGACAGCCCTCTGCGAGCCAGCCGTTCATCTTCTCACAGCCATATCCGAGAAGTCCCTTGTTGCGTTCTATGCGGAAGTTGTCAGGGCTTCCTGCCATGAGTCCGAGGCCGACGCTGTCAAGGACATCAAAAGGTCCCGCTATGGAGAACAGCTCCTCGACTGCCCTGCCTGTCTCGGAAGTGGAAGCGCTGAAGATCTCACGGAGATAGATGGCGTGTGAGACCATGCAGGCGAGTATCTGATTAAGGTAGATATGATATTCGCCAGAGAAAACAATAGGCTTTTTGCCTGCAGCTTTTACGAGTTGTGCAGCCTTTTCCACATTGCTCTGTGAAGTTTCTGGGAGTACATTCAGCTCCACGAATCCTGTGAGCTTTACAGGGTAGAAGAAGTGCAGACCGAAGCAGCGTTCCTTGTGTGGGATATCGCTGAATACGGACGCGATATCAAGTGATGATGTGTTTGTAAGGAGCAAACAATCGTCTGATACTGCCTGTGCAGCCTTTGCGAAGAGCTCCTTCTTTGCAGTCATGTTCTCGAAAACTGCCTCTATAACGACGTTGCAGCCGCTTAGTGCGGATGTATCGTCAGTGAAGAGAAATGAGTCCTTTTTGAACTCGTACTGCTCCTCTGTAAGCTTTTTTCTCTTTAGGCTCTTGCCGAGAGTTTTGAGCATAGCTTCTTTATTCTCTTCAGCACCGAATAGGTCTATGACCACGAACTGTGCATCGGGGAGCTTGTCAAAGAAGAGAGAAAAGATGTCCTTTCCCATTTTGCCGTAGCCGACTATTCCTATTTTCATGATCAGGCCCCCTTATTCTGCAAATAGGAGTGTATATACTCCTTATAGTCGTCAGGAGAGAATTCCCTGCCGCTGTCTGAGATAAATTTTATTAGAGCCATAGCCTCGAGAACGCCTTGCTTCTTGTCTGCAAAAATATCAGCCCAGCCAAGCTCGAAGGCTTCCTCTGCAGGTATTAGTTCGCCAGTCATGACAAGTTTGTAAGCGTTCTGCATACCGCATATTTCGATAGTTCTTGCTACTCCGCCTAGAGCGGGAAGTATGCCAAATGTTGACTCTGGCTGACCTACTCTTGCGTTCTTCTCGATTATTCTGTAGTGACTGTTTACAGCAATCTCACTGCCTGAACCTATACAGAAACCCGTTACCACGCTTATGACGGGAAACGGGAGCTCTCTAAGAAATGTAAAGAAGTGTTTCTGCTTTATGTGACCTTCTGGAAGTATTCCGTCTGAGTCGTTGTAGGATTCATTTGCAGAGCGGTCTGCGAGAGCGTCAACGTCAGCACCTACGCTGAAATGTCTGCCTGCACCCTTGATTATTAGACCTTTGTATTTGTTGTTTGCGGCTTTTACCTCGATGTCAGCCATAACGGCTTCGTATTCTTTAAAAAAATCCGCAGTCATAAGATTATTACCCGGCATATTCATGGAAAGAACAAGAACTTCGTCTTGTTCCTCAAGAATCATTCCGTTATTATCATTCATTGGAGTTACCTCCGTTCTTGTTTGCCATAAGTCGGTAGAAGGCTTTCGACTCAATTTCGAGCACCTTTGCTGCAGGAGAGTTTCTTGCTACGGTAAAGCAGGCATTTATCTCCTGTATTTGCTTTTTGGTTTTATCCTTGAAAAGCTTTTCAACGTATTCGTCAACTTCTTCTGATTTTATAAACATATCGGCAGAGGCAGCGAGCTCACTGTCTGCACTGTCTGATACTACAGCGGATATGAAAGGTGCCTCTGAAAGAAATTCTTTTACGGCAGTCTTTTCGCTGTCATCTTTACCGAGCACCGTATTGCTGTCGGTATGTATAAGAAGTAAGCAAGGCTCGCCGAGCTGCTCCTTATTTTCAAGAAGCTGATACAGCGAGCTTAGTTGACAAATAGTTGTTGTGATTTCTGTTTTATTGATTGTCATTTTCTTTCCCCTCAAGATAAGCTCTTACTGCTTCGGGAATATCACATATTATGCGTTCATTGTTGACAAAGGCAAGCTTGCCTTTGACTTTGCATGAAACAAGACCAGTATTCTTGTTCAAGATATTATGCTTGTAGCTGACTATACCGCATGAGCAGGAGACTTCAGTGTCTATACTTACTTCATCAAGCATTTTCAGCTCGTGTATGTATCTTTGAGTGCTTTCCATAATAACGGGAAACATTCCCGCATCTATTATTATGGATAGAAGCCCGTGAACTTTTAGGAAGTTCCACAGTGCCGCTTCCGCGTACTGGAGATATACCGCATTGTTGACGTGACCGAATGAATCAAGTTCATATCCCCTCACTGTCAATTCATAAGAGCTCGTTTTCATTTTTTGAACGCCTCCGCAAGTGCCGCTTCAAACTTACCTTTTGAGGGATCTTCGTTTCCCTCAGAAGCGAGGTTTACGGTTTCTATTATAGCGTGGATCTGGGTGAGTGATTTGCCATTGAGAAGTTCTTTGACAAAAGTAATTGTCTCGTCAAAGGAATTTTTGTTTTCACTGAGTTTTGTAACGAGTCCGAGGTCAAGGGCATCCTTTGCGCCAATCATTTCACCACATAGTATCATACGGAGAGCCTTTTCCTTGCCAAGAAGTCTGTAAAGGCGTTCCATGCCGCCCATACCGGGAACAACCCCATGCATTATTTCAGGAAGTCCGAGAAAAGCAGAAGGGGATGCTATCCTGAACTGACAGCTCAGAGCAATTTCGAGTCCGCCGCCGAAGCATCCTCCGTTGATTGCGGCTGCAGTTATAATAGGGAGTTTTTCGATAGTACGTAGAAGTTCTCTTGCGTTTTCAAGCTTTGACGAAAGGTCTGTTTCGCCTGCCTCTCCGAACTTTGATACGTCGGCTCCGTGTGAGAAATGTCTGCCTTTGCCTGTAATGACAAGAGCTCCAACCTGCGGATTGTTTTCAAGCCAGCCGAGGAGCTCCTTACGGTCTATGAATTCGGGCTCGGAAATAAGATTCTTCGGACCGTTTTCAATGGTAAGTATAGCAATATTATCCTCGGCGTGCAGCTCAGATAAATTTGACTTTAACATTTTTACAGCTTACTGGTTAACGATATCGTTGCCATACTGGTATATTTTGCAGAACATCTCAACAACGTCACTCATTGTCTCCATAGGAGCCTTAAGCATATATTTGCCGATGCTCTGGAGCTTGACATCGAGGTCGAACTTGTCAGCTGTCATCTCGATAAGCTCAACGAACATAAGTGAATCGCTTCCGAGATCTTCCTGAGGATTTGTATCCATTGTGATCTCATTCTTATCAACTTCACACTCTTCTGCATAATAATCAAAGATCATGTCCTTGATTTCCTGTCTGATTTCTTCTGTAATCTCTTTCATTTTTTTACCTCCAAAACTATTTCTTTCCCTTTTTGGGTATACTTGAGATTATATATGAAAACTTACACATCTTCAAGAGTGTAAATTTTACATTTTCTGCTAACACGTGAGAACTTGCTGACTGCACCGTTGGCGCTAACGTCGAAGAACTCAGTTACACCAAGTTCCTCAAGCTTTTGTATTGCAAGATCCCATCGAATAGGAGTATACACGTTAAGCTGGTTTTCCCTGAGTATCTGCTCTCCTTTTGTCATGACCTCTCTGTCAAAGATAGAAAGGATGGGATACTTGGGATCCTTGTACTCTGTTGAAGAACAGAAATCAACGTACTCCTGTGAATAGTTCTTCATTATCGGATGATGATAAGCAACTCCTGTACCGAAACTGAAAGCTTTCAGCGCGCCTTCGTTCTGACAGAGTGTGAGGGCTTTTTCAACCGAGTCTGCCTTGCCGCTGATCATAACGTGAAATTTGGAGTTTCCGCTTCCGATGATTATTTCATCGGATGAAAACTTATCCCTGAACATTTCCTCGATATCGCTGTATGAAAAGCCGATGACAACCCCCATGTCAAGCTTCTGGTCGTGCTCTTCAAGGCAGCGCATTGTAGCGCGATTCATCATGATGATACCGTGAGCAAATTCATGTGACACAGAACCAAAACAACCGCTTATGCTGACTATTCCTGAGCTATAGCCTGCACCGATATCCGGGATTATTCCCTTGCTTATGTAGTATTCAAAGACCACACGATCACATATCAGAGAGATTATCCACTCTGCAACGCGCCCGTTGTATGCCTTGTTTTTTTCAAGATCCTTGTTTAGCCCGAGTTTGCTAAATGCATCGTCAAGATAAACCTCATACTTGTCCATTAGTTTAGGTGGCAGCTTTACAAGAAGCTTTTCCGGCTTCGAGCCGATACCGTTGAAAAGGAACGCTCTGTTGTACATTTTTTCATGCTCCCTTTATTAAATATAAATAAATCTTAACACCTATTCTGCACACTGTCAAGAGAAAACAGACTGCAAAAAGTGATTTCCAGAAAAGTGATAAAAAAATATCAAGTCCACAACTATTTTTTATAAAATAGGATAATTATACAACCGGTAAAACATTAATCAGAGATTAATAAAATTGATTTTTTACATTAAAATCATAACCTCAGAGAGAGTTTTGAGTCTTTGAATACCATAGGTGATGCTGTGTGTTGGGGCAACTAGATGGCAGTACCAATTTTTACGCAGTTGATCTTGGCAAAATATGCATGGGTTATATATTTCAGGCTGATCGAATTTTTTGTCAGCTTTGAGTAGATATGCCATATTCACAAACGCTTAAAAAAGCCTTTTCCATGTGGAAAAGGCTTTTTAGTAATCAGTATCTGAGTTTTGCGTAAGTATTTATCAGCCTTGCTTTAGGAAAACATTGCTGATAATTGCTACAAATGATGTCGAGATAAACATTTTGGACGTTGTGTTGATTACGGCAGCTTGGAAAGCCAGCCGATGTAGTTGAACTCATTAGTAAACCTTTAAGTATTACATAACCGTACATGGGAAAGCGTACGGCTATTGGGAATTATCTTATTTACCGCTGACAGCTTTTTACTCAAAATCTGTTTTACAGCAGTGATTGTTCTTACTTCTCGGGATTTTTTATGAGTTTTGCTTTAAATAGGGCTGTACCAACAGCGCCTGTAATGAATGTACATACTATCATTTCTACAAGTGCGTTTACGCCTACGAAACTGATAATGAAAGGTATAATGCTCTTACCTTTCATAAGTCCCTGAACGTATTCTGTGCTTCCAAATAAGAAAACAAGTGACAGCATAAAAAATGCTGTATTCATAAGAGCTGTAAAGAAACCTGTAATGAAACAAGAGAAACGTGCATCTGTAAGTTTTGTAATTCCTTGAAAAATGAGACCCGCAAGGAAACCGTCAAGAAGACGAGGAACGAAACGCTGTATAAAGGCAAAAAACGGATTGATTTCTACGAGTATCGCTCCCATACCGCTTGGAATACCGATACCGAAGCACTGTAAAAAGCTGAATATACCAAAGACTCCGCCAATGATTGCGCCTCCAACAGGGCCTAGCGAAATTGCTGCGATGGCAATAGGAATAATGTTCAGCGTAATTACAAGCGGACCTACAGGAATAGAACCGATTGGTGTGAACGAGAACACAGCTATGACCGCAGTCAGCAAGCCAAGCAATACCATGCTTTTGACATCAAACTTAAAACTCTTCATTTTCAAATTTCCTCCTTGTTACTATTCCTCGTGTGAGGATATAATACAACATGAATATGATATCATGTTTTGCAAATAAAGTAAATAGCTTTTTTGCTGAAGTTTTGCTTGGAATTTATTGTTTGATAGTGAAAACTAAACAAATTAAAAATATATATATGTATATATAATAAAATGATAATACTATCTGTAATTGTTGCTCTTGAGCATAAATAAATTTAGTTTTAAAGACTACACTAAAATTGGTATGGCCATTTGGCGTATCATCGCAAAGCATCAAGCAACAGGCTTTCAAAATTTGAAGAAAGTGGTAATATTGTAAAATAATGCACAAAAGTATCATTAATAATTTCTAATATTAGTTGAACTTAAAATATTGCAATTTGTATATAGTTGTGTTATAATATAAAATGCAAAATTCTGTAAATATATCAAAACGCGTACAGGCGGAAGGATACAGTTACGGGGAAATTGTGGAAAAACAATTAACAATCAACATTTAAAGAAAGGATGGATCGATAATGAAAAAATTTTTGGGTAAACGCCTGGTAAGCGGCGTTACCTCAGGAGTTGTGGCATTGAGCTACATTCTGCCGTCATGCGTCGGAATGCAGGCTTATGCAGCTGAGGCAGCTGATGGACTGCCAATAATTGACACGCCTTATGAGGAAACGATGTGGTTCAGGAATAACCCGCTAGGTATTGCAGGCGATTTTCATTTGTTTGCTTTTGATACCATTGAAACTACAAACGACAGAGCTCACATCAACGGAAACATTGCTACACCAAACTATATCGTCGGTTCAAATCATGGACAGCTTAATACTGCAGGCACAGGACGACTTCTTAACGTTGTCAGGGATTCGTTTGTGTTCAAAGAGGGCGGAGAGTACGAAAACAAAGCCAAAGCGGAAGGTTACAAGGAGTTTTCGCTTGGTAAAATGAGTGACTTTTTCTTCCCTGAGAATTGCGAATTGTCTGTAAAAAAGGGCGAATATGTATTCGGCTATGGATACAGGGAAATAGAAAAGGCTAATCTGGATTATCCTCATGATACAAATAAGTATGCGTTTGTAAGAGTTGATCTTCCTCAGGCTGACAGTTACTATGTTAAGCTGCAGCCGGGTGGAGAATTTTCTTCAAGCTCCTACCTTGCGCATGCAGGTGGAGGCCTTATTGATTTTGAGGTCGAAAAGGGTAATTATGAAACTCGTTCGGAAAATTACGCAAGCTTTGAAAAAAGCTATGCAGACCTAAAGTTGGTGGAAAATCCCGATTACGCCAATGATCCTGCAAATCAGTCCGCATATATCGGTACCCTCACGCTGAATCCGAGTGGTACTAACGTGCTCAACTTCAGTGCTGACGAGGCAGATAATTACAAAAACATGAAAGTTGCAGGAATCAACTTCAAGGATGGTCAGTTCTTGGATGATCAGACACTTGTAGTTAATATTGACCTTCAGGGCAAGAAAGAGTTTGTATGGTCACCCGAGTGGACATACGAATCAGCTTATGATCCCTCTTATAAGCTCGTTAATTCTGAGGAGAGTGCTCTCAGCGGAACGAATATAATTTACAATTTCTTCAATGCTAATTCAGAGGGCACTAAGGTGCTTTACAATTATGGAGAAAAACTTGAGCCTTGGGGATGTGTGCTCGCTCCTGACTGTGAGGTAGTTCCAAACAATATGAGCGGTACTATTATCGCTGACAAGATTACTCTCACAAACGAGACACATATGGCGCCTTTCATGAATCCTGTAAGCGAAAAGTCTCAGGTAAGTATTTCCGTTAAAAAGACATGGGAGGATGAAGGTGTCGATCATGAAGACGATGAAGTCGAGGTCGCTCTCTATCGTTCCAAAAAAGCAGGTCTTGTAGATATAACATATGAAAGTTACGTGGTCAACAAGTATGAGGACTTTGCTGAAGCTGTTAGAGAGGCTGGAAAGACAGATACTCACTTCACCTATCAGGACGGAGCTGCTTTAAAGGAAGTCAATACCGAAGGCGATTCAAGCATTATCGTTTCTAAGTTTGGTTTCGGTCCTGAGGAGCCAATCTTTTTACCGGTCACTGACGCTGTAGAATCCTATCTGGCAGACGGTTCTTATACATTTAAAAAAGGAAGTATCGACTACGTCGTTGATGTTGCTGACGGTGAGATAAAGGATATCAGCGGTTCGGGTATCAGTTATAAGGAGTTCGGTTCCAAGAAACTCAACGCTTCCAATGACTGGAAAGCATCATGGGATGACCTTGATAAGAATGACCCCAACGGTCAAACATATTTCTATTATGCCGAGGAGCTCAATGTTCCCGACGGATATTCTGTTGAGTATATTGATAACGGTGCATCAGGCGGAAACAGAACTATCGGTGTTGTAAACAAAGGCGGTAGCGGAGGAGGTACTCTGGCAAAGGTAAGCTTTGTAAAGTACAGCGATGTCATGACTGTCACCGAGGATGGTGAAGGAAACCTTAACAGCTCGTATGCAAAGGAATTCCTCACAGGGGCTAAGCTTACGCTTACTGCCAAAGATATCGAGGACGCAAAGCTAAACAAGGGCACATACTCTGATCAGGATAAGAATGCTGAGTGTGATGTGAAGTACAGTGATAATTCTATCACATGGACTAGTATCAACAAGCCGGTTGAGTTTTACGGACTTCCAAATGGTTTATACAAACTTACAGAAGAAGCTCCTGACGGTTTCCAGCCTGTTAAGGAGACAGAAATAAGAATAGACAACGGAAATGCCTCTGTTGTTACTGCTGATACAGGTGTTACAGCAAAGTCATTGGGAATACTCGATACGGAAATTGATATTATCGACGATGCCTTTGCAGTAACTGTAAAGAAGTCAGACGAAAACGGTAAGCCTGTTCAAGGTGCCTTCTTTAGGTTAAAGGGTACATCAGGCGAGAGTATGAAGAACGTAAAGGCTCATGACTCGAAGTACTTTGCAGTTAACGGTAAGGGCTGGAGTGAAAAGGCTGATAAGAACCTTTACCCTTCAAAGACTAAGGAGTGTGAGATAGAAAATCTTGCTTCTGACGGCAAGTCGTTTGAATGGTACTCTATCGGTTCAGATGTTGTTTTCACAGGCCTGTCTGAGGGTACATACACTGTTGAGGAGATAAGTGCTCCTGCAGGTTATTCAAAGGACAGTTCGAAGACATTCACAATCAAGAGAACAGATGGTATCCTTTCAGCAGACAAGGATACACTTGAGTTCACAGATAAGAAAGATACCGTTAAGATAAGCAAGGGCGATATGGGCTCGGTAATTATCGACGGTGCAGAGTTCGTACTTAAGAAGAAGGATGGCACTTCACTGGGCGCCCTAACAACAACGGATGACAGCGTTGATATTTCCGAAAAGGTGAGCAAGTCACATGATGCTCTCAGCGGAACCAGTGGTATAAAGATAAAGGATCTTACAAAGGGTCAAAAGTATACTGTTCGTGGTGCCACATTCAAGAATGTGACTGTAGACGGAAAGGTTGTTTCTTCTTCTGGCAAGAACACATATGAGTACAAGGGGACAGTATCGGAAGATACAGTTGAAATTAAAGGTATCTTCAATGGAACATATGTTATCGAATTTGATGATGGAAGCATCTATACAGTAGACGTTGAAGAAGGTGCTTCTGTTCCTGAGGTAAAATTCGAAAAGCTTCTTGAACTTACAGATGGTGGAAAAGCTTGCGAGTTCACAGGAGGCTCTATCGACATCATCGGTCTTGATGACGGTGATTATATTCTTGTCGAGACAGCTTCTCCAAACGGTTACACCAAAGTGGTATCAGAGTTTAGCTTCAATGTTGCAGGCGGAAAGGTAACGGTTACCGATGCTAAGACAACTGGAAAGTACAAGATTTCGGAGGATGGAAGCCAGCTTATAATCCTTGATGATATTTCAAAGATTGAGTTCAGCAAATTCTTTGGCACAGATGGCAATACAACTCCAGAGGGAACAAATGACGGAGCTGACATGAAGCTCACATTTAAGAAGGCTTCAGAGAAGAAGCTCCCCGCTGAAATTTCAGGCGATGCTCTTAAAGTTGGTGAATCGACTGAGTGGAATACAAAGGTTTCAAATCCAAAGACATTTGAGGGACTTTATGACGGTGAGTATCTCCTTGAGGAGATAAAGGCTCCTGCAGGATACGAAGCAGCAGCTTCAAAGACTATTGTTATTAAGGACGGCGTTATCGTTGAGATGGACGCTGACAAGAATGTTATAAGCACTAAGACAAGCGAAGCAGTTCTCAATGTCAAGAAGAATACTATTATACTTGATAAGAAGTCGCTTGGCGCAACTGAGATTCCTGAGTCCGCAGGAAAGGTTAAGTTCACACTTACTGCAAACGATGATGGTGCAACTCTTAGTGGCGTTATCATCAATGATGGAACTGCTCTTGGCGCAGTTAAGTCGACAGAGCCTTTTGACGGAAATACAGTAACCTTTACAGGTCTCGAGGATGGTACATATACTCTTAGAGAGGATACCGCACCTCTTGGCTATTCAGTAGTAAGCGACTTTACATTTACAGTAAAGGAAGGCAAGGTAACTAGCGTATCAGCAGTTACTACGGGTAAGGCCTATGTTGACGAGAACGGTCACCTTGTAGTTGAAGATGCTCCAGTAATTTCAATTGACAAGACAGATCTCGGCGGCAAGATGATAACAGACGGCACAGCTGAGTTTACTCTCACGGCAAAGGACGCTGACGGTTCACTCAACGGTGTGAAGATAAATGGCGAGGAAGCTCTCGGAGATGTGAAGTCTGCTACCTTTGCAAGTAACAGCACAAAGCTCGAATACCTCAAGGACGGTATGTATTCATTGAAGGAGGATACTGCTCCGGCAGGTTATTCAACCATTTCAGAGTTTACATTTACTATTAAGAATGGTATCGTTACAGATGTTAGTGCAGTTACAGACGGTGTTACAGAGAAGTCAGAAGACGGAAAGAAGATTACAGTTAAGGACGCTCCTATCATCAACCTCGATAAGCTTGCACTTGGCGCAGAACCTATCCCGGAGTCAGCTGGCAAGGCAATATTCGTACTTACAGCAGAGGACGAGGAGAATACTCTTGAGGGAGTAAAGATCAATGGCGGTGAGGCTACAGCAAAGGATACAAAGTCAGTTAAGATTGACGGCAACAATGCTAAGCTTGAATATCTCAAGGATGGCAAGTACAGCTTAGAGGAGACAGTAGCTCCCGACGGATATACAACAGTAACAAAGTTCACATTCACAGTAGAAAACGGCAAGGTAAAGGATGTAAGCACTGTAACAGACGGAAAGGCTTATGTAGACGAAGATGGTCACCTTGTAGTTGAAGACAACAAGTCAACTATCACACTTGACAAGAAGGCACTTGGAGCAGAGCCAATCCCAGAGTCAGCAGGCAAGGCAACATTTGTACTTACAGCAGAGGACGAGGATAAGAACCTTGAAAACGTAACAGTAGGTGAAGGCGACAAGGCTAAGACACTTACAGACAAGGATAAGTCAGTAGAGTTCGAGGGTAACAGTGCTAAATTCACTGGACTCAAGGACGGCAAGTACAGCCTAGAGGAGACAGTAGCTCCAAACGGCTACACAACCGTAACAAAGTTCACATTCACAGTTGAAAACGGTAAGGTAAAGGACGTAAGCACCGTAACAGACGGCAAGGCTTATGTTGACGAGAACGGTCACCTTGTAGTTGAGGATGCACAGTCCACAATAACACTTGACAAGAAGGCACTTGGAGCAGAGCCAATCCCAGAGTCAGCAGGCAAGGCAACATTCGTACTTGCAGCTGAGGATAAGGATGCAACTCTTGAAGGAGTAACAGTAGGCGAGGGCACAAAGGCTAAGACACTAACTGATAAGGACAAGTCAGTTGAATTTGAGGGCAACAGTGCTAAGTTCACAGGACTCAAGGACGGCAAGTACAGCTTAGAGGAGACAGTAGCTCCAAACGGCTTCACAACCGTAACAAAGTTCACATTCACAGTTGAAAACGGCAAGGTAAAGGATGTAAGCACAGTAACAGACGGAAAGGCTTATGTTGACGAGAATGGTCACCTTGTAGTTGAGGATGCACAGACAGGTATTGTTATTGACAAACTTGCACTTGGTGCAACACCGATTCCTGAGTCGGCTGGAAAGGCTTCATTTGTACTCGCAGTTGAGGATGAGGGGAAGACACTTGAAGGCGTAAAGGTAAATGGCGGTACGGCACTGGGCGAAGTTACTAGTACAAAGTTTACAGGCAATAATACACAGTTTGACGGACTTAAGGATGGCAAGTACAGTCTCGAAGAGACAGCAGCTCCGACAGGCTACACAACCGTAACAAAGTTCACATTCACAATCAAGGATGGAAAGGTAACAGACGTAAGCACTGTAACAGACGGAAAGGCTTATGTTGACGAGAACGGTCACCTTGTAGTTGAGGATGCTAAGGAGTCTACAATAACACTTGACAAGAAGGCACTTGGGGCAGAGCCAATCCCAGAGTCAGCAGGCAAGGCGACATTCGTACTTGCAGTTGAGGATAAGGACGCAACTCTTGAAGGAGTAACAGTAGGCGAAGGCGACAAGGCTAAGACACTTACAGACAAGGATAAGTCAGTAGAGTTCGAGGGCAACAGCGCTAAATTCACTGGACTCAAGGACGGCAAGTACAGTCTTGAAGAGACAGTTGCACCTGATGGCTTTACAACAGTAACAAAGTTCACATTCACAGTTGAAAACGGCAAGGTAAAGGATGTAAGCACTGTAACAGACGGAAAGGCTTATGTAGACGAAGATGGTCACCTTGTAGTTGAGGACGCACAGTCAGGTATTGTTATTGACAAGCTCGCTCTTGGAGCGACACCTATCCCCGAATCAGCAGGTAAGGCAACATTCGTACTTGCTGCTGAGGAAGAGGGCAAGACACTTGCAGGCGTGAAGATCAATGGCGGTACTGCTCTGGGTGAAGTTACAAAGACAACATTCACAGGCAACAATACACAGTTTGAAGGCCTTAAGGACGGTAAGTATAGTCTCGAAGAGACAGCAGCTCCTGACGGCTACACAACAGTAACAAAGTTCACATTCACAATCGAAGACGGCAAGGTAAAGGACGTAAGCACCGTAACAGACGGCAAGGCTTATGTTGACGAGAACGGTCATCTTGTAGTCGAGGATACAAAGTCGGTTATCACGATTGACAAGCTCGCACTCGGTGGAACACCTATCCCTGAGTCGGCAGGCAAAGCTAAGTTCACACTCAACGCAAAGAGTGAAACAAACGACCTCGGAGGCGTAACAGTCGGCGAGGGAACATCTGCAAAGACGGCTGCAAAGGGTGCTAAGTCAATCGAGTTCGAAGGCAACAGCGCTAAATTAACTGGCCTTAAGGATGGCGTTTACTCACTGGTAGAGAATGCGGCTCCTACAGGTTATTCAGTAGTTACCGAGTTCACATTTACAGTTGAAAACGGTAAGGTTACTAAAGTAGATACAGTTACAAATGGCAGAATCTCTGTATCTGAGGACGGCAATAGCTTCAAGGTTGAGGATGCTGCATACGTAAGCATTAGTAAGAGCGATATCACAGGTGAAAATGAGATTGCAGGAGCTACTATACAGATAACAAATGCTGATATAGACTGGACTCCTATCCTTGAAGCGAACAAGAACGGCGGTTTCGTAAACATTTATGACAGCAGCAACAACGTTATCGGTATTGAGTGGATATCAGGAGATGCTGCAAAAATTGTTCAGGCTCTTACAGACGGTAAGTACAAACTCAGAGAAACCGGCGACAAGTTTGAGGACGGTGGTAAGGTATACGATATCATCACTTCAGAGCTTGAGTTTACTATCAAGGACAGCAGAATCGTTGACGCAAGCGGCAAGGATCTCAAGACTGAAAATGATAAGGACGCTGAGGGCGGCTATTATGTAGTTGACAAGAATGGTAACACCATTGAGGTTTGTGATGCGGAAGCTGTAACGACTATATCTACTACAACAACTTCAACAACATCTACAACGACAACAACTTCGACAACAACATCTACAACGAGCACAACAACTTCAACAACAACTTCAACAACAACATCTACAACAACATCTACAACGACAACAACTTCAACAACATCTACAACAAGCACAACAACTTCGACGACTACATCTACAACAGGCACAACAACTACAACAACTTCTGTTGCAACTGCAAAGGTCAATATCAATAAGGTAGACGACATTGCAGGCAGTGAAGTTAAGGGTGCTAAGCTTACTCTCACAGGTAAGACCGCAGATGGTAAGACAATCACTTTCAAGGATGGTCAGCTTGAGGTTGGCAAGGACGGCGAGGCTGTGAACAGCGTTGGCAGTGCACTTGTATGGATCTCAGGCACAGAGAAGACAATTGTATCAGTTGAAGACGGTACGTATACTCTTGTTGAGCTTCAGGCTCCTGCAGAGTATGAAAAGTCTGAAAGTATTGAGTTTACTGTTAAGGACGGTAAGGTTGTAAAGGGTGGCAACTCAGATGATTCAGTTGTGATGACAGACAAGCGTATTGTAACAACTACTACAACTACTACTACAACAACAACTACTACAACTACTACCACAGCAACAACAACTACTACAACATCTACAACAAGTGCAACAACAACTACTTCTGATACGACAACTACCTCAACAACTACTAGCACAACAGCAACAACGACAACAACTACAACAACTACAACGACGACAACAACTACAACAACTACTACAACAACCACTACTACCACTACTACGACTACTACCACACCAACAACTACTACAACGACCTCAACAACTACAACAACCAGCAGCACAACAACTTCAACAACAACTACTACGAATACAACAACTACTAGCACAACAACTACAACGACAACAACTACAACAACTACAACTACAACAACTGCAACTACTACGACAACGGATCAGAAGGGTCAGGAGTTAACTGCTACTACTACAACAGTAACTGATGACAGTAGCGCTGTTTCAAGAACAACCACAACAGAAGCTACAACGGCTACAACGGATCCGACAACAACTACAACTACATCCACAACGACCACGACAACTACAACAAAGTTCAACGGAACTGCTACAAAGAGCAATTCTAATTCGCCTAAGACAGGCGTTAAGGGTATGGGAACTGCTATTGCAGTTATTGCCCTTGCAGTAGTTGGTTCGTTCGCAGCACGTTCAAGAAAGCGCGACGAGGATTGATTGTAGAATTATATGAAATATTTAGCAGCTGTCAGACATTATGTCTGGCAGCTGATTTTTTTTGAAAAAATACTTGTAATCAGTGCAGAAAGTGTGATATAATAATACTGCATTATGAATCAGGAGGTGCATTATGAGTTCTGACCCTTATGGGAATTTGAATAGTATTCAACGCTTTGGCAGACGATAATGCTCTCGTCCTTTTGCCGAAGTGAATCTCGGTGAAAGGAGCAAGCCTTTCCGCATGTTGCGGATGGCGAATATCATGATAAGCTTTTACAATTACGAAAAAGGCACGCTTACACAGTGTGAAGCTCCTATTGTAGGCTGCTGGATCTCTGTTGTTGATCCTACACCACAGGAGGTAAAGGAGCTCATCGAGGACTATGGCCTCGACAGCGGCTTTGTAAAGTCCTCCATAGATGAGGAGGAGTCATCGCGTATCGAGCGCGAGGACGATCAGACCCTTGTTATTATTGATACGCCGGTTTCTGCTATCGATGACGACAAGACCAAGAACTTCTATACCCTGCCTATGGGTATAATAGTTACGTCAGATTACGTATTTACTATCTCTATACGTGAAACCCAGATAATTAACGAGGCGACAAGAGGCGGTATACGCAATCTACGCCCTGATTTCAAGACGAGGTTTGTGCTACAGTTGCTTCTGAGAATATCAGCTTTGTTCCTTACATATCTGAAACAGATAGATAAGATTTCATCGGCAGCTGAGCAAGAACTCCACGACGCAATGAAGAATGAACTTCTCATGCAGCTTCTTGCATTGGAGAAATCACTCGTATATTTTTCAACATCCCTTAAAGCAAATGAAGCGACTATCGAGAAAATATTTCGTGGCAGAGTAATAAAGCTCTACGACGAGGATCAGGATCTTCTTGAGGACGTGCTTATAGAGATGAAGCAGGCAATTGAAATGTCAAGCATTTATTCAGGTATCTTGTCCAGTATGATGGATGGTTTCTCGTCGATAATCTCGAATAATCAGAATACTGTAATGTGGCGATTGACTATTGTCACTATAATCCTGCAGATACCGAATATCATGTTTGCTTTTTACGGTATAAACACTAATGATATACCTTTCAACTATACATGGGTGGCGCTTAGTTTTACAGCTCTTCTTACAGGTATTACTGCCTTTGTGTTGCTCAAATGGAAGAAAAAATAGCTTTTATTGGCTGCCTTTGGCAGCCTTTTTTGCTTTACATGTTTTGCAGGAGTGATATTCCACGCACATGTTATTGTTAACATTTTTTAGAATGAGTGAAACCAACTTATACAATAATTACTTATTACTCAACCATTACTTCTTCTCAGCCAAGCAAAAAAACATTTACAATCAGATGTAAGTGTGCTATAATAACTATGTATAGATTTTTATGTAAAGGACGGTCCTTTATCATGTCGAAGAATTATGATGTTATTATAGCAGGCTGCGGAGCAGCAGGACTTTACGCAGCTATCAATCTTCCTAAAGAGTTAAATATACTCATTCTATGCAAGCGTGACCTGCCGCTTTGCAACTCGTCTCTTGCACAGGGCGGTATCGCAGGAGTTTACAATTCCCCCACAGACAATATCCAGTATCACCAGAACGATACTCTCATTGCCGGAAGCTTCAAGAATAACGTTGAAGCTGTTCACACCCTCGTAAGTGAAGCTGCACATGATATTGAGAATATCATTAAGCTTGGTGTTGAATTTGACAAGAACCCTGACGGAACCTATCATCGCACCCTTGAGGGAGGTCACAGCCATCATCGTATCTTCCATCATGCAGATGCTACTGGAAAGGAGATAACTTCCACTCTACTTGAAAACGTTCAAAAACTCAGTAACGTTACTATTATGGAAAATACTATCATGTGCGCTGTTAAGCAGACAAGTACAGGATATTCCGCGTTTCTCAAGCTTCCTGATGATAGTTATGAGACCTGTAACTGCCACTTTATGATACTTGCTACAGGCGGTATCGGAAGAGTTTATCAGTTTACTACAAATTCCGCTATCGCAACTGGTGATGGTATTACCTTTGCATACGAAATGGGCGCAAAGATAAAGAATCTTAGTTATGTGCAATTCCATCCAACAGCCTTTAACAATCGCGCTACTCGCGAGTGTTTCCTTATCTCTGAAGCTGTACGTGGTGAGGGAGCTTATCTTCTCAATTGCAAGAAGGAGCGTTTCATGCATAATTATGATGAGCGTCTTGAGCTTGCTCCAAGAGATGTCGTGTCACACGCAATAGTTCTAGAATCGAGAAAGCAGAACTCTACGGACTTCTATCTCGATATAAGCTACAAGGACAGCGAATTCCTGAAGAAAAGATTCCCTATGATTTACAAGAATCTTCTCGAGCAGGGCTATGATCTCACTAAGGAGCCTGTGCCGATATTTCCGTGTCAGCACTACCTTATGGGTGGTATAGATGTTGACAATAACTCCGAAACTAGTCTGCCGAATCTTTATGCTTGTGGAGAATGTTCACATACTGGAGTTCATGGCAGTAACCGTCTTGCGAGCAATTCGCTTCTTGAAGCTCTTGTTTTCTCGCGTCATGCAGCAAATAATATAGCTTCAAAGCTTGCTGATGCTCCAAAGGATTTCGAGGAGGCGCAGTTCGACGCGCATATTGGTAGTCCAAAGATTCCAAAGGGAGTTCGTACGGAAACAAGAAAGATACTGCAGAACTGCTATTTCGTTATTCCAGACAAGAAAGCGGCAGCAGATGGATTCAAGCGTGTAAAGGAAATCCGCGAGGATCTTATAAATGGTGGTTACCTTGTTGACGCAGATTTTGTTCTTGCTAAATCAATCGTTACAGTTGCATATATAATTCTCGGCGAAGTAATGCAGTAAAATGACTTAAACATCGTTTGATATGACAGGAGGGATATGTATGACTACTATTAATAAAGCAGCTTTTATTGCTGCATTGATCAGCATTGCAGCTTTTTCGACTGCATATCCCACTTTTGCCGCTCCAATAATGCTGAAAGGTGACATAAATCGTGATGACATGGTCTCCGTTAGTGATATGGTAGTTTTCAGAAGCTTTCTGCTTGGCAGATATGGGCTGAATGAAACACAGACCATAGCCGCGGATATAAACGGTGATGGTGCTGTGGACTCCACAGATCTTTCGGATTTGCAGGACATAATACTAGAAAGCAGAAACAAACTTCCCATAGGTACATGGATAGGCGACTGCGCTGGATCAAAGCGTTACTTCAGCTTTGGCAGTGGAACAGTCAGCATTGTCGACCCTAACATTGGAAAATCACAGTTTTTCACAGTTGAAAATGAGGGAGACCTTATGATTTTCAGATCTGGAAAAGCTGAAATGTCTGCGTTCGTGACATGGGACAGTGAACTTAGTTTTGTACTCAGATGGTGTAATGGCTGCACTGAGACTTTCAGGTACTTCTGTGACAGTAAAACAGAGATTACAGATTTGCTTACAGGCAGGTGGGTGACTTCTCAGGGACGCACCTTTGAGATAAGTGGCCTTAGTGGAAAGCTCACAGACAAAAGCGGAAATGTAAGCCGCTTTGAGTATGCTCCCAACGGAGAGAATATTACATTTCACATTGGTAGTACAGATAACTCAATATCAGGTAAGAAAAATGTCAATGATTCCATGCACTTTACCGTGACATGGAGCGATGGTACATCTGAAAAATTTACTCGTCAGGAGATAGAGGTGCGTGACGGCATAACCTACGTGAACGGCATACTCATAGCAAACAAGACCTACGCTCTGCCTGCAGATTATAATCCTGGAAAGATCCTTTCAGAGCCTCAGTCCGCTTTCGATACAATGAAGGCTGACGCTGCAAAGGATGGCATATATCTCAGTATAGTTTCAGGCTTCCGATCGTATACTTATCAGGGACAGCTTTACAGCAGCTATGTGAATCGTGACGGCAAGGCAGCTGCTGATACCTACTCTGCAAGGGCAGGGCATTCGGAGCATCAGACGGGTCTCGCAATGGATATAAACAACGCAGGAAGCGGCTTCAATAATACAAAGGAAGCAAAATGGCTTGCTGCAAACTGTGTGAAATACGGTTTTATCATACGTTATCCTCTTGGCAAGGAGAGTATAACAGGCTATCAGTATGAGTCGTGGCATGTCCGATATCTCGGCAGGGAGCTTGCAAAGGAGGTCGCGGATTCGGGACTTACATTGGAGGAGTTCCTGTGTATAGACTCTAAATATAAAACATGATTTTGCGGAGCAAAATTGTGCTTTGAGCCGTTAGCTTATTTAGTGGCGAACAATGTTAGCCTACGAGCTAATGGTTCGTATTCGGTAAACACTACAATAGATTAGGATTGATCTTACGGTGTAATTCGGTAGGTGTATATATGAATGAAAAAGAAATAATAAGCGAGATTAAAAACAAGCTCTGTGAGATAGAGCAGAAGGAAAACATCAGGATAATACACTGTATAGAATCGGGCAGCAGGTCGTGGGGATTTGCTTCTCCCGACAGCGATTTTGATGTAAGATTCATTTACATTCGCCCGACTGAATACTACCTTAAGTTGGAAAAGACACGCGATGTAATAGAATGGGAACTCAATGACATTTACGATATAAACGGCTGGGATATAAAGAAAGCTCTTGAGCTTCTGCACAAGTCTAACCCTACTCTCTTTGAATGGAACGGATCACCCATTATTTACAAGACTTCTCAAGAGTGGGAAACTGTGCGTACTGTGATAAACGACTGCTTTATGTCAAAGGCAGGAGTTTATCATTATTTAAATATGGCACGGATGAATTACAGGGAATATCTCAAAGGTAATAAGATCAAGTTGAAAAAGTATTTTTATGTTTTGCGTCCGATACTTGCCTGTAAATGGATAATCGACAGAGGGACTCCACCGCCTATGCTGTTTTCGGAGCTTATGGAAGCCGAGCTTGAAAACGAACTGTGCCCTATTGTCGAAAATCTGCTCGAGGTAAAAAAGAATACTCCCGAGATGGGGGAGGGAAATCGTATAGATGAGCTTAACGAATATATAGACGCACAGCTTGAAGAACTTAAACACAAGGCTGAAGGAATGGACAGAGAAAAGCCTGTTGAATGGCAGAGGCTCGATGATATATTCCTAAGGCTCCTTGGGAAATGAAAGGAAAATTATTATGAAGCTTTTACAATGCTATGTTGACAATATAATCACTACAGCCCTCATGGAGGACATAAACTATATAGACGCTGCTGCGGATAATCTTATCCCCCCAGAGCACAGAAGCTCTGCTTATTACGTTGCAAAAGATACAGGAGTTGTCTGCGGTATCGAGGTGGCAAAGCGAGTATTCGACCTTGCTGGCGGCGACGTTGAATTCAGGATACTTCTCAGTGACGGAACTAAGGTTAAAAAGGGCGATATAATTGCAGAGTTGGAGGGAAGCACCCTTACTCTTCTCAAAGGCGAGAGAACAGCTCTAAACCTTTTGCAGCATATGTCGGGAATAGCAACAGCCACAAACAAGTGCGTTGAGCTTGTAAAGGGCACAAAGGCAGCCGTTACGGATACGAGAAAAACTCTTCCGGGACTTCGTGCTATACAGAAGTATGCTGTAACTGTAGGCGGCGGAAAAAATCACCGCTTCAACCTCTCGGATGCTGCTATGCTTAAGGATAATCATATTGATGCATACGGAGGAATAACCGCAGCAGTTTCGGCACTTCGCGAGAAAATAGGACACACCGTAAAAATAGAGGTTGAAGTCCGTACCCTTGATGAGCTGCGTGAGGCTCTTGAGAATAAAGTCGAGATAATTATGCTTGACAATATGAGCTGCGATGAGATGAAGCAGGCAGTGGCTATAGCAGACGGCAAAGCAATGCTGGAAGCTTCGGGAAATGTCACCGCCGAGAATATCCGCTCCGTTGCCGAAACAGGCGTGGATATCATATCACTTGGAGCTCTTACGCATTCAGTCAAGTGCTTCGATATCTCGATGAAGATAAAGAAGTAAACAGTATGAAACGTCATAGTCGTTCCACTGTAAGGGTGCATTCCGAGCATCCGTTTTCTACCATTAAAAGGAGTATTTCAATATGAAAAAAATCACAGCATTAGTTTTAGCATCGTTATGTTTGTTTACGTTATCAGGCTGCAGCAGTGATAACGAGGCTGCCGATACCGCTGATAACTCTGTTCAGTACGACTGGGGAATTACATTAAAAGCTGAAAATGTAACATCAAGTGGCTTAACGCTTGTTTGCTCTCAATCAGGAGGAGAAAACGTTGCTCAGCTGGAGACAGGCAGTTTCTTTGTTGTCCAAAAGAAGAATAAATCTAAATGGAAAGACGTCGATTATATCGTTAATGAAGACGAGTTCGGCTGGACTATGGAGGCATTGGAAATACCTAAAGAAAATACCAGCAAATGGGACGTGAACTGGGAATGGCTTTACGGTAAGTTACGCTCGGGTGATTATCGTATTGGCAAGAAGTTTACGAATTTCAGAGGAACAGGCGATTTTGATAATATGATTATCTATACTGATTTTTCAATAGAATAAAGATTTTCGGAACTATCAATCCGCCTGCATTGTTGGATATCAATCCACAGTGCAGGCGGTTTGTTTTTTGAGGGGAATAATAACCTCACATACAGGTATAATTGTACATTTTTCGCGTATACTAACGCTGAGGTGAGATGTATGGAAAAGAAAGAACTTCTGCCTGTTCTTGACAGTAGCATAAAGGAGATACGCCGAATTTCGGGAGGATCTTCCGATGTCCTCATAAACCGCTTTGTTACAGGAGGGATACACTGTGCACTGTTATGCTGTGAAGGTATGGTTTCCACGTCTGTCATAACCGAACTTATCTTTGAACCTATCACCGATATTCCAGAAAAGCAGAACGCTGAAGAGCTATTTCATTATATCAATGAGGAGCTTATTCTCTCTACAGATTGTCCCGAAATCGGGGACTATGATACGCTTTTCAGGTTTATGAACTCGGGCTTTGCAGTTCTTCTTGCAGAGGGGATGACAAGAGCTCTTGCTTTCGGAGTTCAGGGGTATGCGTCGAGGGGGATTGAAGAACCTTCTGGAGAGGGCAATATAATGGGAGCTCATGAGGGATTTACGGAAACGGTCCGCGTTAACATGTCACAGATACGTAGACGCATAAAAAGTCCCGAGCTTGTTATGGAGTTGTTCACAAAGGGTAGCAAAAGCTTCACTGACCTTTGTTTGTGCTACATGAAAGACCGTGTTCCAAAGTCACTTGTTGAAAAGGTGAGAAACTCACTTAACGATGTGAAACTTGAAGCAGTGCTCACAACCGGACAGCTGCGTCCATTCCTTGAAAACGGCAATTATGAGATATTCAACTCTACCGGAACTACAGAGCGACCTGATGTACTATGCTCTAAGCTTATAGAGGGGAGAGTTGCCCTTTTGGTCGATGGAGTGCCATATGCCATAATTGTTCCGCGGCTGTTCTGTGAGAGCTTCCATACCCTTGATGATTATGCTTTCAAGCCTTGTTACACTACCTTTATACGTTGGTTGAAATATGTTGCTTTTCTTGCGGCAGTTCTGCTACCGTCATTCTATGTTTCGATAGTAATGTACCATCCTGAGCTTCTCAACAGCACACTGTTCATGCTTCTTGTAGACGCAGAGAAAAAAGCTCCTCTGTCCATAGTCACTGAAGCTCTTTTTGCGTTGCTTATGTATGAAATAATTCGCGAGGCAGGAGTTCGTCTGCCAAAACCTGTTGGCGGAGCTGTCAGCATTATCAGCGGACTTATTATAGGTGACGCGGCTGTCAATTCAGGACTGATAAGCACTCCACTGCTGACAATGACTGCACTTGCAGTTCTATGCGGACTGGTTATTCCTGAGCTCAATCCGCAGATAACGGTAATGCGATTTGTGTTCATTATTGTAGGTGGAGCACTCGGACTTTTCGGCATCAGCCTACTCATGTGCGGAGTACTGGTTAACATCTGCGCAACTGAGGATTACGGATTTCCATATACTGCACCTTTTTCTCCATTCAAAGCATCAGGCATGGGTGACACGGCTGTGCGGAGCAGTGTGAAGAAAATGCAGAGCCGCGGATTTACTGTGGAGGAGTATCATGAATAGCATATCGAGGTATCAGCTCACTGCAATGCTGTTAATAACCGATGTCTTTGGAATTTACTGCTTGAGTGGAAGTATCTCGCTCTTGACGATGTACGGAATGCTTTCAGCGATAGCATTACAGTTTCTTATATCCCTAGTATTCGTGCTGTATGGGGGCAGTATCGCAAGATGGCATCAGTTTATTTATTTACTGTACGTGATTTTCTGTGGAGGCGTTCTATTGGCTTCGCTGTGGCGGACAAGTGAAGTGATAAGTATACCATACGCGGAAAGGAATGGCATATATGGGAGACTATTCATGGCAGGGCTTATCGTTATTGTTTGCCTTTACAGCTCATCAACAGGATTAAGGGCAGTGTCACGTGCAGCTGTGATAACTGTCGCAGCAGGACTACTTTGCATATTCATTGACTTTACAAGCGCGATTTTTACTGCAGACTGGGAGAATACTTTTCGACCTGAAAAGCAGGGATTCTTCTATGGATTATTGAGAGGATTTGCAGTCAGCGGAAGTCTTGGTGGCTTTTTCGTGCTTCTTGAAAAGACAAGGGGAGAGAGAAGCCGTGCTGCTGTTCTGTATTTCGGCGCAAAGGCAGTACTAACTATTGTGATAATGCTGAAATCTATTGCAGTTGTAGGCGGGATAGTCAGCGTTACGGATTTTCCTGTGATTATGGCTGCACAGCTTTCACAGCCTTTTGATGTGCAGAGAATAGACTCACTATTTATTGTGATATTCATTTCATTTGCTGTGTTCTTCTTGTCATTGCAGGTCATGACGGGAGCTTACCTACTGAAGCGGATCTTTCCTAGATTTGAAAGGTGGAGGAGCTGTACAGTAACGCTTTTCATTCTGGGAGTAGCTTTTTTGATATCGGGACGGGAGCTGCTTCTTGTTCGGAGCTTAGCTGCGGTGATTGTTCTCATATTGTCGGCAACAGTAAAAAATCCGCTGAAATATTCAGCGGATAAGTAATATTTATTATTTCTTCTGTCTTAGTTGTCTGAAAAACTCGGAAAGAATTTCCGAGCACTCTTTTTCCATTACTCCTCCTGTGACTTCAGGATGGTAGTTATATGGGAACTCGAACATCTTCTGCACAGAAATGGCAGAACCGCTTTTTAAATCATACGCGCCGAAGATAACGTCATCTATTCGTGAGTTGATGATAGCACCGCAGCACATAGGGCATGGTTCCAAAGTAACGTATATAGCGCATTCTGGGAGCCTCCAACCACCGAGAGTACGGCATGCCTGATCTATAGCTATGAGTTCCGCGTGGGCAAGTGCATTTTTAGTTCCCTCACGCATATTTCTACCCTCGCCGACAATCTCTCCTGTAGTCTTTTTAACTACGACAGCTCCTACGGGAACTTCTCCCTCGTTGAATGCTAGACGTGCAAGTTCAAGGGCACGATGCATATATTTTTCCATTTAAGCTCCTATAATCTGACTAATTACCTGTATTGCAGCCACAAGCAGGCAGAAGCATACAACTATTGATACGGGAAAAGCTTTGAAAGCGATTATCATTCGATCTTTCATGGTAAGCTCGGAATGATATTCAGCTATTCTGTGGATATCCTGATGCTTTCTGAACAGATACAGAATACTTGCGCCAATCGCTCCTATAAGAAAAACTATAAGGATAAAGCTGTTTCTTCTCAGGTGGAGAGAATCATCAACACCTGCGTCCGTAAGAACAACTGCAAGGCGGTACATCTTAAATATCGCCTGTACAAATATGGCTGTGAAAATGGAACCGCTACGTAGCATTCCTATTGAAGCTACTGCAGATATCATTATAGCTGCAGGCATTTCAAGAAAATCCTGTACAAGTAGTCCCGACATTACGGAGGTGATAATAACTGCAAAATAGTCACCAAATTGTCTGAGGGCTCCGAATACTGCGCCTCTGAAGAAAAGCTCTGAGAGTACAGTAACTACTATTATATCGAAAACGGTGTACACAACGAATTGATCCTGATCCCATACTGAAGCGTCAGCATTTATGGATTTGAAGTAGTCGAATACCTCTCTCATCCTGTTTGTGTAGATACTTGGGATACTTGTTATTGCGCTTACCGAAAGGGCCATAAATATTGCCCCGAACATATCAGACGCATGGTTAAGGGTGGTCATGAACTCAACACGCATTGGTAGTCTGAGTTTACGGCGAAGATAATATGCAGGAAGCAGTATTTTTAGTACTGATATGAGTATTAGAGTGGTGGTTATCTCTGTGCTTCCACCGTATAAAGCTTTATTGAAAAAAGACGTGTGTATATCAAATCCGAAAAGATCAAATGCAGCAACAGCAAGACGGCTTACCAAATTATCTACAACTATCCAAATTAGCATTGCTATGCCAGTAACGTTCATTATCTTGCTGATGGAATCTTGTTCTGCAATGGCAAAAGACTTGTTTTCAAAGCCTTTTCCTTCTACAAAAACGCTTTCCCTGCGATTTCGGCTGAAATTAAAAGTATATGGGTTATCTATTTTTCTGCGCCATGTTACGAAACTTTCATTATATGCTTCGTTCTGCGTTGAATAGTCGAATTGTTCAACAACATCTACAACGGTATCTTCTGAGGTGTCAGAGACTTTCATTGGTTCACCTCCCTACAATTTCTCAATTTATATAATAGCATATTTCAGGGGAAACAATGTAGATTTTTTAGCACATTTATATGAATAATCAGTTAACATGGTAAAATTATTATCAAATGGGGTGAAGGCATGAAAATAACATGTTTTTTGGCAGTTCTTACGGTTACAACAGTTTTTGCCACAGGCTGTGCTTCAGGCAGGATACACGAGAAAAGCTACTTAAGGGCGGTTTCAGTGACGGGAAACAGTGAAAAGTCGGCAGTTTTTGCTCTTTTTGGCGAAGATAAGACAGTTTCAGGTATAGGGGAAGACTTGGATCAAGTTAAATCCAATGCGGAACTAAAAAACGGCAGAGATCTGTTTACAGGTTATACCGAACTCATTATAGTCGACGGAAAGGAATGCAAGAAACTTCTAGGGCATATGCTTTATAAGTGGAAGGTTTCGCCATCATGCAATGTGGTATACTGCGAAAAAGGAGACGAGCTTCTTGAAAAGTACGGTGTTGAGCAGCTTATCGGTGTATCTAAGCAGGCAGTAAAGAAGGGTGTATCTCCAGAATGTAACATTATAACCGTGCTGGGAGAACTGTGCGAAAACGGTATAGCAAAAGTAGCGGAGCTTCGTGTGGACGGAACTGTCCAAAGTTATGTCATATATTAGTTTTGGTGGCGAACTACTCCATATTCGTCATCAAGACGATAATACGGACAGGAGTAGTTAGTTCCCTGCAAGAAGCGGTACATTTCGTCCTCGTCAAGGTTTACCATACAAACGTAGCATTCATAGTCTTCGTCGTATATGTAATTGGTACAGGTTTCGCAATTGGTTGCTTTTTTCTTGATTTCCATTATATTTCTCCTGTGAATCAAAAATTATCGTATTTTGGGTGGCGTTTTTTAAGATAAAATCTAAAAGAATTTCCAAACTATCATTGAGATAATTAAATTGGGTGTGTATTTGTAGCTTATAGAGCCAATTAATGTATTCGGAAGGTTTACGCAAATTGTGAATTGAATAATGTTTAAGTACATTACTATTAAAGATTAGTACGCTATGCAATTAAGATAACTCTTTTGTCGGACAGATGATTACCATTTTAATGAAGAGACTTTTAGGTATGCCGTCAGCTACGCATTTTACAATATATTATTATACCATATTTTGTGGAAAATAACAATTACATTGTGGTATTGACAAAAATATAACAACGTGCTGTTTTTTATATATCACTGAAACGGTCTAACGCATTATACTCTGCTTGGAAAGTGAGAAAAAGCAATTATTGTAATAACTTTAGGTAATATTGCTATTCCTAAAAAATACCGTAAATGACTATTGACACATTGACAAAAAACAGATATAATAGTATTTGAGGAACGTTCGGTTTTTTACTGACTTTCTGTTTGCAGAGCTTTTTTCTGCATATTTTATGATAATTTTTTAGGAGGTATTATACAATGTCTTTGACAAAAAATCCCAATGTATTAAAGTGGGTTGACGAGATGATTGCTCTCTGCCAGCCTGACAAGGTAGTATGGATCGATGGCTCTAAGGAGCAGATCGACTCACTTATCGAGGAAGTTACTTCGCTTCCCGATGACAGCTGGGACAAAATGTACAAGCTCAATCCTGAGAAGTACCCGAATTGTCTTTATCACAGGACCCGTGCTAACGACGTTGCACGTGTTGAGGACAGAACTTTCATCTGCTCTAAGGAAAAGAAGGGAGCAGGTCCTACAAACAACTGGATGGCTCCTGATGAGATGAAGGCTCTCCTTACTCCTATGTATAAGGGCGTTATGAAGGGCAGAACAATGTATGTTATTCCTTATTCAATGGGCCCTATAGGTTCTCCTCTTGCTAAGGTAGGTGTAGAAGTTACAGACTCTATCTACGTTGTACTAAATATGAACATCATGACTCGTATGGGTAAACAGGCTTTCGAGAACCTTGGTGATACTTCCGATGATTTCGTAAGAGGCCTCCACTCAAAGGCTGACGTTGATCCCGAGAAGAGATATATCGTTCAGTTCCCTGAGGAAAATACAATCTGGTCTATCAACTCTGCTTACGGCGGAAATGTTCTCCTTGGCAAGAAGTGCTTCGCACTCCGTATCGCTTCATTCCAGGGTAAGAATGAGGCTTGGATGGCTGAGCATATGCTTATCCTCGGTCTTAAGAAGCCAAACGGCGAAGTTAAGTATATCACAGCTGCATTCCCATCAGCTTGTGGAAAGACAAACCTTGCAATGCTTATCCCACCAGAGGGATATAAAAAGGATGGCTATGAAGTATTCACAGTCGGCGACGATATTGCTTGGATGAAGCCGGGCAAGGACGGCAGACTATATGCTATCAATCCAGAGAATGGTTTCTTCGGAGTTGCTCCTGGAACAAACGCTAAGTCCAACTACAATGCTCTCGCTTGTACAAAGAACGGCGCTATTTTCACAAACGTTGCGCTCGACAACAGCGATAACACTGTATGGTGGGAAAAGCTCAACGAAAATCCGCCTAAGGATGCTACAGAGTGGACTGGTATCAAGTGTGACGGCGAAGCTTGGGTAGCTGAAGGAAAGAAGCTTGCTCATCCTAACTCAAGATTTACTGCTCCCGCTGAGAACTGCCCATGCATTTCTCCTGAGTTCAACAATCCTGAGGGTGTTCCTGTATCTGCTATTATTTTCGGTGGCAGACGTGCTTCAACAGCTCCTCTTGTATATCAGTCATTTGATTGGACACACGGTACATACATTGGATCAGCTGTTTCTTCTGAGACAACTGCTGCTGCTACAGGCGCAGTAGGTGTTCTCCGTCATGATCCTATGGCTATGAAGCCGTTCATTGGCTACAATGTTGGTGACTACTGGGCTCACTGGCTTGAAATGGGTGCAAGACTCGGCAGCAAGGCTCCTAAGATTTTCAACGTTAACTGGTTCAGAACAGACGACAAGGGCAACTTCCTCTGGCCAGGCTATGGCGAGAATATGAGAGTTCTTGACTGGATTATCAAGAGAGTTGATGGCGAAGTTGATGCTGTTGAGACTCCTATCGGATATCTTCCAAAGCCAGAGGATATCAACCTCAAGGGTATAGAGGACGAGGTTCCTGCATCTGCACTTCAGCAGCTTCTTACAGTCAATAAGGACGAGTGGAAGAAGGAGATTGCTGAGATGAGAAGATACTATGATGAGGACATCAAGGCCAAGGGAGGTAATATTCCACAGGCACTGTACGATGAACTCGACATGATAGAAGCAAATCTCAACAAATAATTGCATATATTAGCAGATTGAATTCAACAAGCTAATAAAAGGGCTGCCAATCATGGCAGCCCTTTTATATAAGTATTGGGGGATATATTATGTTCATAGTATTATAGATTCTTACGATTGCTTCTGCTATAGTAATGGCTTATATGATACGATGGTATATACTAATAAAGGATACAGAATCGTACACCTCGGAAACAGATGGTATAATAAGCAATGTGACAAAGAATGATATAAGGATACTGAAAGCGGAGGCAACAAAAGCGTTTATACAATAAAAGCGACTTATTATGTAAACGGAAAAAGTATAAAAACACAATGAAAACAGTTGAAGATGAATTCTGCTGTCAGGAGGGGCAGTCCGTAACGATTCTTTATGATGAAAAGGTTCCACAGCATTCTTTTATAAAAGAATGCTGTGGAACCCAAAAGGGTGTGGAAGAATTATCTGGTCTTTGCAATAAGTTTGTTTGTGATATTAGCAGTAGTATTTGTGATTACAATACCGAGTACACTAGGTTTTACCAAGGAGCAGAGAACCTTGCATAAAACGATACTTCATATAGTGCTTATTTTAATCAGTCTTGCTGGGATAATCGTTTATCCTCGCACGAAAGAATATAAGACACGGCGAAAGAAAGGTGTATCAACGAAGAAGACGTTAGTAACCTTTGTTTTGTTTCTTAGTAAATTTGAGTTTGATGTGATATTCTATATAATAGAAATGCTATGAGCAGATAAGATCTCCGATAAGGGGCGCTTTGACATATTTAAATTAATTAATATCCTTCACGTATTCAAAAAGGTCACCAGGCTGACAGTTGAGAGCTTCGCATATGGAGTTCATGGTTTCAAAGCGTATACCTTTCATTTTGCTGGTTTTTAGATTTGAAAGATTTACATTAGTCATACCTACTCTTTCGGCAAGCTCGTTCAACGACATCTTGCGGTCGGCCATTACTTTATCTAATCTAATTATTATAGCCATGTTGTACCACCTTACGCAATGAGATCGTTGTCTTCTTGAAGGCTTAGACCGTACACGAATACTTCTGAAATTATGCCGATAATAACGCCTATTCCAATTAAAAGTATATTTTTCATATCAAAAGTTACGGAGACGAGAGTGTTAGTATCGTCAAGCTGTACAGTTGAATAGGATGGAATAAGTCCTCCTACGAATAAGATTACAGCCATAATACGAAGCTTTGTTATTATCTTCTTTGAAAAGGGCTTACCTGTTTTACGTATTTCAAGCAGTATCAAGGAGAGAATACCTATCTCAGCAAATATTACAAGTGAGTAGAGACTGTTTGTTAGGTACTCAGTCATGTTTCTGTGGTTTACATAGCGCATAAACTGCCATATGGCAGTAACAAGTACAGCTAAACAGAAAATACAGCTTAGTATTGTATCGATAAAGGTGCGTTTCTTAAGTTTTTCAGATATAAAATTGTTCATAACAGTATCTCCTTTTTTAAAGTTGAACTTTAAGTTTTTAAAGTTTTATCAGCTGATGCCAACATTATAGCACCTAAATTAAAGAATGTCAATAATAATTTAAACTGAGACTTTAAATATTGTGGAGATGCACAAAAAGAGTCCTTGTCACAAAATGATATGTGCACAAGGTGAATAAAAAAGCTCCCCAAACGGGGAGCTTCCTTAATTTCACAGCGATTAGCTGTAAAATGAAAACAGAGCTATGAAAAAATATGCGAAAAAATACCTCACTTTTTCAAATTAAAACTGAAATGATTAATACATTTGTTATTATAACACAATTTTATGTTATATACAATATTAGTATTTAACAAAAAAGCCTTCCGCCCTTAGTATAATATGAATAGAGATTTGTACGAAATGTAATATCAAGATTTCATTTTATTATGTTTCATGCTGAAATGTGTAACAATCTTCTTACTGACAGCGATTGGTGTATGTGTAAGGGGGCAAACTCTGTGAAAATTTCAATAATTCCTACAAAAACATCCAAAAGGGCTTGCATTTTCTTTCGTAAACTGCTATTATAATAAAGCATTGTTTTTGAAAGGGACGATTAAATGGAGAAACTAATCAAGTGGTGCGTTTCCATACTTCCGAAGCCACTGCAGAAGATATATTATAAATATGAAGAGAAGTGGCTTTACCTCGTTTTCGGGGTTCTTACTACTGCTGTTAGCTTTTTAGCAGCTTGGCTTGCAAAGACTGTTCTTGAAAATGCTGGAGACTATGGTGACAAGGCTGTAGGCGATATCAGTACGGTTTTTTCATGGGTCTGTGCTGTTACTTTTGCATATGTCACGAATAAGTTATGGGTATTCGAGTCAAATGCGAAAGGTTTAAGGAATATCCTGGCAGAGGGTGGAAAGTTTTATGGAGGTAGAGTTTTCACTCTTGCGGTGGAATGGGTGATAATGCACATCGGTTTTGGTATGATAGGCATGAATTATTGGTTTGTAAAAGTACTTGCGAACATTGTAGTTCTCATTCTTAATTATGTTATAAGCAAGATATTTGTTTTCCGCAATAAGGAAGTTAAAACTGCGGAGCAGCACAATGAATGATACTTTGAAAATAGGAGAAGTCACTATAGAGAGAACTGCTGCTCTTGCGCCGATGGCGGGGGTCGCGGACCGCGCCTACAGGCTTATGAGTAAGAAGTACGGAGCGGCTTATGTTATCAGCGAAATGGTGTCCGCTAAGGGAATCTGCTACAACGACCGGAAAACTGCTGAACTCTGTACTGTTACCGATGAGGAGCGACCTATGGCGGTACAGCTCTTCGGAAACGAGCCTGATTTCATGGCGGAGGCGGTAAAGATAGTGCTTGACTATTCTCCGGATATAATTGATATTAATATGGGATGTCCAGTTCCGAAAGTAGTTGGGACTGGGGCAGGCTCAGCGCTGATGAAGAACGTTAAGCTTGCGGCGGATGTTGTAGAGGCTGCGGTCAAGGCGGCTGGGAGCACTCCGGTAACTGTTAAGATACGCAGCGGCTGGAGTGCTGATAGCATAAATGCTCCTGAAATGGCCAAGGCCTTGGAAGCAGCGGGAGCGGCGGCGATAGCGGTTCACGGACGTACAAGGGACATGTTTTACAGCGGCGAATCAAGTATTGATGTTGTGAAGGCTGTAAAAAAGGCGGTGAGTGTTCCGGTTATCGGAAATGGCGATATTATAAATGCTGATTCCTGCGTAAAAATGTATAGAGAGACATGTTGCGATCTTGTAATGATAGGTCGTGGCAGTTACGGCAATCCATTTATTTTTCAGGAGATTGCGGCAAAGTTGCATGGTAAAATCTATACTCCGCCTGATCTTGAGGAGAAAATGAAAGTTATGCTTGAGCATATACGTCTGATATTGGAGCTGAGCGAAAAGTGTGAGGAGCTTGCAATGCATGAAGCACGGAAGCATGCGGCGTGGTACATGAATGGCTACTATGGTTCGGCGAAGTTTCGAGGCAGGTGTTACCAGCTTTCATCTTATGCTGAGGCGGAGGCTCTTGCGGCAGAATTTATTGAGTTACAACGCCAACACAAAATCAACAAAATGTAGATAAATATATACTATATGGATAATAGCGAGGCAATTCAACAAAATGCACAATTTCCACATTGAAAATTCGTATAAGTCTACAAATGACAAGTAGTATTAAAGTAACAAAGGTATAATTTGGCTTAATTTCGTGGTTTGTAACCAAAATTTAATCTTTTGTAATATAAAACAGCTTGTAAAGTCATTTAAGTTTGATACAAATTGTAATTGCCAAATTGAAAATAATGTGATATAATATGAATTGAAAAGTAGTATTTTTTATGTTGTTTTTATACTGCTTTTACAAAGGAGACCTTTATGAAACTAAGAAAAGGACGTGCTGCAGGGGCGCTGGCAATACTGTTAGCGATAGTTGCAGGCGGTATTGGTTGCGGAACCATAGTTGGAAAAGCAAACAACGATCCGCAGGATGTCTCGGAATCAACGAAGGCAACAGTCCCTGAGGAAACTACTGAGGAGCAAACAACCCTTCCTCCTGATAAGGTCGTTCACGTAACAGCTGCAGGTGACAACCTCATACACTATTCTGTTTTCAAGAATGCTGAAAAATTGGCAGGCGGATATGGTTATGATTTCAAGCCGATGTATTCTGAGGTTAAGTATCTTATAGAGTCTGCCGATGTAGCTATACTCAATCAGGAAACTGTTATCTCTGAGAGTAATGGCATACGTGGTGCGGAAGGTGGAGTTCTTATCTTCAACTCGCCTCCTGAGGTGGCGGATGCGGTGATAGATCTCGGCTTCGACGTATTTACAATGGCAAACAATCATCTTCTCGATATGGGTACGAGTGGACTAGAAGAATCTATAAACTTCTGGAACAGAAAAGCAGCAGAGAATAATCTCACAGTCTTGGGGGCTTACCTTGATGAGGAGGACGCCAACAATATTCGTGTCCGAGAGGTGAACGGCGTAAAGATTGCTTTTCTTGCATATGCGGAGCATATAAACGGCTTTGATGCACTACTTGATGACGTGCCGCTCAGAGTTATCAAAAACGATGAGACTGACGTAATAGAGAGGCAGATTAAGGAAGCAAGACAACTTGCGGATGTTGTTATAGTATCGGCACACTGGGGCGCTGAGGATACGAATATCGTTTCTGACGATAGGCGAGAACTCGCAGAGGAAATGGTGGACTGGGGTGCAGATGTGATACTTGGCTGCCATACTCACACAGCTCAGACAATGGAGTGGATTGAGCGTGATGACGGAACAAAGGGATTTGTCTACTATTCCATGGGTAATTTCATATGCGCTCAAACTGATAACTTCAACGTGGTAGGAGAGCTTCCCGATTTCGATGTAGTCATAGACGGTCAGACAAATGAACTGAGACTTGAAAATGTTGGCTGCATTCCTACAATCATTCATTACGAGAGTGAATTTTCAAACATGAAAGTTTACCCATACAGCAAGTATTCACCTGAACTTGCTGAGCGTCACGGATTACCGTATGCAGTGCCGCAGGGAACTTATACAGACTTCGGCTGGGACGTAATTAATCGCATAATTGACGAGGTAATTCCTACTGAATTTCGCAAGCTTGACAAATAAATTGATAAATTCATTTTTCGTTCAGAAATAGCCCGAAAACGCAGTTTTTGAGAAAAAATGAGATTGTGCAAACCGTGCAAAAATCGCTTTAGCTGTTTATGTAAAATACCAAAAACGATATGAACCTATTTACTTTTTTTTAGACCTGATATATAATGAAATCATGAATAAGTATAGACTTGGCATTAAGTGTCTCATCACGGCAGTGTGATGTGTCTTAGGACAAAACCACTGCGTGCAGAGTGCGGTATGGTCACGGACTGACATCAGAGGGGAGCTTCGGAGCAGTGTGTACAAACGCTTGATCTGGATATGATCCGCTTGAACCGCAGCTCAGAGTGCTTTAGTCGCGTCTGTATGACCACAGCGGCGTTTTTTGCCCGCCAGGCACGTGCTTCATTTGTATATCGGTGACGCGGTTTTGCGGACGGCGGACAGGGGTTCGCTGAAATTAAGACAAGATATAATAAAAGGGGCATACCCGTTCCTTTGTTATATAACATTAATGAAGAAGGAGGAAAAAATAATGAAGACAAAAAAGGTAGTCGTCGGAGCATTGGCTGCGATGCTTTCACTTTCTGTCTGCTCACTTGCATCTGCAGTAGCTGCTGGCGAAACAGTGCAGATATCCGTTAGCAAAATTAATGCAGAGGCAGGTGCAGAATTTTCGGTGGACGTATCATTAGCTGATATCCCATCTTCCGGTATCCAGGCACTCGACTTTGCTGTAACCTATGACAGCAAGGTACTCACAATTAAATCAGTTGAACAGGGATCGCTTGTAAATAAGAGCGCAGAGACTGCTGATAAATCAGCTGCTCTTTCCCCACTGTTTGAAAGCTCTATTAATTCCAAAGAGGGCTTTGTGAGCATGATCTGGTCGACTTCTACTGATGACGCTTCGTATTGGCTCAAGGGCGAAGGCGTATTTTGTACTATCAAGGGTACTGTAGCAAGCGGTACAGCAGATGGTGCAATCGCTAATCTCAAGGTCGTTCCTATTGATCGTGAGACATATGCTGGTTCTGGTTCTCCCAATGGAGAAATCGGCTGTGGCTACGAGAAGGACGGTAAGCCTGTAAAGCTCGCTACAAGTGTTAGCGACGGTAGCGTTACAGTTGGTAAGGTTGTAACTACAACTGTGAAGCCAACTTCAGAGATCGTTCGCGGTGATGCAAACTGTGACGGCGCAGTAGATATGGGAGATGCTGTTCTCATCATGCAGAGCCTTGCAAACCCTAACAAGTATGGCATTAGCGGATCTGATTCCAAGCACATTACTGAACAGGGCAAACTCAATGGTGATGTTGATGACGAAGTAAAGGGTCTTACATCTAACGATGCACTTAAGATCCAGAAGTACCTGCTCAAGAGCATTAAAGAGCTCTGATCCGAGATTATCTGATTTGTCCCCCTTACAAAGGAATACAAACCCAACTTATGTTTTATTAATAGGGATAAAACCTAAAGAAAGGAATTATTACAAATGAAAAAGTTTATTTCTGCAGTCACATCACTGTGTATGGCTGCATCAATGGTAAGCGCAGTAGTTCCTGCAACTGTAGGTGCTGCTGATTCTGCCAAGGGCTTTGCTATTAAAACATATGACATCAGCAAGCCAGCATCTGCTGATGCTAAGTCCTCCATAACAATCAACAAGAAGGATATTCCTGCTGGCGGTTATAAGCTTCCTTCAGCTGTATACTACTCAGAGGGCGTTAACGCAACAGATTCACTTCTCGTTGCTATAACAACAGATTCAAAGGATATTTCCTTTGCTCTTCATAATCCTACAAAGGCTTATACAGACTCTGAGAAGGAATACTCAATCGGTGGAACTTCATTCTCAACTGACAGCTATATCTCATTTGCTGGTTCATACGATGATCTCGACGGCTATTCAGCAGCTGGTAAGTACATTTTCGGTATCGATTCTTCCCAGACAGCTGCCGGAACAGACAACTACTTCATCGGTTGCTCATGGACCAATAACGGTACATCTTACAAGTGGGCTGGCGAGAAGTCGGATTCTTATCCTTTCTATGTATTCGATACAATCATTCCTCAGAATATTGCAGAGGGTACATACTCAGTTAAGTTCTGTGAGTACAACACAGATGCTTCCGGCGTAAACGACAACCCCTCACCTCTCGTAGAGGGCGAGAAGACAAGATTTACCACAAAGGGCGGTAATCTTAAGCTCGAGACAATGACTATCAAGGTTGTTGGCGACGGCGGCGAGACTGTTGAGACAACAGCTCCTGCTACACAGCCCGCTACACAGCCTGCAACACAGCCCGCTACACAGCCTGCAACACAGCCGGCTACACAGCCTTCTACTGTTGCTCAGGACGGCGACGTTCAGTTCACATTCGCTGACAAGGACGGCAATTCCACAATTGCTGCTAAGCCCGGCGACTCTGTAACTCTTTATGCAAACGTTGCTTCAAAGGGCAAGGAGATCTCAGCTATGGACGTTCAGTTCAAGGCTGACAAGGGCCTTACAATCTCCAAGATCGGCGGCAAGTCACCCGCTCTTGACAATGTAAGCGTTTCTACAAACATTGACGAGTATCGTGCTAACTTCACATCTACAGACGAGACAGGTGAGCCTATCGTTCCTTCAGACGGAAAGGCTGCATTCACTCTCGTTGTTAACGTTGATGCAGACGCTAAGGATGGCAACTACACAGTTGGCTTCGGCGATCAGCTCAAGGTATTCAAGGACAGCACAAAGTTCAATTACAAGGCAAGCTTCGCTCCTGCTACAATTCAGGTATCAGGCACAGGCAGCACACAGCCTGCAACACAGCCCGCTACACAGCCTGCAACACAGCCTGCAACACAGCCGGCTACACAGCCTTCTACTGTAGCTCAGGACGGCGATGTTCAGTTCACATTTGCTGACAAGGACGGCAACACAGCAGTAGCTGCTAAGCCCGGTGACGAGATCACAGTTTATGCAAATGTTGCTTCAAAGGGCAAGGAGATCTCAGCTATGGACGTTCAGTTCAAGGCTACAAAGGGTCTC
>JAEEGJ010005155.1_pt1 | contig 41975 bp, 31 predicted proteins | sample 8958761 | NCBI WGS metagenome assembly JAEEGJ01 (sample SAMN16246546, study PRJNA631951) | gut metagenome | biome: gut microbiome; feature: rumen; material: RS-attached | host: Bos | place: Iran: Karaj | collected 2018-10 | reverse complement strand
CTTACCCCCTGGTAGAACAGCGGAAGTTCCACATTCTCGACGGCCGTCTTGAAGCCGATGAGATTGAACGACTGGAACACGAACCCGATCATCTCATTGCGATAGGTCGCGCTTTCGCGCTCGCTCAGGTTCTTGATGAGCTTGCCGGCCAGGTGGTACTCCCCTTCGTCATAGTTGTCGAGGATGCCCAGGATGTTGAGCAGGGTCGACTTTCCCGAACCCGACGCACCCATGATCGACACGAATTCCCCCTTCCCGATCGTCAGGTCGATCCCCTTCAGCACGTGGAGCGGCTGCCCGTTGTCGTAAGTCTTGTGGACTCCCTTGAGTTCGATTAGCATACAGTGTTTAGTTTTGACGATGCAAAGATATATAAAAAATATGGTACCTTGTATCACAAAGTACCAAAAATTTCAAAATATTTTTTGATTAAAGAATATTTTTTACTTTTGTTTACTGGATACCTTGTTATAAAAGACACTTCGCTATGAAAATATTCGCTCTTCTTCTCTCCATCGCGCTCGCCGGTTTTCATTTCGGCCATGAACAAACTCCCAAAGGAACTGAATGGCAATCACCCGAGGAACTGTCCCTCAACAAGGAACTGCCTCATGCCTGGTTTTTCTCCTTCGAAGATATCGAATCGGCCCGCCGGGTGCTTCCCGAAAACAGCACCTTGTGGCTGAGCCTCGACGGTACCTGGCGTTTCCACTGGGCGCCCGATCCGGACCATCGGCCAACCGGATTTCAGGAGCCCGGTTTTGACGATGCCGCCTGGGATGAAATCCCTGTCCCTTCCAACTGGAACATCGTAGGTATCGGCCACGACGGCAGTCAGCGCTACGGCACGCCCATCTATGTCAACGTCAACGTGCCCTGGTGGAAAGAGATCAAGCCCGATGACTGGCGCCTCGGCGTGATGCGCACCCCGCCGGAAGACTGGACCCTGTTCAAGGCCCGCAACGAAGTGGGTTCCTACCGTCGCGGTTTCAACGTACCGGCCGCCTGGTCGGGCAAGCGCATCTTCATCGACTTCGACGGCGTCGATTCCTTCTTCTACCTGTGGATCAACGGCCAGTATGTAGGCTTCTCGAAGAACTCCCGCAACCTGGCTCAGTTCGACATTACCGAGTATGTGCAGGAGGGAACCAACACCGTGGCCGTGGAAGTGTACCGCAACAGCGACGCATCGAACCTCGAAGCGCAAGACATGTTCCGACTGCCCGGCATCTTCCGCAGCGTGGCACTGGAAGCCAAGCCGCAAGTCTCTGTGCGTGACATCCGCGTCACGCCCACGATGACCAGCCTGCAGGTAGCCGCCGAAATCTCCGGCGCTGACGCGGGACAACGCCTTACCTATCATCTCTATGAGAATACGCTCTATGCCGACGACAATACCCTGGTGGCGTCATTTCCGGACCAGGAGCCTTCCTGCGTACTTGAATTCCCCGATGCCAAACCCTGGTCGGCCGAAGCGCCGCAACGCTACACGCTCGTAGGCGAGCTGAAAGATGCGGACGGCCGTGTTCTCGACATCTTCTCTACCATTGTGGGTTTCCGGGAGATCGCCATCTGCGACACGCCGGCCGAAGAAGACGAGTTCGGCCTGGCGGGCCGTTATTTCTACCTCAACGGCAAGCCCGTGAAACTGCGCGGCGTCAACCGCCACGAAACCGAACCTTCGATGGGTCACGCCGTGACCCGCGAAGTGATGGAACAGGACATCCGGCTCATGAAACAGGCCGGCATCAACCATGTCCGCAACTCCCACTATCCCGATGCGCCCTACTGGTACTGGCTCTGCGACAAGTACGGCATCTACCTGATGGACGAGGCCAATATCGAGAGTCACCACTACCACTATGGCGCCGCGTCCCTGTCACATCCTGTGGAGTGGCGCGCCGCCCACGTAGCCCGCTTCACCGAAATGGTGGCCGCAAACTACAACCATCCCAGCATCCTCATCTGGAGCATGGGCAACGAGGCCGGACCCGGCAAGAACTTCGAATACACCTATGCGGCCGGCCGGGCCATCGACCCGGTGCGGCCCATCCAGTACGAACGCAACAACGACATTTCGGACATCGGCTGCCGGCAGTATCCCTCCGTCGCGTGGGTGCAGGAGGTCGCCACAGGAACGGCCGCCGTCAAGTATCCCTACCACATCAACGAGTTCGCCCACTCGATGGGCAATGCCCTGGGCAATTTCGCCCAGTACTGGCAGTCGATGGACTCCACCAACTTCTTTATCGGCGGTGCCATCTGGGACTGGGTGGACCAGTCGCTCTGGAACTGGACAGCCGACGGCACCCGCTACCTGGCCTCCGGCGGTAACTTCGGCGACAAACCCAATGACGGGCAGTTCGTGATGAACGGCATCCTCAACGGCGACCGCAGTCCGAAGCCGCAATACTTTGAAGTCAAGAAGGTTTATCAGAATCTTTATACCTATCTGGTCGGGATGCAGGACGGCCGGGTCACCGTACAGCTTTTCAATCGGAACTACTATGAGCCTGTCTCCTACGACGCCCGCTGGACCCTGATTGCCGACGGCGAAGTGGTTCGCAGCGGCCGCTTTGAAACCGGATCCCTCGATCCGCGTACGAAAGAAAACCATTTCATCTCCGTAGGTCCCCTGCCGGAAGGAAAAGAGTGCTATCTGAACCTCTCCTATACCCTGCAGGAGAACCTGCCTTGGGCCGATGCCGGTTTCGAAGCGTGTAAGGAACAGCTGTTCCTGCAGAAAGGAGCCGCTGCCGTGACTGCGCCGGCCAAGGGCCGCTCGCTCAAGACCACCGTCAGCGACAACGGCCGGCTGGTCGTCAAGGGCCGCCGCTTCCGTGCCGAATTCAATCCCTTCGATGGCTCGCTCGACCGGCTCCGGTACCGCGGCCGCGATGTCATCGTCCCCGGACAAGGTCCTCGCTTGAATGCTTACCGCGCCCTGGTCAACAACGACGCCTGGTATTGTGATGCCTGGGCGGCCGAAGGGCTGCACAACCTGCAGCATAAAGCCGTTTCCAGTCTGGCTGTGAAGGAACAACCCGACGGATCGGTTACGGTTACTGTGGATATCGTCTCGAAAGCGCCTTGCGGAGCCCACCTTGACGGGACAAGCGCCAGTGCCACCTGCCGGATTGTCGAAGATCCCGACAGCGTGAACGTGATTCAGTTTACGTCGCACGTGGTCTGGACAGTCGCCCGTGATGGCAGTGTGACGCTCCGTTCGCATGTCATCTCCGACAAGCCTTCGCTTGTGTTGGGCCGCCTCGGTTACCTCATGCAAGTGCCTGCACGCCTTTCGCGCCTCACCTATTACGGTCGCGGGCCGGAAGAAAACTACGCTGACCGCTACACGTGCGCCTTCGTCGGCATCTACTCCGGCCGTGTCTCCGATCAGGTGAGCAACTATACGAAGCCGCAGGAGATGGCCAACCACGAACAAGTCCGCTGGGCCGCGCTGACACGCGCCCGCCACGGGGTAGCCTTCGAAGCGGCGCTCAACAGCCTGCGGCAGTCCGATTCCGGCATGCCGGTGTTCTCGCTTCAGGCTTTGCCTTACCGCGCCGTCGATCTGGTGGAAGCGGCCCACGCCCATGAACTGCCGGCGCCGGGCGATACCTGGCTCTGCCTCGATGCCGCTGTCACCGGCCTGGGCGGCGCCAGCTGCGGTCCCCTCCCGCTGGAAGAAGACCGCGTCCGCGCCGACGCCACCGACTTCGGCTTCACCATCCGCATGCGCTGAGCCGGATTCAGATGGCGCCTTTTTTCCTATCTTTGCAGCATGAAGCATATCCGGAATTTCTGCATCATCGCCCATATCGATCATGGGAAAAGCACCTTGGCCGACCGCATGCTCGAACGTACCCATACGCTCGACCAGCGGGATATGGAGAACCAGGTGCTTGACTCGATGGATCTGGAACGCGAGAAAGGCATCACCATCAAGAGCCACGCCATCCAAATGGAGTATAGCCGCGGCGGAGAGAAGTATATTCTCAACCTGATCGACACGCCCGGCCACGTGGACTTCTCCTATGAAGTTTCCCGTGCCATCGCTTCGTGCGAAGGAGCGCTGCTCGTGGTCGATGCCACGCAGGGCATCCAGGCCCAGACTATCTCGAATCTCTATCTGGCCATCGAGCACGACCTGGAGATCGTTCCCGTGCTCAACAAGATTGACATGGATGCGGCGATGGTCGATGTCGTGCGCGATCAGGTGGTGGACCTCCTCGGCTGTGACCCCGACGATGTCCTGCTGGCCTCGGCCCGCACGGGAGAAGGGGTCGATGCGATTCTCGATGCCATCGTAGACCGGACCCCGGCACCGAAAGGCGATCCCGACGCGCCGCTGCAGGCCTTGATTTTCGACTCTGTCTTCAATTCGTTCCGGGGTATCATCGCCTACTTCAAAGTCAAGAACGGTTCCATCCGGACCGGCGACCGCGTGAAATTCGTCAATACGGGCAAGGAATACACGGCAGACGAAGTGGGCGTGCTCAAGATGAAGCTTTGTCCGACGGGTGAGATTCCGTGCGGCTCCGTGGGCTACATCATCTCCGGCATCAAGACAGCCGTGGAGGTAAAAGTCGGCGATACGATTACGCATGTGGCCCGGCCTTGCAGCGAAGCGATTGCCGGCTTCGAAGATGTCAAGCCGATGCTCTATGCCGGTATGTTCCCTGTGACCGCCGACCAGTACGAAGATCTGCGTGCTTCGCTCGAGAAGTTCCAACTCAACGATGCCTCTTTGGTGTTCGAGCCCGAGAGTTCGCTGGCGCTGGGTTTCGGATTCCGTTGCGGTTTCCTGGGTTTGCTTCACATGGAAATCGTGCAGGAACGTCTCTTCCGGGAGTTCGACATGGATGTGGTGACCACGGTGCCGAACGTATCCTATAAAGTCTATACGACACAAGGCGCTGTCGTGGACGTGCACAACCCTTCGGGTTTGCCCGCCCCCACGCTGATCGACCACATCGAAGAACCGTTCATCCAGGCGCAGGTCATCAGCAAGAGCGAGTTCTACGGGCCCATCATGAAACTCTGCCTCGACAAGCGCGGTATCCTCAAGAGCGAACACTACCTGACGGCCGACCGCGTGGAACTGACCTACGAGATGCCGCTGTCAGAAATTGTCTTCGACTTCTACGACAAACTCAAGTCCATCTCCAAGGGCTACGCCTCATTCGACTATCATGTCATCGGCTTCCGGCCGGCCAAACTCGTGAAACTCGACATTCTCCTCAACGGCGAACCTGCCGATGCCCTTTCGACACTCATCCATCAGGACCACGCCTACGACTTCGGCCGCAAGATCTGCGAGAAGCTCAAGGAACTCATCCCCCGCCAGCAGTTCGACATCGCCATCCAGGCCGCCATCGGGGCGAAGATCATTGCCCGCGAAACGGTACGGCAGGTACGCAAAGACGTGACGGCCAAGTGCTACGGCGGCGACATCACCCGCAAACGCAAACTGCTCGAAAAGCAGAAAGCCGGCAAGAAGCGCATGCGCCAGATCGGCCAGGTGGAAGTGCCCCAGTCGGCTTTTATGGCGGTGCTGAAGCTCGATTAGACACAAAAAAAGCGGCTCGCGCCGCTTTTTTCATTTCTCCTTCGGGGGTTTTTGCGGATGTTTCCGCAAATTATTGATCATCCGCTGCTGGAAGGCTTCTTCAGCCTGGTAGAGTTTGGCAACCTTGCGGATGGGCAGCACTTCCTTGAATTTGGGATACCAGTCGGCCAGGACCTGATTCGATCGGGTGGTCGCCTGGATGTAGGCGTCCAGCTTCTTTTCCATCTCTTTGTCAGTAAGGTTGTCGGCCTGCTTGCCGCGGATGTCGGCGAAAGCCTCGCGCGTAGCCTTGTGGGAGGCAAGAACCTCTTTCCAACACTGGTTGTAGACCGGCCAGAACACCTGGGCCTCTTCGGGAGTCAGGTCGAGTTCCTGGGTGATGAAGGCTATTTTCTCAGCTTGCAGTCGCTCCCAGTCTTTCTTGCGCTGCTCGTTGTCGGGTTTGCCCTGCGGCTGTGCGAAAAGAAGGACGGACGCAAACAGGCAAAGGGTCAAAGCAAAAAACTTTTTCATTTCTCTTTGTAGGTTTGGGCATAAATGTCTGCCAGGTCGGCAAAGGAGAGTTCGGCGGCCAGGTAGTTGACCAGCGTCTCTTCATCGAGCTCGGAAGTATCTTCGGTCTCGTCCGCCTGGTAATAGTCGATGAGCGAAACGGGACGGATCAGCTCCTCTTCCGCGGAAGCGTATTCTTCAGCGGCGGAGCCGACGCCGCGGCCCAGCGTGTGCGTGAGGGAAAGCACGCCGTAACCCATACCGAAAATCAGGGCGAACATGGCCGCCAGCGTAAGGGCGGGCTTGATAATCCGCCAGGCGGGATGCTTGGCCGGCGTCGCGGGCTGTTCTTCGGCAGCAATTCGGGAAAGCAGACGATCCTCCAGGCTCTCGAGGTAGCCCTCGGGCACCCGGAAAGGGTTGTCGCCTCCCGCACAGCTGCTTAAATAATCCTTTTGTTCGTTCATACGGTTCTTAGACTGACAAGGCTTTCAAAGGTTTAATCGGACTTAGTATTTTGCGTCCAGCGCTTCTTTCATCCACGCCTTGATCTTTTCATAGGCATGGTGATAGGAAGCCTTGAGGGCGCCTTCGGAGGTTTCCAGCACCTGGGCGATCTTTTCGTAGGGCATTTCCTCAAAATAACGGAGGAGGAAAACGGCCTTCTGCTTCGGCGGCAACTTGGCGATGGCCCGGTGGAGGGCTGTCTGCACCTCATCGCCGTCGAACCAGGGGTCGGACGACAGCCGGTCAGCCGCGTCAAGGCCTGCGTACTCGCCACGGGTCTGCTGCCGGGACAGAAAAGTCAGGGTCTCGTTGGTAGCGATGCGGTAGAGCCAGGTGTAAAGTTGGGCGTCGCCGCGGAAGCTGTCGAGAGAACGCCACACCTTGAGAAAGGTGTTCTGGAGGCAATCGTCGGTATCGTCGTGGTCGAGCACCATCCGGCGGATATGCCAATAGAGGCGCTCCTTATAGGTTTGCACAAGAAGGCGGAACGCCTGTTCGCGTCCGCCTTCCCGATATAACTGAAGTATTTCCCGGTCGGTACTCATCGCAGCGACAAGGCTGCCTCCACGATATGCGCCGCATCGAGTCCGTAGGCCGCCATCAGTTCGGCGGGTTTTCCGCTCTGGCCGAATTTGTCGTCGATGGCTACGAAACGCATGGGTGCGGGGCAGGCCTGCGCGAGGAAACCTGCAATTTCCTCGCCAAGACCGCCGGCGATCAGATGCTCTTCTGCGACGACTACGCGGCCGGTCTTGCGGACCGACGCGAGGACCGCTTCTTTGTCGAGCGGCTTAATGGTGGCGATATCGATCAAGTCCACACTCACGCCCTGCGCCTCCAGCTGCTTCGCTGCCTGGATGGCCTCCCAGACAAGATGACCGGTTGCGAAAATCGACACGTCAGCACCGTCATTCAGTTTGATCGCCTTGCCGATGACGAACGGCTCGTCGGCCGGAGTGAAGTTCGGCACACCGGGACGGCCGAAACGCAAATACACCGGGCCGTTCCAAGCCGCTGCGGCCAGGGTGGCCGCCTTGGTCTGGTTGTAGTCGCAGGGATTGATGACCACCATGCCGGGCAGCATGCGCATCAGGCCGATGTCTTCAAGGGTCTGGTGCGTGGCGCCGTCCTCGCCGAGCGTGATACCGGCGTGGGAGGCAGCGATCTTCACGTTGGTCTGCGAATAGCAGACCGACTGCCGGATCTGGTCGAGCACACGGGCTGTCGCGAAATTGGCGAAGGTGCCGATAAAAGGAATATAGCCTGCGAGGGAGAGACCGGCCGCCATGCCGACCATATTGGCCTCGGCGATCCCCACTTCGAAGAAACGGTCGGGATGGGCCGCGGCAAAGGCGTCCATCTTGAGCGAACCTTTCAGGTCGGCGGTCAGTGCCACGACTTTCGGATTGCTTTCCCCGAGTTCGGCAAGTCCTGCGCCGAAACCCGAACGGGTATCTTTCTTTCCAGTATCTACATATTCTTTCATAAGGCAAAATCTCCCATCGTTTCTTCCAGTTGTTTCATGGCTTCGGCGCACTGTTCCACCGAAGGATTCTTGCCGTGCCACTTGCAGGTGCCGGCCATGAAGTCCACGCCGTGGCCCATTTCGGTATGCCAGAGGATCATCACCGGCCGACCCAGGCCCATGCGCTTGCGCGCTTCGGCAAAGCCTTCTTCGATGGCCTTGAAATCGTGACCGTCGGCTTCGACCACGGTCCAGCCGAAGGCTTCCCACTTGGCGCGCAGGTTGCCCAGCCCGGCCACGTCTTCGACGCATCCGTCGATCTGCTGGTGGTTCCAGTCGGTCATCGCAATGAGATTGTCCACTTTATAGTGTGCGGCCGACATCGCGGCTTCCCAGATCTGTCCCTCTTCGCTTTCGCCGTCGCCCACCAGGACGTACACCGTGTGCGGATCGCCGTTCAGGCGCTTGCCCAGGGCGGCGCCGATGGCGACCGACAAACCCTGGCCAAGAGAACCGGCCGCCTGATTGACGCCAGGCAGGCCTTTGTCCACCGAAGGATGGCCTTGGAGACGGGAACCGAAGCGACGGAACGTAGCGAGCTCGGCTACCGGAAAATAACCGCGGCGGGCGAGCAGACTGTAGAGAACCGGCGAGATGTGACCGGCCGAAAGGAAGAACTGGTCGAGACCTTCCCCGCTGCGGGTCCATGTCTCCGGCGTGACATTCATTTCCTTGAAAAAGAGGTAGGTGAGGACATCGGTAGCACTCATCGACCCGCCCGGATGGCCCGAAGCGGCCGCCGTCACCATGCGCACGATATCCCTCCGCACCTGCGAAGCGATTTGTTGAAGGGTATATTCCATAACGTAAACAGAGATTTTTCCGTATCCAGCTAACAAAGATACGAAAGATCTCGCAGAAATCAAACCCTGATCAGGCTTCTCGCCCGCCATCAGCGTAAGTGGCGCATGGATAATGGCCTTCTAGGACCTTGAGAGGCAGGAAGCCTTGCGCCAAGGGCCGTAATCGGGGGTTGGCGCACAATAAACCGCTCCAGATGGCCGTTTGAGGCCGATGGTTTTGCGCGCCAGCAAGTTTTTCGTAACTTCGTGTCATGATGAAAAGATTCTTTATTTCTTTGGGTGCGGTTGTCCTAGCGTGTACGGTGAGTCTGGCGCAGCCGGGGCCGGCGATGCCGGAGAATGTGGCGCTGATGCGGCGCGGAAACATTTCGGTCAGTTTTGGCGGGCCGACGCGGGCGGAGGGGCGCTCGTACAACAATGCGCCTACCTTCTTTGTCTATCCCGACTCGCGGCTCGACAAGGCAGGGGCGGAGGCGTTGCTCGATGCGATGGATATGCAGGCCGTGCTCGACGAAAACTTCGGGACGGTGTTCGTGCTGAATCCTATGGGCGACACTTACGTGGCTGACAAGGATTTCGACGCTTTCGTGGAGATGTTCAACCGGGCCCGGAGCGGCAATCTCAAGGTCATCGGCTTCGGGAACGGGGCCACGTTTGTCAATCAGGTCCTCGCCCTCAAGGCGGCCGACCACATCGCCGGCATCGCCACAGTAGGCGGCAAGCCAGCCAAGTTGCCCAAGAACGTCCACTCCTATGGCGTGCCCGCTTTCGTGGCGGACAAATCTGCCTCGAAGGCTGCGAAAGTCGCGTTGGAATATATGTCCCTCAACGCCGAGCAGGGACCCTATGAACCCCTGCTCCAAATTGTGGTTTCCACCAAGACCGAACCGGGCGAAGTCTTCGCCAATGCCTGGGACCAGCTATTCTCCCGCAATTTCCGCTTCAACAACTACAATCATACGCACTACGAGGGTGCCAAGTTCGGGGAATACGGTCCCTATGAACTGGAACCTTATGCGGATTGGGAGCGATTGGGCATCAAGCGGAACATCGTGGAGTATCCGGCCACGTTCCGGCAGCGGACGCTCGACGGGCCCAAGTATCTCTGGTACGAATACTGGCCCGAAGAGCTGATGGAAGGCGCGCCGGCGCACAGCGTCCCGGTCGTTGTTCTGCTCCACGGCAACACCAACGACCCGCGCACGCAGATCGAGACGTCAGGCTTCCTGCAAGTGGCCGGAGAAGAGCGTTTCTTCATCGTTGAGATGGAGTGGCAGGGCACGCCGAACTATCAGGCGATGGGCCACGACGGGATTGAAAGCGTACTGGCTATCCTGTTGGAAAAGTATCCCCAGCTCGATCCTTCGCGCATCTATGCACACGGTCTTTCGGCCGGCTCAATGACGGCCACGGCACTGGGCATCAAAAAGTCACATGTCTTTGCGGCGGTGGGCGGCAATTCCGGCGCCTTATTTACCGGCCACTGGATCGGTCCGTTCCCGACATTCGAGGCGATCTGGGCTGAGGCGACGCAGAAGCGCGGCGCCGTGGAGACGGCTTACTGCTCTGTCTTCGGAACGAAAGATACGACCGTTCCGTACATGACGCCCGATGACTGGAAAGGCAACAGCTACCTCAACGCCTGGAATGCCTATGAGCAGATGAACGGAATGGAAGTCGTCGATCAGATGGACTTCACCGCCTGGCCACTTTTCGGCCAACCGCTGCGCGACCGAGAGACCATCCGCACGAACAAGGGCGAAGGGATTGTACTGGAGACGGGACAGCTCTACAAGGGCAATAAGCCCCTCATCAAGATCGTAGCCGTCGTAAACTACGGCCACTGGAATTTCATCCCCGCCGCCCGCATCGCCTGGGACTTCTTCAAGCACTACAGCCGTGATCCAGAAACCAAACAACTCATCTATCATCCATGAAGAGATTCCTTATAGCCGTGCTGGCGCTGGCCGCAGCCGCCTGCTCCCACGGACCATCGCCCGAAAAGCAGGCCCAACTCCTGATTTCCAAACTGTCTCTGGAAGAGAAAGCCGCCCTGATGCGCTATGCTTCCGAACCCGTCGAAGAACTGGGCATTCCGGCTTACAACTGGTGGAATGAAGCGCTGCATGGCGTGGCCCGCAACGGGAAGGCGACCACATTCCCGCAACCGATCGGCATGGCGGCTTCGTTCGATGAACCGCTGGTGGAAGAAGTCTTCACGGCCGTCAGTGATGAAGCACGGGTCAAGCACCGTCTGGCACTGGCCGAGGGATCTTCGGGACAGTATCAGGGCATCACCTTCTGGACGCCCAACATCAATATCTTCCGGGATCCGCGCTGGGGACGCGGCATGGAGACGTACGGAGAGGATCCCTATCTGACGGGGCAGCTCGGCATGGCCGTGGTCCGGGGCCTGCAGGGGCCGTCGGATGCGCCCGTGCTCAAGGCGCATGCCTGTGCCAAGCATTTTGCCGTCCACTCCGGTCCCGAATGGAACCGCCACAGTTACGATGCACAGGTCAGCGACCGCGACCTGCGCGAAACCTATCTGCCGGCCTTCAAGGACCTGGTGACCAAGGCTGACGTGCAGGAAGTCATGGTGGCCTACAACCGCTTCCGCGGCGAGCCCTGCGCAGCCAGTGATTTCCTGATCAATACAGTCCTCCGCGGCGAATGGGGCTACCAGGGACTGGTCACGTCGGACTGCTGGGCCATCCGGGATTTCTATGCCCCGGGATGCCACGGCTACAGCAAGGATGTGGTCGAGGCGGTGGCCGCGGCCGTCAAGGCCGGAACTGACCTCAACTGCGGTGACTCCTACCCAGCCATTCCCGAAGCGGTCCGCCAAGGGCTGCTCGACGAAGCCGACGTGGACCGCTGCCTGACCCGTCTGCTGGCCGCCCGCATCCGCCTGGGCGAACTGGACAGGAACAACGAACCCTGGGCAGGGCTGAGCGATGACCTCGTCGAAGGCCCCGAACACCGGGCGCTGGCCCGCAAGATGGCGGAAGAATCGATCGTTCTCCTGCAGAACCGCGGCTATGTTCTGCCGTTGCAAGCTGACGCGAAGATCGCGCTCATCGGCCCGAATGCCGACGACCGGCAGATGCTCTGGGGCAATTACAATGCGATTCCTGAACACACAGTTACTTTGGCAGAGGCGCTCCATGCCCGGGTTCCGGATCTGGTCACCTTCCGTGGCTGCGATCTCGTGCGCGAAAAGCCTCTCTCCACAAAAGAAACAGCCGCCATCCTGAAACAATTGGAAGGCATCGGAACCGTAATTTTTGCCGGCGGCATCTCTCCCCGGCTCGAAGGAGAAGAGATGCGGGTCAACCTGCCCGGATTCCGCGGCGGCGACCGTACCGACATCCAGCTGCCCGCTGTGCAGCGGCAATTGCTGAAAAGCCTGTACGAAGCGGGAAAAGAGGTCATCCTGGTCAACTTCTCCGGCTCTGCCATGGGCCTGGAACCTGAAACGGAGACCTGCGCAGCCATCCTCCAGGCCTGGTATCCCGGCGAAGAAGGAGGCACGGCGCTGGCCGAGATTCTTTTCGGCGATGTGAACCCTTCCGGAAAACTCCCGGTTACCTTCTATAAGGGTATCGACCAGTTGCCGGACTTTGAAGATTATGCCATGAAAGGACGGACCTACCGCTATTTTGAAGGAGTGCCTCTTTTCCCCTTCGGCTATGGCCTGAGCTACACTTCGGTGGAATATGGCGAAGCGCAGCTGAAGAAAGGAGCCCTCGAGATTCCCGTCATCAATACGGGCGACCGCGACGCTGTCGAGGTGGTACAGCTTTATACGCGCCGGGTCGGCGACACCGAAGGTCCGCTGAAGTCACTCCGCGGCTTCCAGCGCGTCCTCGTCCCGGCCGGAGAAACCGTCATGGTCACCTTCCCGCTGACCGACGAGGTGTTCCTGTCGTGGTCGGAAGAAGCTGGCGACATGGTGCCGGTGAAGGGCGAATGGGAACTCCTCTACGGCGGCAATTCCTCCGATCCGGCGCTACAAACAATCGCTTTCCGCTATTGATTCCGCTGCATGAATACAATTAAATGTCTTGATATGAAAAAAGTTCTGCTGACCCTCACTGCTCTCTGCACGCTGACCGGCCTGTTGGCGCAGCCCAAACTGACGAAAGACAACATCGACGAGGTCCTCGCCGCCATGACCCTGCAGGAGAAAGCCACCCTGCTGGTGGGCGGCGCCCGCGCGGCCATCGTGAACGGCGTCACCTCCGGGGTGGCCGCCGAAGTGCCCGGCGCCGCCGGCAATACCCGGCCCATTGAACGCCTCGGAATCACCGGATCCGTCCTGGCCGACGGACCGGCCGGCCTCCGCATCAATCCTACCCGCGCGAACGACAGCAAGACCTACTACGCCACCGGCTTCCCGGTAGGCACCCTGCTGGCCAGTTCCTGGGATACGGAAATGGTCGAAGAAATGACCCAAGCCATGGGCAACGAAGTGCTGGAATATGGCGTTGACGTGCTGCTCGCCCCGGGCATGAACATCCACCGCAACCCGCTCTGCGGCCGGAACTTCGAGTATTTCTCGGAAGATCCGCTCCTGAGCGGCAAGATGGCGGCCGCCTATGTGCGCGGCATCCAGCGCAACGGCGTAGGCACCTCCATCAAGCACTACGCCCTCAACAACCAGGAGACCAACCGCTCCGAGAACGACGCCCGCGTAAGCCAGCGCGCGCTCCGCGAAATCTATCTCAAGAACTTTGAGATCGCCGTCAAAGAGAGCGATCCCTGGACCGTGATGTCGTCGTACAACCAGCTCAATGGAGAATACACCCAGCAGAAATTCGACCTGCTGACCACCGTCCTGCGCGATGAATGGGGATTCAAAGGCATCGTGATGACCGACTGGGGCAACAAAGCCGGTACCGTGAAAAGCGCCAAGGCCGGCAACGATCTGATGGAGCCCGGCAACCAGAACGAGATCGACCGCATCATCGCAGGTGTCGAGGACGGCACCATCTCGCGGGAAGAACTCGACCGCAACGTGCGCAACATGTTGGAATACATTGTCCGCACACCCCATTTCAAGCACTACAAATATTCCAACAAGCCGGATCTGAAGGCCCACGCCGCCGTAGCCCGCAAGGCGGCCGGCGAAGCGATTGTGCTGCTTCGCAACGAAAACAAAACCCTGCCGCTGGCTGGCGGGGAGAAGGTGGCCCTCTATGGCGTGAGCTCCGTAGACTTCGTGGCCGGCGGCACCGGCTCAGGCAACGTGAACAAAGCCTATGTCGTGACGATGGAAGAGGCCATGACAAAAGCCGGATTCCAGCTCGATCCGAAACTGGCCGCCTTCTACCGGGAGCACAAAGCCTATGACAAAGCCACCCGCGAGTTGACTGCCGGCACAGGCTGGTCCACCTGGGGCGGCAGCAAGCTCGCCGAAACGGTGATTCCCGCCCCGGCCATCAATCAGGAAGCCAAAGACAACGATGTAGCCGTGGTAGTCATCGGCCGCAATGCCGGGGAAGGCGCCGACCGCAGGATGATGGACGACTTCGAACTGACGGCCGTCGAGCGTGCACTGCTGCAGAATGTCAGTGCCGCCTACCACGCCCTGGGCAAGAAGGTGGTGGTGATCCTCAACATCGGCGGCGTCATCGAGACCAACTCGTGGAAGAATCTGGTAGATGCCATCCTGCTGCCCTGGTCACCCGGACAGGAAGGGGCCAATGCCGTGGCCGATATTCTGCTGGGCAAAATCAACCCCTCGGGCAAACTGCCGATGACCTTCCCGATCAACTTCATGGATCATCCGTCTTCCGCCAACTTCCCGTACAACTACACCGGACAACCCAACCGTCGTGGCGTGCGTACGCCCTTGAAAGACATCGACTACACCGATTATGCCGAAGGTATCTGGGTAGGCTACCGCCACTTCGTTACCCGCGGTGTAGAAGTCTCTTACCCGTTCGGCTTCGGATTGAGCTATACCACTTTTACTTATTCCAAACCGGCTGTCAAGGCTGTTGCCGACGGATTTGAGGCCACCGTGACCGTCACCAACAGCGGTTCCGTGGCCGGACGCGAGGTTGTTGAACTGTATGTCTCCGCACCGGCCGGCGGTCTGGAGAAACCGACCCGCGAACTCAAGGCTTTCGCCAAGACGAAGCTGCTGGCCCCCGGTGAAAGCCAGGTCCTGACCATGAAGGTTTCCGCCTACGAGCTGGCTTCCTTCAACGAAGCCGCCAGCGCCTGGGAGACGGCTGCAGGCCCTTATACCCTCGGTTTCGGCGCCTCGGCGACGGATATCCGCACGACGGCGCTCTTCAAGCTGAAAGCCGCCCAGAAGTGGCCAGTCCACAACGTGCTCGCTCCTGAAACGAAATAAGCGGATGCAGGACAAGCGGACGTTCTTGGCTTTTGACTGCGGTGCGACATCGGGCCGTGCCCTGCTGGGCACTTTTGAAAATGGCTCCTTTTCGATGGAAGAGGTGTATCGTTTTCCGAACCAGCCCCTGGAAGTAGGGGGACGGTACTACTGGAATGTCTGGTCGATCTACGCGCATTTTGTGACGTGCCTGCGACAGCTGGGTCGCACAGGCATCCGGATCGATTCCATCGGGATTGACACCTGGGGCGTCGATTTCGGATGCATCGGGGCAGACGGATCGCTGCTGGGGCTGCCACGGGCTTACCGTGATCCCTACACGGCCGGCGTGCCGGAGCAGGTATTCCGGATTATCCCGCGGAAGGAACTCTACGGCGCCACCGGCATCCAGATCATGGATTTCAACACGATTTTCCAACTGTATGCCCAGACAGCGTCCGGCGATTCGGCGCTGGCCGCAGCCCAATGCATCCTTTTCATGCCGGACCTGTTGTCGTATCTGCTGACCGGATGCCGTGTATGTGAATACACCGACGCCTCCACGTCGGGCATGATGGACCAGGCCTCGCGGCAGTTCAATGCTGCGCTGCTGGAGCGGCTCGGCATCCGTACCGACGTGCTGCTGCCTATCGTGCAGCCCGGTACGCGGGTGGGCGTCCTGCGGCCGTCCCTGGCAGAAGAGACCGGGCTGGGGCCTGTGCCCGTGATTGCCGTCGCAGGACACGACACGGCTTCAGCCATCGCGGCCGTCCCGGCCGCCGATGAGCACTTTGCCTATCTGAGCAGTGGCACATGGAGCCTGATGGGCATTGAAGTGCCGGCACCCATCCTCAATGAAGCGTCCGCTGCAGCGAACTTTACGAATGAAGGCGGTATCGACGGAACCACCCGGTTCCTGAAAAACATTACCGGCCTGTGGCTGCTTGAGCAGTGCCGCAAGTCGTGGGCCGCGGCCGGACAGGATTATACCTATCCCCAACTGGTGGAAATGGCCCGCAGCGAAGCGGCCTTCCCCGGCCGCATCAACCCCGACGACCCTCGTTTCGCCAACCCGAAGGATATGGTAGCAGAGATCTGCGCCGCATTGCGTCAGAAGCCCGGGCACGCCGGGCAGCTCGTGAGTTGCATCTACCATTCGCTGGCGGACCGCTACAAAGAAGTCCTCTCCCTGCTTCAGGGCTTCGCCCCGTTCCCCATCGAGAAACTCCATATCATCGGCGGCGGAAGTGCCAACGACCTGCTGAACCAATGGACAGCCGACGCCCTCGGCATCCCCGTCGTCGCCGGACCCGTCGAAGCCACGGCCATCGGCAACCTCATGCTGCAAGCCCGCACCGCCGGCCTGGTAGCCGACCGCTGGCAGATGCGCCGGCTCATCGCCGATGCCTTTTCCGTCAAAACGTTTTCCCCTTCGTCATGCCCGGCTTGACCGGACAGCTATCCTCACCCCTATGACCGATTCCCAAATCCTCCAAGCCTACGAATACGCACGCGAACGCTACGCCGCACTCGGCGTGGATACCGACCAGGCGATCGAGACCCTTGAGCAGACACCCATCTCGCTGCACTGCTGGCAGACCGACGACGTCATCGGCTTCGAAAGCGCGGCCGGCCTCTCGGGCGGTATCCAGACCACCGGCAACTATCCCGGCCGCGCCCGCAATATCGATGAAGTGCGCGCCGACGTACTCTTTGCGAAGAGCCTCATTGCCGGGAACCACCGCCTCAACCTGCACGAAATCTACGGCGACTTTGGCGGCCGGTTCGTGGACCGCGACCAGGTGGACATCCGCTATTTTGAAAGCTGGATCCAATGGGCCCGCGAAAACGGACTGAAACTCGACTTCAACTCCACGTCGTTCGGCCATCCGAAAAGCGGCGACCTTTCGCTGGCCAATCCCGACAAGACCATCCGCGACTTCTGGATCGAACACACCAAGCGTTGCCGGCGCATCGCCGACGCGATGGGCCGCGCGCAGGGCGATCCCTGCATCATGAACATCTGGGTTCACGACGGCTCGAAAGACCAGACCGTGGAGCGCCTGCGCTACCGCGAAATCTTCGCCGCCGCCCTCGATGAAATCCTCGCCGAGGAACTGCCCGGCATGAAAACCTGCCTCGAGGCCAAACTCTTCGGGATCGGATTGGAGAGCTACACGGTCGGCTCCCACGATTTCGTGGCCGGCTACTGCGCCACCCGCAAACTGATGTACACCCTCGACACAGGCCACTATGAGATGACCGAGAACGTGGCCGACATGGTGGCTTCGCTGCTGCTTTTCGTCCCTGAACTGATGCTCCACGTGTCGCGACCAATCCGCTGGGATTCCGACCACGTGACCATCATGAACGACCCGACGCTTGACCTCTTCAAGGAGATCGTACGCGCCGATGCCCTGCACCGCAGCCACATCGGTCTTGACTATTTCGACGCGGCCATCAACCGCATCGGCGCCTACGTCATCGGAACCCGTGCCACGCAGAAATGCCTGCTCAGCGCCCTGCTCGAGCCGCTCGCCAAACTCCGCCAGTACGAAGATGCCGGCGCAGGTTTCCAGCGCCTGGCCCTGCTCGAAGAAGCCAAGACCCTCCCCTTCGGCGCCGTTTTCGACTACTTCAACCTCAAGAACAACGTCCCCGTCGGCACCGCCTTCATCCCCGAAATCGAACATTACGAACGGGAAGTCACCGCAAAACGTTAAGCCATGAGCAAAGGCAGTTTGAAAAGCACCATCGCCGTATCCCTGACCAATTTCCTGGATGCGGGAGCCATCGTGGCAGGCGCCAGCGGCCTGACGCTGTGGCAGAACTATCTCGGCCTGACCGAAGTACACTTGGGCTGGCTCAATTTCATCAGCGCCAATTGCCTGGGCGCCGCTTTGGGCGCCATCCTCGGCGGTCTGCTGGCCGACCGGTACGGACGCAAATTCATTTATACCTACAACCTGTTGGTGTACATGGCGGGCGTGCTGCTGATCATATTCTCTGTCAATTTCCCGATGTTGCTGGCCGGATTCCTGATTACGGGCATCTCGGTCGGCATCGGTGTACCGGCTTCGTGGACTTACATCTCGGAGAGTTCAGAAAACGACAAGCGCGGCCGAAACATCTGCATCTCCCAGATGTCGTGGGGTTTCGGTCCGATGATCATCCTGCTGCTGGGCATGTTCTTCGCACCCGACGGATATCTCTCGGGCTGGGTGGAGAAGCTTGCGCATACGATCGGCGGAGACTCCCTGGCACCGGCGGCCGTCAGTGTGTTCAGTTCACGCATCGTCTTTTTCGTGCTGCTGGTCGTAGCCTTCATCGCCTGGACCCAGCAGCGCAAGCTCGACGAAAGCAGCGAGTGGAAAGCCAGCCGGGATTTCAAAGTGCTCTTTTCCAATAAGACCGCCGTCAGAACCGTATGCTTCCTGGCCATCATCTACCTGACCTGGAACCTCGTAGCCTCGGTGCTGGGCTTCTTCCAGCCCCACATCTATGAGACGGCGGGCGGCGTCAGCAACGAACAGGCCAACTGGATGAACTGCATCCAATGGGCCATCATCGTGGCGGTTACCTTCCTCCTCTCGAAGGTTATCGACAAGACCCGTCACAAGCTGATCTACATCCTGGGTCTGCTTTTCGCCATCAGTGCCTGGGTCATCATCGTGACCGTGGGCGTAAATGGCCAGGCTGGCCTGTGGCTGTTCACCATCCTTTGGGGCATCGAAGGCGGTATGTCGGTTCAGATCTTCTATGCGCTATGGGGTTCGGAACTCTTTCCGGCTAAATTCAGGGCCGGCGCGCAGGGGCTGATGTTCTTCATCGTGCGCAGCCTTTCGGCCGTCTGGGGACTGGTGTTTACCTTTATCTACGGGGAGAACGGCGAGGGCTTCAGCGTCGCCGCCTGGTGCATGATCGCGCTGCTGGTCATCTCGCTGGTCGTGGGCGTCATCGGCTGTCCCAATACCCGGGGCAAGTCGCTCGCACAGATTACCAAGGAACGTTATGGTGACAACTTTTGATTGACTATGGAAAGCATTCTCACAGACAGGCCTTTGCTGCGACAGCAGATCGACCGGGTGGCCGAAGTGGCCGGATATCTCTGGCAGAAAGGATGGGCCGAACGCAACGGCGGCAACATCACCATCAACATCACCGAATTCGTGGACGACACGATGCAGGCGCTACCCGCCATCACCGAGCCCTGCCCCATCGGCAAAACCCTGCCGCACCTTGAAGGATGCTGGTTCTACTGCAAAGGCACGGGCCGCCGCATGCGCGACCTGGCCCGCGACCCGATGGCCAACGGAGCCGTCATCCGCATCCTGCCCGGCTGCACGAACTACGAAATCGTGGCAGACGCACCCATCGCCCCCACCTCAGAGTTGCCGTCGCATCTGGCTGTCCACGATTACCTGCTGGCCCAAGGTTCGCCTTACCGCGCCTCGCTCCATACCCATCCCATCGAACTCGTGGCTCTGTCCCACAGCCGGAAATGGCTGGAGAAAGACGCCGCTACGCGGATGCTCTGGTCGATGATTCCCGAAACCAAGGCCTTCTGTCCCCGCGGCCTGGGCATCGTCCCCTACCTGCTTCCCTCAAGTGTTGAACTGGCCGAAGCCACGCTCCGGACCCTTGACGAGGACTATGATGTCGTCCTTTGGGAAAAGCACGGCGTCTTTGCTGTCGATACCGACATCCTGAACGCCTTCGATCAGGTAGATGTGTTGAACAAGGCCGCCCAGATCTACCTCGCCGCACGAGGCATGGGTTTCGAGCCGGACGGCATGACCGACGCACAGCTGCGCGAGTTGAGCGACGCCTTCGGGTTGCCGAAATAACGCTTAGCCAGCGCTGCGCGCAAAAACTTAAAGGATTTGACCGTCGACGATTTCGACGGTACGATCGCTCATCGCGGCCAGTTCCTTGTCGTGGGTCACGATGACGATGGTGATGCCGAAACGGTCCCGCAGGTCGAAGAAGAGACGGTGAAGTTCACCTTTCGTTTTGCTGTCGAGATTGCCGGAGGGTTCGTCGGCGAAAAGCACCTTCGGATTGTTGATCAGGGCGCGGGCGATGGCCACGCGCTGCTGCTCGCCGCCGCTGAGTTCAGAGGGTTTGTGCGAAAAGCGTTCACCCAGTCCGAGCAGCGTCAGCAACTCTTCAGCCCGCCGCTTCGCATCAGCCCGCGAACTGCGGGCAATCAGGGCGGGAATCATCACATTTTCCACCGCCGTGAATTCCGGCAGCAGATGATGGAACTGGAACACGAAGCCGATCTTCTGGTTCCGGAAGGCAGCCAGCGCCTTGTCGGAAAGCGAAAAGAGGTCGGTTCCGTCGAGGGTGACGGTTCCTTTGTCGGGCCGCGAGAGCGAGCCCAGAATCTGGAGCAACGTGCTCTTGCCGGCACCGGAGGCGCCCACGATACTCACGACTTCGGCCGGAGCCGCCGTAAAACAAACATCCTTCAGGACCCGGAGGGTCCCGAAGGATTTGTCGATGTGTAAAGCCTGGATCATCAGGAGGAAGCTTAGTCTTCTTCCTGCTGCTCGGCTTCGTAGGCCTTGAGGAGCTTGTCCTGGACGTCGGCGGGCACCTGCTGGTATTCGATGAATTCCTGGGTAAAGGTGGCGCGGCCGGAGGTCAGGGAGCTCAGGGTCGTGGAGTACTTGTAGAGTTCGGCGAGCGGAACGCGGGCGCGGAGGATCTGGAAGCCCTTCTCGGAGGTCATGCCTTCGATCATACCGCGGCGGTTCTGGATGTCGCTCATCACGTCGCCCATGCAGTCGGCCGGGACCATCACTTCCACCATGTAGATCGGCTCGAGGATCTTCGGGGCTGCATTCTTGAAAGCCTCACGGAAGGCGTTGCGGCCGGCGATGATGAAGGCGATTTCCTTGGAGTCCACCGGGTGCATCTTACCGTCATAGACGAAGACGCGGATGTCGCGGGCGTAGGAACCCGTGAGCGGGCCCTCTTCCAGGCGCTGGGTGATACCTTTCTTGATGGCGGGCATGAAGCTGGCGTCGATGGCGCCGCCGACCACGCAGTTGATGAATTCCCATTTGCCGCCCCACGGCAGTTCGAATTCCTCACGGCCCTTGATGTTGAGCTGGGTCTCCTTGCCGTCGATCTTGAACTTGGCGGTGGTGTCCACGCCTTCGACGATCGGTTCGACCACGAGGTGCACCTCACCGAACTGGCCGGCACCGCCGGACTGTTTCTTGTGACGGTACATGGCGTTGGCGACCTTGGTGATGGTCTCGCGGTACGGGATCTTCGGCGCGAGGAACTCGACGTCGATCTTGTAGTTGTTGTTGAGGTTCCACTTGAGGATGTTGATCTGCTGCTCGCCCATGCCGTTGATGATAGTCTGCTTCAGTTCGCGGGAGTACTCGACGCGAAGGGTCGGGTCTTCGGCGCTGGCACGGTTGAGGGCTTCGCCCAACTTCTCTTCGTCTTTCTCGTCCACGGCCTTGATGGCGCAACGATACTTGAACGGCGGGAAGGTGATGGGATCGACGACCTTGTCGTAGCCCGGGGCGTTGAGGGTCTGGTTGGTTTTGACAGCCTTCAGCTTCACGGTGCAGCCCATGTCGCCGGCCACCAGCTCGGTGACGCGCTCTTTCTTCTTGCCGGCCACGGCGTAGAGCGACGTGATGCGCTCCTTCGTCTCGCTGGCCATGTTGATCACGTCCTGCGCCTCCGTGATCTTGCCCGACATCACCTTGAAGTAGGTGACATCGCCCAGATGCTGCTCGAGGGCGGTCTTATAGACGAACAGCGAGGTCTGGCCGTTGACGTCCAGTTCGGGCGCCGGGCAGAACTCGGTGACGAACTCCATCAGGCGGCGGACACCCATGTCCTTCTTCGCGCAGAGGCAGAACACCGGATAGGTCTCGCCCTTGTCGAATCCGACGCGGAGGCCCTGATGCACTTCTTCCTCGGTCAGTTCGCCTTCGTCGAAGAACTTCATCATGAGTTCCTCGTCGCCTTCAGCGGCTTTCTCCACCAACTCGGCATGCATCTCTTCGGCCTTGTCCTTGAGGTCGGCCGGAATCTCGCACTCTTCGAAGGTGCCGTTCTCATCCTTGAACTTGTACATCTTCATCTTGAGTACATCGACGATGCTGTCGAAAGGCACGCCGGCGTTCACGGGGAACTGGATCACCACCGGCTTGCCGCCGAACGCCTGGTGCAGGCTGTCGAGGGTGTTGTCCCAGTTGGCCTTCTCGGTATCGAGCTGGTTGACGGCAATGACCACCGGTTTGTTGTACTGCTCGGCATAGCGGCCGTGGATCTCAGTGCCGACTTCGACACCCTGTCCGGCATTGACCAGCATCACGGCCGACTCGCACACGTTGAGTCCGAGGATGGCACCCTCGACGAAGTCGTCGGCGCCCGGAGCATCGATCACGTTGATTTTGTAATCTTTGTACTCGGCATACAGCGGCGTGGAGTAGATGGAACGCTGGAAAATCTGTTCGACTTCCGCGTTGTCGGAAACCGTGTTCTTGCCTTCGATGGTACCGCGGCGGTCGATGACCTTGCCCTCAAAGAGCATCGCTTCGGCGAGTGTGGTCTTGCCGGAGCGCGTGCCTCCAAGCAGGACGACGTTCCGGATCTTTTCAGTGGAGTAGTTCTTCATATCGATATAAACGTTTATATTATTGATTTCGTAGTACGAATAGCCTGCAAATGTAGGTAATCTTTTTGATTTCTCAAAGGTTATGTTCCGATGAGAGAATCATTTGCGCGGCATCTTTCATCGCATCGAACACCGGTCCGTCTTCCAGCGCGGCGGGAACACCTTCGTCTCCGCCCTCACGGACGCTTTGGACGAGCGGAATCTGGCCCAGGAGCGGAATTCCGTATTTGTCGGCAATCAGCTGGCCGCCGTCGCGGCCGAAGAGGTAGTAGCGGTTCTCCGGCAGTTCGGCGGGCGTGAACCACGACATGTTCTCGATGACGCCGAGGATGGGCTTTTCGATCTGCGGGTTGCGGAACATGTTGACGCTCTTCTCCACGTCGGCGAGGGCCACGGCCTGCGGCGTGGTGACGATGACGGCGCCTGTCAGCGGAATGTCGTGGACCAGGGAGATGTGGATGTCGCCGGTTCCCGGAGGCAGGTCGATCAGCAGGAAGTCCAGTTCGCCCCAGCGGATCTGCAGCAGCATCTGCTTGAGGGCGTTGCAGGCCATCGGGCCGCGCCAGATGAGGGCCTGTTCGGGCCGGGCGAAGTAGCCGATGCTCATCCATTTGACGCCATATTTCTCGATGGGGAGAATGATTTCCTTGCAGTCTTCGGTGATTTCCGCATCGATGGGCAGCGGTTCGCCCATCGCGTCGTAGACCTCGACTTCGGGAATTTCCCCTTCGGTGCCTGTCATCGTGGGGATGGAGGGGCCGTAGACGTCGGCATCGGCCAGGCCGACCTTGTAGCCCATCCGGGCGAGGGTAATGGCCAGATTGACGGCCACAGTGGATTTGCCCACGCCGCCTTTGCCGGAGGCGATGGCAATGATGTGGCCGACGTCGGCCAGTTGTTCCATACCCAGTTCGAGCGGACGCTTCTTGGGCTTGGGTTTCGGGGGATTCGGATTATAAGGGCCTTTGATTTCGAAGGGTTTCATATTTTGCGTATTTTTGTCGTAGCGATGACAAAGATACGCAATATTCTGCTGGTTCCCGACAAATTTAAAGGGTCTCTTTCGGCCACGGACGTGGCGGACGCGCTGGAAGCGGCTGTCCGCCGGCATTTGGTCGGCGGCGCCCAGGCCCGCATCGTCAAGTTGCCGATGGCCGACGGCGGCGACGGTTCGATGGAAGTGGTCGAAGCCGCGCTCGGCGGTGCCTGTCGGCGCGTAGCTGTCGACACTTTCGACGCCCTGATGCGCCCCATCCAGGCACCCATCCTGCTGTTCGACGACGACCGCCAGGCCTTCATCGAGATGGCCAAAGTCTGCGGCCTGGCGATGCTCGCCCCCGAAGAGCGAAACCCCGAAAAGACAACCACCTACGGCCTCGGTGTCCTCCTCGCCGCCGCCTCCGCCCGCGGCTGCGAAAGAATCGTCGTCGGCATCGGCGGCAGCTCCACCAACGACGGCGGTGAAGGCTTGTTACGTGCGGTCGCTGATGCAGCGAATTTTCCTCAGCGCGTCAGAACCTTTTCGAGGCAGGACAAGCCTTGCCTCGAAAGAACCTGCCGCTCCACCAGGCCTGCGCACATTCGCTGGATCAGCGACAAAACATCGATCGTTGTAGCCTGCGATGTGGACAATCCTTTGCTCGGGCCCAATGGGGCGACGATGGTGTATGGGCCGCAGAAGGGGGCGGATGCGGCGATGCTGGAGCGGCTGGAACGACGGATGGAGGCGTTTGCGGCAGAGGCGGGGCTCGATACGGTGCTGCCGGGAGGCGGCGCGGCAGGCGGCGTGGGTGCGGCCCTTCATAAGCTGGGCGCTACCCTCGTGCCCGGCTGGCGCCTCTTCGGCGAGATGGCCGGCCTGGAGACGAAAATCGCCGAAGCCGACACCATCGTCACCGGCGAAGGCAGCTTCGACGCCCAAAGCCTCGACGGAAAACTCATCTCGGGCATCCTGACCCTCTGCAAACCCTATAAAAAGAAACCCCTGGTCGTCTGCGGCCGCTGTACGCTGCCGGTTTCCGTCTGGAAAAAGGCCGGCGTCGCCGACGTCTATGCCCTCTCCGAAATCGAGCCCGACCCGGCGCGCAGCATCGCCGAAGCGGCGGCGCTGCTCTCCGGCAGCCGCACGCTCGTGGCCGGCTGCGACGAAGCCGGCCGCGGCTGCCTCGCCGGCCCCGTCTTCGCCGCCGCCGTCATCCTGCCGGAAGGCTTTTCCCATCCGCTACTCAACGACTCCAAACAGCTGACCGAAGCGCAGCGCGACGAACTGCGGCCCGTCATCGAACGCGAAGCGCTGGCCTGGGCCGTCACGGCCGTCAGCGCCGAAGAAATCGACCGGATCAATATCCTCAACGCCTCGATCGAAGGTATGAAACGCTCCCTCGACCAGCTTCCGGTCAAACCCGATCTCGTCCTGGTCGACGGCAACCGCTTCTCTCCCTGGCGCGATACGCCCGCCCACACCGTGGTCAAGGGCGACGCCACCGTCCAGGCCATCGCCGCCGCCAGCGTCCTGGCCAAGACCCACCGCGACGAGTATATGCGGCGCCTGGCCGTGGACTATCCTCAGTACGGCTGGGACCGCAACATGGCCTATCCCACCGAAGAGCACCGCCAGGCCATCCGCCGTTATGGCATTACGCCCCATCATCGAAAGAGTTACAATCTCCTGGGCGACGATCTGCTGTTTTGATCCCCATTTTTTCCGCTGCAACGGACGCGGCTGACTGTCAGGTAATTACAAAAAGTGATCCCCCTCGAAACGAGGGGGATCACTTTACATAACTCGCTGATTCACAGCTGCGTCCGTTGCAGCACTATTTCTCAGGCGCAGTAGAACGCAGGAAAAGTTCATCCATCTGGACGTCGTCGATGCGCGAAGGCGCGTCGAGCATCACGTCGCGGCCCATGTTGTTCTTCGGGAAGGCGATATAGTCGCGGATGGTCTCCTGGCCGCCGAAGAGGGCACAGACGCGGTCGAAGCCGAAGGCGAGACCGCCATGCGGCGGGGCGCCGAACTTGAACGCATTGATGATGAAGCCGAACTTGTAGTCGGCGTCTTCCTTCGAGATGCCCAGCACCTCGAACATCCGCTGCTGGACATCGGCCTCATGGATACGGATCGAGCCGCCACCCAACTCCACGCCGTTGAGCACGAAGTCATAGGCATTGGCGCAGACGCGCTCGAGGTCTTCTTTCTTATTGCTGTAGAACCAATCCAGGTGCTCCGGTTTCGGGGCCGTGAACGGATGGTGCATCGCATAGAAGCGCTGCGTCTCGTCGTCCCATTCCAAAAGCGGGAAATCGACCACCCAAAGCGGAGCGTACTCGTGCGGATTACGCAGGCCGAGGCGGTTGCCCATCTCGATACGCAGCACGCCGAGCATTGTCTGGGCTTTGCGTTTGGCGCCGCAGAGCACCAGCACCAGGTCACCCTTCTCCGCACCGGCGGCGGCAGCGATGGCCTGCACCTCTTCCGGCGTGTAGAACTTGTCGACCGACGACTTGACGGAACCGTCTTCGTTCACTTTGATATAGACCAGGCCCTTGGCGCCCACCTGCGGGCGTTTCACCCACTCGGTGAGTTCGTCGATCTGCTTGCGGGTATAGCCGGCGCATCCGGGAACGGCGATCGCGCCCACGTATTCCACGCCGTCGAAGACGCTGAAGCCATGGCCCTGTACCAGCGACGTGATCTCGTGGATCTTCATGCCGTAGCGGATATCAGGCTTGTCGGAACCATAATTGTCCATGGCGTCATACCAGCTCATCCGCGGAATCTTCGGCGCAATCTCCACGCCGATTACTTCCTTGAAGAGGTGACGCATCATCCCTTCGAACACTTCGAGCACGTCTTCCTGCTCTACGAAACTCATCTCGCAGTCGATCTGCGTAAACTCCGGCTGGCGGTCGGCGCGCAGGTCTTCGTCGCGGAAGCAGCGTACGATCTGGAAGTAACGGTCGTAGCCAGCCACCATGAGCAGCTGTTTGAACGTCTGCGGGCTCTGCGGCAAGGCGTAGAACTCACCCGGGTTCATACGGCTGGGCACCACGAAGTCGCGGGCGCCCTCCGGCGTCGATTTGATGAGGAACGGCGTTTCGATTTCCAGGAATCCTTTACCGTCAAGATAGTTGCGCACCTCGTGTGCCATCCGGTGACGGAGCATCAGTGCCCGCTTCAGCGGACCGCGGCGCAAGTCGAGATAGCGGTATTTGGCGCGGATGTCTTCGCCGCCGTCCGATTCTTCCTCGATGGTGAAGGGCGGCGTCTGCGACGCATTCAGGACCTTGAGGCCGGTCAGGCGAAGCTCGATGTCGCCCGTCGGAATCTTGGCATTCTTGCTTTGGCGTTCCTCGACGACTCCCGTCGCCTGGATCACGAACTCGCGGCCGAGGCGGGCCACCGTCTCGCTGACCGCAGGGTCGGTGGTCTCGTCCACGCGCAGCTGCGTGATGCCGTAGCGGTCGCGGATGTCCACGAAACTCATGCCGCCCATGCGGCGGCTTTTCTGTACCCAGCCGGCCAGGGTCACAGTCTGACCCACATGGCCGATGCGAAGTTCTCCACAGGTATGTGTCCGATACATGATATGCTGAATTTATTAAGGTCTAGGTCTGATGGAAAGCATCATCCGGTTGCCCCGGGCCAGTTCGGCAGCCCAGTAGAAATAGCCGTTGACGGAGAGGTGGATGCCGTCGGTCGTGCAGTCCTCCCGCAGGTCACCTTTCTCGTCGGAAAGGACCGAGGCGATATCGATATAATAGAAGCCGTAGCGGCCGGAAGCGGCCTCGAGCAACTTGTTGATCTCGGCGGCCCGGTCGTTGAAGCCCTCGTAGAATTTGGACTTCGGGTTGAGCGGCAGCATGCTCTGGACATAAAGCTCCGTCAAGGGAAGCTGCTCCTGAATGTCGAGGATCAGTTTCTCATAACGGTCGTACACCTGAAGGGCCGTCACGTCGGGATCGTTGACCAGGTCGTTCGTGCCGGTGATCAGGAAGATCTTGTCTGGACGGTCGCCCACGATCTCGTCGAGCCGCTGGCGGACCCCATCGATCACGTCACCGCTGATACCGCGGTTCACAATGTAGCCCATCGGGAAGAGTTCCGTCCACAAGGCGTTGTTGTTGAGGCTGTTTCCCAGCATGATAATCTGGTTCTCCACATCGGGGAGCGAACGGAAGATGGAAACGCGGTGCTTATAGTAGTCCGAGACTTCCAGCGGATACTCCCGGTCGTTCACTTTGTTGAGATGTGGCTTGCCGATCTGGCGCTCGATGGCATGGGCGAAGGCTTCATAACCCGCACCGTTGAGGAGTTTGCCGCCGTCCCAGGAGAAGGTCCCGTCGTCGATGCCCGGACGCAGTGCCGTGCAGATGTCGATCACTTCGAATCCGGTCTTTTCCGACAGGCTCTTCACGTGTGCATTGACGGCTTCCAGGGTCGCGAGCTGCTCCGTAGGCATCGCGCTGGATCCCACGATATTGAGCCAGTAGCACTTTGTATTGGGCGATGCCTTGTGGATCCGCTTGAAGATCTGCTCGACATTGCCGACGATCACGTCCTGTGAAGTTCCGTGCAGCACGTCGTTCCAGCCGGCGCTCACGAAGATCTTCGCCGGCTTGCAGGCCGCGATGCGGTCGATGCGATAGAGCACGTGCTCCGTGGCGTCGTACGTGATGCCGCGGTTCTTGATCGTGGTGTCGCCGAAGAATTCGTTCCACAAGCCCCGGTCGATATAGTCGTCGCCGACCATCACGATATTCTTCGGAAAAACCGGCATTTCGGCATACATGCCGTTCTTTTCTTCAAAATAAGCGGAATTGGTGAACCAATCCGGCATGGCGGCCGGACGCTGCTTGCACCCGGTGCAGCAGACGGCCAGAAGGGCCGTCACCGCCACTGCATAGAGAATCTTTTTCATATCACGTTGCTGGTTTATACATTGAACAGGAAGTGCATGATGTCGCCATCCTGCACCACATACTCCTTGCCTTCGCTGGCCAGCTTGCCCGCCGCCCGGCAGGCCGCTTCGCTGCGCAGCGTCACGAAATCGTCGTATTTGATGACCTCGGCCCGGATGAAACCTTTCTCGAAATCGGTGTGGATCACGCCTGCCGCCTGCGGAGCCTTGTCGCCGCGGTGGATGGTCCAGGCCCGGCACTCGTCGGCACCTGCCGTGAAAAAGGTCTGCAGGTTGAGCAACGCGTAGGCAGACTGGATGAGCCGCACCACGCCCGACTCTTCGAGCCCGATCTCCGCCAGGAACATCTGCCGCTCCTCGGGATCTTCCAGCTCGGCAATCTCCGACTCGATCTTGGCCGAAATCACGAGCAACTGCGCGTCTTCTTCCTTCGTCGCTTCGCGGACCGCCTCGACATAGGCATTGCCTGCTGCTGCAGAATTCTCATCCACGTTGCAGACATAAAGTACGGGCTTGTTGGTCAGCAGACAGAATTCCCGGGCAATGCGGTGCTCTTCCGGATTGTCGAGCGCCACTTCGCGTGCGTTGCGTCCCTGTTCCAGCACTTCCTTGTAGCGGAGCAGCACGTCCACGGCTTTCTTCGCTTGCTTGTCGCCGCCAGTCTGCGCCTGTTTCTGCAGTTTGGAGAGACGATTGTTTACCGTTTCGAGGTCCTTGATCTGTAATTCGATATCGATGATTTCCTTGTCGCGCACCGGATCGACGCTGCCGTCCACATGGGTCACATTCGGGTCATCGAAGCAACGCAGGACATGCAGGATGGCATCGGTTTCCCGGATATTGGCCAGAAACTGGTTGCCCAGGCCTTCGCCCCGGCTCGCGCCCTTCACCAGGCCGGCGATGTCCACGATTTCCACTGTCGCCGGAATGGTCCGTTTTGGATGACAGATTTCCGTCAGGACGTTCAGCCGGTTGTCGGGAACCGTGGTCGAGCCGACGTTCGGTTCGATGGTACAGAACGGGAAATTGGCCGCCTGCGCCCGGGAGGAGCTGATGCAGTTGAACAAAGTGGATTTACCGACATTCGGCAAGCCGACGATTCCGCATTTCAAGGCCATTTTTCGCTTTTTAAGTTTTAACTCGCAAAGATAGCAAAAATGTAATTGATATTTTTACTAACTTTGGCATCATGAAAAAGATCCTCTCCTCCATCGTCCTCCTGCTCTGCTGCCTGGGCCTCGCCGCAGCACAGGATTTCAACTGCTTTTCCGTCATCGCCGGCCGCTCCGCCACGGTCGACGGATCCGTCCTGATGGCGCACAACGAGGACGACCCCGGAGAACAGATGCTCAACATTTATGTCGTGCCTGCCACCGACAAGAGCCTCCGCTACATCTGGTGCGAATTCCCGGGCATGGAAGTGTCTGACGTCTTCATGAACCAGTTCGGCGTTTCCATCGCCTCCAACGGATGCCCGTCCCGCGAAGACAAGGGTGACCTTTCCGGCGGCGGCGTGCTCTACGAGATCCGCACGTCCGTGGCCAAATATGCCCGCACCGCCCGCGAAGCGGTCGCCATCATCGGCTCGATGGTCGAAGTCTTCGGCTACAAGGGCAGCGGCCGTTCCTACATCGTGGCCGACCCGACGGAAGGCTGGGTGGTGTCGGTCGTCAAGGGCAAGCATTGGGTCGCCCAGCGCGTTCCCGACGACCAGGTGATGACCATCCCGAACTATTACGTCATCGGCCAGGTCGACCTCGACGACGAAGAGAACTTCGCCGGCAGCCAGGACCTCGAAGAATATGCCGTCTCCCGCGGCTGGTACAACCCCGAAACCGACGGCCCTTTCAACTTCGCCAAAGCCTACGCCTCCGAGAAATCGCTCACGTCCGCCAGCAACCAGCGCCGCCACCGCGAAGCCTGGAACTATTTCTTCGGCATGGAGCGTCCCGGCGAGTTCGCCTCGATCCCACGCAAGAAAGTGTCGCTCCGCGACATGATGAACGTGCTTTCCATCCACGAAGTCACGAACGGCGACAGCCGGATCGGACATAGCATCTGTAACGACAACACAGTCTTGGCTTCCATTTTCCAGCTCCGGCCGTGGGTAGAATTCGATATGGGCTGCGTCATGTGGAACGCCATGGGACATCCCTGCTGCCAGACCTTCGTGCCCTGGTACGCAGGTATCACCGAAGCGCCCGCCGGCCTGGGACGTTTCAAGACGGCGCAGGAAGCCGAAGCCAAGCACATGTCCGACGCCAAGGACAAGCACAAGAACTATCCCGACCATTTCTACTGGAAATACATCGACAACTGGGATCCCACCTACGACCCCTCTGCTGAACAGCGGGAAATCTTCAAGGCGCGCAAGCAATTCGAAAAGGAAACCCCGAAAGACTACAACGCCTTCATCCGGAAGTTCTATTAACAGCAGCCGCTTGGCAGCCTAACGCAAGCGCTTGATATAAGTGGAAAGGGTGATGACCTGGTCGGTCTTGGCCGCATAGTAACCCTTTTTGGGCTTCTTTTCCAGGCCTTCGACCACAGCAGTCAGCGGCGTGGAGCTGAGCGCCTCGTTATACTGACGGATCTCGTCGAGCTGATAGGTGTTGACGGCGTCCCAAAGACCGGTAAGGGCCGGAATCTTTTCCATTTCATCGCGATTCCATCGATTGTGTGACGCCAGATACTCGACACCCTGGGCAATCTGAGCCTGGGAATATTTGGGACGCGGCTCCACGACGGAAACCGCAGGGACAACTTCCACCGTATCGGCATCGGCTGTCTCGATTTCGGTTGCAATCGCAGAATCCGCAGAATCCGAGGGCATCGGCAACGGCATCGAAAGCGACAGCAAGGCGTTGACCGGCGGCTGCTTGCGATGGCGGTCCCCCGACCGGAGACCCAGCACAAACCCGACAAGAATCGCACAGCCAAGCGCTATTGCACCCAGCACGATCCGCCCAAATCCGGGCTCCTTCCATCTGTTTTTATCCAGATCCATGTCGGGATACCCCGACTCGAACGGGGGACCCCTTGGTCCCAAACCAAGTGCGCTACCAACTGCGCCACATCCCGATAGGCCGCAAAGGTATGAAAAAAATTTGGCATATTTCAGAAAACCCTCTATCTTTGCATTCCCTGTCGCCAAGAAGATGGTCCCCATCGAAGGCAACAAGCGGCATCAGCCGCTAGCGAAGGGTCTGGGGCCTTGGTCCCAGTGAATACGGTGAGGTGGGTGAGTGGCTTAAACCACCAGTTTGCTAAACTGACGTACGGGCAACCGTACCGGGGGTTCGAATCCCCCCCTCACCGCAAACACGGCTGATTTTCAGCCGTTTTGTTTTTCATCACACACATTTACGCACACTTTTGGGTGTGCGTTTTTTATTGTCCCACGGTTCAAACCCCTAGGATCTGGGACGTGGGACACTCTCAGCAATAATCATCGAACACATCCCCACCCGTCCACTCACGACCGAGCGACAAAGTAAAATACTTGATCGCGCCATCTTCCTCGAAGAAGGTCCCAATGCTCTTATGAATAAACTGACCGTCACTGAACCACACCTCTGCCAAGGCGAAGTTTTTAACACCACTGGCCTCGAAAAAACTTGTCATAACGGCCAAATGGCTCCCGTCCTCGGCCATCGCCGCATCATAAACAGGTGACTCGCCATACTGATTCCGGCAAAAAACAATTCCTTTGGATAGCTGTGACAGATAATCTTGAAGCGGCGTGTCGGTTATTACCTGTGGGGTCTGAGGGAACTCCGTGGGTGTTTTCCATTCAAGTTGTTTGGCTCCAGGCGTAAGGGAATCCTTTAGCTCAAGCGCGGCATAATGCCGGCGTCTCGTCTCCTCCTCTGCTGCTGCAACCTGCTCTCGCCATGACGGATATGGGAAAGGAGATGGAGACGGCCACTCCCCTCCGTACCATGATTTTAGATCCTCGATATCCTCTTGGGAGAGAACAGCCTCCTTAAACATCCAATCCCCGATACTGGTCTTTGGCCCCTTTTCTGTCGATCCTTTCTTTTGATCGCTCTGGAGCCATGCAGCGTTATGCTTTTCGTGATTGGCAGCTTCACGTCTAGATACCGGGCGCATCCATCCCGTATCGGACGCATTCTCCCCAAGCACCCTTCTAAACTCATCAGGATTGTCGTGGAGCGCTTTCCTCGCCGCGTCGATACTACCGAAATAGTACTCCATCTTCTTTACCGTCAGGGGATTGTCAAAGATATTGTCCTCCCGCGTGATCCACCGCAGGTTCTCCGGACGATTGTCACATCTATTTCCATTAATATGATCTACGACCATATGCTGTACCGGGGATGGCCCGAAAAAAGCGGTACAGACGACCTGATGGACACGTATGTTTCCAGAAAACAACATGTACCCGGTTTTTGAATCTTTGGCCCCAAACGTCCAGACGTTATCATAGATGGAAAACCTGCCACCCTCCTTGGGAAGGCGCATGATGGCACCGTTATCACGCACTCGGTATATACGTCCCTTGTATTCGCACTGCATTTCGCTGCCGAATACATCAATCAGATTCCTGTCCATGTTACTGCCGCTTTTCAGAATTTGGAATCAAATCGAGGTGGGCGTCCAGGATAACGCAAATACGGGACAGGATGTCCACGCCGGTGGAGTACTTGCCCTGCTCAATGCGGGAGAGGTTGGCCGCATCAATACCTGTGAGGAGAGCCAGATCGCGTGCTTCCATCTTCTTGGCCTCGCGGAGCTCCTTAATGCGTTTGCCGATGCGCTCTCGTTCACCCTGCCGGTTACCGGAGCCTACGCCCATCGAATGAACTCCATTTAACATGAAGTCTCTTCGAATGCGGTTTACCATCTGCTCCTTGTTGTCAGAAAAGTTGCGGTCAAAGATGAACTCAATCAGATGCAAGACGTAGTTCTTATACTCTTCATCGTCATACTTGGCTAAATCTGACCACATTTTGAAAATTTCCCCGTCTGGGGTCTGAATCTCGATGAAATACTCATCGAGAATCTGGGCACGGGACCTCGTCTCCGTGGCCATGAACTTTTTTAGACTTTTATCCATAATTTTCCAAGCGTTTTTAATGTGGTGCACCCCACGGAAAATCAAACTTAGGACAAAGGTATAACAAAAATTCAAAATTGGCAAATAGACCAATTTAAAGTTGAGGGATCGACGGCGCTATCCTAGTTGATAATTCGGCGCTTCTGGACTGGAGCGATGAAGCTCTGGTGCGAGATGGTCACCTCGTTGTCCTTGCTGAACACCGGGATGATGCAGCCGGACTTCAGGTGGTCGGAAGTGACGGCCTTGGTGTTGGCCTCGATGAAGGGAAGGTTTGTCGTTCCAAGTTCCTTCTCCTGTTCCGGAACGGAACGGGTTACTGGGACAAGGATGCCCTGGGGCTGGTTCTCAATGGGGTTGGCAAACAGCGGCAGCACTTCGGCTGCGGGATGGTTGATGATTGTGGTTCTTTCCATGATGGGATGTTGTTATTTATTATCAGTAAAAAGGAGAAATAATAGCATGGCGAGGTCATTTTCCGGCAAAATACTGGCTGCGGCTCTGCCTCCATGATGACTGGGATGGTGCCGGGAGGTCCTGCTGGAGCCGTTGGGGTGGCAACTGTCTCACAGGCTGTGGCGGGGCAATCTGCCGTGGCTCGGACTCGGGGAGGTCTTCACCGGCATAGATGTAAAGCCCCAGGCCATGCCTCGCACAGGCCTTTGTCAGGGCCCGCTGGATGGCCTTGTTGATGTCGGTGCTCCTGACGCTGGCCAGGGGGATTGACTGGTTCCTGGCATCCATGACGGGGAGGTACTCGATGTGCTCCAGACTCTGGATGGTGACACCCACCTTCACCCAGCAGGTCGTGCCGTCGGTGAAGTAGTTCCAGCCGCTGGGGCTTTCGTAAATGGTGTAGAGGGCTTCCGGGTAATGGGTCTTGACGATCTGCCAGGCCCATGCCCACGAGAGGTAGGTCAGGTTGCCCTTCTTCTCGGTGTGCTCGTTGCAGTTTACCGCATTGAGCGTCGCAAAAACAGTTTGCTCCTGTTGCATAAGTAGTTAAGTGTTAAAGAGTTGAACATATACAGCAAGAGCCGCCCTCCCGAAATGGGAGAACGGCCCTGACACTGATTCCTCCAGACGATAGGGATCTGACAGGTTTAGGCTAAATGGTAATGGACCGCTATAGCCTTGAAATCCGTATTATTCGAAGCGACAGTTTCAGGCTGTGAATCGGTTTTGCCGGTTTACCTGGCGGGGGGATTGCCCCCAATCCCACATACGGGGGGAGAGTGTATTGTTAAACCGATGCGTGAGTAAAGTAGCAATCTCAGAGAAAATTTGAATTTTTTTTCGAAATAGCTAAATTTAACATTTAAAACGAGGCGCTAACTCTTAGCTAGTTGATCAGTTTATGCAAACGAATATGGAGCAGTCACAAAAACGGTTTTATGAGACCCCCGGTCTAGAGCTATTCGAGCTGAAGCCGGAAAGGGTCATTTGTCAAAGTGGTCCCATGGACGGTTCTCCCGAGTATCGGGGATTCAACCAAGAGGAAACATGGTAACGGGAGGAAACGTTATGAAAAAGATGTGGATTCTTATAGTGATGGCCGTAGCCGTCATCACATCCTGCGGGCAGGAGATACTGGATTCCGGAAGCGATATCACAGAGACCGCTCCCATCGTGTTTAACCTGACTGCCAACCATCCAGATGCGACTAAGGCTGTCAAGACAGGCTGGGAAGCGGGCGATGTCATTTTCGTGTTCTTCTCCGGAGCCGCCGCCCCGAAGCACCTGAAGATGCATTATGACGGCTCTGCGTGGTCGAGTGCGGAGTACAATGGCTCGAGACAAACCGAAGGTGCCCTTGGTCTGGCCAACGGGAACGTAGGAACCATGCGTGCTGTATTCCTGCCCTTCGGCAGCGATGCAACGGTGTCGGCCAGCGGAACGGATTTCGTGTTCAGCAAGACCTACTATGCCTACTATCTGACAGCGACACTGGATTACACTGTCTCGAACGGCAAAGTCAGCGGTGCGTTCCAGATGGAGATTCCCGATGACTACGTGCAGTTCTTCGTGGAGGATGCCGATGCCCAGGATGAGGCTTACCAACTGGGCTGTGACGCCGTCATCCCTACTGGCGTAGCGTCCATCTCCGCCAACGGCACCATCACCGAGACCAGCGACAAGACGGCTGCTGACGATATGTTAGGCTATGCCTATGGCAGTGGCGATAACAAAGGTTATTTGTTCAGTGGCAAGCTTACCACGTGGAAATACGGCTCGAATTACTATTTCGCCAAGACCAAGACTGCCGACGGTTCCCGCGCCGACTATTTTGTGACGGGCAAGACCCTCTCCAGCCACAGTGCCGTGAAGCTGCCCGCAGCCAGCGACGTGTATGCACTCAACGGCGATACACCCAACAAGGGTAAATGGGTTCCCGTGGGCAGCGGCATCACCGTGAAGCTCGGCAAGTTCTCGGGAGAGGGTGGTTGGGAACATTTTTCTGACTTCGGCACATGGTACACATGCAACTACGGAGCCACCGCGCCCGAACAATATGGCACTAAAAGTACTTTCGGTTATGCCACTTCAAATGCTACTCTGCCAACTAAGTCGCAGTTTGAAACATTTATAAATAGATGCTCTATTGTTCCTATTACCGTTCACGGTGTATACGGAAAAGTTTTCAATGCTCCCAGCGGATTTGTTTTCTTGCCGTCATATTCACAGGAGCAACTTAGTTTAATTTATTGGACATCTACTATTTACGAAAATGATAATTCCGATGCTTATTATCTGTCTATAACTCATGGTGGTTCTATCTCTTTTATAATCACATCTTCGACTGCTTGGGCATGTATTCGTGCCTTGGTCAACCAGCTTTATTGATTTTCAGATTCTTGCCAGAACTCATGGCAAGTATCCGGGAAGAATAGTTATGTGTTATAGACCCTGGATGGTGAGCAGCTTGCTGCCGAGCACAATCCCGCCAGGGAATGCGCAGCCCGCCTGCGGGCGAGCACAATCCCGACAGATTGAAACGAGACCCAGCCGGGAGGAATATGAGATTTTCCGGGACGATCACGCCCAGAAAGACTTTGGCCTGTGCCTGCGTCAATAATCCTTGATCCCTGCGTTACAAATTACGATTTGACGGACCCTGTTCCCTGTGGCTGGGCCATTCGGAAGCGGCATAGGTGTCTATCAGATCGTAGTCCGGCATAAGCGTATCGCCCTCTTCGTAAATAAAATCGCATATGGGGATTTTGTCTCCTTCATGCTCTTCATCGGCTTTGCCAATATACACGCAGCGGGCGTCCCAATCCACCCAAACGAACGTCTCTTCGTCCAAAGAGTTGAACTCGGAGAGGTATTGTTTCACCTTTTCGACGATCAGGTTTGCCATTTCAATCAACAGTCTGTACCGAGTATTCATTGGTTGCCGTTCCTCCTCAGATAGACCTTTGATGTTCCTGATCGGGTCCGGGTTGTTCACAAGCAGCAACAAAAAGCAGCGTTCTCCCTCTATTTTCCATCGAGCAAAATAAAAGCGGCCCAATAGTAGGGCGACGAGAAGTCTTTTCCCTTGTAGTTCTTGACCGCTTTTTGGGCGGCCTTCAGGGCATCGGTTTTTGAAAGACCCTTCGCTAGTTGCTTGTAGAAGGAGGTCATCAGCAGACGGGTGGCTTCGTCATCGACTTCCCAGAGGCTCATCAGGATGGTGTTGACGCCGGCCTTCTTGAAGCCGCGCTGCAGACCGAAGACGCCTTCGCCGCTTACTTCGCCCAGGCCTGTCTGGCAGGCTGAGAGGACCAGCAGATCAGTTCCTCGGAGGTCGAGTTGTGCGATTTCCTTGGCCGTAAGGATGCCGTCTTCCACCCCTTCCTGCTTCTCGCGGCCGCGCAGGGTGTTGTTGGCGCCGGCAAACAGCAGACCGGAGCGCGTCATCGATGCATCTTCGTGCGCACCGCCGTCATCGACAATACGTCCGAGGCGTTCGCCGAAGGCACGGGCCTGCCGGCCGTTCCAATAGAAACCATGCGTGGCGATGTGGATGATGTTCTCGCGCCGTCCCGAGAGATCCTTGAACGAGGCTTCAGTGCCTTCTTCTCCCATACGGAGCGTGTTGTCCAGGCCGGATTGGCGGAGCATCGCATCGATTTCCCGGGCCTCCGATTCGGTGCCGGGCAGATCGGCGACCATCAGGCTGCCGCCTGCACCGCGGATGTCCAGCGAGTCAACGCTGAAGAACATGTCGTCCGAAAGGCTGCGCTGCGCGTATTTCCGGCTGTCGGCCAACAGCACTTCTTCTGAAGCGCCGTACTTCAGGCCGCCGAAGACGGCTGAGCGGCTGCGCTCTGCCTCTCCGCGATCGACGACTAATTGCCGGGTCGAGGACAGGCGGTAGAGATTCTTCTGGTTGTTGAAGGGCCCCTTTCCATGATCGGCATACTCGATAGCGGTCTGGTACAGTTCGCCCGAAGGGCCGAAGTAAATGTTCTTAACGCCCTTCAGCTCGGACGCAAGGGGTTTCCAAACCAGGTCATATAACTTCTTATCGCTATAGATCAACCCATTAGGATTTCTTCGTCCTTCATGTTTCGCTTTCAACGCTTTCAGGTCCTTCAAGTCGAACAATTCGACGAAATGCGGCGCATCGTAACCCGGCTTGAGCGTGAGGGCGCAGAACACGGTCGTATCTTCGGACACCGGAACCTCCAGAAATTCAATGGCGATGTCGTTTTTCCCCAAGGCAGACTGCACGTCTTTCCAATTGATTGACAGGTTCCTCGTATAGTCGCCGAATGCTTTGCTCTTCTGCTGGAGCTCCTGTTCGAGCATCTCGCAGACCTGGGCAAGGGAGTCGGCTGGCATCGGGCGCTCCGCAACGGGCAACTCGAGGATTCTGTCCAGTTGCAGGCGTTCCATGTGGAGCCGGTCGTACAGCGACAACGCTGCTTCGTCGCCACTCTCAAGGATGAGCCGACGCATCTCCGTCTCCGCATTCAGCAACAATCCCTTCGAGAACAAGGCGGCGTCGTAGGAGGCGCAAAGGAAGGACTTGTCGTCAGAGAGGATGCGTGTCTGCTGTGCTATCTCTTTCGCAAAGTCGTTTTTATACTTGTCCCAGAACAAGCTCCGCTGGTTCTGCGAGAGATAGGTGAACGCTTCCAGCACGGTGCCGGAAACAAGGGAAAGATAGTCGCGGAAACAGGCGGAGGTGGCGCCCCGGTCGCCCTGCGCCGCATAGGCACTACCGAGATAGAAGAGGCTCGTGATGTTCTCCTGATAGCGGTCGCCGAACAGTTCACGATAGACATTCAAGGCTTCCTGAAAACACGGGATTGCCTTGGCATCATCGCCCACATTGTGGTAGTAGGTACCGAGATTGTTGAGATACCTCGCATAATCGGGATGCTTGTCGCCAACGATTTCCCGCGTTATATCCAGTGCTTGCTGATAATACGGATACGATTGCTCAAAGTCGCCGAGAAGCGTATACGTGATGCCGAGTCCTGAGTAAAAGCCGGCACAATACATATTCTTCTCGCCCACCGTGGCGCGATAAATCGCCAGGGCATCGTTGAAATACGCAATGGCCTTGTCGAATTCACCCATCTCGTAATACGTGTTTCCGAGATTGCCCAGGCCCAACGCATAGTACGGACTCTGTTCGCCGAAAGCATTCCGATAGATTTCGGTAGCTTTTGCAAAATATTCACTCGACTTGACATAGTCGCCAAGGTCGGAATAGCAGCGGCCCAGATTGTTGACGGCATTCCCGTAAAACGGATGCTCCACGCCCACCAGCTGCTCGTAGATATCCAATGCGCGGGTCAGGTATTCGATGGCCTTGGCATACTCTCCTTCATCAAAATAAGCGTTGCCGATGTTGTTGGTCGTACCAGCAAATTGTTGCGACAACTCGCCTACGGTATTCCGATATCTGTCGGCAGCTTCCGTAAAGTATGCGATCGCCTTGTTGTAGTCGCCCAGTTCGTGGTAGCAGTTGCCGAAATTAACAAGGGAAGCCGTATATTCCAGCGTCTGCTCGCCCAAGGCCCGACGGATCTCCGCCGCCTGGGTAATGTAATCGAGCGCTTTGTTGTAATCGCAGAATCGCAGGTAACAGAGACCTATGTTGTTGAGGCAGTTCGCATAGAGCGGATGCTGCTCGCCGAGGAATTCCCGGGCGAGATCTTTCGCCCGTGAGATCGGCACGATGGCGCTTTCGTAATCTCCCATAAACAGGAGATTGACACCCAAGCCGTTGTAACTGCTCACAAGGGCGGCGTTCCGCTCCTGCAGGAGGGTCTCCCGGATCTGGATGGCTTCTTGGAAAGCAGTCACCGCAGCGACGGGGTCACCATTCGCATAGTGTTCGGCACCTGCCTGATTCAACGAATCCGCCTTGGCGCGGAGGGCAAGGGTATCGAGGGGCTGTGCATGAGCCTGCAAGGCCAGGCAAAAGAGAAGGGCAACCCAGCAGGCACGGAAAAAACGGTAGAGAGACATATTTTGAGTATTTAGCCGTGAATCAAAGTTAAAGAATTGTTTACAATAATCCAACGGTGTACACGCCCTTACGGGAGCAAGCTCTCGACGGGGGCATAATAAAAACAGCTGGTCGCTTTGCAACCAGCTGTGTATCAATGTTGGCGGTGAGGGGGGGATTCGAACCCCCGGTACGGTAATCCCGTACGTCAGTTTAGCAAACTGGTGGTTTAAGCCACTCACCCACCTCACCGTATTCACTGGGGCCAAGGCCCCAGACCCCTCGCTTGCTGACGGCGGAATGCAAAGATAGGTTGATTTCTGAGAATTGCCAAATTTATTTGTACATTTGCGGCCATGACCGACGACGTACATAAGAATCCTGGGCTGTTCAAGCACCTGCTGAGCATAGCGGGGCTGGTCGTTGCCGTGCTGATCGGCTTCGTGCTGGGCCTGCAGTTCGGCGACCGGAACCGGCCGGAACCGGCCGGCCCGGAAGGCGCCGTCGATCCGGTCGACACACTCGTCGTGGCTCTTGTCGATACCGTAGCCGTTCCCGCGGAGCCGGAGCCCGAAAAGACCCCGAAACCCTCCAAGACAGACATCGCACAAGGTGTGGAATATCTGGCGGCGCACAATCGCTGGAATCGCGACGAGATGGAAAAGATTCCCGCCCTGGCAGGTCTCTGGGACGCCGTCAACACTTATGACCTCGACCAGATCCGTGCCTATAATGACGTCCTCGGCTCCACACCGCTGACCACCATTGTCGAAGGTCTTGAGAAAAAGCCGAAAACCGGCTTCTACGCCGCCAAAAACGACCACGTCATCACCCTCAGCACGTACGTAAAACGATTGCGGTAATCTTTTGCAGACGAAAAGCTGTTGTCGCGTCAGTTATCGAGTCAAAAACCCATAGACGCCCATGTCTCTGTGAATGGGAGGGGCCCAGCGAAGCTGGGAGGGATGGAGCGAAGCGGAAGGTTTTTGACCGATAACTGCAAGACTTTGACAGCTTTTCGTCATCAGTCGAGATGCGAAGCTATTTGTAGAAGCTGGCGACGAAGGCGTTGTAGTTCTTGGTTTTCTCTTTTTCGAATTTGTTGCGGGCACGGAAGATTTCGCGCTGCTGTTCGGAGGGGTCGTCCAGGACGTTCCAGTTGTCGGCGTAGTTCCAGTAGAAGTGATTGGGGTATTTCTTACGCTTGTCCTTGGCGTCGCTCATGTGCTTCTTTTCCGCTTCGGCAGCGGTTTTGAAACGGCCGAAGCCCTTGGGGGCTTCCGTCATGCCGGCGTACCAGGGGACGAAGGTCTGGCAGCAGGGGTGGCCCATCGCGTTCCACATCACGCAGCCCGTGTCGAATCCCAGATTGGGTCGGAGCTGGAAGATCGAGGAGCGGACGGTGTGGTCGTTGCAGATGCTGTTCTCGAGCTTGCCGTCGGCACCGACCGTCTCGTGGAGTGCGAGGACGTTCATCATGTCGCGGAGCGAGACTTTCTTGCGGGGGACGGCGGCGAATTCGCCGGGACGGTCCTGTCCGAAGAAATAGGTCCAGGCTTCGTGGTGGCGGCTCCTGTTGTTCAGGGAGGAGACGGACGCTTCGGAGGCGTATGCCCTGGCGAAG
>JAEEGJ010005153.1_pt1 | contig 41984 bp, 34 predicted proteins | sample 8958761 | NCBI WGS metagenome assembly JAEEGJ01 (sample SAMN16246546, study PRJNA631951) | gut metagenome | biome: gut microbiome; feature: rumen; material: RS-attached | host: Bos | place: Iran: Karaj | collected 2018-10 | reverse complement strand
GTCGTGGTGGCTGCCGGCGTGAAGTCGGAGAGCATCAAGGAATGGATGGCCAAGGACGGCAAGATGATTCCCCTGTTCCTCGTTATTCCCAATATCGCCATTGCCCAGCTGCAGTCGATGACATTCATCGTGCCTAGTGTTGCGACAGAGACGCAGCATACAGAACAAGTGCAGGCACTGTTCGACTCGATGGGCAAGACTATCCTTACCGACGAGCAGCACCTTGGGGCTGGTACCACACTGGCATCTTGTGGCATTGCCTACGCCATGCGCTATGTACGTGCTGCCGCAGAGGGCGGTGTGGAACTAGGATTCAAGGCTGACGATGCCAAGCAGATAGTCATGCAGCCCATGAAGGGTGCTGTGGAATTGCTGGAGGCAACCGGTCTGCACCCAGAGGCAGCCATCGACCTGGTGACGACCCCTGGCGGTGTGACCATTAAGGGACTGAATGAGATGGAGCATGCAGGCTTCACTTCAAGTGTAATTAGAGGATTAAAAGCAGGAGCGAAGTGACGCATTCGCTAATTGATAATTGACAATTGATAATTGATAATTATGGACGAACAATTGAAACAAATTGGCGAGCGACTGCGCGGACTGCGCGACGTGCTCGACATCCCCGTCAGCGAGATGGCTGAGACCATCGGCATCAGCACTGACAAGTATGAGAAGATTGAGCAAGGCGAGTTGGATATTACCATCTCGAACCTGATGAAGATAGCGAAGAAATACGGCGTATCGACCGAAGAACTGATCTTTGCCGAGGCAGCCCACATGAAGTCATACTACGTGACGCGCAAGGGACAGGGCATGTCCATCGAGCGTACCAAGGCATACAAGTATCAGTCGTTGGTAGGTGGTTTTGTGGGTCATAAGGCTGACGTCTTCATCGTCACCGTTGAACCAAAGCCAGAGGCTCATGTGGTTTATAAGAATTCGCATCCTGGCCAGGAGTTCAATATGGTGCTCGAAGGTAAGATGGAGTTGTATATCGCAGGTAAGACCATCATTCTGGAAGAGGGCGACAGCATCTACTTCGACGCCACCAAGCCCCACGGCATGCTGGCCGTAGGCGACAAAGCCGTCAAATTCCTCGCCTTTACAGTCGAGTAATTTGAAGTGAAAAGTGAATAGTGAAAAGTGAAAAATTTGCTACCGCAATGATAGAGAGATTTTTGAAACAGACGAAGTTCACGTCTGTAGAGGACTATAATAAGAACTTAGAGTTCATCATCCCCGAGAACTTCAACTTTGCTTACGACGTGATGGACGCATGGGCAGAGGAGGCACCCGAGAAGTTGGCCATCCTGTGGACTAACGATCAGGGCAAGGAGATACGTACCACCTACGGACAGTTGAAGGAGCAGACCGACCAGGCTGCCAGCTATCTGCAGTCACTGGGCATTGGCAAAAACGACCCAGTGATGCTCATTCTGAAGCGTCACTATGAGTGGTGGGTTATCATGCTGGCACTGTGTAAGATTGGTGCTATCGTAATTCCTGCTACCCACATGCTAACCAAGCACGACTACGTCTATCGTAACCAGCGCGCCTCGGTAAAGGCCATCATCTGTGCCGACGACGACTATATCATCAGCCAGATCAAGTTGGCCATGCCGGAGAGTCCGACTGTGAAGCTATATATCACGCTGCGCGACGAAGAAGGTTTCCACAACTGGAAGACCGAGTGGCAGCAGGCGCCCAAGTTCCAGCGTCCCGCCTTCGTCAACGAGAACTATGATACGATGATTATGTACTTCACCTCAGGTACCAGCGGCGAGCCGAAGATGGTAGCCCACGACTATCTGTACGCTATGGGCCACCTGACGACGGGTGTCTTCTGGCACAACCTGCATGAGAACTCGCTGCACCTAACCGTAGCCGATACGGGATGGGGTAAAGCTGTTTGGGGAAAGTTCTATGGTCAGTGGTTTGCCGGCGCTACGGTATTTGTCTTCGACCACGAGAAATTCAATGCCGACACTCTATTGCGCCAGATGGAGAAATACAAGGTGACTAGCTTCTGCGCACCTCCCACCATCTATCGTTTTATGATTCGCGAGGACCTGTCAAAGTACGACCTCAGCAGTCTTCAGTACTGCTGCACTGCAGGTGAAGCCCTGAACCCCGCTGTCTATGATAAGTTCTACGAAAAGACTGGCATCCGTATGATGGAAGGCTTCGGACAGACCGAGACTACCATGACGCTGGGTACCTTCCCTTGGATGACTCCCAAACCAGGTTCAATGGGTATTCCCAATGCCCAGTACGATATAGACCTGCTGCGTGCTGACGGTACCCCCTGTGAGGACGGTGAGAAGGGCGAGATTGTTGTCCGCGTAGGCGACAAGAAACCCATTGGTCTGTTCAAGGGTTACTACCGCGACGACGAGAAGACTCGCGAGGCTTGGCACGACGGCATCTACCATACTGGCGACATGGCTTGGCGTGATGAGGACGGCTACTACTGGTTTGAAGGCCGTATCGATGATGTCATCAAGAGTTCTGGCTATCGCATCGGCCCGTTCGAAGTCGAGAGTGCCTTGATGACCCACCCCGCCGTAGTCGAGTGTGCTATTACCGGTGTACCCGATGATATCCGCGGTATGGTGGTCAAGGCTACCGTCGTACTCGGCAAAGAGTGGAAGGACAAGGCAGGTGAAGACCTCGTCAAGGAACTGCAGCAGCATGTCAAGAAAGAAACCGCTCCTTATAAATATCCGCGTATTGTGGAGTTTGTCGACGAGTTGCCCAAGACCATCAGTGGAAAGATTCGTCGTGTAGAGATTAGACAAAAAGACGCTAAATGAAGAAACGAATCGTTGTAAAGATAGGTTCTAATGCACTGACCCGTCCCGATGGTCGACTCGATGTGACCCGTATGTCGGCACTCGTGGACCAGATAGCGTGGCTGCGCTCCAAAGGGTGCGAGGTCATTCTGGTATCATCTGGTGCCGTGGCTTGCGGACGCCGTGAACTGGATATTGAACATGAGCTCGACTCCGTAGAGCAGCGTCAGTTGTTCTCTGCAATGGGACAAGCCAAGTTGATAGGTCTTTATTACGATCTCTTCCGCGAGTATCATATCCATGTAGGTCAGGTGCTCACCATGAAGGAGAACTTTCAGCCTGGCGAGCAGTATCGCAACCAGCAGGCCTGTATGCGTGTGATGCTCGAGAATGGTGTGCTGCCTATCGTCAATGAGAACGACACCGTATCTGTAACCGAGCTGATGTTCACCGATAACGACGAGCTGTCTGGTCTTATCGCACAGATGATGCAGGCCGACACGCTCATCCTGCTGTCAAATATCGATGGCATCTATACAGGTAACCCTGCCGACCCACAGTCGCAGCTCATCAAGGAGGTAGCGCCAGGCACAGACCTCTCGCAGTATATCCAGACGGAGAAGAGTTCTGCCGGACGTGGCGGCATGCAGTCGAAATATGCCACCGCCACAGGCGTCCAGCAGGCAGGAATCAATGTCATCATTGCCAATGGCAAGCGCGAGAACATCCTGGTTGACCTGATGGAACAACCCACTACCACACCACATACTATTTTCAAGACATGCTAAAAGAGATTTTTGAACGTACGAAGCGCGCCAGTAAAACGCTAGCCTTACTCAGTGACCAGCAGCGCAACGAGATATTATTGGCTGTGGCTGATGCCATTATTGCTCAGAAAGAGAGAATTCTGAAAGCCAACGCCGAAGATTTGGCTAAGATGGAGAAGAGCAATCCACTGTACGACCGTCTGCAGTTGACCGACAGCAGACTGGAAGGTATTGCAGGGGATATGCGTAACGTAGCCACCCTACCCTCGCCTCTCGGACATATCACCAAACAGAAGACATTACCCAACGGACTGCGTCTCTGCAGGGTCAGCGTGCCTTTCGGTGTGATAGGTATGATCTACGAGGCTCGCCCCAATGTGACGTTCGATGTCTTCTCACTCTGTTTTAAGAGCGGAAACGCCTGTGTATTAAAAGGTGGTAAGGATGCCGATAGTTCGAATCGTGAAGAGGTTGCACTGATTCATGAGGTACTGGAGAAATACGGTGTATCAAAAGATGTGGTGGCCCTGCTGCCTGCTACTCACGAAGCCACTGGCGAGATGCTCAATGCCGTGGGCTATATCGACCTCTGCATCCCTCGTGGTGGAAGAAAACTCATCGACTTCGTCCGCGACACAGCCCGTGTGCCTGTTATTGAGACCGGTGCCGGTGTGGTAAACACCTACTTCGACAAGGATGGTGACTTAGAGAAGGGCAAGGCTATTGTCAATAATGCGAAGACCCGTCGTGTCAGCGTATGTAATGCGCTGGATTGCCTGCTGGTGCATGAGGAAAGGCTTGGAGAACTGGCAGAACTAGTAGAACTAGTCGCCGAGAAGCATGTCATCATCTATGCTGATGACAAAGCCTATGACGCCCTCGATGGAAAATATCCCTATCTGGAGCATGCCACAGACGAGAGTTTCGGCACAGAGTTTATGGATTATAAGATGGCTATCCGCACCGTTGCCTCACTGGAAGAGACGCTCGCTCATATCGACCAGTACGGTAGTGGACATAGCGAAAGCATCGTGACAGAGAACGAGGCCACTGCTCGTAAATTCCAGCAGATGGTAGATGCCGCCTGCGTCTATTGGAATGCACCCACATCATTCACCGATGGTGCACAGTTTGGACTAGGCGCCGAGATAGGTATCTCTACCCAAAAGCTGGGACCCCGTGGGCCAATGGCACTTGAGGAAATCACTACCTACAAGTGGATTATTGAGGGCGAAGGCCAGACTCGCCCATAGAACCATTTCTGATGAAGTTCAAGCCTATACTAATCCTACTCTTCTTTTTCTGTATACCTATACAGATGTTAGCACAGGAGAATGTTGCAGCTGCCAACATCGGGCAGTTGCAGAAGGAGATGTATCGTCTTTACCCCACGCGTAACGTCGACGAGTTCATGGATGTTACCGAACGGCTGAAAGAGGCCTCATTAAAGGTAGGCAACGAGGGACTATTCTATCGCGCATGGGCAAATCAGGCCTCTTTCAACTTCTCAAAGATCGATCGTCAAAAGGGCATGGAAATAGCCAAGGCGATGAATGAGTATTCCAAGCAGCACGACAGCAAACTCGGAATCTACTATTCATCCCTGACCAATGCCAACCAATCCAGCTCGCTCAGGATGGAAGAAGAAGCCCTGAAACTCTATCTGAATGCCATCCAGTACAAGCAGAAGTATCTGCCCAACATCAATGCTGCGCCAGCCTATATTGGAGCGGCTAAAGTATATTATCACAGGAAACAGAAAGACAAGGTTCTTGAGATGACCGATAAGGCTCTGGCTGAGCCTAACCTGATAGGATCTAACATCGTGGATGCCTGGAGTTACCGATGCATGGCCTCCATGATGCCTGAAGGAATGGATCACAAGGAAGAATTGAACCGGAATTACGAGGAATGGAAAAAGGCAAAGGAGAAATATAAATACAACTCGACATTCAGCAGTCTCATTGAGGTATACCATGCCCAAGTGAATAATGACTACGACAAGATGTTGGAGTTAGCAAAGGATATCAAGTCGCCACAGGAAAGATACAAAATGATGTCGTACGCCTACGAAAATCTGGGGGAAACGCAAGAAGCCTTGAATTATTTTAGGGAATACAAGCGAGTCAGCGATTCGCTCAACTCTGCAGAGATACGCAGACAGATATCGGAACACTCACTTCAGCTCGATGTCATCCGTGCCGAGAACCAGGCAAAAGAGTTACTGCTGCACAACCAATCGCTGAAACTGGCTCATGCCCAAGACGAACTTGAGCAGCGCCGACTGGAGGAAGAGGCACTCAACCTTACACTGAAGAACCGCGACATAGAACTGACTAACGCCTCCATTAAACTGAAGAATGACAGTTTGGACCGACATGCACAACAGCTAAAGTTAAGCGAGTACAAGTCAAAACTTGAATTGAAACAGAATAAGGAGAAGATTGAGCGTATCACCCTTTGGACAGCCATCGGCGTGGGATTGCTTATCATCACCTTCCTCTGCACCTATCTATACCGTCGCAGCCGCCACATGAAGGCGCTGACTACAGCCTACGACAAACTGGAAACAGCCTACGAACAGCTTGAACAAACCACCGCTGCCAAGGAGCGCATTGAGAGTGAGCTGCGTATTGCCCGCGACATCCAGATGTCAATGGTACCACACGAATTCCCCGAGCGTCCCGACTTGGATCTCTACGCCTCAATGACACCGGCCAAGGAAGTCGGTGGCGACCTTTACGATTATCTACTCGAAGACGACATCTTATATTTCTGTTTGGGTGATGTATCAGGAAAAGGAGTGCCAGCCTCACTATTTATGGCTCAGACCATCCGTTTGTTCCGCGCCCTGGCAAAACAACACCAGATGCCAGCTTCTATAGCCACACGTTTAAACGATGAACTGACAGAGAAAAACGACAATGGTATGTTCGTCACCATGTTTATTGGTCAGTTAAATCTCATCACAGGACTGTTCCACTTCTGCAATGCCGGTCACAATCCCCCCGTAATCGGAGACGATGAGCATCATGGTTCGTTCCTTGAGATGGAGTCCAATGCACCTATAGGCCTATGGCCTGGACTCGAATTTATCGGCGAGGAGATAGAATCCATCAAGGGACGTCCTCTCTTCATTTATTCCGATGGACTTAATGAGGCCGAGGACATCAATCAGGTTCAATTTGGCGATGACCACATGCTTGATATTTTACGACAAACAAAATTCAATGATTCGCGCCAAGTTGTAGAACTGATGGAAGCAGAAGTGAAGCGACATCGTCATGGCGCAGACTCTAACGATGACATGACAATAATGTGCCTTAAGGCATTAAACATTAAAGATTAAACATTAAACATTGACATTTAAAAATATAAGATATGAAGAGTTTTATCAACGTAGAAGACCTCGGTCCATTGGATAAGGCAATGGCCGAAGCATTTGAGATTAAGAACGATCGTTACAAGTATCAGCACCTGGGTAAGAACAAGACCCTAATGATGATATTCTTTAATAATTCACTCCGCACACGCCTCTCTACCCAGAAGGCTGCCATGAACCTAGGCATGAATGTCATCGTGCTCGATGTGAATGCCGGTGCGTGGAAACTGGAGACCGAGCGTGGTGTCATCATGGATGGCGACAAGAGTGAACATCTGCTCGAAGCTATCCCCGTGATGGGTTGCTACTGCGACCTTATCGGTGTGCGCTCGTTTGCCGGACTCACCGACCGCGAGTACGACTACGCCGAGACCGTTCTACAGCAGTTCATCAAGTACTCTGGCCGTCCCGTGTTTGCTATGGAGACAGCCACCGTTCACCCTCTGCAGGCCTTTGCCGACCTCATCACTATCGAGGAAAACCTCCCCACCCCCTCCAAAGGAGGGGCTTATGGCTCCGCAGGCACTCCTCCCCTTGGGGGAGGTCGGGAGAGGTGTAAGGTCGTTCTAACCTGGGCTCCTCATTGCCGTGCATTGCCTCAGGCTGTGCCCAACTCGTTTGCCCAGTGGATGAACGCCGCACCTGATGTTAATCTGGTCATCACCCACCCCGAGGGGTATGAACTCGATCCAAAGTTCGTGGGTAATGCCCATGTGGAGTACGACCAGAAGAAAGCATTCGAGGGTGCCGACTTCATTTATGCCAAGAACTGGAGTAATCCAGGTGTAACCAATCCTGCCGACTACGGCAAGATCACCTGCGAGGACCGTTCGTGGACGGTAGACACAGAGCACATGTCGTGGACTAATAATGGTAAGTTCATGCACTGCCTGCCAGTTCGCCGTAACCTCATCGTTACCGACGATGTTATCGAGAGCCCAAACAGTCTCGTCATACCAGAAGCAGCCAATCGCGAAATCAGCTGCTCTGTAGTCATCAAGCGTATGCTCGAAACGTTATAAACGGTATATGATTTCTTTCGAATGTGATTATAACAATGGTGCCTGTCAGCAAGTGCTCGACAACCTGATCAGGTATAACAACGCCAAGCCGACCCCTTATGGCTTTGACGAGTTTTCTGACCGTGCCAAACAGCGTATCCGTGAGGCATGCGGACTACCCGATGCCCAGATTTTCTTCCTGACGGGTGGCACTCAGGCCAATGCCACAACCATCGACTCGATGCTTTATCAATACGAGGGTGTTATATGTGTTGGTTCTGGTCACATCAACGTTCACGAAGCTGGTGCCGTAGAGTTTACAGAACACAAGATTATCACCATCCCCGATACGGATGGAAAAATGGAAGCGAAGGTGCTCAACAAATACCTCGACGATTATATGCACGACGGCAACAAGGATCATGCTGTGCATCCTGGGCTCGTCTACATCACCTTCCCTACCGAGTTTGGTACGCTTTATAGTGCCAAGGAGCTCAATGAGATCTATCAAGTATGTCAACACTATGAGATACCGCTCTATATCGATGGTGCACGCTTGGGCTATGGTCTGATGGCTGAGGGCAATGACATAACCCTACCCTATCTGGCCCGCCACTGTGATGTATTCTATATTGGCGGCACTAAGATTGGCGCACTATGTGGCGAAGCCGTTGTCTTCACCAATCGCAAAGCTCATAAACATTTCTTCTCCATCCAGAAGCAACATGGGGCAGTGATTGCCAAAGGTGCACTCATCGGACTCCAGTTTGATGCGCTGTTTACAGACAATTTGTATTTCCGTCTCTCAGAACATGCGATTAAGATGGCCATGCGAATGAAAGACATTTTTAAAAGAAAAGGTTTTGAATTCTATGTCGACTCACCAACCAACCAGCAGTTTGTGATTATCGACAACGAAAAGGTAGATAAGCTTAGCAAGAAAATACAATTTACTCACTTTGGTCAGACCGACCACTATCATACCATCTGTCGTTTTGTGACAAGTTGGGCCACTACAGAAGAAGAACTTGACGAAATGGAAAGACTCATATAGATTAAGTGTAAGTTTTACATTTTATCCTAAAAAGCCTTAAAAAGCGGTGTGTACTATTTACACTTATTCGCCTTTTTAAGGCCTTTTTTCTGTTTTATCGGACAGAAAAAGTGGTTTTTGCAAAAAAGTATCAAACTTTATCAAAAAAAGTATAAGGTATTTGATAAAATTGGCTTATCTTTGCAACGGAATTTGACTAAGTACTACAATTCTATCATTATCTTATATTACCTAGTATGAATAAAACTTTTAGGAAAACAGCGCTGCTGGTGGGTGCATTCTCCCTCCTGGGATTGTGTTACTCACCTAATGCCTATGCCGCTGCCTCTCCACAGGAAGTGCAGCAGGCTAAGAAGATCACAGGTACTGTGGTCGATGCGATGGGCCCCGTTATCGGAGCCAGTGTTGTCGTGAAAGGAACGTCAAACGGTGTCGCCACCGACTTCGACGGTAACTTCTCACTGAACGCCAGCCCGGGCCAGACCCTGGTTGTCTCTTACATCGGTTACGTCAACAAGGAAGTGAAGATCACGGCCAACGAGACGAACTATCAGATTACTCTTCAGGAGGACAAACAACTCCTCGATGAAGTGGTCGTCGTCGGTTATGGTACAATGAAGAAGAGTGACCTTTCTGGTGCTTCTGCAACTTTGGGTGAAGAACAACTGAAGGATGCTCACATCACTAACATTGACCAAGCTTTCCAAGGCCGTGTAACTGGAGTTTCTGCTGTACAGACATCAGGTGCTCCTGGTTCAAGTTCTTCTATTCGTGTACGTGGTCAGGCTACTATCAATGCTGGTGCAGAACCTCTATACGTAATTGATGGTGTGATTGTGCAGACTGGCGGACAGTCTGGTGCCGACTTCGGTCTGGGCGATAAGCTGGGAAATGGACAGGTTTCTACCATTTCACCAATTGCAACAATCAACCCCGCGGACATCGTATCAATGGAAATTCTGAAGGATGCATCGGCAACGGCTATTTATGGTGCCCAGGGTGCTAATGGTGTCGTACTGATTACCACCAAGCGTGGTAAGGCAGGCGAGGCAAAGTTCACATATGATGGCATGGTGAACTGGTCACGCCAGAACAAACGTATCGACATGCTCAACTTACGCGAGTTTGCAGAGTATTACAACGACCTCGTCAATCAGGGTGAGCTGTATAACCCCGATCCTGCATATTCTGACCCCAGCGTTTTGGGCAAGGGAACAAACTGGCAGGATGCAGTATTCCGCACTGCATTCCAGCATCAGCATCAGATTGGCATGCAGGGCGGTAGCGATAAAGTGAAATATTATGTCAGTGGTGGTCTCATGAATCAGGAAGGAACACTGATTGGCAGTGACTTCAAGCGTTATTCCATGCGCGCAAATATAGATGCTGAACTCAAGTCGTGGCTGAAGATGGGTCTCAACGTCTCTTTCAGTGAAACAAAGGAAGACCTTCTGAAGGCAGACCAGGATGAGGGTATCATCAACTACTCGCTGACTACGCCTCCCGATATTCAGATTTACAACATCGATGGCGGCTATTCTTCAGTAAGCAAAGAAGGATTCACTAATCCTAACCCAATTGCCATGGCACTGATGAACGATATCAACCTGAGACGTCAGAAGCTTAATGGTAACATCTTCTTCGATATTACACCGATAAAAAATCTCACATGGCATACTGAGCTGGGTTGGGATCTCGGATGGAACCATGCAGAGACCTTCAATCCAACTGTTGACCTGGGTACTTATCATCTCAGCAAGAATGAAGGCCGCGAGCAAAAGAACGAAAATAAATACTGGACGCTGAAAAACTATGTCACCTATAACGGAAACATCGACAAGCATAGTTTCACTGCTATGGTTGGACAGGAGGCATGGGAGTCTAAATGGAACTATATCTCTATTTTTAATACCGGTTTGCCTCTTGACATCGTAAAGAACCCCGCACTCGGTACAGGAGAGCCCACTATCGGTTACGGCTTCGGAAGTGCAGCAATGGCATCTTTCTTCACACGCGAAACATATAATTATGACAACCGCTACATGCTCACCTATACCTATCGTTACGATGGCAGTTCGAACTTCGGTCCAAACAAGCGTTGGGCAGGTTTCCACTCAGTAGCTGCTTCATGGCGATTCACTGAAGAGAAATTCTTTGAGAATATCAAGAACAACGGTATCCTTACCAATGGTAAGCTCCGTATCGGATGGGGACAGACGGGTAACTCCAACATCGGTGGTTACAAGTGGGGCTCTGCCATGAGTGTGATGGAGTCGGCTTTGGGTGTAAGCTATCGTCCTGCTAACATCAAGAACCTTGACATCAAGTGGGAAACCCAGGAGCAGATCAACATCGGTCTTGACCTGAATTTCTTCCATGATCGCGTAAACCTTGTTTTCGACTGGTATAAGAAGACTTCAAAAGATATGCTTATGCAGCTCATCCTGCCTTCGTTCATGGGAACAAGTGGAAACGGCTCTTCTGCTCTTGCTGCTCCATACGGAAACTATGGTGACATCCAGAATACTGGTTTCGAAATCGCGTTGAATACCAAACCGATAGATACCAAGAACTTCTCTTGGAACTCTGATGTACAGTTCTCTATTAACCGTAATAAGTTGAACAGCCTTTCAAATTCTACAGCCCTGTTAGGTATTGGACAGTGGACCGATGTGGTGTCTCGTTCTGTAGTAGGCGAGTCACTCTATAACTTCTACGGATATGAAGTGGAAGGCATCTACAAGGACTTCCAGGATATCCTCAATTCGCCTGTAAACACACTACAGCAGAACAATCCAATCATCACCAATGCCGACGGCAGCAAGAGCTGGAACGAAGACCCTAGTAAATACAGTCGCTCAAACACAACATTTGTAGGTGATATCAAATTCAAGGATGTGAACGGTGATGGCATCATCGATGAGAATGATAAGACCAACATCGGCTCTCCAATGCCAGATTTCACATTTGGTTGGAACAACACTTTCCGCTATAAGAACTTCGACCTGAATGTCTTCATCAATGGATCAGTAGGCAACAAAGTGGGTAACTACATGAAGATGAAGCTCACCCACATGAATTCGGCTTGGTCAAACCAGACCACAGATATCGTTGATCGTGCAAGACTTGCTGCCATTGATCCCACTGACGCAACATGGTATGATCACATCGACAATGTCGTTGTGACTAATCCTAATGCTTCAATACCACGTGCTTCGATTAATGATCCTAATGATAACGATGCCTGGAGCAGCCGTTATATTGAGGATGGTTCGTATGTGCGTCTGAAGAACCTCACGCTGGGATATACTTTCGACCAGAAGCTCATCAGAAAGATTGGTTTGACCAACCTGCGTCTCTCTGTAAGCGCCACAAACCTCTTTACTATTACAGGTTATGATGGCTACGATCCTGAAATCGGTGCTTCAACAGCAAGTGCTAACGTGTTCGGTCTTGATAACGGACGTTATCCCTCGCCAACAAGTTTCTCATGTGCAATGAGCGTGTCATTCTAATAATATTTTACTACGAGTATGAAAACAATAATGAACATAAAAGCTATGGGTGTCGGAATGCTCTTCTCGGCTGCCCTGGTATGCTTTACCTCTTGCGACGACTTCCTGGATCGTCCAACAGAGGATAGTTACAATACGGAGAACTATTATTCTTCCGACGAAGCCTGCATTTCAGGTGTAAACTATCTGTATAATTCTCCATGGTATGATTTCCAGCGTGGCTTTATCAAGGTTGGTGAGGTTATGGCGGGTAATATGTTTTGGGGTGGTAGCCCTTACCTGAACTTCTCTGTTAATGGTACTGATGTTGACCTTGTTAATATGTCGTATTCACTATGGTCGGTTATCAGTCACTGTTCTACAGTATATCAGTCAATCTCTGGTGCCAACGCTTCACAAACTGTAAAGAATCAGTGTATGGGTGAGTGTCTTGCATGGAAGGCTATGGCATATTTCTATCTGGTGCGTTCGTTTGGCGATGTACCCATTGTTCATGATAACTCAGCAACTCTTGCTGCAGGAAACTACAATGAACTGTCAAAGGTAGAGAAGGCCGATGTATACGAGTATATCATTCTTACTCTTGAGAAGGCTATGGAGCTGCTTCCTAAGGAGAAGAGTACAACAGGCCGCATTGACTATTATTGTGCCGAAGGTCTGATGGCTAAGGTGTATCTGACAAAGGCAGGTGTATCTGGCAGTCTTAATAATGAAGATCTGGCAAAGGCTGCTCAGTATGCCAAGGATGTAATCGACAATTCCGGACGATCATTGATGCCAGAATACGAGGATATCTTCCGTGGCTCTAATAATAATAGCGATGAGAGTCTGTTTGCTTGGCGCTGGACTGTAGGCGCTCACTGGACTTGTCAGAACTCATTACAGAGCGACCTTGGTATCGAAGGTTTTTGTGAGGTTGGTAATGTATGGGGCGGTTGGGGTGGCCCTTCTGCTGACTTGATGGAAGCTTTTGGAATCTACACTATCGAAGGTACAGGCGCAGATTCTCGCCTGAAGGAATTCCCAAGTCCAGATAGTCGTCCTGATATCGACAAGCGTCGTAAGGCTACTATGATGCTTCCTGGCGATGTATATTCTTACTTCTGGCGTGACAAAGGAGGTCTTGACTATCTGAAGTACATCTATGATAGTAACTACAACGAGTCGGCAACTGGTCAGCTCGAAGGACCTTGTGGTTCGAACAATGTGAAGCACCTTTACGGAAACACTGCCGACCACGTAGCCGAAATGGGTATTGCTGACGGTCGTATGGCTTCTGCACTTGCTACTCACATCCTGCGTCTCTCTGATGTATATCTGGTATATGCTGAGGCTATGACACTTCAGGGTAAGGGTACTGATGCCTCTGCCTGTGCTGCTTATAATAAGGTACACCAGCGCGCCATTCCTACAGCAGCCGCAGTCAATAGCCTTACATTCGACATGATCTGGAAGGAGCGTCGTTTGGAGTTTGCTGGTGAGGGCGATCGTTGGTACGACTATGTTCGTCGTGCTTACTACGATGTAAACACATGTATTACTGAGTTGAAGAATCAACATCGTAACCAGATGTGGAATTGTAATGCACTCTACAAGGCATACTATGAGTCTGATCGTTCTACTTGGAACATAGTAACAGCAGATGGTAATGTGGAGTATAATTTCGAAACAGCAGTGCCCAATGTTACTGAAAACTCTTTCGTTCTTCCATTCCCAACAGAGGACGTAGCTTTGAATCCTAATGTAGGTTCTAACGTTCCTCCTGTGCATGTAGACATTCGTAATTCTTATTCTTATTAATGATTAAAATGCAATATAAAATGAAAAAGCATATAAATTGGGCTTTACTTGCCGTCGGTTTTGTGTCGCTCTTCAGCTCTTGTGCTGACGAGCCTGACAAATTTGAGTTGACGGGTGGAAAACCTTCAATAAATTATATACGTTTGCAGGATGTTGCTTCTAAGGATTCACTTCTTGTCGAGGCTTTCACTGCTACACCTATCTGTATCGTCGGTGAGAATCTTACAAGTATTAAGGAAATGTACTTCAATGATGTCAAGGCAACTCTGAATACAAGTTACATCACCAAAAACACCATGCTGCTTACTATCCCAAAGGATATTCCTGGTAGCAACACAGGTAAGATTTACATGGTGACACGCGATGCAGATACGGTTACCTACGACTTCAAGGTGCTTGTTCCTGCTCCTGTGGTTACTGCTATGAAGAATGAGTGGGCCAAGATAGGTGACGATGCTGTTATAACGGGTCAGTATTTTGTTGATGACCCCAACCAACCTCTGTCTGTTACCTTTACTGGTATCAGCAACTCTACTAGCATCAAGGTGCCTGCTGAGAATATTAAGTCAATTACGCCTTCTCAGATTGTATTCAAGGTTCCAGAAGGTGTTCAGGAAGGTCAGATTGAAGTGGCTTCTATCTATGGTAAGAGTCTGTCGAAGTTCTACTTCCATGACAGCCGTAATCTCATCACGAACTTCGACGGAGCTACAGATGTTGTTCCTCAGGGATGGAATATTAGTGCTACCTACAGCGATGTTAACGGTGTTGACGGTAAATACGTACAGGTAGGCCCGGCAGATACGGAAGGTGGATGGGTAGAGGATCTCAAACTCCCCTTCTGGTGCGGTAACTGGAATGGTGATCCTATGAGCATAACGTCAGGACCAGGTATTCCTCTGCGCAATTTCATTGATTTCTCCGACTGGGAGAACATGTCGTTCAAGATGGAACTCTATATTCCAAAGTCCAATCCATGGTCGGCTGGCGCTATGCAGATTATTTTCGTGAACAACAAGCAGTGTGCTAACGACTCTTGGCAGAACAATACCTATATCCACACCAGTGCTGACGGTGGTCTCGACCTGCCTCGTGCACTTTATAACCCATGGAAGGACACGGGCTCATTCGATACTGGAGATGAATGGATTACGATTACGATTCCTCTGAAGGAATTTGTCTACAATGATGATGGAAGCAAAGTAAGTACTACGATGAGCGAAAGTTCTTTCGACAGCTTCATTATCTGGCCTATCAATGGCGGTGTTTCCGGTACGGCTTGTACACCAATCTTCCGCTATGACAATATCCGTGTTGTTCCCAATCTCTAATCAATTAAGTAAACAACAATGAAAAAGAACAATATCTTTTCAGCCATCTTGACGATGTGCTTACTGCTGACTGGAGCAGTATCCTTTACGGCATGTAGCGAAGACAATCTGGATACAAACCAGTATAAGCAGGGTGTAGCTTTGAATGTATACGGTCCTACGCCAGTAATGCGTGGTGGTACGCTCCGTTTCCTCGGAAGTAATCTTGACCAGATTGCACAGGTTGAGATCCCTGGAGTTGCTCCTATTACTACGATTGAGGTTGTTAAGGCTGGAATCCCTAGTGAGATACGTGTTACCGTACCACACGACGGCCCTCAACCTGGTTTAATCAAACTGACGACAAAAACTGGTCAGGAAATCTCTACGATAACAGAAGTGAATTTCATTGAAGGTCTTGATCCTGCAAATATCACAATGACCGCTTCTGCTATGCCTGGCGATAAGATCACTCTAACTGTACCTGAGAGCGGCGACGACTATCTCGACATTATCCACATGGTTGAGTTCGCTGACGGTGTGAAGGTCGGTGAAAACGATTTTGTTGCCCATACCCGTTATCTCATTGAGCTTATTGTTCCTGATGAGGCAAAGACTGGTAAGCTGAATCTGTATACTGCAGACCTTACAGCCACTGAGGTTGATGCTAACAATGTGGATTATCAAATCTTCGCTACCGAAAAGGCGATTGAGATAGGTGTTCCATCAATAAGTAAGGTCACTTCACCTCGTGGTGAGGCTGCAGCTCAAGGCACTGTAACAGCTAAGGCTGGTGAGATAATCACAATAAACGGTACATACTTTAACCTCGTAGAAACAATTAATTTCGGTGGTGTTAAGGTGACGGACTTCAAGTCTGACGGTAAGGTCATAACCGTTATGCTCCCCGCTGAGGCTCCTGACGGTGCTATCAACTTGATTACCCTTTCTGGCGTAGAAGTACCTGTAGGTAATGTTACTACCGTAAAGCCTTCAGAGGCTGTTGTTGCTCCAAATCCTGTAAAGGCTGGTCATGGACTCACGATCACTGGTAAGGATCTCGACATTGTTACAAGCGTGGAGATTCCTGGTGCTACCGCTCAGAGCGGTGAGGACATCACCGTTGCTGCCGACAAAATTATTGTAAAGGTTGTTCCTGAGAAGGCTGTAGAAGGCAAGATCACGCTCCGCATGGCTAATGGTGCTGGTGTTGAGGTTGCTTATACGCTCGTTAAACCTACTATCACTGGCTACAACATTAATCCTGCCAGTGCTGGTTCACCTCTGCAGATTACCGGTACAGACCTCGACCTCATCAAGGATGTGACCTTCGGAGATGCCAAGAACGATGCTGACAAGTTTGAAGTCAATGCCGACGGTACCCTGATTACTGTCACTGTTCCTATGGCTGGTAAGAGTGGTAAGCCTGTCTTCAATTTGGCTAATGGTACATCCGTTGAAGGCCTTGACCTGCAAATCAATGAGGCTGTATTCTGTTACTTTACAGAGATGCCTGGTGAGGATGCAGAATTGAAGGCTGGTGAGTCATTCGCGTTGCCTGTTGCCAACGGTGATAAGTTGACCGGTGTAGAAATCAATGGTGCTCCGTGCCAGTATGTTTTGTCGGGCAACAACAAGCTCATCATCGGTATCCCGGGAAATGCCAAGAAGGGTGCAAAGGTTCGCCTCATCTCTTCTAACGGTGAGATTACCTATACCATCGACTTCATTCCTAACACTGAGGTGACCACCGTTCTGTGGACAGGTCAGGCTGTTGCAGATGACTGGGGCAACCAGCCATACGTGCTCTCTGATGCAGGTCAGGAGCTGAAGGATGCCGGTGTAGTACCAGGTGACATCATCAGTTTCCATATTGTTCCGTTGGAGGCAGCATGGAAGATTGAGTTTGTTGAGGGCCACTGGGGACCAACCTACGCAAGTATCTGTAGTGTTGGTAACGACACAGAAGGTGGCAAGTTCACGGAGTACGACCTTGATGCCAACAAGGGTTACTTCAGTCTTGTCGTGACACAGGCAATGCTCGACGCTGCATTTACTCAGCAGTGGTGGGGCGGTGTATTCGTGCTCAATGGCGACAATGTTGTCGTTGACAAGATCACCACTACTCATTACGAGTCTGTAGAGGAAACTCTTTGGGAAGGCGAGGCTATTGCAGATGACTGGGGCAACCAGCCATACGTGCTCTCTGATGCAGGTGCTGAACTCGCAGCAGTAGGTGCAAAGGCTGGTCAGACCATCTACTTCTACTTCACTCCTCTAGAGGATGCATGGAAGGTTGAGATTGTTGAGGGTCACTGGGGACCGACCTACAAGAGCATTTGCAGTATTGGTAATGACACGGAAGGCGGTAAGTTCACGGAGTACGACCTCGCAGGCAATGGCGGCAAGTACGGACTTGTGCTCACCCAGGCAATGCTTGACGCTGCTTACACTCAGCAGTGGTGGGGTGGTGTCTTTGTGCTCAACGGTGATAATATCAAGTGTACCAAGATTACTATTGAGTAACAGGTTGACGTGCATATTAAAAGAGGCGTGACGCATATACGTCGCGCCTCTTTCTTGACACAACAAAGATATGAAATCAAAACATTTAATGATCACATTCGCAGCTGCTCTGACTATTGGATGCAACAGCAACAAACCTAAGGTTAACGAACCTCTGGCCGATTCTGGACGTACTGAACGAACAGAGAACATGCTTGAGAATCTGAAACAGCTGGGTGACAGTGGAGTTTATATGTTCGGACACCATGATGATACTGTTTATGGTATCGGATGGGAGGCAGACTATACGAATGACTCTACTATTGGTGCCAAATCTGATGTCAAAAGCGTCTGTGGTGACTTACCAGCTGTATTATCATTTGATCTCGGACATATTGAACTCGGAGATGATCAGAATCTCGATGGCGTGCCCTTTGATTATATCAGGAAAGAAGCTATCAACCATTTTGATCATGGAGGACTTGTTACACTGTCATGGCATCTGAATAATCCTCTCTCTAGTGGTTCCTCCTGGGTGGCAGATTCACTGAAAGACATAGAACAAAACACTGTAACTGCAGTTCTTGAAGGCGGAGAAAAGCATGAGCTGTTCTTAGGATGGATTGACAAAGTTGCAGATTTCATCAATTCGCTGGAGACACCTTATGGCGTGAAGGTCCCGGTAGTGTTCCGTCCATGGCATGAACATACAGGAAGCTGGTTCTGGTGGGGACAGGATTTCTGTACGGCGGAACAGTACAAGGCATTGTGGAAGATGACCGCAGAAAGGTTAAAAGAAAAGGGTGTTGTGAATGCACTCCTGGCATATTCACCAGGAACAGAGCCAAATGGCGAGGTAGAAAAATATCTTGAGCGTTATCCTGGTGATGAGATCATCGACGTGCTGGGACTTGATGCCTACTGCTCTGCTCCTGACGCTGACAGTACTCTGATTTTGGACTTTGCACAAAAACTTGACAGGAATCTGGCTATGGTTGCAAAAGTTGCCAAAGAACATGGCAAGGCTATGGCTCTGACAGAGACAGGTTATGAGGGAATAAAGACTGCTGAGTGGTGGACAATGACCCTTGCACCCATACTTGCGAAGCATCCTATCAGCTACATATTGGTATGGCGTAATGCCAGAGAGAACCCCACTCATCATTTTGCACCCTACCCTGGGCATATCTCAGCATCGGATTTCATCAAATTCTATAACCTGAATGAGACTTTATTCTTGCATGATGTAAATGCTCTTTACTTAAAACGTAAATAAACATAAAAAATTTGTATGCTTGGAATAAAGTTTGTATCTTTGTCATCGAACCAAAGTATAACAATTACTAATTCAAATATCATATGAAACTAAAACGTCTTTTACAAACGATTCTGGCTGCATCTGTATTTGCAGCATGTGGTAGTAGTAGTGATGAACCGGAGCCCACTCCTACTCCACCAACACCTACAGAAACAGCGCCAATAGTCAGTTCTACGACCCCTGTCAATTATGCTACCGACATTCCTACAGGTACAGTCGATGTTCAGGTTGTCTATGACAAAGATGTCTTGATGTCATCTGACGCAAATTTAAAAGTAAAAGTCACAGGAGGCACACTTTCTAACTCTGGATCAGTCACTGGAAAGACTCTATCCTTCTCTGTAAACTGTCCCGACTATGAGACAAAGGTTACGATAACGATTCCCAAAGGACTCATCGGTGTAAAGGGGGCATTGGCCGACGAATACACCTTTAGCTTTACAACAACTAAAAAGCCTGACCCCGTGAGTAATAACGATGCCATAGCACTCACCAAAAAACTGGGATGGGGCTGGAACCTCGGCAACCACTTCGACACCAGTTCTGGTGAAGACGGTAAACCCAATCAGTGGGGTTATTGGGATAATGCCACACCCACTCAGATGCTCTATACCAACTTAAAGAAAGCAGGCGTAAGTACCGTTCGTATCTGTGTGACTTGGGGCAACTATCAGAAAGCCGACCCTTGGACTATTGATGCCGCATATATGGCTGAGGTTAAGCAGAATGTAGACTGGGCAGAGTCTGCTGGTCTGAACGTGATCATCAACATGCACCACGACGAGTACTGGCAGGACATCAAACAAGCGGCCAGCAACAATATCATCAACGACGGTATCAAAGACCGCATTGCAAAAACCTGGGCTCAGATAGCTGAAGCCTTCAAGGACAAGGGCGATTTCCTTTTCTTCGAATCGTTCAATGAAGTACAGGACGGCAGTTGGGGTTGGGGTGATAACCTCAAAGACGGTGGCAAGCAGTACAAGACCCTCAACGAATGGAATCAGTTGGTTGTAAATACTATCCGTGCTACCGGCGGCAACAATGCCACCCGCTGGATTGGCGTGCCCGCCTACGCTTCGAGCGCAAAGTTCGCATTGGAAAGCAGCTTTATATTGCCCTCAGATCCTGCCAACCATATCATGGTCAGCGTACACTACTACGATCCGAGTAACTTTACGCTCACACCCGACGACAACGGTGGAAAGTCAGAATGGGGTCACACCGCTGCCGCTGGTAAGTTTGTAGCTGGGAGCAACGAGGAACTTGTCACGGAGACCTTCAAGAAACTGCAGGAGAAATTCATCGCAAACAACATCCCCGTATACATCGGTGAATATGGTTGTGTGATGCATAAGACTGACCGTTCGAACATCTTCCGCAATTACTATCTGGAGTATGTCTGTCGTGCAGCCCACACTTACAACATGCCGCTCTGTATCTGGGACAACAACTCAACAGGAAGCGGCAATGAACATCATGGTTATTTCAATCACAACGACGGCACTTACCTCAACGGATTAGAATCCCTCGTACAGACGATGATCAAGGCTGCCACAAGCAATGACGCGACCTATACTTTAGAGAGTATCTACAACAACGCTCCGAAGTAATATAGTATTGTCATAGCAGAAATTAAGACGGTCGTAACAATATTACGGCCGTCTTAATTTTGATTAGTACTGTCGTAGCAAAAATTCCTAGTGCTGGGACAAAAATTTGGAATAGAGGTAGAGAGGCAGACTATTTTACGTATTTCTTTCCGTTTTGGATATAAACGCCCTTCTCAGGTTTCTGGTTTAACCGGCGACCTGTGAGATCGTATATCCTGCAGTTAGACAACACATTCTGTCTCACCTCATTGATACCAGTGATAACGGTGATATCACCCATAGTACAGCCCCATGAGACTGTGGGAGTATATTGTACTTCCTCACCGCTTCTCGTCCTGAGTTTCACATTCTTAACTCTCACCTGACCGCTGTTCTGCTTACACTGCAGGGTTATGGCTGTGATAGTACCCATATTTTCAGCGAACGTCAACGTGCTTTCGACAGAAGTAATTTCTCGGGTATAACCATTGGCGTATTTTGAACAATAAACCTTCCATTGTAATAGTCCAGAAGCCGGAGCCTCTTCAAGTTCCAGAATCATGCTGGTATAGTCTTGTGACGTGAAACTGCTGCCATTATAAAGATTCAACTCTGCCCATTGCCGACTAAAGTCGACGGTACAAGAGATGCTGTAATCTTTGGTATCTGACAGTACTGGATTGAAATTGCTGCCGTGATAGGCCTGAAGGATAGTCTTTGCCAAGTCTGGTTGCGAGAAAGCAGGGAAGAAACGTGCCATACCGTCAGTAAGACCCATCCAGTAGAAGGTGGCGATATTGTTCTCTTTGCACTTCTGTACGAGATATTCACAGAACTGAAACATCAACTCTCGGCGCGCATCATAGTCGGTAACATTAGCATCAACATTACTTGTTCCCCATTCGCCGAGGATAACCGGTCCGCCTTTGCTGACAAGATAGGTTTTCCATGCATTGATCATCTCGTCGATTTCGCTCTTGATGCTGGCAATCGTACGGTCCTTATTACCATCCACTAAGGATGGATAGGCATGTACCTGAAAGATGATGCGACCTTCACCTGCGGCATCAGTAGGGTATTTCATCTCCTTGAGAGGATCCTTCAAATGCTGATTCCAGTTGCCGCCACCACTACAACTGCCATACGTATTGACAATCAGGTTACGCTGGGCATTATTACCACCAGTGGCTCTCACTGTCGATACAAAACTTTGGACATAACTATTGATGGCATTGTAAGCCGACTTGGCGACAGATTCATTATATTGTCCCGAAGCAGAAAACGATGCAAAACACCAGGAACTAAGTTTGTCAAGCATCTCATTATAACTCTCAAAGAGCAGATGCTGGTCGTAATCCTTGAACTCCTCGGCAATCTGACGCCAGAGATACTCGTAGCGATCCTTGTTCTGTACGTAATTGGCCTCATCGGCCTTAATCCAAGACTTGTGGTTGTCGCTATCAGCACCCGTGTCATGATGTACATTAATGATACAATACATGCCTTGGTGGATCACATAGTCAACGACTTCATGAACACGCGCCATCCATGCTTCATCCACCTTTCCCTCGTTGTCCATGTGGTTATACCAAGTCACTGGTACGCGGATGGCCCCAAAGCCGGCATCCTTCATCATCTTCAACAACTCAGGCTTTGTGACAGATTGTCCCCAACAAGATTCCGACTCCAAACCCTGTTGTCCCCAGTACGCCTCATTCATGAAGTCTGTTACCATCTGGTTGTTGGCCTCAAGTGTATTGCCCATATTCCAACCCAGTCCCATATTTTTCACAGCCTCCGTAGCCGTCTCGAAATCAGTTGCCTCTACATGGAGAGTGACCATAAGAAGCACACCAATAATTGCATTAAATTGTTTTCTCATATGATATATCGTCTATCGTAAGGAAAAAGATTTGATGACGGAGCCTTTGTAGGTATTGATCGTAAGACTGACGGAGTCTGCATCGATTTCTTTTGTCAGGATACTGGTATAGACCTGAGTGGAGTAGTACTCCGGGATGCCACCCTGATCATGATAAAGACGCAGATAGGCTGTTCGGGTATGATCCGGATTTTCCATCACCGTGTCCTGCACGATAGCAAGGTGTTGAATGGCATCCTTGTCTGTCGTTGATCCCGTCATCAGATAAAGACTCAGGTTGATATACTTGCCCGACTTACTCATCCAGGCACTCTCGAATTTCACGGGATCGGTCCTCATGGAGGTCTCCAACTTCGACAGAGGCGTAACAAGAGGACAGGGCACCTGACCTGCGGATACCACATCAGCCGCATACTTGCCATTGTCCTCTTTCACCTTATTATAATATAAGGCACAGCGGTACAACGTGTCTGCCTTCGTCAGCCACTTGGCCGTAAAGGGCTCTGAGACCGACAATAGCTCGCCATCGTCGGTGATGACATAGTCCACCTGCTTCTGACCGTTGGTATGTGCCTCCACGAAATCTGCCCGCAGCAGCGAATATTCACCCTCACCCTTGTCATAGGCATCCTGAGTGCAAGAGGCAATGAATAGTGAATAGTGAATAGTGAATAGTATCAGTAGATACTTCACCATCAACTTATGTACGCTATGTCTGTTATTTTTTGCTCCAACCATTATTCACTATTCACTTTATTCCTGACTGGATTCGCATACATCGTCAGGATACGTTCACGAAGAAAGGCCTCGTCCTTGTTGTCAATCTTTATCTTGGCAAGCTGACCTGCAAGGTATGTCTCGAAGCGCTGCTTGTCGGCATCAGTATAATGGCCGGCATTCTCACTGTTGCCATTAAGTTCATCAAGAGCGATGTAATTGCAGGGAAAGAGTTCATAACCGCGATGGATCTCACGGTCCATGCGTTCACCGAGTACCTTATAATACTCGGTCTTCGGCAACTCAGCGAGTTCGTCAATCCAGGTGTTGACAGGGGCAGCGGAACGATAGACCACCCGACCCTTATAGCCGAAGATACCAGTTTTCATATTGTCGAGGTCGTCCTGACGACTCTTCTTAAACGAAGGATTGTCTCGCTTCTGCTGAAATTCCTGTGCCTTCAGGTAGTCGCAGGGGTCATATTCATAGCTGATGGTCAGCGGCACGATATTCAGTTCCTTCAGGTCACCGCCCATCGCCAGCATCTTCAACACAGCATCCTGAGTATGATCGCTGGAATCCTTGGCCCGTCCCTCACGCTGGGCTATCCAGATATTCTCCTTCTTCTGCGTGACCGCATAATGGATATAACGGCTCATCAACTGTGAGGCGGCAAGCGTCTCACGAAGTGAGAGTCCACGACGTACGGTAAAGGCCTTGTTCATTCGAACCAACCGCTTGATCCAAGGATAGATCAACAGGTTATCACCAATGCCTATCTCTACCGTTGTCGGATAACCCGAATCAACGAGTAACACATCGAGGAATGCAGAGTCGAGCACGATGTCGCGGTGATTGCTGACGAACGTATAGCGCGACTCACGGGGACAGGTCCCGCGGGTTGCAGAACGACCCACGGGACCTGTCCCCGTGAGTCGCGTGTCATCGAAGGAACAGCCATCGGTGTGCTTACGCATAATGAACTTGACGATGGGTTTCATGAAACGTTTCTGGAAGTCGAGTGGTGTTTTCACGCCTTTGAAAGCCAAGCGTAACAACCCGTTACGCATCGATTTCGGCAGCCAGGGCACGAAGCCCTTCAGTACCACCTGAAACTGACGGTCGTTCAACAAGTCCTCGAACGCCTGTTTCATTTCTTCCGCCTCATAAGGCCGGATCTCGTCAAATTCCTTTAGCGCACTCTTATCCATAACGGTAGCAAACTCTAAGCTCTACACTCTCACCTAATCAAACTGGTTCTCCACGATATCACTCAGCACGTCCTTCATCTCCAGTCCTGCTGCACGCACCTGCTGGGGAATAAAACTGGTGGCTGTCATACCTGGCGTCGTATTCACCTCAAGCATCGAGATCTTTCCTTCCTTCGAGACGATATAGTCGATGCGGATGATACCATTGCAACGCAGGATATCATAGATATGACTCGTAATCTTACCCACGCGCTCAGCGATATCGGCAGAGATACGTGCCGGTGTGATCTCCTGCACCTGACCGTTATACTTCGCATCGTAATCGAAGAACTCGTTACTCGTCACCACCTCGGTAATCGGGAACAAAACGGTCTTTCCTCTGGTCTTATAGATGCCTTGCGTAATCTCCGTACCCTCCAGGAAGCCCTCGACCATAATCTCCGGGCTCTCCAACATAGCCTTACGGATGGCCGGAGCCAACTGGTCCTTGTTCTTCACCTTCGACACACCGAACGATGAACCGTCGGCAGCAGGTTTCACGAAACAGGGCATACCGATACGCTCCTCAATCTCATCATCACTCACCAGTTCCTCATAGCCCTTACGGATCAGCAATGAGTCGGCCACAGAGACACCATAACCCCTCAGGTACTGATTCAATACAAACTTATCGAAGGTCATCGCCTCCACCAGGACTCCGCTGGTGCTATAGGGAAGGCCTATCAGGTCGAAGTAGCCCTGCAGCAGACCGTTCTCACCTGGCGTACCATGAATGGTGATATAGGCATAGTCGAACACGCGTACCTTTCCGTCCTCCATAAACGAGAAGTCGTTACGGTCGATTTTTGTCGTTGTACCGTCAGGCAGTTCCACGTGCCAGTTCTGTCCTTTAATGTCAACAATATAAATATTGTAACGCTCCTTGTCAAAGAAGGAATAAAGACCCTGTGCTGAACGCAGTGACACATCGTGTTCCGATGAGTCACCACCACAAACAATTGCAATTGTTCTTTTCAAATTCTTCATATCTTATTTCTTTTAAACGACAACTCTGACAACATTGACAACTTATTCTTATTCGCCAAAGGCGAAACTGTTGTCTTAGTTGTGTTAGTTGTCTTTATCATATTTTATATACTTTCTCCATTTGTCGATAAGCGCTGCCATGTCATCCGGCCACTCCGAGGAAAAGTCCATCTGCTGTCCTGTTGTCGGATGCACAAAACCGAGGGTTCTGGCATGCAGCACCTGTCGCGGACAGAGCTTGAAGCAGTTCTGGATATAGGCCTTATAACTTGCCGTGCGTTCACCACGTCGTATCTCACAGCCTCCGTAGCGTTCATCACAGAACAAGGGGTGGCCGATATGTTTCATGTGGGCGCGGATCTGATGGGTACGTCCCGTCTCGAGGATACACTCCACAAGGGTCACATAGCCATACCGTTCCAACACCTTATAGTGTGTGACGGCAGGTTTGCCAATCTCAGAATCCGGCGGGAAGACATCCATCCGCAGACGATCCTTCGGGTCACGTCCGATATTGCCTTCTATCCTACCCTCGTCTTCCACGAAGTTACCCCACACCAAGGCATTATAGCTGCGGTGGGTGGTCTTGTTGAAGAACTGCTTGCCCAGTGAGGTCTTGGCATCTGGTGTCTTCGCCACCACCAGCAGCCCACTGGTATCTTTGTCAATGCGATGCACCAGTCCCACCTCCGGATCATTCGGGTCATAGCTCTCCAAGTCCTTCAGATGCCAGGCGATGGCATTCACCAACGTACCGTTAAAGTTACCACACCCCGGATGCACCACCATTCCCGCAGGCTTATTGATCACCATCAGGTCATCGTCTTCATAGACCACTTCCAGAGGGATATCCTCCGGTTCGATGGTCGTATCGTAGTGTGGACGGTCGAGCATGAGTGTGACGACATCTCCTGCACGTACCTTATAATTACTCTTGACAGGTGAGCCGTTGACATGGATAAAACCCGCATCGGCGGCTTTCTGGATACGGTTGCGACTGGAATGAGGCTGATGCTCAGCCAGGAACTTGTCGATACGGACAGAGACCTGACCCTTGTCCACCTCGATGCGGAAGTGTTCATAGAGCTGTCCGTCGGCCGCAGGTTCATCACCTGCTTCCAACAACTCCTCGTCCTCTACATATTCCATATCCATACTCCTACGGCTCCGTCACTTCCTCAAACTCGTCAACATCCTCTCCCAACATCCGACGATACTCCGGCTCTACGTAATCCAGCTCTTCATCCCCCTGGTCGTACATACCACTGCCGATCATCAGTGTCAACGGGGAGTCGATGGAAACCATATCACCCGTAGAAACCCTGCGGCCACGACTGAGGATACCATAGACCCAGTCCTTCTCTCCCATCACCACCTTCGGGGGCAGAAGCTTAAAGCCCAGCGCCGTCAGTTTGGCCTCAGCCTCACGATAGCTGCTGTTGTCTATCACGTCGGGAATGGCAAACGAGGGCGACGACGGCGAGTTAACGGTCACATAGATCATATGACCCTCTTTCACCATAGTACCCTCTCCCGGACTCTGTGCCAGGATACAGTTGGCGGGCAGACGCTTGTTGAAGCCGGAGTCGGTCACCATGATGTTCAGGCCGTTCTCTTCCAACAGCAGCAGGGCATTGTTATAGATCATCCCCTCAACCTTTGGCACCTTGATACCCTCATCATGATGAGTATACCAAGCCAGACCGTATTTCACACCCAGGCACAGCAGGACAATAACGACCACCATAGCCAACAGATTGCCCAACAGGAATGGGCTGAAAATCTTACCGAAGAATTCCTTTGTCTTCATATTCGTGAATTTGAGGGCAAAGGTACAAAAAAAATAGAAAGAAGCAAAGATTATCCTCTACTTCTTTCTATTTTGACTTAATTTTCTGCGAAATCAAGGAATTATTTTCCATGGTTCTCGTCAGAAACCGTTAACTTCTTACGTCCTTTAGCGCGGCGTGCGGCCAAAACGCGGCGACCATTCTTGGTGGCCATTCTCTCGCGGAAGCCGTGCTTGTTCACGCGACGGCGGTTGTGCGGCTGAAATGTTCTTTTCATTGCTTTATTACTATTATATTTATTACTTTTTTACCGATTTGGGGTGCAAAAGTACTCATTTCTTTTGAATTACGCAAGAAAAACACCATTTTTTTCACTTTTCACTTTCCACTTTTCACTTTTTTTCGTACCTTTGCACCCGAAAACGATATAAAATCAATTTTTTAAAGGTAATATGATTAATTCACAAGACATTAAAAAAGGCACCGCCATTCGCATGGACGGTGGCATTTGGGTGTGCATCGATTTCCAGCACCGCAAGCCAGGTAAGGGTAACACCATTATGATCATCAAGGTGAAGAACGTTTCCGACGGTCGCGTACTGGAGCGTCGCTTCAACATCGGTGAGAAACTGGAGGACGTCGTCATTGAGCGTCGCCCCTATCAGTATCTGTATGAGGACCAGAGTGGTCGTATCTTCATGAACCAGGAAACTTTCGAGCAGATTCCCATCGACAACGAGCTCGTAATCGGTCATGAGTACATGAAGGAGAGCGATATCGTGGAAGTTGTCTCTGACACCACCGACGGCACGATCCTCTATGCTGAGATGCCCGTAAAGACCAACCTGCGCGTTGTTCATTCTGAGCCCGGTATCAAGGGTGACACCGCTACCAACACCCTGAAGCCCGCTATTCTGGAGACAGGTGTTGAGGTTCGCGTACCCCTGTTCATCAATGAGGGCGACCTCATTCAGGTTGACACCCGCGACGGCAGCTATCTGAACCGCGTGAAGGAGTAAATGAAATACTCGATCATCGTCCCCGTATACAATCGTCCCGATGAAGTGGACGAATTACTCGAAAGCCTATCTAATCAGACACAACAGGATTTCGAGGTGATTATTGTGGAGGATGGTTCGGTAAAACCTTGCAAGGATATTTGCGATAAATACGCAGGCATCCTTGCTTTGCATTATTATGCCAAGGAGAACAGCGGCCCTGGGCAAAGCCGTAACTACGGCGCCGAGCGCGCCAACGGCGAATGGCTCATCATCCTCGACTCCGACGTAGTATTGCCCGAAGGCTATCTCGCCGCCGTCGACTCAGCCATCAGCCATCAGACATCAGACATCGCTGCCTTCGGCGGTCCCGACGCCGCCCACCCTTCTTTCACTCCGGTGCAGAAGGCCATCAGCTACTCGATGACCTCGTTCTTCACCACTGGCGGCATCCGAGGGGGTAAGGCCAAACTCGACAAGTTCTATCCCCGTTCCTTCAACATGGGCATCCGCCGTGATGTCTACCTCCAACTGGGCGGTTTCTCCAAGATGCGCTTCGGCGAAGACATCGACTTCTCCTACCGTATCGTCGAGGCCGGCTACCGTCCCCAGCTCTTCCCCGACGCCTGGGTATGGCATAAGCGCCGCACGGACTTCCGCAAGTTCTTCCGTCAGGTCTACAATAGCGGCATCGCCCGCATCAACCTGATGAAGCGTCACCCAGGCACCCTGAAACTCGTCCACCTGCTGCCTACCGTCTTCACTCTGGGCGTCATCGGTTGCATCATGCTCTTCGCACTCGGCGCAGCCCTGTACGGCTATGGCGAGTGGCTCGATGCCAACAATCTCCGTCCTACTGACAATATGCATCAAGGCGTAGGCTTTGTGTTCTGCATCCTCGCCCTGCTGCCCCTACTCTTCTATTCCCTCATCATCTTCATCGACTCCAGCATCCGCAACCGCAGCCTCTGGGTAGGCCTTCTTTCCATCCCGGCGGCTTTCGTCCAACTGATGGGTTACGGCCTCGGCTTCATCGAATCCTGGTGGAAACGATGTATCTTGAAAAAAGACGAATTCCAAGCGTTTGAACGAACGTTCTACAAATAATAACAACAAAAACTTAAATCAATATGGAAAAACTCAACATCAATCAATGGGCACAAGAAGACCGCCCGCGTGAAAAAATGATGGCGCTCGGCACTGACGCCCTGAGCAATGCCGAATTATTGGCCATCCTCATCGGCTCAGGCTCGACCAGAGAGAGTGCCGTCGACCTGATGAAACGTATTCTCAACGACTGTAACAACAACCTCAACACCCTCGGCAAGATGTCCATCCGCGACCTCTGCGAGTACAATGGCATCGGCGAGGCCAAGGCCATCACCATCCTCGCGGCCTGTGAACTGGGCAAGCGCCGTCAGCAGGAAAGCCCTGAGGAACGTCCGAAACTGAACACCGCCACGAAGATCTACAACGAGATGCACCCGCAGATGCAGGACCTCGACGTCGAGGAGTTCTGGGTCCTGTTGCTCAACCAGGACTACCGTCTCATCAAAAAAGTCCGCATCTCCCACGGCGGCATCTCGGAGACCTCCGTCGACATCCGCATCATCCTCCGCGAGGCAGTACTCGCCAACGCCACCATCCTCGCCGTCTGCCACAACCACCCCTCGGGCAACCTCTCGCCCAGTCGTCAGGACGAGGAACTGACCAAAGCCATCCAACGGGCCTGCGAAGTGATGCGCATCTACTTCATGGATCATGTCATCGTCACCGACGGCCAGTACTACAGCTTCCACGAGGTGGGGAAATGCTAATCACGAGTTTTTTTCCGTAAAGCGACGATTATTCAGGAAAAATGCGTATCTTTGCACGCGATTATGACACAAGAAGAAAAAACTCAGTTAGAAGAGCGGATTGTGGATGTGCTAAAGACCGTCTACGACCCCGAGATACCCGTCAACATCTACGACCTGGGTATGATCTATAAGATCGATGTGAAAGAGGACTCTACCGTCGAGCTCGACATGACCTTTACAGCCCCCAACTGTCCCGCTGCCGACTATATCTTAGAAGATGTACGCACGAAGGTGGAGAGTGTCGATGGCATCAATGGTGCCAATGTCAACCTCGTCTTCGAACCCGCCTGGGACCAGTCGATGATGAGCGAAGAGGCCCGCGTCGAACTGGGATTCGACTAATTGAGAACTGAGAGTGTAGAGTTATGAAGAATATCTATTTCTTATCTGACGCCCACCTCGGGTCACTGGCCATCCCTCACGGAAGGATGCAGGAACGCCGGCTCGTGCGCTTCCTGGACACCATCAAGGAGAAGGCGGCTGCCGTCTATCTGCTGGGCGACATGTTCGACTTCTGGTACGAATACAAATACGTGGTGCCCAAGGGCTTCACCCGTTTCTTGGGAAAGCTCTCCGAGCTGACGGACATGGGTGTGGAGGTACATTACTTCACGGGCAACCACGACATCTGGGCCTACGAGTATCTGGCGAAGGAGTGTGGTGTCATCCTGCACAAGAAACCGCTGACCACGGAGATCTACGGTAAGATCTTCTTCCTCGCCCACGGCGACGGGCTGGGTGACCCCAACAAGAGTTTCAAGCTCCTCAAGAGCATCTTCCACAACCGCGCCTGCCAGTGGGCCTTCTCCACCCTCCATCCCCGCTGGGGCATGTGGTTCGGACTGAACTGGGCGAAGCACTCGCGCCTGAAACGGCCCAACAACGAGGAGCCGCCCTATATGGGTGAGAACCGCGAGCATCTGGTGCTCTACACCAAGCGATATATCCAGTATCATCCCAATGTCGACTATTTCATCTACGGCCATCGCCATATCGAGGTCGACCTCCAGTTGACGAAGAAAGCCCGCATGATCATTCTCGGCGACTGGATCACACAATTCTCCTACATCGTCTACGATGGCGAGCATCTGCTGATGTCGCAATACATCGAGGGCGAAAGCCAACCCTAGTTGAAAACACTAAACTAAACATGAGCAAGATCGTAACTTTCGGAGAGCTGCTTCTCCGTTTTTCAAAACCAGGAACCCTGCGACTCACACAGGGCGATATGTTCACCAGCAAATACGGTGGCAGCGAGGCCAATGTGGCCGTATCTCTGGCCTCGCAAGGTGAGAACGTCACCTATATCACCCGTCTGCCCGATACCCCCGTGGGCCATGCCGGCGCCATGAACTTGGCGCAGTTGGGCGTCAATACGAGTCACGTCCTCTATGGCGGACAGCGCATCGGCACGTATTACTTCGAGCCTGCCGCAGGCATGCGACCTGCCAAGGTCATCTACGACCGCAGCGGCTCAGCCTATTACGACCTGAAGCCGGGCATGATTCCCTGGCGGGAGATCCTGAAGGACTGTGCCTATTTCTGTGTGTCGGGCATCACCGCCGCCATCTCCCAACAGGCCGCCGAGGCTACCTTCGAGGCCCTCGACATCGCCGACGAGCTGGGCGTCACCGTCTGCTTCGACATCAACTACCGTAAGAACCTCTGGAAATACGAGGGTGCCACACCCCGTGAGACGTTGAGTCGCATGCTCTCCCGCTGCGACATGATGTTCGGCGACGCCATCGAGTTCGAATGGCTCTCAGAGCATCCGCAGCCGCCCTTCACGGCCACCGACTCGAACTTCGAGATGCAGATGAAGGAATACGGCGAGTGGTTCGACGAGCTCCACGCCCGTTTCCCACGTCTGAAACACTGGATGATGGGTATGCGCAACATGGTGAGTTCCAACCATCACACCCTTACGGCGCTGCTCTGGACGGAAGGCCGCCTGCTGCAGGCACCGATCATGGACATCCCCGATGTCATCGATCCCGTCGGTGTGGGCGATGCCTTCATGGGCGCCTGGCTCCATGCCGTCAACCTCTTCCCCACCGACAGACAGCGACAGCTGAACTATTCACTCGCTGCCGCTGCCCTAAAGAACACCATCCCAGGTGACTTCAACCTCTCGTCGGAAGAGGAGATCCTCGATGTCATGGAATCCCGTCACAACACCTCGACCCTTTACAAAACAATCGCATAAATAAAGCCGCTCGAGTTTGAGCGGCTTTGCTTTTTATTTCAGAGGAGTACGAACAACTCTCTTCGGCTTGTCGATGACCTTGGTGCTGTCAGCGTCGCCAGAGCGGGTGCGTGACCAGTAATAGTAGTCATCGTACCAGGAGTCGTAGCCCCAGCGGTAGTCATCCCAATAGCTGTTCGGACGGCTGACATTGTAGAGCTCGAAGTCCACAAAGTTGCCATTGTCATAGATCGTTCCTACGAAACGGTGGTTGTTCAGACGGTAGTCGCGGATCTCAATACTCGTTCTCTCCTCGCGGAAGTAGATACGGATGACACCGTTATTAACGTTCCAGTCGATGTGGTTAGCCACATAGTCCCAAGGAGCATTGCTATAGTAGTCCACCCAGTAGCCCGAGCCGCTTGTATAGGTGAACGGATCGCGGAGGAAGGTCACCTCAGTGCTGGTGGCATCGTAGTAACGGCCGTCCCATTCAGAGGAGATATACATATTTCCAGTCCAAGTACCCTCGAGGGTGTCGGCGATATATTCATCCTCGCAAGAGGTGAAGGCCAGTGCCATCATCGCCATCGTCAGCATTGTAAAAATCTTCTTCATAATCGAACCCTTTCCTTATTGTTAGTTTGACTTATTTTTTTTATTTCACACTGCAAAGGTAAGGATAATTACGGACATAAAAAAAGGAAAATCCCGAATTGTATATCGGGATTTCCCTAAATGAGTATAGGAGAAGAGATTATTTCAGCAGATTCATGGTGTCGGTGGCGATCATCAGCTCCTCGTCGGTAGGAATGACGACAACCTTCACCTTCGAGTCGTCGGCAGAGATGACAACCTCCTCGCCACGGGCCTTGTTCTTCTCCTCATCGAACTTGATACCCAGGAACTCCATATCCTTGCAGACCTCAGAACGCATGCTGACCTGATTCTCACCGACACCAGCGGTAAAGACGACCACGTCGAGGCCACCCATAGCGGCGGCATAGGCACCGATATATTTCTTAATGCGATAGAAATACATATCCTGAGCCAACTTAGCACGAGGATCGCCAGCCTTGGCAGCACTCTCTACGTCACGCATATCGGAGCTGCCACCAGTGAGACCAGCCACACCGCTCTTCTTATTGAGCAGGTTCGACATGCCATCAGCGTCGAGACCGAGCTTCTTCTCGATGAACGTCACAGCACCACCGTCGATATCGCCGGCGCGGGTACCCATGACGAGACCTTCCAGCGGTGTCAGACCCATAGAGGTATCGATGCACTTGCCATCGACGACAGCAGCGATAGAACCACCGTTACCCACGTGACAGGTCACCATCTTCGTACCCTCAGCGGGAATACCTAAGAACTCACAGGCACGCTGAGAAACATAACGGTGAGAGGTGCCGTGGAAACCATAGCGGCGAATGCCGTACTTCTCATAGAGTTCGTAAGGAATGGCGTACATAAAGGCCTTGGGAGGCATGGTCTGATGGAAGGCGGTATCAAAGACGCCCACCTGAGGCAGACCCGGCATCAGTTCCTTCACGGCGTTCACGCCCTTGAGGTTAGCGGGGTTGTGCAGCGGAGCCAGATCAGAGCACTCCTCGAAGGTCTTCAGCACTTCATCGGTGAGGATGACAGATTTGTTGAACTTCTCACCACCGTGCACCATGCGATGACCTACGGCGTCGATCTCGTCGAGACTCTTAATGACACCGATCTCAGGGTCTGTCAGCAATGAGAAGATGAACTTCACACCCTCGGTATGCTCAGGGATGTCGTGCATGATCTGTTTCTTCTCGCCATTGGCCAGCTTCACCTTCACAAAGGCACCGTCCAAGCCTACACGCTCGGCACCACCACTGGTCATCACACTCTTGTCGTCCATGTTGTACAGAGCGTACTTAATCGACGACGAACCGCAATTTAAAACTAATATCTTCATAACTATTCACTATTCGTTATTCACTTTTTTGCGTCCATAGCCTGGCAGGCAGTGATGGCAATCATGTAGTAGATGTCATCGATGGAGCAGCCACGAGAGAGGTCATTGACAGGACGTGCGATACCCTGCAACACAGGACCGATGGCGATAGCATCGCCTAAGCGCTGAACCATCTTATAGCCGATGTTTCCGACCTCGAGGTTGGGGAATACGAGGACATTGGCCTTACCAGCGATGTCAGAGCCAGGAGCCTTCTTGGCACCTACAGAGGGTACGAGAGCAGCATCAGCCTGCAACTCACCGTCGATCTTCAGCTCAGGAGCCATCTCCTTGGCCAACTTCGTGGCCTCGATGACCTTGTCGCAAACCTCGTGCTTGGCGCTGCCCTTCGTCGAGAAGCTCAGCATGGCCACGCGGGGATCCTCGAAACCAGCCACAGCCTTTGCCATCTGAGCGGTGCAGACAGCAATCTGAGCCAGCTGATTAGCATCGGGCATAGGTGTTACAGCCACGTCGGCAATGACGAGCACACCATCCTCACCATACTGCTTCTGCTTCGAAATCAGCAGCAGACCGCCGCTGACGCAGGTGATGCCAGGCTGGCACTTGATGATCTGCAGGGCAGGACGCAGGGTGTCGCCTGTAGTTGACAGTGCACCGCTGATCTGACCATCAGCACCTTCGGTCTTGATAATCATACAACCCAGATACAGGGGGTTCTTGATCAGTTTGCGGGCCTCCTCGATGGTCATGCCCTTGCTCTTACGAATCTCAGCCAGCTTCTCAGCTAGTTCCTCGCTCTTGTCGTAGTTTTCAGGGTCGATAAGGGTGGCCTTACCAATGTTTGTCAGGCCCTTCTCCTTGGCCAGAGCCTCAACCTTAACGGGGTTACCAATCAGGATGATGTCTGCAAGATCATCACCCAGTGCCTTGTCGGCAGCACAGAGTGTACGCTCCTCTTCTGCTTCAGGGAGCACGATGCGCTGCTTGTTACTCTTAGCACGCGCTACAATTTGACTTAATAAATCCATAATTTGATTTGTTTTAAAACAGTTATATATGTGAATTGTATTATTCCATTTCCCTAGTTAGTATACTTTCCAGTTCCTCGGCCGAAAGACGCAGACGCAACTCGCCCTTCATGGCTATAGAGATGCTACCCGTTTCCTCTGAGACAATCACTGCCACAGCATCACTTTCCTGAGACATACCCAAGGCCGCACGGTGACGAAGGCCCAACTCCTTAGGGATACTCAGGTCGTGGCTCACTGGCAGGATACAGCCAGCAGCCCTGACACGCATCTTTGAGATCACCATCGCACCATCATGCAACGGCGAGTTCTTGAAGAAGATATTCTCTATCAGACGCTGGTTAATATTGGCATCGATGACATCACCCGTCATCACGATATCATCAAGGGGCAGGTTCCGCTCTATCACAATCAGTGCTCCCACCTTACCACGACTCATGTTCATCGAGGCCATCACAATCGGCATGATCGCCGATTTCAAGGTCTTGTCATCTTTCGACCTCGACGGCGAAAAGAGTCTTGCGACGGCACGCATACGCTGATGGGCACCCAGGTTGTAGAGGAATTTGCGGATGTCTTCCTGGAAAATGACAATCATGGCGATTACACCGACGCTGACCAGTTTGTCGAGGATGGAGCCTAACAGCCGCATCTCCAGGATCTGTGACACAAACAACCAGATGACCACAAACACCATGATGCCAATGAACACATTCAACGAACGTGACTCACGCATCAGCCGATACAGATAATACAGCATCAGGGCCACCAGGAGGATATCGATGATATCTTTTATGCCAAATTCGAAAAACATGAACTCTAAACTATCAACTTTAAACTATCAACGATCTTAACGCATTCTACGGCCTCACGGACATCGTGGACACGAAGGATATGAGCGCCCTTCATCAGGGCGATGGTGTTCAACGCCGTCGTACCGTTGAGGGCCTCGTCGGGCGTACAACCAAACTTCTTGAAGATCATGGACTTCCGCGAGACACCCACCAACAACGGCAGTTCCATTACCTGCAATTTCTCCAGTTCAGCCATCACCTCGTAGTTCTGTTCCAGCGTCTTTCCGAAGCCGAAGCCAGGATCGAGGATAATGTCTCTCGCACCGAAGTCACGCAGACGCTGTACCTTTTCTGAGAACGACAACAGCATCTTCCGCATCGTGGGTTCCTGTGACATTAATATATAAGGTACGCGAAGACGTGCCACCATACGGAACATGTCCTGCTGCTCCAGAGAGCCGACATCGTTGATGATGGCAACGCCATATTCCTCCACGGCCATCCGCGCGATGTCGGGCCGGAAGGTATCGACGGAAACCGGTATGTCAGACCGTTCACGGGAGATGATGTCGAGCGCAAAGCGCAGACGCTCGCGCTCCTCTTCCTCAGAGGCCAACGGTGCACCTGGTCGCGTAGAACAGCCTCCCACATCAATGATCGCGGCTCCATCGGCCACCATCTGATTGATCCGTTCCACTATTCCTTGTTCGGTCTGACGACGACTTCCGGCATAGAATGAGTCGGGAGTGACATTCAGAATACCCATCACTTGAGGGGTACTCAAATTCATCAGAAGACCGTTGACATTCATCGTAAACTCCATAATCGCCCACAAAGATACAAAATTATTCATAATTCATAATTCATAATTCATATTTATTTTGTAATTTTGCACAAAAATTACGAAGTTTATGGAAATTAAGGAACTATACAAGCTATTTCAACAACATCCATGCATCACAACCGACAGTCGTGACTGTCCCGAAGGGAGCATCTTCCTCGCCCTGAAAGGTGAGTCGTTCGACGGAAACAAATTCGCCCTGCAGGCACTGGAGAAAGGTTGTGCTTACGCGATTATTGACGACAAAGATATATTAACGACAACTCAGACAACTAAAACAACAGATGCCGCTAGCGGCATAGAAAAAGAGTTGTCCAAGTTGTCTGAGTTGTCGTCAAGAATCATTATCGTCGATGACTGTCTTCAGACCTTCAAGGACCTTGCCCGTGAACATCGTCGCCAATTCGACATCCCTGTCATTGGCATCACCGGCACCAATGGCAAGACCACTACGAAAGAACTGATAGCCGCTGTGCTGTCGCAGAAATACAACGTGCTCTATACCCAGGGCAACTTCAACAATGACGTGGGTGTGCCCAAGACACTGTTCCGTCTGACGAAGGAGCACGAGATAGCCGTTATCGAGATGGGGGCCAGTCATCCTGGCGACATCAAGACACTCGCAGAGACCGCCGAGCCCACCTGTGGTCTGATCACCAATGTCGGACGTGCCCATCTGCAGGGCTTCGGCAGTTTCGAAGGGGTCATCAAGACGAAGTGTGAGCTCTATGACTTCCTCCGCAGTCAGAAGGACAGCCTTATCTTCATCAATGCCGACAACGAATACCTCATGGAACAGATCGGCGACGATGAGGACATCTGGATCACCCCCTACTCCACCGACCCTGAGAACCAGTACACCTGCATCTCAGGCGAGGTGATCAGTTGCGATCCGTTCCTGAAGTTCCGTTGGCGTGAACCGTTGATGACACTTGAGGAAGAAGGCCGGAGCACAAAGTGGCACAAGGTACAGACACATCTCATCGGTGCCTATAATATCGACAACCTCCTGGCGGCCATCTCCGTAGGTATCAACTTCGGTGTGGAACGCAAGAAGATCTGTGAGGCCCTCGAGAATTATGTCCCCTCGAACAACCGCAGTCAGATGACCGTCACGGAGAAGAACCACCTCATCGTGGATGCCTATAACGCCAACCCCTCCTCGATGATGGCGGCTCTGGAGAACTTCAAGCTGATGCAGGCCGACCATAAGATGGCCATCCTCGGCGCCATGCGCGAACTCGGGGAGGTGTCTGCCGAAGAGCATCAGAACATCGTGGACTACCTGAAGACATCGGACATCGAGACGGTATGGCTGGTAGGCGAAGAATTTGCAGACACCAAATGCAACTACCGCAAGTTCAAGGATGTGGAAGAGGTGAAGGCCGCCATCGCCGCGGACTGTCCCAAAGACCGATATATTCTTATTAAGGGCTCTAACAGCACGAAGCTCTTCCAACTGCCGGAAATGCTGTAATCATTGAACATTGACCATTGAACATTGAGCATTAAAAGAAACATTATATGGGTAGGGCTGTTGCTGTGCCTGCTGACGGCAGGATGCAGTAAGCAGAAAGGTATAACCGAGTTAGAGGAGGGCAATGCCGTGTACTATTGGCGCACGGACCTCAGGATCGACTCTGTGGAGCGGGCATTCCTGACACAGTACCAGGTCAAGAAGTTCTACTGCCGTTACTTCGATGTGGTGATGAGCGAATCGGGCGAACCTAAGCCCAACGCCACCATCACGTTCTCCGACGCCCTGCCTGACAGCATTGAGATCATCCCTACCGTCTACATCACTGAGGACTGTATGCATCTGAAGCACGAAGGCTTTGCGGAGAAACTCGTGAACCGCATCCTCCAGATGAACGAGACCAACGACATCCGCAATGTCCATGAGATACAGATCGACTGTGACTACACTTCGAAGAGCCGCAAGACCTACTACGATTTCCTAAGGGAAGTCCGGACTCAACTGTCCGCTGTCCACTATCAACTGTCAACTACAATCAGGTTGCACCAGCTCTCAATGGAGGCTCCGCCCGTAGACTACGGTGCGCTGATGATCTACAATACCGGCGACCCCAACAAATGGGAAGAGCGCAATCCCATCCTCGACATGCGCGACGTAGCCCCCTACCTCAAACGTCTTGACAAATATCCCCTGCCGCTGGCTGCAGCCTACCCCGTCTTCCACTGGGTCAGGGACATCCATGGCGTCCGTGTGGAGCATACCGTCGAGGCCGAAGACATCCTTCAGGTGAAACGCGCGATGGAGAAAGAACGTCCGGAACTCCGGAAAGCCATCATCACCTATCATTTAGACCAAGAGAATATTAACAGATATAAACCCGAAACCTATGAAGCGATTTATCATCATTAGTCTGATGACAGCCATGACGCTGCCGACGCTTGCCTGTGCCGGAGGCGGTACGGACAACTATTACCTGTTCAGTCCCTTCGTCGGCAACAACTTCAAGAGCCGCGTAGAGAAAATCTGCAACGACAACTGGAAGGCCTACCTCGGTTCGACAGAGGAATATTTCTGGTTCAATGCCGAAGAAGTGATCAAGGCCGCCCAACAAAAAGGCGACGCCCTGATGGTCAGCTATATCCAGAACCTGCAGAAATACCTTGACTGCGTGGACATCGAACAGCGTAAGCAGTACGAATGGAACTATCCCACGAAGGAAGACATCGACGGTCAGAAGCGTACCTTGCAAGCCGTTCGCACATACGCCCTCGGCAAGACCAAGAGCAAGTTGCGCTCCCAGCACGCCCTGCTCTATATGCGCTGTAACATGATGTTGGGACAGCATCAGGAGAACGTCACCTACTGGGAACAGACTGCCAGCCAGTTCATCGAGACGGTCTACAAGGACATGATGAAGAATATCTATGCCGGTGCCCTCTACAAGACAGGCCGCGAGGCTGAAGCCGGTGAACTCTTTGCAGAGATGGACGACGAAGAGAGTCTGATGACACAGTTCTATAAGAAACGCTCCTACCTCGCCATCAGTCAGCACTACAAGCAGAACCCCACCTCGAAGGCCCTGCCCTGGTTGTTGAAAGACTTCGTAAACAATGCCCAGGAGGCTGCCGATGCCGCCAATGGTGGTGGCGGCGGATCAGTCGGCAAACAGTTCATCCGCGACATCAACCAACAGGAGTCATGGCAGATGCAACAGTTCTGTGAGATGGTGGTCCGCGAAGGCAAGACCGACTGTCCCATCATGTGGAAAAGTGCCAAGGCCTGGCTGGAGTTCCTCGCCGGAAAGAAGAAAGAGGCAGCCACCGACATCCTCGCTGCCGTCAAACTTGACGGTACGGCCCGTATGAAGGACAATGCCCATGTGCTGATGCTCTATATCACCGCCGCTCAGGCCAAACCTGGTGAGGCCTTCGACGACTACATCGCCGACGAACTCGCATGGCTGAAGGAGAAACAGGATGAAGACGGTTTCTTCCTGGGTGCCGAGAACCGTCTCACCAACCAGGTGCTCGTGCCCCATTACAAGTCCAACCCTGTACGCCTCACCGCCATCTGTCGTGCGCTCTACAGTTCAGGCAGTGGCTTCGACCTTGACACCCTCAATGTGGGCAGTACGGAAAAATACCTCTTCTACACCAACACCCCGGCCAACAACAAACTCGACAAGTTCCTGAAGGCTCAGCTCCACGAGAACGATACGACACTCGCCGAACTCATCGGTACGAAGTACATGCGTCTCTGCCAGTGGGACAAGGCCATCAAGTGGCTGAAGGATATCCCACTCTCCTTCTACAACAACAATTTCAGCAGAGAATACCGCTACTACTCCGTCCTTCGACACTACAATGTAGAACCCTGGATAAAACGTCAGTGGCTCAACACCGATGAGGCCTGGAAGAAGAACATCCAGTGGTGGAAGCCTATCAAACTCGACTTCTGTAAGGAAATGCAGATGATGGAAGGCTCACTCAACCTCCTGAAGGGCAAAGCCTACGACCAACGTTGCTACAACCTCGCCACCTACTATGCGCAGGCCAGTATCCACGGTGACTGCTGGTGGCTGTTACGCGATGCCAAGAGCTGCTGGGACAATGCACGTGTCAACGAGGTCGACTTTGACCTGAAGGCCAGGGAACTGCTCCAGAAGGCAGCTATGTCGTCAGACCCTGCCCTGAAAAGCAAGGCCCTCTTCGCCATGGGATACCGCGAACTCTATGGTGTCGTGTTCTACGGTGAGAAGAATCCTAATCTATGGTATGACAACGTCTGGGATTCCGACAAGGGTGAATATGTCAAGAAGTACAACCCGAGTTCGCCACAATACCGTGCTTACCAAGCACTTTACGAACTGACCGGTGATCAGCCGCAGGAAGAGTACATCCGTAAGTGTGATGAGTACGAGCAGTTCAGGAAATACTACCGCCAACATCGTTAAAAAACGTCAACGCGCTGCAAATTCTTCACGCTTCACGCTTCACTCTTCACTAAAATTAGTACCTTTGCAGCCGCAAAAGCCAAAAGCGCTTCGTTCTGAAGCAAAGCGGGATGTAGCGCAGTTGGTAGCGCACTACGTTCGGGACGTAGGGGTCGGGCGTTCGAGTCGCCTCATCCCGACAACGCAAGGTTGTCAATCGCAGGAGTTGGCCCTGCAACCGCTTAAAACAAGCT
>JAEEGJ010005152.1_pt1 | contig 41990 bp, 39 predicted proteins | sample 8958761 | NCBI WGS metagenome assembly JAEEGJ01 (sample SAMN16246546, study PRJNA631951) | gut metagenome | biome: gut microbiome; feature: rumen; material: RS-attached | host: Bos | place: Iran: Karaj | collected 2018-10 | reverse complement strand
ATAAAACTACAGCAAATAACTTGGTAAGTTTTTTCATAATAGTCCTCCTAATAAAAACATCATACATGAATATTGCCCCAATTGGCCTACTCTGTCAATGTAAAATAGCAACACTCTACTAAAGTAAAGTGTTGATTGATTGTTAAAAATTCACAAAAGAGAGGTCTTTTTTATATGAATAATACCAAAGAGGAGATGAGAATCTGTCCGCCGAAGTAGCACACAAGAGAGAATAAAGAACGCTTGAAGTTGCTTCCGTAAAGCTTGTTACGGGCAAGAAGCCAGTCCGAAACGACAAGCAGCATAAGACCCGATCCCAAGAGCACATCAAAGGTAAGAAGCGAGGTCACAAGGGTTAATCCCAGGGCAAAAGAAGCGCTGATTACAAGATTGTACATAAGAAGAGGAACTCTGTACTTTTTGTCGAGTTTGGTGACGGTGATATAAGTTCCTGCAGAGCAAAGTATCACAAATGAAGCGATGGTGATCCACGAAAGATTTCTGTATGTTCCAATCACGGAAATAACATAAACAAGGTGGCCTGCGAGAAAGAAACAACCTCCTCTGAAGAAACGTATCTCGAGGATGATGTCACCGAAGGCACAAAGAAGCATGCCGAGGGTGAGCATGCAAATGAAAGGGTGGTAAGAACCGCAGGCCAAAGTATATGAGCTCTTGTAAAGAAGCATCAAAAGCGGGATACCGATGGCAATTCCCTTTACTATGAGTTTATTGCGTCTTGTGGAGTGGTCGTATTTTTTCTTCGTATATAAAGGTACGATCACGAAAAGATCGACGATATATAAAAGGATTATTGATGCGTTGGTCGCATTTATCGGCATGGAAGCCTCCGAACAGGTTTTTCTTTATGCGTTTTTGCCTTCAACTACTACACGTTTTCCGTGCTCTTCGTTGTACAAAACGGTTCCGGGAATGGAGCTTACAAACTTCTGGAACTGAGAATATCCGTAAGTCTTTGGTGAAAATGACGGGTATTTTGTGTGAAGCTGGTTTGAAAGCTCCGCAATGTTCATGCCCTTTGAACCCGCTTTTTCGATAAGATTTCTTGCAAATGCGTAAATGTCGCCTTTCGACTCGGTGTTTGAAAGAGTCACGTAGTAAGCGGTGCCTTTCTTTTCAAGAAGAAAGCCTTCCGTTTCTTCCACCATTTTTGAAAGAGTGGAGTAACCGTAGTCACGGGAGTCGAAGTCGGGGTAACGGGCATTAATCTTGCTGCCCATCTCACCAAGGTGAGTGTTTCTTCCGTTGTTGTTATTGTCGGTTATGATATCCGTCATGAGAGAAATAACAAACTTCTTATCGAGAACTTCGACGCGTTTGCCCGAACCTTTCTTCTTGGAAGCACTCTTTTCATCGTCGCGTTCGATGAGGTTTTCAAGGGTTATGAATTTGTCACACGCCATACGTATGGATCGCGGAGTTTTTTCTTCACCCATTACTACCACATATTTCTGAGATTCCCGAAGTCTGCTGGCAAGGCGGGTAAAATCGCCGTCACTTGAAACGATGCAAAAACCGTACACATTGCCGGTATAAAGAATATCCATCGCATCTATTATAAGGGCGGAGTCGGTCGAATTTTTGCCTACGGTGTTCTCGTATTGCTGGATGGGAGTTAAGGAATTGTCTCTTAAAACATCTTTCCAGGCTTTTTTTCTTGTTTCGGTGAAGTCGCCGTAAATCCTTCTGTATGATAATGAGCCGTATTTGGTGGTGATCTCTTCGATTATGGCTCCGAGATATTTGGGTGATACGTTGTCTGCATCGATAAGCAGAGCAAATACTTTGTTGTCTTTATCCATAAATTAGTCCTTTCATGCCTTTTGATGATACAACAATACACTTTTAAGGTCAAACCGTTAACATGTCATTAAGAGTGCTTTAATATGATTTTTTACGATTATTTTAGAAAAAGTTTATTTGCCTTGCACTATGGGGACACCTATACTCAAAAGAGCAAATACTCAGATTGGGTTTTTGAGTTTCTGAAAACCGCCTTAAAATATCGTCAAGAGGAAATAGTCATGTTATCCGCATTCAGCGTTAAAAAAAGATATACGGTTCTTGTAGGAGTCATTCTTATCCTGGTATTGGGCTTTGTTTCCTTTACCAAGATGTCCGCAGACCTCCTTCCCGATATAAATCTTCCTTATGTCATCGTAATGACCACTTATCCCGGTGCCAGTCCCGAAACGGTTGAGACTGTTGTTTCTTCGCCGGTGGAAGCGTCCATGGCGACCATTTCAAATATCGAAAGCATTCAGTCCATGTCTGCGGAGAACTATTCCGTAGTCATCCTTGAATTTTCCCAGAAAACCAATATGGATGCAGTCTCTTTGGATATACGCGAGAGTCTCGACCGACTTGAAGGGTATTGGCCCGATGAAGTGGGAAGTCCCATGATCATGAAGCTTAACCCCAATATGCTTCCCACGATGATAGCCGCTGTCGGTGTTGAAGGCATGACACCCGCTGAGGCAAGTCGTTTTGCCGAAGAATCGATCGTGCCCGAGATAGAAAGGATCGAAGGCGTGGCTTCTGTAAGTGCCAGCGGTATGGTGGAAGAAAGCATTCACGCCGTTATTTCAAAGAAGAAACTCGACAAAGTAAACGCCCGAGTTTACGAGCTCATTGATGAGAAGTTTCTTGAAGCGTATGAGAAGATAGAAGACGGGTACAAAGAAATAGAAGACGGCGAGAAGGGACTGGGAGACGCCGAAAGTGAGATAAGAAAGAACGAAAAGAAGTTAAAGGATGCCCAAAGCCAGGTAGACAACGGCAGGAAAGAGCTTGAGGAAAAGCAGCAGGCCACTACCGATGAGATAGCTAAGGCAAAGCTTGAACTTCTTACCTTTAAGTCGGACCTTGAAGCGGCGAAGACGAATATCACCACGAACCTTACGACGCTTGAGACGTTGAATAATGCAGTTACCTCCGCTCAGGCTGAAGGTGGCAAGCAGATTTCGGCTCTTAATGAAAAGAAAGAACAATTAGAGGAGCAAAAGAAAACTCTGGCTACTCAAAGAGATACTCTGAAATCTCAAATTGATACGCTGGACAGTGCTGAAGCAGTATCAGCCATTAATGCAACCAAGAGTGGCATTAACGGCATTTTCACTGCTTATGAAGCATCTGCAAAAGATGATGCCGCCAAGACATTATATAACGCTCAGTTGGATATGATAAAGCAGGGATTGATGGCAGGCGAGTTTGCCACTGTTGTGACCGAACTTGATTTTACAGTAGATAATCCGGGATTAGCAGATCAATTTCAAGGAGCCATTGATTCCCTTAAAGAAGAAATGACAAGCGGATTAACAGCACTTAATGACGGAATCAAGCAAATTGAATCAGGAGAAAATCAGATTGATGACGGAATTAAACAAGTAAATGAAGCTATCGACGCAGTTGTGGAAAAGAGAGACAATTTTACCATGGGTCTTACACCTTCGGATTATGTCGCTGCGCAGAACAGCGTCCTTGCCAATATCGCGGAATCCACCGCCAAAGTCGATGCGGGAATCTCTCAGGTTTATGCGGGAGAGTATCAGGCGATAATAGGATTTGCCACCGGCGGAGCAAAGCTTGATCTTACAGATTATCAGCTTGCCACTTCCAAGGCTCAGCTTGAAGAAGGCAAGACAAAGATAGAAGATACAAAGAAACAGTTATCCGACGCCAGAGAGCAGATCGCCGACGGAAAAGCGGAACTTGAAGAAAAGAAAGAAGACGCAAAGAAAGCCGCCGATATGGTAAGCGTTCTTTCCGTCGATACGGTTTCTTCCTTACTTACTGCACAGAACTTTTCAATGCCGGCGGGATATGTGGAAGAAGAAAACGGTTCCTATCTTGTGCGCGTGGGCGACAAACCCACAGACGAGGAAGCACTTAAGAACCTTGTTCTTTTAAAGATTCCCATGAGCGATGACGAGATCATCACCCTGGGGGATGTTTGCGATATATTCACGGTAAACAACGAAGACAAAGTATACACGAACGTAAACGGAAAACACGGTATCGTTCTTTCTGTTCAAAAGCAGACCGGTTACTCCACAGGCAGCGTATCCGATCTTTTGGAAGACAGATTCGAAGAACTTAGAGAAAGATATCCCGATGTAACGATCATCTCTCTCATGGATCAGGGCGTCTATATTGACCTTGTAATGAACACCATATTCGAGAACGTTCTCATCGGCGGATTGCTGGCGATCATCGTACTGATTTTCTTCTTACGTGATATAAGACCTACACTCATCATTGCGATATCGATCCCTGTCAGTCTGGTTGCGGCGGTTGTATGCATGTACTTCTCGGGGGTTACCCTTAACATCATTTCACTTTCCGGTCTTGCCCTGGGAGTCGGAATGCTTGTGGACAACTCCATAGTCGTGATCGAGAACATATACAGACTGAGAAATCTCGGGGCGGATCCCAAAGAAGCGGCCATCAAAGGCGCAAAGGAAGTTGCCGGGGCGATATTTGCTTCGACTTTAACGACGGTCTGCGTATTCCTTCCCATCGTATTTACCGAAGGTCTTACAAGACAGCTTTTCTCGGACATGGGACTTACCATTGCATTCTCACTTATGGCCAGCTTACTGGTGGCACTTACGGTAGTGCCCGCGGCGGCTTCGGGAATGCTTAAGAAGGTTAAAGAAACAAAGAACGGCACAAAGTCCGCTTTCCATAAAGGGTACGAGAAGTTCCTTCGTGGGACCCTTAAAGTTAAACCCCTTGTGTTACTTGTGGCTGTTGCGATGCTGTTTCTTTCTGCCTATCTGGCATATACAAACGGTTTCGCCTACTTCCCCGACATGGAGTCGCCTCAGATAACGGTTACGCTTGCGGCAAATGAAGATTCGGGAATTACCGATATAAAGGAGCAGGCGGATACGTTGGTTGAAAGGCTTTCGCAGGTTGACGACATAGTTGATATCGGTGCGACGGCCAGTGCCACAACGATCTCAATGCTTTCGGGGGCTTCGGACAGCTCTGACACCGTTACGAATGCGACGCTTTACGTGACCACAAAGGAAAAGCGTGAGATGTCGTCATCCCAGCTTGTTAAGAAGATACATGAATTAAGCGATGATTTTGCAGGCATCACCGTGTCGGTGGAGACTTCGACCATGGATATGTCGGCACTTGGCGGCAGCGGTATTTCCATAGAGCTTAAGGGTCGCGACCTTGACACTCTCTACAACCTTGCCCTCGAGGCAGAGGAGATCGTCAGGAACACGGAAGGTGTTGACGAAGTTTCGAGCAGTATTTCCGACGCCGATTCCGAACTTAGGGTACATGTGGACAAAGAAAAAGCTGCGCTTAAGGGACTTACCGTGGCTACGGTGTTCATGCAGATCTCAAATGACCTTAAGGAGCCCTCGGTGGCAACGAACCTTTCCACCGCTACGGACGATATTTCCATATATGTGGACGACGAAGAAAAGTCGGCATACACACGTAACGACATAAAGAATTACAAAGTCAAATATACCGATGACGACGGAAAAGAGCAGACGGTGGCGCTTTCCGAGATCGCCGATTTTGAAGACGGTATCGGTATGCAGACCATAAACAGAAAAGGCCAGACAAGATACGTGAGCGTAAATGCCACCATCAAGGAAGGCTACAATATAACTTTCGTTTCAAACGATGTAAGAGACAACATGGAGAAACTTGATATCCCTGCGGGATGTTCCGTTGAATATGCGGGGGAGAACGAGATGATCATGGACGCGCTTAAACAGCTGGCCCTCATGCTCGTGCTGGCGGTAGTGTTCATCTACCTTATCATGGTTGCGCAGTTCCAGTCCCTTGGCTCGCCTTTCATCATCATGTTTACCATGCCTCTGGCATTTTCAGGAGGACTTCTTGCCCTTTTCTTTACGGGATACGAACTCAGCATCGTTGCGATGATCGGTTTTGTAATGCTTGCCGGTATCATCGTTAACAACGGTATCGTGCTGGTGGATTATATCAATCAAAGAAGAGAAGAGGGTCTTTCCAAGAAAGATGCAATCGTTGATGCCGGTGTGACGAGACTTCGTCCGGTTCTTATGACCGCACTTACAACGATACTGGCACTTCTCATGATGGCCTTCTCCACCAAGATGGGTGCAGATATGTCAAGACCGCTGGCCATCGTAGTTATCGGAGGTATGGTATACGGAACGCTCATGACGCTTGTGGTGGTGCCTTGTATTTATGACATGTTCATGAGAGAGAAGAAGGAGCCGGAGAGGTTTCTTTCTACCGAAGGAAATGAATAATCTGACAATTCTAAACACTTGCATCAATTGTCAGAATGATGTATAATGCTTTTACCTATGGGATAAAGAATGTCCTTTTAGGGTATTACTTTAACTGATTTGACACTATTGTACGCTACTGGACCAAGACCCTTTTGAGGGCAAAGGAGTGTGAAAATGGGCACGGAAAGTTTATCGATGGCTAATGTACCGAAGCCGTTGTCCGTTGAACAGTACATGGCCAAAAATGAAATACCCGATCCGAGAACTTTGGCGGCGATCGAGATCGCGGTGGAAGACGTAAAGGCAATGAAAGCTGTTGCAGCAAAACGCGCTGCAGGGAAAGGAGCCGATATGAGCGGAGTACAGTCAGTTGGTAATTATGGGGAAATCGCAAGCGGAAAGGCCATTAACAAGGCTGCTGACGGAGCAAGCGAACTTGCCATCGGCAAGAAGCTGGAAGCCGAAGAAAGAGGCCTTAATCAGGGCGCAGAGAACATAAACGAAGCTAAGGACAGCTTAAAGATCGCTGACGGTGCACTGGATCAGATAACCGATTATCTTCAGAGAATAAGAGAGCTCAGCGTTAAAGCTATGAACGGTCTTAACGGCGACGAAGAAAAAGAAGCAATCCAGACCGAGATAAGCGGCCTCATGGAAGGTATAGAAGAGATTGCAAAGGATACTCAGTACAACGAGAAGAACCTTCTCGACGGATCATTTGCAACAATGGAAGTTGCTTCCAATCCCGACGGCAAGGGCATGAGCATTAAGATGGACAATGCCACTCTTTCTGCTCTCGGTATCGACGGATACGATGTTACAAAGCCCGACTTTGACATCACCAAGATCGACAACGCTCTTGAGAAGATCACTTCGGACAGAAGCGACATCGGCTCACAGACCAATGCACTTGAGTATGCTTACAAGTCGAACCTCAACACCGCAGAGAACGTGCTTGCTTCCAGAAGCAAGATGGAAGATCTCGATATCGGCAAGGCAGTAACGGAACAGAAGAAGAACGAAGTCATCAACGATTACCAAACCCTTCTTTTAAAGAAGAAAGAAGAAGAGGACAGCATGGTGACCAAGTTGTTCCAGTAACAGCAGAGATCGCATGTTTAGCATGCTTTCAACGATTCATATGTAATTTGGGCGTTTCGCGGAAGCGAAACGCCTTTTTTGCGCTTTTTTGCCGGCTTACATCAGCCTTATCCTGCTCTATTATTCTTTCTTTTCATTAGGGCAGGATATTATGATTTACTTTCCTGCTGATTTTCTTTATCTCCCAAATTAGGCAGGACATTTTATTAATATTTCCTGCTGCTTTTCTTCATCTTCAAAATTAAGCAGGGCATTTTTACTAATACTTCCTGCTGCTTTTACCATTCTGTCAATTATGGCAGTAATCCGAACAGTTTTCTTCCTGCTCAAATGTAGTATTTTTGGTTTAGAGCAGGGAATATCAATCATAAATACCTGCTTGCTTAGGAACAAAGAAGAATAAGGCAGGAAAAGAAACAAAATTGATGAAATATATTAAAAGAATAATAGCAAATTTGATATTGGCGTAAGAGTATCGAATTGATATTATTGTGGTGGAAGATGAATGAAGACAAAAAGAGAACTTGAAGATTATTAACGGAGGTATGGATGATGAGCACATGGAAAGAACTTAGAAATGAATTGAATATCACCCCGGAAGAAGAAAGTATCATTCAAATTGAGAAAGAACTCATTAAAGCCATGGTGAAAATCCGTGAGGAACAAGGAATGTCACAGGCAGAAGTAGCTGCGAAATGTAATCTTAAGCAACCCGTGATCGCAAGGATGGAGAAAGCGGTTCACTCGCCGCAAATAGACAGCATTCTTAAGGTTTTGGTACCGCTCGGATACAAACTGCAGATAGTTCCTTTGGATGGAGCACAATTAGAAAAAAACATATGAAACGGCACGTTGCCACCGTTATGGTGGCAACGAATGGTGTTTTTAGATGATATACTATGTGTGAAAAAGGAATGATTCAATAACAATTGTAGTACCTAAACCGAAGAAGAACACTATAACGGTGAATAGAATTTTTGCGATTATACGTACCCATCTTTTAGGACTGTAGCATAAGGGAAAAAGCCGTTGAAAGCCCATATAGTCGTTGGCTGCAGCTATTGTTGCCATAACCATTATAAATGTTGATATTCTTTCAAATTTTAGGGCAGCACCAACGTTTTTTGTCTCGAGCGTTAATGTTACCCATGAGAAAAATAGATAAACAGGTATTGCTATTAATGCATGATAAGGATTTCCCGATCTGAATCCGGGAGGAAGATATCTCCTGTACTTTTTAATTGTTTTACTACGTTTAGCCTCAATAGCAGAAGCAACTTTATCAATATTGGGGTATCTGTCCGCAGGATTGATCTCGGTACATCGCTTTATTATAGATGTTAATTTGGAATTGGGATAAATGGTTTTGTTGAACTCACCCCACAACATGGTATTCATAAGCATACCTAACGCATAAATATCTGCTGAAGTGGTAGAAGAACCGAAACCATATTGTTCGGGAGCAGAGTAACCATGAGTTCCAAGTAAAACGGTATCTTCTTGTTTGGTTATTTCGAGTCTGGCGGCATTCAGGTCGAGTAATATCGATTGTCCTTCGGGAGTAATCATGACATTTGAAGGTTTAATATCTCGATGAACAATAGGTGGATTTAATGAATGAATTCTTTTTAGTATTTCGCAAAGTTGCGAGATGTAGATTTCGACACTAACTTCCGGGAATGCACCATTTTTAGATAACAGTTCTTCTACGGTGTTGCCGGAAATATATTCTTCAATAACGGTTAGAGTATTGTTTTCCTCGTGCAGACAGTATATTTGGGGAAGACCGGGAACGGGAAAAGTCATTAAATGTGCATAGATATCATAATTATAGGCGGAAAGGATCTTCTTAACATACACTTTATGAGTTTCAACATGTTGAACAAGATAAATACGGTGTGATTCGTTGATCACTCCGATTTCACGATAATATGATAATTCTAAGCGTGTTTCAGTATTCATGCTTATATTATACACTTAAAAGGGAATAGGGAAATACAGTTTATACATTTATGACATATGGAAAACGCTTTATAAACTGGATTTTACATAAAAAGCTTGAGAGGAAAAGATGGACAGAAACTCGGGAGAATTAGAAAAAATATTGCAGAATACGCATGCTGCGGATATTGACAGATTTTTGGAAGATAATAAAGATTCCATGATAGATGCAGACAGATCGTTCAGTGAATATTTACGAGAGAAGATGAAGGCAAAGGGAGTGCTCCAGCAAGAAGTTTTTCTTTTGGCAGATATACCGGAAAGGTATGGGTACAAATTGATTTCAGGAGAGAAGCATACACGCCAGCGGGACGTAATCCTAAGGATATGTTATGCGACAGGGTTATCTTTGGAAGAAACGCAAAAAGCGCTGAAGTTATACGAGATGCCTCAATTATACGCAAAGATTCCGAGAGATGCCGTCCTTATGATCTGCTTTAATGAAAGGCCTGGAAGCATTATCGAAGTAAACGGATTTTTGAAGAAAAATGGTATGGAGCCTTTACGATCCAGTGGAGTTCAAGAATAAAAGAGACTTGTTAAAAAGGAAGGCCATATGGGGATTATGGCATGTTCTCCTTCCATTAGGTATAGGAAGTTTGATTTATTATCGTTTTTGCCCCGATGTCCTTTTTGTTAAAAAAATCGATTCATTTTTGGGAATAACGCGAGTAATTACCCCGACCGTTTTTGATAGTTTTGTTGGGGGAATCGTGAGATTCTTTTTGTTGGACGCAGTGTGGGCTTATGCTCTGACTAATATTTGTTTTTTGATTATGCTCAACAACACATTCTTGTGCTTTTTTATAACGGTCTGTCTTGGAGTGCTGATGGAATTAGCACAGAAACTGAGATTGTCCCCGGGAACATTTGATGTTTTGGACATGATTGCGGAAAGTGCAGGAGCGTTGCTGGCAGTAATTATAATAAGTAAATTCAAGGAGGTCTTTTATGAACAAAATTAAGAAATCCATTGTCTTGATACTCTGTTTATCTCTGTTTGCTGCATTGGCAATGGGTAGCGGAAGTTCGTCTGATTCTTCAGCAAAAAAAGTTGGAGAAGTTTCATCAAAAGATGATTCTGCCAAAAGCGAGACTAAGGCAGAAGATAGGAAGGAATCGTCTGATTCAAAAAATGATAAACAAAAAAACACAACACAGTCAGAATACCACGTTGGAGATACACTTATCTATAACGGATTGAACATTACATATGTGAGCAGTAACTATTTTGAAAGTGATAACGAGTTTATTAAGCCCTCAGATGGTAATAGATTCATCAGATTATACTTTTACGTAGACAATAAATCCGGATCGGATAAGTCTGTAACAACTTTTGATTTCAAGTGCTATGCAGATGGATACGATTGCGCAGCAACTTATCAGGATGATGATATATCGGCTACGCTTTCTGATGGCAGAAGTGGCGAAGGAGCTGTATATTTTGAAGTTCCGGCGGACGCAACAGAGATTGAAATTGAATATGATCTCGACTGGATCAGCGGAGATAAAGCAAAGTTTATCTTTGAAGGCGATAAAGACAGCGGATTAGTGTTTGAAAAGAGCGCCTCTGCTAGCGAAGAAACTTTTTCGGTCGGTGATGTTATTGAAACAAAAAATTTAAAGATAACATATTTGAAGGCTGAAGAGTACGTAAGTGACAATATGTTTATGCAGCCTGCAGATGGAAACAAATACATATACATCGAACTGGAAGTTGAAAATCTTTCGGACTCAGATCAGATGATTTCAAGTTTCTCATTTGAATGTTATGCTGACGGTTCGAACTGCAGCGGCTTCTATGGCTTGGATGATTCCTTGTCTGCGACACTTTCCTCTGGCAGAAAAGCTAAGGGAACAGTGGCCTTTGAAGTTCCCCAAGATGCCCAAACTATAGAAATAGAGTTTGAAGACAATTTTTGGACGCAAAACAAGATTGTTTTCTTGTATAGCGAATAGAGTTATGTTTCTGAGATGTGAAGCTGCCCCGCCGTTTTGAACGAGTGGGGCAGCACTATATTCACAGGAATCAACTATTGAATTTACGATTTCTTTTAGGCCAAAGGATAACCAGATGAGTCGGTGAAAGTACCTGCGGAAATTCTGATCATATCTACTATCCAACCGATTCCAAACAAGCCTACGGTGAATAAGTACAATATACCCATCCCACCTTTGCCAACATAGAAATAATGTCCGCCAAATAAGCCAAAGAGGATACAGAGTACAAGAGCAACAACTTTGTTTTTTGATGACCTTATGACATCCTGAGAAGTAATCCACGTGTTACCACAGGATTTGCATATTCCGACGGTCCTGTGCAATCCGCGGGTAGCAGTTGTTTCACGGTGGAATGATATATTGTTGTTTCCACAACGTGGGCAAGTGGCGACTATGTTTGGAGATGAGGAATATTGATTGTTTGACTGGCTGGTACCATAGTAATTATTTATGATGTTTATCGGTCTTTCAGCCATTTTCGAGCCACAGTATTCGCAAAAAGCACCATTGGCTTCAGCTCCGCAATTCGGACATTTCATTGTCATACCTCCAAAATTAATCGAACAAGTATATTGTACACTTTTATATCATAATAAAAATACCAGATTATTGGGGAAAATCCAATGTTTTTAACACATGATCAATTATGTTGTATATAATGGACGTAGTAGTTTAGTGAGGTATGAAAATGCGCAAAAGGATATTCGAAATAATAGAAAAGTCAAATGACAATGATACAGCAAGCAGCTTCTATGATTATTTTATGATAGTGGTTATTTTTTTAAGTCTCATACCGCTTGCTTTTAAAAAATCACCCGCGTGGGGAGAAGCAATAGACACATGTTGTGTTGTCATTTTTATCATAGACTATATTCTAAGGTGGTTTACCGCAGATTTTAAATATGAGAAGAAGAGCGTAGTTTCTTTTTTCAGATATCCATTTTCTTTTATGGCTATAATTGACCTACTGTCAATTCTTCCCTCGTTACGGATTATTAGCAGTGGGTTTAAGATTCTAAGAGTACTTCGTTTGATAAGAGCGTTGCGAGTTTTCCGACTCCTTAAAGTTATGCGTTATTCGAGAAACTTTGAAATCATCGGGAATGTGTTGAAAAACTCGAAAGATTCGCTTATAGCGGTATGCGGATTAGCCGGAGGCTATATTATTGTTTCCGCTTTGATCATTTTTAATGTTGAACCTGATTCATTTAACAATTTCTTTGAAGCTCTCTATTGGGCAACGGTTTCGTTAACAACGGTAGGATATGGGGATATATATCCTATATCTACTTTAGGCAGAATTATAACAATGGTTTCTTCAATATTTGGAATAGCTATTGTAGCTTTACCGGCAGGTATTATTACAGCGGGATACATGAAAGAAATTGATAAAGATAAAGAATAGATCCGGAGGTTTAATATGGGTTTCAGATTTAGAAAAAGTAAAGATTTAGGGTTTGGAAGAATAAACTTGAGCAAATCTGGAGTCGGATTCAGTGCCGGCGTCAAAGGATTTAGAGTAACAAAGAAGACTAACGGCGGAAACAGGAGTACTTTCTCTATCCCCGGTACCGGAATGTCTTATGTCAAGGATTCGTCAAAGAAAGCAAAGGGAAAGAAAAGCAAGGTAAATTATAACGAAGAAATCTATGAGATTGACGATCTGAGCGAAGATGAGAGATTTGATTATTCTGAACCTATAACACAGAACGCATATGCTAGTGCTTCGAATCAACCCATCAACAATGTGGCACCTAAGAAAAAATCAAAGTTGGGCACAACTTTATTGTGGATTTTAGGGTGGTTGGTAATATTCCCTATCCCGCTGACAATTCTTTTGGTTCGTAATAAGAAACTCAAACAAGGAATCAAGGTTCCGATAATAGTATTTGCGTGGGTGATTTATTTAATCTTTGCATGGGCATTTAATTTATCCGATGAAGAAAAGACGGTCAATGAAGCATCTGTAACGGAGACAATAGATGAAAAGGATGAGGAAACCGAGACTCCTACGGTCACTTCTGGTGAAGAAAAAGAAATCGGAATCAATATGCCGCTAACATCCGAGATTTGCAAAGGGATGGATTATAAGAAGGTATCGGATCTTTTAAAAGAAGCAGGTTTCAAGAACGTTACAATTACAAAGCAAGAATTCGATGATACATCGGGATATGAAGAAGGCGCTGTTGTCAGGGTTATTGCCGATGGAAAAGAATCGTTTGATATGAAGGATTCTTTTGAAGACAATAAAAAGATTGAAATCATATATGCTACGATAAAAGTTCCGGAGGTGGTTCGGGAGAAAGAAAAAATAGACGCGAAGGCTGAAACAAAAGCTGAGACCAATGCTTCTGAAACAGAAGAGGTAATTATACCTCAAAATGATGAGTCAAATGAATTGAAATCCGCAATTCAAGAATTGGCGACCACAATGTTTGTAGCACAAGCTGTAAATGTAAGAGGCACTCCGAGCCTGGATGGCGAAAAGGTCGGATCTTTGTCACTGAACGATGAAGTTAATGTAACGGGAAAGACAGATGACGGATGGTACAGAATCCAGTATGGCGACAGAGAAGCCTACGTAAAGGAAGGGTTTTTCTCTGACAGTAAGATAGTGGAACAGGTTGCACCTACTGTGGGCGTGGGAGTGGTAGAAACAACTGGTGCCGGTGCAAGTGATACTATTAGTTCCAATAGTTCACATGGAGGTTCAGGTGAAAGCGTAACTGTCCCGACGCAAGCAGATACTGAGGGAGACTTGGTGTGGGTACCAACAAATGGAGGAACAAAGTATCATAGTAGATCTAATTGCAGTAATATGATAGATCCAATTCAGGTTACAAAGGAACACGCTGAGAGCAACGGATATACTGCGTGTAAAAAATGCCATTGATTGATAGAATTTGTGAAAAACGCAATTTGTTTGACTCTATACGGTGTTATTGATATGAGCTGCCTCATAGCAGAAATGCTATGAGGCTTTTGATCTTTGCAAAGTAGAAATCGGCAAAGTGCGACTAATTTTAGTTGCAAAACGAACTCCCTGATGATATCATATATATGGAGGTACATTTGTGGGGCAGAAAGAAAAGTTAATAGGGAAACTTATGTCAAATCCGAAGGATTTTACGTTTGACGAAGCGGAAAAACTGTTGGGGCAGTTAGACTATCACAGAAGCGATAAAGGAAAAACAAGCGGTTCAAGGGTCGCGTTTATAAATGAAGTGACCGGTGACAAGATAATGTTGCACAAACCGCATCCGAGAAAAGAATTGCTGGATTATCAGGTTAAGCAGCTTGTGGATCATTTGGAGCAGGAGGGACTCATATGAAAAACATTATGCAATACAGAGACTACGTAGGGAGTGTGGAGTTTTCTGAAGAAGACGGCGTCTTTTTTGGAAAAGTGCAGGGCATTCGTTCATTAATATCCTACGAAGGAACCAATGCTAAGGAGTTGGTTACGGATTTTCATAATGCAGTGGATGATTACTATATTGAATGCGACCGTCGCGGTGAGAAACCCGAAGTGGCCTATAAAGGCAGCCTAAATGTGCGCTTCAGAGATTCCGAAGTTCATAGGAGGGCAGCAATATATGCGATCATGCACGGACAGTCATTAAACAGTTTTATTGAAGATGCTGTGGTAGAGAAGTTGGCTGTTCTTCAAATGCTTCAGGCGACAGGAAAGTAATGTATTTTTTGGCGTTTCGCTTTTGCGGAACGCTTTCTTTTTGCTTAAATTTATCACTTTATCCGTTTGACGCAGAAAAGTATTAATGTTATTATGTAAAAATGCTAATATGCATATAATAGACAAATAAGGAAGTAATATCGTGGAACAGAAATTAATGCTTGGAAATGCGGCCATCGCAAGAGGCGCATATGAAGCCGGATGTAAGGTGAGCGCTGCCTATCCCGGCACACCCAGCACAGAGATCAGCGAAAATTTGGTAAATTATCCCGAGGTTTATTGCGAATGGTCGCCCAATGAGAAGGTGGCCTGCGAAGTGGCTATCGGAGCTTCGATGAGCGGAGTAAGAAGTATGTGCAGTATGAAGCACGTAGGTCTTAACGTTGCATCGGATCCCTTGTACACCGCTTCATATATCGGAGTGAACGGCGGTATGGTGCTTGTAGTTGCGGACGATCCCGGTCTTTACTCTTCTCAGAATGAGCAGGATACGAGAATGATAGGACGTGCTTCGATGACTCCCGTTATCGAACCTTCGGATTCTCAGGAAGCTAAGGATTACATCAAGCTTGCTTTCGAACTTTCCGAAAAATACGATACGCCCATTATCATGCGTACAACCACAAGACTCGGTCATTCACAGGGACTTGTGACTTTGGAAGACAGAGTTGAGCCTGCAGACAAGCCTTATGAGCGTAATGCGGCAAAGAACGTTATGATGCCCGGCATGGCCAAGCAAAGACATATATATGTTGAGAAGCGTCTTAAACAGATGAGCGAAGATGCAAATACCATGGCGATCAACAGAGTGGAAAAGGGCGATAATAAGATCGGCTTTATCACAAGCGGTATCGCTTATCAGTATGTTAAGGAAGTTTGCCCCGACGCAAGCGTTCTTAAACTCGGACTTGTTCATCCGTTACCCAAGAAGCTTATCAAGGATTTTGCGGCTTCGGTTGAAAAACTTTATATATTTGAAGAACTTGAGCCCGTTATCGAAGAGCAGGTTAAGGCTCTCGGCATAGAGTGCATAGGAAAAGAGGCATTCACGGTTCAGGGCGAGTACAGTGCCAACATGTTAAGAAAGGTTCTTTTTGGTACAGAACCCAAGGTAAAAGCGGAAGAAGTTCCCGCAAGACCGCCCATTCTTTGTCCCGGATGTCCTCACAGAAGCGTATACACCGCACTTAAGACTCTTAAGATTCATGCTGCAGGCGATATCGGATGCTATACCCTCGGCGCCGTTGCTCCTCTTAATGTGGTAGATACCGCAGTTTGTATGGGTTCTTCAATCTCCACTCTTCACGGAATGGAGAAGGCAAAAGGCAGAGAGTTCATAAAGGATTGGGTTGCCGTTATTGGTGATTCGACTTTTCTTCATACGGGTGTGAATTCACTTATGAACATGGTCTACAACAAGGCCACCGGTACGGTTATGATACTTGATAACTCCACAACCGGTATGACCGGTCATCAGGACCATGCCGCTACGGGCAAGACCCTTATGGGCGAGCCCACATATGCTATCGACATCTACAATCTTTGCAAGTCGATGGGTATCGAGAACGTTGTTGAGGTTGATTCCTACGATCAGGAAGCACTCAATAAAGTTATTAAAGAAGAAGTTAACCGCGAAGCGGTAAGTGTTATCATTTGCAAGGCTCCTTGCGCACTTCTTAAGGGACTTAAGTTCCCCAATGTTTGCAAGCCTTTAAGTGATAAGTGCAAGAAGTGCGGCGCATGCTTAAGACCTGGATGTCCCGCACTTACAAAGAATGAAGACGGCACCGTTTCTATCGATATGACGATGTGTAACGGTTGCGGACTTTGCATGCAGATGTGTAAGTTCGGTGCCATCGAGAAAGTAGCGAGGTGATGGCAATGGAGACTAAAAATATTATGATCGTCGGCGTAGGCGGACAGGGAACGCTTCTTACCAGCAGGATTCTTGGTTCCATCATGCTTACGGCAGGTTATGACGTAAAACTTTCAGAAGTACACGGAATGGCTCAAAGAGGCGGATCGGTCGTAACGTTTGTTCGTTACGGCGAGAAAGTAGCAGAGCCTATAGTTGAAGAAGGTCAGGCAGACGTGCTCATAGCTTTCGAAAGACTCGAGGCAATGAGATATGTTCAGTATCTTAAAGAAGACGGTGTACTTATAGTGAACGATCAAAGGATCGATCCCATGCCTGTAGTTACAGGTGCGGCGCAGTACCCTGAGAACATCATCGAGAATCTTTCGAAGAAATATAAGGTTTATTCGATAGATGCGCAGAGCGAAGCACTTAAGATGGGCAATCCCAAGGTATTTAACATAATCGTTCTGGGAATGGCTGCCAAGCACATGAACTTCACAAAGGAAGAATGGCTTGACGTTATAGAAAAGACCGTTCCCCCGAAAACTATTGATATCAATAAACAGGCTTTCATCAAAGGATTCGACTTTTAGGTCCCGGGTAGGGATTTAAGAGGGATTCCTTACCCGGGTTTCATTTGTCCCGCGAACAATAAACCCAGGAAAAGAAAGCGAGAAAATAAAAATGAATAAAATATGGAATGAATCAAAAGAATGCATGTCACGGGACGAAATGAGCGTCCTTCAGAGCAAAAGACTGGTGAAGATGGTGGATTACGTTTATCACAACGTGGAGCACTATCGCAAAAAAATGCAGCAGGCCGGGCTTGAACCCGGCGATATCAGAGGACTTGAGGACCTTACAAAGCTTCCTTATACCACCAAGGATGATTTAAGAGATACTTATCCTTTCGGCCTTTTCGCCGTTCCCCAGTCCGAGATAGTGCGTATACATGCATCGAGCGGCACAACCGGAAAAGCTACCGTTGTAGGCTATACACGCCGTGATATCGATGTTTGGTCTGAGTGTGTATCTCGTGCACTTTCCATGTGCGGTATCGGTAAGAACGATATCGTTCAGGTTGCATACGGCTACGGACTTTTCACCGGCGGTCTCGGAGCTCATTACGGCGTAGAGAATACGGGAGCAACGGTCGTACCCATGTCAACGGGTAACACAAAGAAGCTCATCACGATGATGAAGGATTTCGGTGCTACCGGTATCATGTGTACTCCTTCGTATCTTCTTCATATAGCAGAGACTATCATCGAAGGAGGCGACCTTGATAAGATCAAGTTAAGAACAGCAGTTTGCGGTGCAGAACCCTGGACCGAGAAGATGCGACTGCAGATAGAGGAGAAACTTCACATTAACTGCCATGACATCTATGGACTTTCTGAGATCATGGGACCCGGTGTTGCATGCGACTGTGAATTCCATAAAGGTCTTCACATCCAGGAAGATCATTTCCTTCCCGAGATCATTTCCGCAAAGACACTTACTCCCGTTGCGGACGGCGAGGAAGGTGAACTTGTATTTACGACTCTTACCAAGGAAGGCATACCGCTCATCCGTTATCGTACAAAGGATCTTACGACTATCGACAGAACTCCGTGCGAATGCGGTCGTACAACGGCTCGTATATCACGCTTCAGAGGACGTTCCGACGATATGCTCATCCTTCGCGGCGTAAACGTATTCCCTTCACAGATCGAAGCAGCGCTTCTTGAAGTGAGCGAGACACTTCCTCATTACATGATCATCGTAGATCGTGTGAACAACCTTGATACCGTTGAAGTGCAGGTGGAAGTAGAAGAGAGATTCTTCTCCGATGAGATTAAAGAGCTCGAGAAACTTACAAAGAAGATCGAGAGCATTCTTAAGCAGGCAATCGGAATCGTTGTCAAGGTTAAGCTTGTTGAGCCGAAAACGCTTGAGCGTCATGAAGGCAAGAGCGTTCACGTAATAGACAACAGAGTATTTGACTAAAGGAGGGCTTAATATGTTAATCAAACAGGTATCGGTTTTTCTTGAAAACAGCGCAGGACGTTTACAGTCAGTACTTGAAGTGATCAAAGAAGAAAACATTAACATTGTATCCTTAAGTCTTGCTGACTCCAGCGATTACGGCGTTCTTCGTATGATCGTCGCAGATGCGGAGCGCGCAAAAGACGCTCTTAAGAAAGCGGGCATTTCCGCTCATCTTACGGATGTAATGGCGATCAAACTTCCTCACACCGTAGGATCTTTGCAGAACGTTGTTAAGACAATCTCAGATGCAGGCATTTCGATAGAGTACATGTACGCCCTTTCCACAAAGGACGCCAACGCATGTATCGTTATCAAGCCCGCTGACAAAGAAGCTGCCATAAGCGCAGTTAAGACGCTTGATCTTGACTTTGTTACAGACGAGGAAGTTAAGGCGTTCTAATTCATTATACGATATATCGGCACCTTCTCCGATCGGGGAAGGTGTCTTTTTGTTCCGTAATAGAAAACTACAATTACCGTCATTTCGAATACAATCATTTTTTTGCCTGAAACAGTAATATATTGGATGTACAAAGAAAAATGAGAAGGAGGCAGATATGAATAATTTTACATTTTATTCGCCCACTTTTTTGCTTTCGGAAAAGATAGCGAAGATAAAGCGGGAGAACTTGTTAAAAGATTTGGCGGCACAAAGGTTTTGATACATTACGGCGGCGGAAGCGTTGTAAGGAGCGGGCTTCTTGATCGAGTTAAGAGATCGCTTGAAAGCGCGGGATTAGCATACACAGAGCTTGGAGGGGTTAAGCCCAATCCGAGAAGCGGACTCGTATACGAAGGAATTGACCTTGTAAAGAGAGAAGGCGTTGATTTTATACTTGCCGTAGGCGGCGGAAGTACAATCGATTCATCGAAGGCTATAGCTGCGGGTGCTTTGTACGACGGAGATTTTTGGGATTTCTATTCGGGGAAACCGGTAGAGAGAGCACTTCCCGTAGGTACGGTGCTCACGATAGCAGCGGCAGGAAGTGAAGGAAGCGGTGATTCGGTTATCACCAAAGAAGAGGGGATGCTTAAGAGAGGAACGGGAAGTGATGCACTTCGCCCCAAATTCAGCATCTTAAACCCCGCACTTACGCAAACATTGCCTCCGTATCAAACTGCTGCGGGTATTACCGATATAATGGCACATCTTTACGAAAGATATCTTACAAACACCAAGGATGTGGAGGTCACGGACAGACTTATAGAAGCGTTGCTGCTCACACTGAAGCATGAAGCACCCAGGGTGATCGTAAATCCCAATGATTACGAGGCAAGAGCGAATATCATGTGGGCGGGAATGGTAGGACACAACAATTCATGCGGCGTCGGCCGTTCGCAGGACTGGCTGAGTCATATGATAGAGCATGAATTGTCGGCGTTGTATGACTGCGCACATGGGGCAGGACTTGCTGTTACCATGCCCGCTGTATTCACTTATGAGCTTGAGCATGATGTTATGAGATTTGCACAGGTTGCGGTCAGAGTATGGGGCTGTCAGATGGATTTCGAACATCCCGAGGTTACCGCTAAAGAAGGTATAGAAGCATTCAGAAAATTCCTTATCTCGATAGGAATGCCTAAAAACTTTGAAGAACTTGGAGCAAAAGAAGAAGACATACCTAAACTCGTCGATGTCCTTTTTGAAGGAAGTGACGGTAAACTTAATGGTTTTATCGAGATCAACAAAGAAGATGCCGCAAAGATATATAAGATGATGGTATAAATATGTACAAAGAAAAAGAGCCACCCTTAAAGGTGGCTCTTGCATTTTTAATCCTCTTGACCGATAACGGCTATGATTATACATTTTGTAAAAAACGCGTCAACCAAGGGATTTTTAAAGGGTAGGAGGCGGGTGGGAAGCGAATTGCGTTAACAAAAAATTACATTGAACAAATTGTCAGATATATTGAAAACGTATGTATATTATTGCATAATATTTTTTATAGTACTTAAGTAATATCAGGAGGATTTTTACGTATGAAGGGCACTATAAAAGGAAGGCTTACATTGGCGGTTATACTGATAGTCGTAGCTACGGTTTTGGTATCTACATTTGTCATAGTAGGCACATCCAGCAAAAAACTCACAGGGGAATTGACAGACGAGCTTCAGATCAATGCTGATAAATATGCAAATTCGATCAACAGCTGGATAGAAATGGAAAAGGGTCTCAATGCTGCGGGTGCTGCTGCTTTTTCTGCACTCCCCGATGCGTCTTACGACAGAACGCATATCCAGAGCATTGTTACAACGGAAGCGAACGGACATCCCGAGTTTTTGAATCTGTACTATGGTATGGAGGATAAACAGCATATTCAGATGGATCCAAACGCGACTGTACCGGACGGATACGATCCGACGGCAAGGGGCTGGTATAAGGCAGCCAAGGAAGCCGGAACCACAATAGTTACCGATCCATATATGGATGTTTTGATAGGCGGTATGTGTATTACGATCGCAACCCCTGTCTACAGAAACGGTCAGCTTGCAGGCGTACTCGGCGCGGACTTTACTCTTGATTACATCATGAGTGTTGTAAACAGCATACCTTACGACAAGGGTGAGTATGGCTTTATGATCGATGCAGCGGGCAATTATATTACGCATGAGAACAAGGCTTTTCTTCCGGGTGAAGATGTGGCAACTTCGGTCCTCAGTGTATTGCCCGAGATTTCTTCGATAGTTAGCAATCCCGGAAGCGGTATTGTGCTTGTAAAAGACTATGACGGTGAGAAAAACTATATAGTAACAGGCGTTATCGACAGCTGCGGATGGTCTTTGGGTCTGGCACTTCCCGAAAGCAATGTAAAGGGAATCGTATACAGACTCATCATTACCAGTGTGTTGATCGCTTTGGCAGCTATAGTGGCTGTAATACTTATCATGACAAAGCTCATAGGTGTTCAGCTTGCACCCATGGAAGACATGAAGGCATTTGTTAAAGAAAAAGTCATCGGCGAGGACAATGTTTTGGAAACGGGTTCCGAAGTAGAAGAGATCAGATATCTTCTGAACGAACTTGAGAGCCGGGTTATTGATACCATACATAAGACAAAAGACGAATCGATCCTTATCAAAGATAAAATGACTTCCGCATCCGATAAGATCAAAGGTATCAATGACAGCATTTCCGAGATCAATGTTGCAATGCAGCGTACCGAGGGCGGCATAGAGAGCCAGACAGACAGCATTAACAATATTGAGAGAATATGCGGAAACGTTATGGATGTGACCGAATCATTTACTTCCGATACCAAGCAGATGAGCGAAAGAACCGATGAGATAATCGGAAGAGTTAAAGCTATGGTTCCCGAGATTCTTGCCAATAAGAAACATGCCGTTGAAATGACCAACAGTACGAAGGCTGAACTTGAAGAGGCATTAAAAGGCATCCAGGTTATAGAGCAGATCGTAAATGTTGCGAGTGCCATTCAGGGGATCGCAAACCAGACAAATCTTCTTGCACTTAATGCTTCAATCGAAGCAGCCAGAGCCGGTGAAGCCGGAAGAGGGTTTGCCGTAGTTGCCGATGAGATAAACAGTCTCAGTACAACGACCGGAAATGAGATTGATAAGGTTAACTCATTAACAAAAGAAGTAACCGAGAATGTCAATGCGCTTTCAAAAGTAAGTAACAGGATCATACAGTTCTTAACCGACAACGTATTGAAAGATTATGACAATCTCGAAACACTTGCAAACAATTATATGGAAGATGCCAACTACTACAGCAGCATCAGCGAAGGTCTCGGATCGGGAGCCGAAGATGTAAGCGCAGCAGTAGCAGACATCAGCAGAGTGCTTGAAAAGATCGGAAAAGATCAGCAGGAACTCGGAGAGGCTGTACACGACATTTCCGGTAATATGCAGATCATTACCGAATCAAGTGCAAATGTTTCATACGAAGCCAAAGAAGTTATGGACAGCATTTCGAATCTACAGGTTACTACCGACAGATTCAACGTATAACAATTAATCTTTTAAAGAGGCGGAATTCCGCCTCTTTTTTTGTTGACATGCGGAAGGATGAGTAGTATCTTCTCTATAGAATGAATATTCATTCAGTCAAAAAAGGAGAGCATAATGCCAAAAACAGAAGAGCAATACAAAAAGATGAGAGAGGACATGCGAAGTAAGATACTCGAGAAATCTTCCCTGTATTTCGCAAAAAACGGATTCGGAAATACTAAGATAGGGGATCTGGCCAAATATATCGGGATCGGTCAGGGCACCATGTATATGTATTTTAAGTCCAAGGAAGAACTGTTTGATGAGATAAGGAAGAGCGCCGAGAACTCGGAAGAGATCAAAGGACTTATGGTGCTTTCAAAGATGCCTCTTCCCGCCAAGAAAAAGATCGAGAAGATATCCTCCGAAGTCGTGAAAAGGCTTGCGGTCGATGATCGATATGCGGTTAAGATCACCATTCTTACCCAGTTGATGCTGGAGCAGGAAAAGGGGTTATATTCTAACGACCTGTATAAGGCTATGGAAAAGATCATAAAGCAAGGGCAAAAAGAGGGGACTGTAGTGGAGGGAGACCCTTTGTATCTCGCCGATCTTTATTGGGGAACCGTTTATCTGTATGCTCTGAAAAAATTGTTTGTGGCTGATTATAAGCAGGTGAAAGAGGAAACACTGATTCGATTACTGGAGGTTTAAAATGAAAAGAATTGCATTAGTGACGGGTGCTACAGGCGGTATAGGGGAAGAATTTGTAAGCCGGATCGAAGAGACTGAGGAAGTTGACGAAATCTGGGCCGTAGGAAGAAACAGAGAGAAACTTGAAAATCTTTGTAAAGATCACGGAAAGGTACGGGCGGTTGAAGCAGACCTTGCAAACGACGGGGTTGAATGTATAAAGAAAAAACTTTCGTCTGAAGAAGTTGACGTTAAGATACTTGTAAATAACGCCGGCGTGGCATACATGGGTCTTTTCGAAAACATGAAACCTGAAGAGATTGATAAGTTCATAAAGGTTAATTGCACCGTTCCGGCAGAACTTATTTCCGTAACTTTGCCTTATATGAACAGGGGAGCGCGGATCATTAATATCTCCTCCGCTTCATCTTTTCAACCAAATCCCTACCTTAGTCTTTATTCTTCGAGCAAAGTATTTTTACGAAATCTGTCCAGGGCGGTAAATGTTGAATTGAAGGCAAAAGGCATTACATCGACAGCCGTATGTCCCGGATTTGTGGACACCGGGATGCTTCCCGAAACCAAAGACGGAAAGAAGATAAGATATGCGGGACTTATATCGGCAAAGAAGGTTGTAAAGCTTGCGCTTCATGACAGCAAAAGAGGAAAAGACATGTCGGTGCCGGGCTTTTCTGCCAAATATTTCAGGTGTTATTCAAAAATTACGCCTACAAGCATAGTTATGAAACAGTGGTGTTTAGGAGTGAAAAAGTATTTATGAGATATCCGATCAAATATGAAAGACAGGAATTGTTCGATGTTAACATGATCATCACCATGATCTTTAAGATCGACAAAGAGTTTTCCGAAACGGCGATCAAGGATGCTTTTGATAAGGCGGTGGGTGTCAATGAGATACTGAATACGGCCATTAAGATTGAGGAGGACGGCTCGGCCTTTTATGAAGGACCCGTTGAGCCGGGGTCATCCATAACCGTAACGGAAGGTGACTTTGAAACCATAAGAAAAGCTGAAGAAAAGAAGCGTTTTCATTTGGAAGAAGGGGAATATATAAGGGCCTTCGCAAAGCCCGAAGGAGGTAAAACCCGGATCATGCTGCTCATTCATCATATGGCAGGTGACGGAGAGTCTTCTTTATACTTTATTGAAGATTTCCTGACCTTTCTGTCCGGTGGTGAGAAGCAGTTTAAAAAGATAAGAACGGTTGAGACAAAACCTTTCGTTTCGCCCAAACTGAAGGCATTTTTGAGCAATGCCGTATCGAAAAACTACAATAAAAAGTGGAGCAATAAAGTCTTTACTTTTGAAGACATGCAAAAAGCATACGACAATTATTGGAAGGATAAGACTACCGACATCGAGATCGAGATCATCGAAAAAGATGAGATGGATGAGATACTTTCCGAGTGCAGAAAGGTAGGAGCCAAGTTTACGGCTTACCTTACCGCTAAGCTCATAAAAGACGATGCCGGAGTAAAAGAGATCGGTTATGCCGTAAATTACAGACATGACGGCAACCGGTCCATGGGAAATCAGGCTTCGGGTATTTCCATAAAGCATAAATATAACGGTTCCAAGAGCATTTATGAAAATGCCGCGGCTATTCAAAAGGAATTTTTAAAGCGTATAGAAGAGGATAAAGAAGCTTCTTACGTTTTGAATTTCATGTCAAGTCTTAAGCCGACTTTGGTGGATGCGGTGAATCTGATTCCCTCGGGGCTGTACGATGATAAAGTCGCCGACAGTCTTGCGGGTATAATGGGTTTTAAAGGAAAAACCAGCGATTACAGCGTAACAAACCTGACCAAAGCCGATATACCCTCAGTTTACGGAGACTTCAAAATAGAAGAATTGATGTTTGCAGGGCCGGTTGTTTCTTACTGTAAAAACGTCATCAGTGTGGTAACATGTAACAACAAGACAGTGATCGCAACCCATCGCATAAGAAATTTGTAGGTCATTTGTAAGATTTAAGTTTAAACGTCGTGTATAAGGATGGAAGGAGGTACAACCGATGACTGATGAAAATATCGTCCGTCTGTATTGGGACAGAAACGAACAGGCCATTACGGAATCATCAGGCAAATATGGGGCTTATTGTCATTCCATCGCGAAGAACATTTTGTTCGACCAATCCGACGCAGAAGAGTGCGTCAACGACACCTGGCTGCATGCATGGAACGCAATGCCGCCCAATAAGCCAAACGTATTGTCGACATTTCTCGGGAAGATAACACGCAACATATCTTTTGATCTTTATAAGAGACTTCACCGCGAAAAGCGTGGAGGAAGAAATATCGATCTTGTGCTTGATGAGCTTTCCGAAATCGTGTCCGGGAAAGACGATGTCGAAAATCACTTTGAGGAAGAGGAGTTAAAGAGAGAGATCAACGAATTCCTCAAAGGTGAGACCGATGAAAGAAGGCGAATGTTCGTCTTAAGATATTGGTACGCAGACAGTGTGATCGACATTGCAAGACGTTTCGAGACGGGCGAAAACAATGTTTCGGTTACGCTTAACCGAATGAGAAACAAACTTAAATCTTATCTTGCCGAAAGGGGTTATGACCTATGAAAAAAGAAGAACTGTTTGAAGTCTTGGGTGATATAGACGACAAATATATTAATGAAGCGAGAAAAAGCAATCCGGGTAAAAAGAAAACGATACTCAGATGGACATCACTGGTCGCTTGTGCGGCAATACTAATAAGTGCGGTGTTCGTGACTCCGCTTCTTACAAAGAAACCTGCCGGCACGCAGCCCGATTATCCCAAGGGAGTCGTTGCCATGGCAGCGGTTTATCCCAAGGCCGTCGGAGTCGGTATGACTGCCGAAGAGTTTTTGGAAAGTGATGAAAGCTACACATGGTGGACCGAGTTAAGAGATCGCATCAATAAGGCATACGGTCTTTCTTATGACATGGAAGACTATAACCTTGAACTTATGTCGAATGTTCTGGTTTCAGATAAAGAAAACACTGTATGTTCTCCCCTTAACACTTATATCGCTTTCTCGATGCTTGCGGAGATCACCGAGGGTAACTCAAGAAAACAGATACTTGATATGCTGGGCTGTAACGATATTCAGGAGCTTAGAAAGACCAATAAGCTGTTGTGGGAGAGCAATTATGCCGACACCCCCGTGTTTAAAAGCGTTCTTGCAAACTCTCTTTGGATGAACGAAGACATTGAATATAACAAGGATACGATAAAGACACTTACTGACAATTACTATGCATCTGCATTCAGCGGACGACCGGGTTCAAAAGAGTATAGCGAAGCTTTGCGCATGTGGATCAATTACAATACCGGCGATCTTTTGAAAGATTACACCGAAGGCATGGAGATCAAAGAAGATACCGTAATGGAGCTCGTTTCCACGATCTACTTTAAGGCTGCCTGGAGCAACTTTTTTAGTAAGTCCCTTACGCAAAAAGAAACATTCCACGGCGTAAACGGCGATACCACGGTGGATATGATGCACAGCAGTGAATTGACAACATACTATTCCACCGACCTTTTTGAAGCATTTGCTCTGGATATGACTGATTCCGGTTCAATGTACTTTTACCTTCCCAAGGAAGGTGTCGATGTAAATGAGCTTGCTTCTGACGAAGAAGTGCTTAAAGTGTTGCATCATGAATATGCAAGCAATAATCCCGACAAAGCTACAGATGCTTTTGTAAACATGAGCGTTCCGAAGTTTAACGTATCCGCACAAACGGAACTTATCGATACGCTGACAAAGATGGGTGTGACCGATGTTTTTGATGATTCAGTCGCAGATTTCTCACCTCTTACAAAGGAGGATCGCGATCTTTTCCTGTCGAAAGTGGATCATACAGCGGTCGTTGAGATCGATGAGGACGGTGTTACGGGAGCCGCTTTCACGGAAATAGCAATAACCGAAGGAGCCTATATAGTCGATCTGAACGTGGATATCGTGTTGGACAGACCCTTCATGTTCATCGTAAAAGCAGAAGACGGTTCGGTACTGTTCTCCGGAATAGTAAGAAATATTGAATAACGGTACAAAGAAACCTGTACACAGATATAAAAAAGGAGGCAGTCCCGTGGGATGCCTCCTCTTTGATTACTTTATCTTTAACGTCTTTAAACACTCTTTGTGCTCATCGCTTACGCGGAAGCTCTCACATGCCTTTTGGATCGCTTTGTTGTGGGTCCAGGGATCGAGTTCTTTTCGCTCTATTACCTTTACACTCTCATCGTATTGCTTGGCCAAAGCGGTGGCGAAGTACCATGCGACCATCATCTTAAGGTAATAGTCATCACCTTTCTTTGAAGCAACCCATGAAAGGTACTCAGGCTTAAAATCATCGCCGAGAAATTCGTTCATGAGTATGCGCATGCCATAACGGGAAGTATAGACATGATCGGAATCAATCCACTTTTTTACAAGGGGAAGTACCTTTTCATGGTTCTTTTTGAAGATCCCGGGGGAAGATTGATCGCATACCGGCCAGCAGTCGATGTAAGGAAAGAATGCTTCCAGTCCTTTAACACATTCGTCAAAATCTTTTATCATCGACAATATGAAAATGTGAACGAGATTTTCCTCATAGTATTTGTGAGGAAGATCTTTTAAGAAGTCTTTGGTGGACTCTTCCTTGGCGAATTCTTTTGCAATCTTTTTCATGTCGGGCGTACGGACGCCGATGATCGTTTCCTTTTCGATATTGGGAACGAGTTTCGACTGAAAGTCGCGGTATTTGGGGTCTTCAAACGTAAAAAGCTTTTCTCTGATGGTCATGTGAGTTTATCCCTTTTTATCAATCTTTATTCATAAATGCTTTGATGATACCGAAAACAGCAGCATAAAGGACACCTGCTATGGGGAAGATGATTCCCGCCCAGTCCCATTTGCCTTTTGCAAGTCCGCAGATAAGGAATACGACTACAACGATGCACCAATATGAACCGGTAAGTCTCTCGAGTACCTTGTTGGCTTTCTTGTGTTCGATACTGTTTCTTCCTTCCTCAAGAAGGAAAGTATATGAACCGTCGATCCTTGCAACGTAAAGAGACAATCCCACGCCTATAGCCACAAAGATGAGGATGAGGCATACAAAGCATATGATCACGAAGCCATCCGCTCCAAGAAGTGCGCTTGTGATAACGCCTATAGGGCTCAATACAAAGGAGAGTACTGCGATGGAAGTCAAAAGAGTCTTTTTGGGAGCAAAAGCGTTGCTCTTTTCTTTGACCATACCGTCTACACCGTAAAGGGTTTCAAAAGGTTCTTCTTTAATATAAGTAAATTCCTTTTCTTTGGCTTCGACAGTAATCCACAAAACGATTCCAATCGCTACGGCAAGAAAAAGGAATAACAGACCGATAAGTACGGCACTTGTGACTGAGAGCGTTTCGGGAGACGTAGCTGCCAAGCCCGAAAAGAATAACAGTACAACAGGGGACAACACAAAAAGAACAGTTGCTATTATTGCTGTGGGAGTGTTGTTTTTGATCGTTTTTAAATATCTGTCTGCGTCTTCCAAGGAAACTTTCTTTACATTTACGTATTCGGGATCGATGGATTCGGCGGGAACGCTTGTGGTATCCGCTTCGATCTCATCTTTTAATAAGTAATCTGTGGAAACGTTAAAGATGTTGGCCATCTGAATGATCCTGTTAAGATCGGGAACAGCCTGTGCACTTTCCCATTTCGAAACCGACTGCCTTGAAACGTTTAACATCTGAGCAAGTTCTTCCTGTGACCAACCGTTTTTCTTTCTTTCATTGATAATTTTGTCTGCAAGTATCATTTTTTATCCTTTCTCGGGAAAACCCGTCTGAAAAATTGTTCAGGCAAGTTCAATTTAAGTTTAATCGCTTGCCATATGTTTTACAAGTCGATCATACTTTTGGGGTGGGTTGCATACCACCAATCCGCCCTTTCAATTTGTCAACCGGCGGTTTACATTTGCGCAAAATGAACCAAGGGGACGGTGGTGTTGGTTCATTTTGAAAATGGACCAACACCACCGTCCCCTTGGTTCATTTTATAAATTTTTTATCGTTTTTCGATAAATAATTGTTGACAAACGAATTTAAGTCGATTATATTTGTTATCGATAAACGATAAATAATTATCGAGGAGAGAAATATGAAAAACTTTTGTACCAAACATAAAAAAGGATTGATCGCATTGGTAATAGTTGCCGTGTTGGTTGTAGCACTGGGTTTCTATGTCAAGAAGGTCATGAAGCAGGCACAGGATCTTCTGGCGAGCATGCAGGAACAGACGGCGATCGCCGAAGACAGAGATCTTTCAAATGTTGTTGCGGCTGTAGGCTCAATCTCCAGCGTATCCTCAGAGCAACCCATCGCCAACGTTATGAACAACAAAGTAGAAAAGATAACGGTAAACGTAGGCGACAGAGTTAATGAAGGAGATCTGATATGTGTTTTGAGTTCGGATGACCTGGTGGCAGATCTTGAAGATGCCAACAGAACGCTTAAGAATACTCAGTCCAGCACCAATATCTCGGTAAGATCTGCAAGCCGTACGCTTTCGGAAGTTCAGACAGACGTCGCTATCAATAAAGAAAGAAATGACAAGAAACTTTCCGATTCCAAGAAGAAAGTTGAAGATTACGAGAATCTCAAGAATCAGTCCGGGGATATGTACGCAAACGCCATAGCTGAAGCGGGTAAATACGAAAAACTCGTAAAAGAGGCTCAGAAGAAGGTTGACGATCTTACAAAGGCACTTGCCACCACCGATGTATCAGGCGGAGAACTTGTTGACGCAAATGTTGAACTTACCGCTGCAAGAAAAGAACTTGAGACTCTTTCGGCAGCATATTCCGCAGCACAGTCAGCAGCTTCTCAGCATCTGGCAAATTACAACTCGCTGGTGACTACAATAAACGAACTTGAAGGTTCTTATGATACCATTAAGCAGTCCAACGAGGATGCGGCAAGAAGCGCCGAATCCAAGATCGCATCAAGCAAAGACAGTGTTTCCACTGCCAACATTTCAAAAGACAATTCTCTTATGACAGCGGAGAAGAGTGTTGAGAATCTTGAAAAGCAGATCGAGGCTTGTAACGTATATTCACCGATCTCAGGTGTCGTAACAAAGATACTGGTCAATGAAGGCGATAAGTACGCCGGTTCGGCAATTATGCTCATTGAAGACGTTTCTTCATACGAAATTGTCACAATGATCGACGAGTATGACATCAGTAAGATCGAAGTTGGTCAGAAAGCAGTTATCAAGACCAACGGTACGGGGGACGAGATCCTTGACGGACACGTTAAATCAGTAAGCCCCAGAGGCGAGAGCGCAAACGGCGCTGTTTCATATAAGGTTGTTGTTGCGGTTGATACAAAGAACGACAATTTAAGACTTGATATGACCGCAAAGTTAAGCATCATCATAAATGAAAAGAAGAACGTTCTGACCGTTCCTTACGAAGCGGTACAGTACGATACCGACGGCGTTTCTTATGTAGAAGTGAAAAAAGAAGACGGTACGTATGAAAGAGAAGATGTGACGACGGGTATTGCCAACGATTTCTATATCGAGATAACTGCCGGCAACATAAAAGAAGGAACCGAGATAAAAGTACCGAGAGATCCAAGCGACGCACTGGATCTTAGCTCGATGATGATAGCGGTTGATGACGGCGGAGGATTCTAAAGTGAGCGAAACCAAAGAAAAATGCATTGAGTTAAGAGGTATCGTAAAGAAATACTTCATCGGTACACCCAATGAGCTCGCTGCACTGGACGGTGTGGATATAGATATATACGACGGAGAGTTCGTTGCCATAGTGGGAGCTTCAGGTTCGGGAAAGTCTACCCTAATGAACATAATCGGAGCCCTGGACCGTCCCACCGAGGGACATTATTCCCTCGACGGTGTGGATGTTTCGGCGGCAAAGGACGACGAACTATCCGCAATAAGAAATCGAAAGATAGGGTTTGTTTTTCAGACCTACAATCTTATCTCAAAGACAAATGCGCTAAAAAATGTGGAGATGCCCATGCTTTACGCAGGTATTCCCGCAAAACAGCGTGTTGAGAGAGCAAAACTGCTTTTGGAAGAAGTCGGGATGGGAGAGCGTATGAAGCATCTTCCGGAAGAACTTTCGGGTGGTCAGAAGCAAAGAGTTGCCATCGCAAGAGCCATGAGCAACGATCCTTCCATCATCCTGGCGGACGAGCCTACCGGAGCGCTGGATTCCAAGACCGGTCGAATGGTAATGGACATCTTCCATAAACTTAACAAAGAACAGCACAAAACGGTGATACTCATCACTCACTCTCCTGAACTTGCCGAAGAGACAGACAGGATCATCTCCATTAAAGACGGCAAGATCACGGGAGAAAGAAAAGGCAGCGGAAAGGCGGTGGAAGCGTAATGATGCTCTTTTTGGAAAACATACGACTTGCGTTTTCGAGTCTTAAAGCAAATAAGATGCGTTCGTTGCTTACGATGCTTGGTATCATCATAGGTATTTCCTCGGTTATCGCGATAGTGACGGTAGGTAATTCACTTGCCTCATCCCTTTCCGACTCGATGACTTCCATCGGTGCGAACAACATAACGGTTTATCTGACATTAAAAGAAGAGAAGGATGAAACCACCGAAGAAGGCTATATCTTCAAGTCTACAAACAATGCCGGTGTGGGCAGCAAAGTTATGGATGAAGAACTGCTTACCGACGAGATGATAAGAGAGTTTAAGGCAGCATATCCCGATGAAGTTTACGCCATTTCGGCAAACCAGACGGTAGTTTCTTCGGGCACCTCAACGGTAGGAAAAAACAGCGCGGCCGTTAACGTTATCGGTATAAGTGCGGGATATTTTGTCGAAAAAAACATCAAGACTTCCGCAGGCAGAATATTCAACGCCGATGAAATGATAGAGGGAAAGATGCTTGCGCTGGTTTCGGAGAAGTATGCAAACAAGCTTTACGATTCCCCGGAAGATGTTATCGGTGAAACGCTGGTGGTTGACGGTGAAGGAAAGGATTACACATTTACCGTGGTGGGTGTATATAAGACCGATGAAAGTGCAGGCTCGTTGACGGCACTTATGGGAATGGGCAATCAGGCTACGGATGTTTATATCCCGCTTGAAGCTGCCCAGAGCATCACTCACACGGAGACTTACGCATCTTTTTCGGTGGTGATCAATTCAGGAGTGGATGTCAACAAATTTGTTGATGAAGCAAAGAGTTTCTTTTCCGCTTATTACAGAAACAACCGCACCATCATGGTGGATGCATACAGCCTTGCTTCCCTTGCCGATGAGATGAACTCACTTATGAACAAGCTCACGATGGGTATTTCTGTCATCGCCGGCATCGCGCTTTTGGTAGGCGGTATCGGCGTTATGAACATCATGCTCGTATCCATAACCGAGCGAACGAGAGAGATCGGAACGAGAAAGGCTTTGGGTGCTCCCAATTCTTCGATAAGAACTCAGTTCATCGTGGAAGCCGTAGTCATTTGTCTTATCGGCGGTCTGATAGGCGTCCTCGGAGGCATCGGACTTGGTGCTTTGATAGTCAAGATAATGAAGGGAGTTGCAACTCCTTCGGTTTCAAGCATAATAGGATCCCTTCTATTCTCGATGGGCATAGGCGTGTTCTTCGGATATTATCCGGCAAACAAGGCTGCAAAGATGGATCCGATAGAAGCCTTAAGATACGAATAAAAGCTTTTTTCCCCCCCAATATATGCGAAGAGTGTTCTCTCACTCAAACATTGTAAAACTCCTGTTGACAAACCGTCTTCGGGAGTTTTATAATGCTTTTGACGCTTTAAAACTTTAAAGCGTTTACGCATAAGCGCGTTTAAGCGCGAAAGTAAGGAGAAAGAAAATGCTGATCAAAATTATATTACTTGTGTTATTTTTTAGCGTAATGGTCTGCGTAGGCCTTTATGCGAGAAAAGCTTCCACCGATGTTAACGGATTCGTACTCGGCGGAAGAAGCGTAGGTCCCTGGCTTACGGCTTTTGCATACGGTACATCTTACTTCAGTGCCGTTGTGTTCGTAGGTTATGCCGGACAGTTCGGATATAAATACGGTCTTTCCACAACATGGATCGGACTGGGAAATGCGATCATCGGATCGTTACTAGCATGGGTCGTTCTCGGAAGACGTACGAGAGTTATGAGTAAGCATCTTGATACAGCTACGATGCCTGATTTCTTCGGAAGAAGATATCACTCAAAGTCGATAAGGATCGTTGCGGCACTCATCTCGTTTATTTTCCTTATTCCTTATACCGCTTCGGTATATAACGGTCTTTCAAGACTTTTCGGAATGGCGTTCAACATTCCTTACACCGTTTGTGTTATCGTAATGGCACTTCTTACAGGTCTTTACGTTATACTCGGCGGTTACATGGCTACGGCAATCAACGATTTCATTCAGGGAATCATAATGCTTGTGGGAATCATTGCCGTTATCGTTTCGGTTCTTAATTCAAACGGCGGATTCATGGCTGCTTATACGACTCTTTCACAGATGGAGAGCGATGTTCCGGTTACACAGGGGCTTCAGGGTGCATTCGTTTCCTTCTTCGGTCCCGATCCCGTAAACCTTCTCGGTGTTGTTATCCTTACATCACTGGGTACATGGGGACTTCCTCAGATGGTTCAGAAGTTCTATGCCATCAAAGATGAGAAGGCTATCAAGACCGGTACCATCATTTCCACATTCTTTGCGATCATCATCGCAGGCGGATGCTATTTCCTCGGTGGTTTTGCAAGACTTAACGATGTAAACGAGATAACCGTTAACGGAAAGATTGCATACGATGCGGTAATCCCCAACATGCTTTCAAAACTTCCCGATATCCTTATCGGTGTTGTTGTGGTATTGGTTCTTTCCGCTTCGATGTCAACTCTTTCAAGTCTTGTACTTACATCAAGCTCAACCGTTACCATCGACCTTATCAAAGGTAACATTGTAAAGAATATGTCAGAGAAGAAACAGCTTCTTGTCATGAGAATATTCATTGCAATATTCATTATCGTATCCGTAGTTATAGCAATGAAACCTCCTATGTTCATCGCTCAGCTCATGGGTATTTCCTGGGGTGCACTGGCAGGCGCATTCCTTGCACCGCTTCTTTACGGCCTTTACTGGAAGGGCGTTACGAGACTCGGTGTTTGGGCCGGCTTCGTATACGGCGTAGGTATTACCGTTGTTAACATGTTTACGAACTGGTTTAACCCCATCAACGCAGGTGCGATCTCGATGGTCGGCGGTCTTATCGTTGTTCCCCTCGTATCACTTATCACACCCAAGCTTGATAAAGGCGAGATCGATTATTCATTCAAATGCTACGATAAGAAGAAAGTCGTTGAAGAGAAGATTGCGCTTCCCGACGACGTTGTTCAGAACGATAATTAATTCCTAATTTAACAAATCCTTCTTTTAAATGAAATTTCGGGCAGGCATCATCAAACCTGCCCGTTTTTCATTGACATTGTTAAAAAATAGTGGCATAATCAAATTATCGATAAACGATAAATGTTTATCGTTTGCCTTAAGGGGATATGATATGAAAATGGATAAAGAAAAAGCAGTCAAGAAAATCAACAAAGCGGGAAAAGTCGGCTATGTGATAGCGATAATACTTCAGGTGCTGACAGTTGCCTTATTTGCGCTTTCGGTCTTTGGATCGTTTTCGGTAGGCGTTGTGCCCAAAGATTTTTATTCGTATGAGACTTCCATAGTCGTAAAAGGAACACTAGACTATTCCAAATTGGACTCGGATCTGGATCCGGACGCGATAGAGGAATCGCTTGACGCTTTGAAAAATAATTCCATCTATTTTATGATGGCAGGCGATGATTACAAAATAAATGATTATGAGATAGACGGTGACACAGTTACATTTACTTCGATAGGCGAAACCGCTACGGTCACGATAAAAAATCTTGTGGCTGTCTTTGTTTTTTTGGCCATTCTGTGTTTGTTCACTTTTTGTACTTTCTTTTGCGCCGGCCTTTTATGCAAAGCATTTGCAAAATGTGCTTCTCCTTTTGATGAAACAGTCATTAAAAGAATGAGATTGTTTGCCATATCGTTGCTTCCGTGGTCGTTGTTTTCAATGCTGGGAAACTTGATGCTTACTTTTATGAGCGGCGCTCCGAAGGTAACTTTATCGATCAATCTGGCCGTTATCTTCACGGTGCTGGTAATATTTGCTTTGGCTTATATCTTTAAATACGGAGCAGTTTTGCAACAGGAATCGGATGAAACTTTATAGGAGGCTGTCTAATGGGTAAAATAATATTAAGACTCGACAGAATGATGGCCGACCGTAAGATAAGCTTAAACGATCTGGCAGAGAAAGTCGGCATTACGAATGTTAATCTTTCTAAGATGAAGACCGGGAAGATAAGTGCGATACGTTTTTCGACGCTCGAAGCGATATGCGATGCGCTTTCCTGTCAACCCGGTGATATTCTTGAATACGATCCCAATGCAATACGGGAGGAAGAAAACGAATAGACAAGTCGGCACTTTTGTGCCGGCTTTTTTCGTACGAAATAAAAATGTAAGCGCTTTCATAAATAACTCCCGATCGATTGTCTTTTGAGACAGAATGTGGTATTTTAATAGGAAGTGTGTACACTTATGCGAAGGTGATGAATGAGCTATAAAGACATGGACGGCCAGCTTGATTTTCTGGGCCTTATAAGTGAATATACGGACGATCAGGGAGCACATGTAAAAGTGCGCAATCCCGGCGTCAAAAGATCCAAACCCATTCCGCCTCCCGCACCGGAACAGTTTGAACTGGATTTTACGGTAAAGGAAGTCAAGGCAGAACCTGTGGCAGAGGTCAAGGCAGAGGTCAAGGAAGAGGTCAAGGAAGAACCTAAGGAAGTGCTCAAGGAAGAGCCCAAGAAAGAACCAAAGGAAGCACCAAGGGAAGAACAAAAGGCAAAAGAAACGGTAAAACCGAAACCCATCCCGAAGGCAAAAACTTCGGAAGGCGGATCGGGCATTATGAATTTTAAGCAGTGTGTGAAATGCTGGTGCAGTGATTGTAAGCACAACGCCCTCGGTAAAGCCGTTCCGAGAGATATATGCGGCATTTCGATGCCGTGTCCCGCATGTCAGAGCTGTATCGAAGAAGATACTCCCACGATATGCGAAATAGGAAATGCTAAAGAAGGATGTATGACCAGAGCCCTGGAAGAAGGATTGGTAGTACCCGAATAAGGAGAACCCGCCAAGAGCGGATAAAAGAATTCAATGAAGATAATCATAGTAGGCAGCGGAAACGTCGGTTCAACAATTGCAAAGCAGTTAAGCGTTGAAGGACACAACATAACGATAATCGATACCAATGAAATGGCTGTTCGTAAAATATGCGACGGCTGGGATGTAATGGGTATCGTAGGTACCGGCGCATCCATACAGATACTTAAAGACGCGGGAGTTGAAGAAGCGGATCTTTTGATTGCGGTTACCGACTCCGATGAGAAGAACCTTCTTTGCTGTCTTATGGGCAAAAAGGCAGGCGCAGCCCATACGATTGCAAGAGTAAGAAATCCCGAATACAGAGACGAGATCGAACTTATTAAGAATGACCTGGGCCTTTCAATGTTTGTCAATCCCGAACTTGCCGCAGCGGAAGAGATCGCAAGACTTCTTCGTTTCCCTTCTGCCATCGAGATCGATACTTTCGCCAGAGGAAGAGTCGACCTTCTTAAGTTCGAAGTTACCAAAGAGTGTCCCATCTGCGGAATAGCACTTAAAGATCTGCATACGGTCGTTAAAACAAACGTGCTCATATGTATAGTTGAAAGAGGCAATAAGGTCATCGTTCCCAAGGGTGATTTCACTTTATGGGAAGGCGATAAGGTTTCTTTCGTCGCTTCTTCCAAGAAGGCTACACAGTTCTTTAAAGAAATCAATCTCAATCAGGGTCGCGTAAGAACATGTACCATCATCGGTGCGGGCGACACTGCTTTTTACCTTGCTCAAAAACTTCTTTCAGATGGCGTCGAAGTCAAGATCATCGAGCGTGACAAGGCTAGATGCGATGCCATCGCAGAGCGTTTGCCCGGCGCCGTAGTAATATACGGAGACGGCCAGGACAAGGGACTTTTGGGAGAAGAGGGTATAAAGAACACGGACAGCGTGGTTACACTTACCAACTTCGATGAAGCAAACGTAATGATGTCCATTTACTGCAAGAAAGTTAATCCCAAGGCAAAACTTATTACGAAAGTTCACAGAAGTACATATGACGACATAATCGACGATATGAACATCGGAAGTATCATTAACCCCAAACTTTTGGCAGGGGAAGATATGATCAAGTATGTCCGTTCAATGCAGAACTCTCTCGGAAGCAACATAGAGACTCTTTACAAGATGAATTCGGGACGTGTGGAAGCACTGGAGTTTAAAGTAAAAGAGCATCATGAGAAGATCGTAGGCGTCCCTCTTATGGATATCCCGCTTAAAAAGGATGTCATCATTTGCTGCATTATCCACAACGGACAGATCGAAACACCGGGCGGTCAATCACAGATACTCGTGGGAGATACAGTCATCGTGGTTACCACCGATACGGGATTTGCCGATATCTCAGACATTTTAATGTGATCGGCATAAAGACGCGGACAAAGGAAAGTTATGAATAAATCGATGATAAGATACATACTTTGCAAGGTGCTTCAATTCGAAGGCGTTTTCTTGTTACTGCCTTGCATAGTATCACTCATACACAAAGAAAAGGAAGGAATCATTTTCTTCGCTTTGGGAGTAGGCGTGTTCACTCTGGGAACGCTGGGCTCATTCTTTAAACCCGTAAGCAATGTTTTTTATGCACGCGAAGGGTTTGTTACGGTATCACTTTCATGGATACTTCTTTCCCTTGTGGGAGCAATACCGTTTGCGCTTACAAAGGAGATCCCAAACTATGTGGATGCATTGTTTGAAACGGTTTCGGGTTTCACGACCACCGGATCCACCATACTTACAGACGTAGAGTGCCTCAGCATGACCGTGCAGTTCTGGAGATGTTTTATCATCTGGATAGGCGGTATGGGAGTACTTGTATTTATAATGTCTATCCTTCCTCTTTCGGGAAGCTACAATATGCATCTTATGCGTGCTGAAAGTACCGGCGCGGAAGTTGGAAAGCTTGTTCCAAAAGTTAAGAACACCGCAAAAATATTGTACGGAATATATATCACTCTTTCGGTTTCGATGGTTATCTCACTCATGATTGCCGGACTTAACTTTTACGATGCATTGATCCTTATGTTCTCTACCGTGGGAACCGGCGGATTTACACGTACCAATGCAAGTCTGGGAGCCTTTTCCCATCCGGTTCAGATCATTACCATCGTATTTATGATCATGTGCGGTATCAACTTTAACGCATATTTCCTCATTTTTATGAGAAAGCCCAAAGAAGTGTTTAAGATCGAAGAGGTCAGAGCATACTTTTTGTTCATCATCCTCGGTGTAGCATCGATCACGTTATCCATAAGACATTTGTATCCCACGTTGTATGAAGCATTCCATAAGGCTACGTTCCATACGGCTTCCATCATAACAACGACCGGTTTTACCATAACCGACTATGAAGTATGGCCTTCAACGGCAAAGTTCATACTCATATTCTTTACGATAGTGGGAGCTTCCGCAGGCTCGACGGCGGGCGGTATCAAGATATCAAGAATACTTATCATGATAAAGACGCTAAAGCGCGAGCTTGACCATCTTACTCACCCCAGAAGCGTAAGAAAGGTCAATCTTAACGGACAGCCGGTATCCGAAGAAACCGTTAAGTCGGTTGAAGCTTTTCTGATAGCTTATGTAGTTACCGTTATCGTTTCGTTTTTGCTTCTTTCCGTTAACGGATTTGACTTTACGACTACCATCACCAGCGTACTTACAACCCTTGGCAATGTAGGTCCCGGTCTTGCGGGTGTAGGACCGGCACAGAACTTTGCGGCGTACAGCCAATTCTCGAAGCTTGTCCTTGTGTTTGACATGCTGGCAGGACGACTTGAGATATTCCCGCTCTTTGTACTTATGTATGCGGGAACATGGAAAAGAAATTAGTTAAGGATATACGCAAATGGCACTTGTTAAAGAAGAGATAAATTTAAGAAAAGTAATATTGCACATTCTTGATTCGACAACGGGACAGCCCATGCTTTCCGAGGAGCCGCTCGAGGTGAATGCCGATCTTTCGGACTTTATAAAAAGCCATATCGGAAACATCTTCGGCGGAGACGACAGCAAAAAGTGCGAGTTTCACAAGAAAGAATCGGAAGTTTATTCAATTCTGAACGAGTATGACGATGAGCGGTTCGTTGATATATCAAAAGAGCTCGCAAGCACGCTGTATTCATTGATGAACGCCAATATCGACATTCCTCCGGCAGATCTGTTTGTGGTTCGTTTCTCAAGCGATTCCCTTGAATATCTGGGACTTCTTAAGATGAACTTCAAGCCTCAGTACACCCACAGATGCTACCCCGTAGACGATCGCATGGTTAACGAGGTATTCAGGTACAAAGAAATCTTACCGGCAGGATCTCAGAAACTCTCTGAGGCGGCGATCATAAGACTTACCGACCTTGCGGTCTGGGTAGTGGAAAAGAAAGCGGAGATAAACGGAAAGAAAGAAGATTATTTCAGTGAGTATTTCCTTAAATGTTCCGCAAAGATGAGCGACAAAAAGAAGCTTGCCGTGGTAACAAAGGCGATCGAAAGCGTAAACGCCAAAGCTTACGAAGAGTCCAACTGTTATGAGCCTCAGATGAAGGCAAAGCAAATAATCAATACCGAGCTTGAGAAGAACGGGGGATTTACCGTCGAGAGGATAGGAGAACTTGTCTTTGAAGACAGACCCGATCTTAAGAGCGAATATACGGACAGGATGGAACGCTACAATCTCGTAAGAGAAGAAGTTAATCCCGTAAGCGAGAATACGGTAAAGAAATACGCAAAGCAGTGTCTTGTTACCGATACGGGAATAGAGATTAAGATTCCCATGATGCAATATGAAGATGATAACGTTGAGTTTATTACAAATTCCGACGGAACGATATCCCTTCATATAAGAAACATCGGAAATATAAGCGCAAAATTCTGACCGAACGATGATTTAACTTTGTAAAGGCGCATAAAAAGGACATTTGTCCGAGAAGAATCCATATGGCAAACATAGTAGATTACGCAAAATTAAATTGTGATTTAACATTCAAAGAACAGGCGTTATTAATCGAAGACGCTTTGGTTTTGTGTGAACTTTCATATCTTAAGTTTGACGGATTGCTTGAACCCATGAGCAAAGAACCCGTTTCAATAAAGGAACTTGCCTCAAAAGACAATTCCCGAAACATGTTTTCCGATCCCAAATACGGAAAGGATTACGAGAAACTGTTCAATGCGGCTTTAGCGTCAAAGCGTTTTGGTGATATAGCGTTTTCTTTTTACATAAATAAGATAGAAGTTGAAAACGAGACGCAGTTTGCGGCTGTGACATATACACTTCCCACGGGAGATCTGTTTCTGGCTTTTCGCGGAACGGATGAATCCATAGTGGGCTGGCAGGAAGACTTTATGCTGGCTCTGGACAGACCTCATGCGGGAAGATCCTTATCGGTGGACTATGTTAACGAGGTTGCGGCAAATACTGTCGGAAGACTTTATACGGGAGGTCATTCAAAAGGCGGAAACCACGCGGTTTTTTCGTCCATGAATGCCGATCCTTCGGCCAAAGAGCGGATAATAAACGTGTTTTCTTTCGACGGCCCCGGATTCAGGCCGGAAGTGATAAAGGAATATCACGGGGAAGACATGGTAGACCGTATGGTCTCCGTTATCCCCCAATCATCTCTTGTGGGTCTTTTGCTGGATACGGGCAAAGACAGTATAGTGGTCAATTCACACGCCGTGGGCGTTATGCAGCACAATCCATATTATTGGGTAATAAAGAACGGAAGATTTGTACGTACGGAGATATCCGAGCAGCATAAACTTCTTATTGCGACTTTCAACGAATGGCTTTTCTCTTTGGATGAAGCCCATCTTGAGCGCTTTGTGCGACTTTTCTGCGAAGTTCTGGACGCCACCGAAGCTTCCACCACAAGGGAACTCACGGGACAGATATTTAAGAGCGCCGGAAACGTTATAAAAAAGGCAAAAGATATCGACGAAGACACAAAAGAGTTTTTACAGGGTCTTATAAGATCGTATTTTGAAATAGCAAAAGATCTTGTAAAGACTGAAGTAAAAGAGAAGTTCGATGAGGCTTCAAAAGCCATTAAGTCCTCAAAGAAGACGGAGAAAAAGATAACAATTAAGGGAGATAAAGAAAATGAATGAAGT